>TBL_comb47_HYPODRAFT_10003261_pt1 | contig 19361 bp, 16 predicted proteins | sample TroBogypolimnion_40_FD_10682 | JGI IMG/M metagenome (IMG submission 10682) | reverse complement strand
AACCGGTTTGATTTGGTTTACTTTGATCCTCCTTACGGATCAAATAATGAAAAGATGCCGCCAAGCCGGGTAAGGTATGCTTCGTATTATCATTTATGGACTACTATCATACAGCATGATAAACCGGCATTGTTTGGGAAAGCAAACAGGCGGGAAGATTCCAGGGACGTTTTGTCATCGTCCGTCTTTGAAGAATTCAGGAAAAGCGAAACCGGTGATTATTTAGCCATGAACGCTTTAAAACGTTTAATAGAAAAAACTAATGCACATTATTTGCTGTTATCATACAGTTCGGGTGGAAGAGCGACCAAACAACAACTGTTGGACATTATTTCCGGATCAGGCAAATTACTGGAAGTTAAACTGATAGATTATAAAAAGAACATTATGAGCAGCATGCGCACGACCAACGAATGGATAAGCAGTAATGAAAAACATCACGAATACCTGTTTTTAATGGAAAAAATTTAACGTAACTATATCGTATGAACGAAGTTTTAATTCTTTCCGCTATAAAAATAACTATTTCAAAAAAAACAATAAAACACGTCCTGAGTTCAGAAACAGCAGTATGATGACCAGAGACAAACTCAACAATACAAAAGCATAATAATTCAATAATTTTTATGGAAACATTTTTTATCCGGGCTTTACAGCTTATTTTAAGTCTATCAATTTTGGTTGTTTTACATGAATTCGGTCACTTTGCATTTGCCCGGCTTTTCAAAGTTCGTGTAGAGAAATTCTATATGTTTTTCAATCCTAATTTTTCATTAGTCCGTGCAAAAAGAATAAACGGAAAGTGGAATTACAGGTTTTTTGCGAAGAACATTCCTGCCAATGAACGGCCCAAACTGGATGGGGATGGTGATGCCATGCATGATTCGAAAGGAAAACCCATTATGGAAAAGATTCCTGAATCGGAATTACCGGAGGGTGATTGGCGGAAGTATCCGGATAATACGGAATGGGGAATTGGCTGGTTGCCACTTGGCGGCTATTGTAAGATATCCGGAATGGTGGATGAATCGATGGATGTAACTCAAATGAATCAGGAGCCACAACCCTGGGAATATCGTTCACGTTCTGTCGGCCAACGATTACCTATCATCATTGGAGGAGTGTTCGTGAATTTTATTTTAGCCATGGTTATCTATTCTGCCGTGCTTTATACGTGGGGACAAGATTATTTACCGCTAAAAAATGCAAAATACGGGTTGCAGTTTTCACAGGTCATGCTGGATAATGGCTTCAGGAATGGCGATAAAATATTAAAAATTGACGGCGTTGCAGTGGAACAGCAGGGTGATATTGTCGAAAAACTACTTATAGATGGGAAACAGAATGTTACTGTTTCAAGGGACAACCAGAAGATTGAACTAACCTTACCTGTTGATCTGGCACAAAAAGTATTAGCCTCTAAGCAATCAAACTTTGTTGCCATACGTACTCCGTATGTTATAAACGAAGTGATGCCCGGAACTCCTGCTGAAAAGGCGAAATTAATGAAGGGGGATAGTGTTGTTGCTGTAAATGGGAAACAAATGTACATATTTCAGGATGTGGTTGCAGAATTGGAAGCTTCAAAAAACACACAGATCCAACTTGATTACATAAGGAAAGGTCTACCTATGCATTCAGCGATTCAATTGGGAGATGATGGTAAATTAGGGATTAGTGCTGCTTTTAATTTGCTAACCATACATACTAAGTATGGTTTACTGGAATCAGTTCCGGCAGGAATAAAACTTGGATGGGGAACTTTGACAAGCTATATCAAACAATTCAAATTGGTTTTTACAAAAGAAGGATCTAAACAATTAGGAGGATTCGGAAGTATAGGTAAAATGTTCCCTAAATTATGGGACTGGGAAACATTCTGGAGATTAACTGCTTTGCTTTCGGTGATACTTGCATTTATGAATTTCTTACCAATTCCTGCATTGGATGGAGGTTACGTGTTATTTCTCATTTATGAGCTGGTGACAAGGAAAAAGCCCAATGATAAATTTCTTGAGTATGCTCAAACAGTTGGAATGATGCTTCTGTTTGGCCTGCTTCTTTATGCCAACGGCAATGACCTTTTTAAAGCGATATTTAAATAAGCATCGAGCGTCGAGCATCAAGCGTCAAGCGTCAAGCATTGAGTGTGTCAGCTTGTACAATTCCGGCACATCTCAAATTGCGTGCGATTCCTTTTAATTTTAGCTCTGAAATCTAAAGCGGCTTTACTTTGCCAGCATTCTAAGAAATCTTTATCATTCACGTTTCCGAATGAATACTCAGAAAACTTATCAAAACAACAGGGAAGAACTTCTCCCTGTACGTTAATCACAGCTCCACTTCTCATTCTCCAGCAACGATTTGGATGTCGCCCTTTAAGGACGAATTTACCATCTTTTATTTTCTTATACCTTGAAAAGCGGTTTAGAGTGGTCAGTAATTCATTTCCTCTTTCAAAGTCTAAAAGTTGGGCTGTTTTGAATGTTAGCTTGTCCACTTTCAAAGATTTCGCCAACGTCTTCATATCTTCAATTTGATGTTCATTGGTTTTTAATACCAAAAATTGAATTTCTACTAGTGGTGTTATTGACTTATATTCTTTTTTAAATTCAACAATATGATTGATCCCTTCTACAGCCTTTTGAAGGGTTCCACCAATACGATAGGTTTCATAAACTTCCTGAGTTGTCCCGTCAACTGAAACAATAAGTTTATCCAGCCCTGAGAGAACTATCTCCCTAGCCATCTTTCTACTCAGATATTGACCATTTGTTGAGGTAGAAGTATAAATTTTAGCTCTGTGGGCATAATGGATCAACTCAGTCAATTGAATATCAAGAAAAGGTTCTCCCTGAAAATATAAAATAACATGATGAAGAATAGGACTTAGTTCGTTAATAATTTTCTCGTATAAAGTATAATTAAATGTTGCCTTTTTTATTTTATGATTCTTATTATTTCCTACAGGACACTCCGGACATTGTAAATTGCAGAAATTAGCAGTTTCTATGGAAATAAAATGTGGATATATATTATGAAATAATTTTGATTCAGAAAGTGGAAATAAATAAGTGACAATTAACTTTGACAAGTTGATTGTTTTGGGGAAAGACATGTAATTGATTAAATAAATCAGTCTTTTAACCTTTAAATAAAATCTGTTGATTAATAAACTCATTGATAAACAAAAGCTCTAAGAAGTTGTTATAAAAATAATTTTGAGTCTTTTTGATATGACATTAACAAAATATGTCAAAATCGAATGTAAAGTAAGGCAAAATTCGACGAAAGATTGTATATTTGCGCCCAGAATAATCAAAAATAGAAATTAAATAATTTACAATTAAAAACAACGTTATGAAAAAGCAATTATTTTTCGCGGTTTCGATTGTGTTTGCGTTAGTCTTCAGTTCATGTAGCAAAGACTTAACCGCATTAGATCCTAGCTTATTTAAATGTAATCCAAATCCACTCGAAGTAAAAGGGGGTAAAATCGATGCAACAGTTACCGGTACATTTCCTGTTAAGTATTTCAACAAGAATGCTGTTGTAACTGTTACACCTGTCCTTAAATACGAAGGTAAAGAAGTTAAAGGTACCCCGGTAGTATATCAGGGAGAAAAAGTGAAGGGCAACGATAAAACTATTGCTTTCAAAACAGGTGGAAACCTATCATTGAAAACATCATTCAATTATGTTCCCGAAATGGCAAAATCAGAGCTATATCTGGAATTTAGTGTTGTTCAGAAAAAGAAAACATATCAGATTCCAAGTGTAAAAGTTGCTGATGGAGTCATAGCAACATCTCAATTGGTATCTACAAATTCATCAGAATTAAATGGAGTAATTATTCCTGATAAATTTCAACGTGTCATTCAACAAAAACAGGAAGCAGATATTTTATTCCTGATTCAACAGGCTAAACTTCGCAAATCTGAAACTAATTCTGCTGACATGGTTTCATTGACAAAAAAGATCAAAGAAGTCAAGGAATCAACGAATCAACAAGTTACCGGATTTGATTTGTCTGCTTATGCTTCTCCTGATGGTCCATTGAAATTAAACACCAATTTAGCTGAGAACCGTGAAAAAGTAACACAGGACTTCATGAATAAGGAAATGAAGAAAATGAAAACCAGTGTGAAATTGGATTCTAAATTTACTCCTGAAGATTGGGCAGGATTCCAGGCTTTGATGGAAAAATCAAACATACAGGATAAGCAACTTATTTTACGTGTCCTTACCATGTATACAGACCCTGAAGAACGTAACCGTCAGATTAAAAATATATCAACTGCTTTCAAACAAATTGCAGATGAAATTCTTCCTCAGCTACGTCGTTCAAAACTTAAATTGACCATTGATGTAACAGGTAAATCAGATGCTGAAATTACTAAATTAGCAAATGAAGATGCATCAAAACTATCAGTTGAAGAATTGCTCTTTGCTGCAACTTTGACTACTGATTTGGGACAAAAAGATGCTATTTATCAAAAAGTCACTGAACTTTACCCAACAGATGCCCGTGGATTTAATAATTTAGGGGTAATTAAATTCCAACAAGGGAATACAGATGATGCAGCACGCTATTTTGAAAAAGCCAGAGAAATTGATCCAACATCTGTTGATGTAAATTATAACGAAGGCATGGTTTCTTTAGCTAAAGGTGATTTGGCAAAATCAGAAGAATACTTTGGAAAAGCAGCAGGAACAACGGGCAATGTAGGTGAGGGACTCGGTTCAATTTATATCATCAAAGGTGATTATTCAAAAGCTAAGAATTATTTTGGTTCGACAGCTTCAAATAATGCAGCGCTTTTACAAATACTTAACGCAGATTATAGCGGCGCACGTACTACACTGGCTGCAGTTGCTCAACCCAATGCAATGACTTCCTATCTTGGAGCAATCATTGGAGCACGTACCAATGATCGTGATGCGGTTTACAGCAATTTGAAAAACGCTATCAAACTTGATGGTTCATTAGCTCCAAAAGCAGCTAAAGACATTGAATTCTCAAAATTTGCTACTGACGAAACATTTCTTTCAATCGTCAAGTAATTAATTACAATACTATTAAAAAGTCCAATGTATTTAATGCATTGGACTTTTTTATTTAGATAAAACTTATCAACTTATTTGTCAAACATTAAGATTCGTACCTATATTTGAATTCATTAAATATCATTTTCACACCCTTCTTATAATTCTTATTCAAAAAGCGTAATACCAGGATAGGATACATTGATAAAAATCATTTAACAGATTGACTAAGAGATCAATTAATTACAAATTCAGAACACAACTTTAAGCAGTTAAGATATTAAATTTAATTTTGGATAGATTTAATGAACATTCGAGGATATTAATCTAAACAACATTTTCATTTTCGGTCATTTAACTGTATCTTTGTAACCATTTTCAAAATTAAAATAATTGAACAACAGAATGCAGGAAAACGAACAAATTGTAAATAAAATTGTTGAAGGTATACAGGAACGAAAAGGGAAAAGGATTGTGATTGTCAATCTTAATAAATTACAGGAAGCTCCTTGCAGTTATTTTGTGATTTGTGAAGGAGATTCGAATGTTCATGTAAACGCCATTGCACTTTCAATAAAAGAATGGGTTCGTGAACAGATTCAGGTCAAACCCTATGCAACAGATGGCTTCCAAAATTGCGAATGGATAGCAATGGATTATGGCCAAATTATTGTACATGTATTTCAACGTGCAACAAGAGCATTTTATGACATCGAACATTTATGGTCCGATGCCGATTTGAAGAAATTGGAGGATATACTCTGATTTTTTTTCGATTAATTATTCTTATCAAAAAAAGTAAACATTTTTTTGTTTTGACTATAACTCAAAGTATATAACAAGATAACATTTGGAAAATAATGGAAAATAAAACCCCGAATCAAAGTCCCATCAAACCAACGGGTAAATTCCCTAAATTTAATATTTCATGGATTTATGGTATCATCATTTTAGTTTTGCTTGGTTTGTATTTATCTAATGAGAATACTCCAACCAAAGAAGTTCCATTTACTACTTTCAAAGAATATGTTGCAAAAGGAATGATTCTAAAAATCGATGTTTTTAATACCAAAAATACCATAGAAGCTCAACTAGTAGATTATTCTAAAATTTCGAAGGATACAGCTGCATTAAGAAAAGCTTTTGGTGAGAAATACAAATTATTAGCATTGGATCCAAAAGCACTTAAAGATTCATTGACAAAGAAAGATACGCAAATAATGAAATACGTTTATGATGATAAATTTGAAACATATTCAAAAGATCGTCTCATTACAGTAAGCGTACCAGCCGAAGAATTTTCAAGATTTATTCAAACGGCGGAAGACAAATATGGATTTAAAGGTAGTATCGAATATAAGGAAAGCAGAAATTATTTTGATGTTTTTCTTTATAGCGTTTTACCTTTTCTGCTTTTAATTCTTTTCTTCGTGTTCATGAACCGCAGAATGTCAGGTCAAATGGGAGGAGGTTCCGGAGGTGGTATTTTCAACGTTGGAAAATCAAAAGCACAACTTTTTGATAAGGGTGATACAACAAATAAAATAACCTTTAAAGATGTCGCAGGACTTGCAGAAGCAAAACAAGAAATAGAAGAAATAGTGTCCTTTCTAAAAAATCCATCAAAATATACAGAATTAGGAGGAAAAATTCCTAAAGGTGCATTATTGGTAGGCCCTCCGGGGACCGGAAAAACGTTACTTGCCAAAGCTGTGGCAGGTGAAGCTGATGTTCCATTCTTCTCCATGTCAGGATCAGATTTTGTAGAAATGTTTGTTGGAGTCGGAGCATCACGTGTTCGTGATTTGTTTCGTCAGGCAAAAGAAAAGGCACCTTGTATTATATTTATTGACGAAATAGACGCTGTGGGTCGTGCACGTGGCAAAAACCCAAATATGGGAAGTAATGATGAGCGTGAGAATACATTAAACCAGCTGCTTACAGAAATGGATGGATTTGGTTCCAATAGTGGAGTTATTATCTTAGCTGCAACAAACAGAGCGGACATACTGGATAAAGCATTACTTCGTGCCGGACGATTCGATCGGCAGATTCATGTTGACCTTCCGGATGTAAATGAAAGAAAGCAAATTTTCAATGTACATCTTCGGCCTATTAAGATCAACGAAACAGTTGATGTCAATTTCTTATCAAGACAAACGCCAGGTTTTTCAGGAGCTGATATTGCAAATGTATGTAATGAAGCCGCATTGATTGCAGCCCGAAAGAATAAATCATTTGTAGAAAAACAAGACTTTTTGGATGCCGTTGACAGGATAGTAGGAGGTCTTGAAAAGAAAACAAAAATCACTACACTGGCAGAAAAAAAATCAATAGCTTATCATGAAGCAGGCCACGCCACCATTAGTTGGATGTTGGAATATGCGAATCCTTTGGTAAAAGTAACGATAGTTCCCAGGGGAGAAGCATTAGGTGCTGCCTGGTACTTGCCGGAAGAAAGGCAACTTACAAACAAAGAGCACATGTTGGACGAAATGTGTTCGACTTTGGGTGGACGGGCTGCAGAAGAAGTATTCTTACATCAAATGTCGACAGGTGCTATCAATGACCTGGAACGTGTCACAAAAAGAGCCTATGCCATGGTTGCCTATTTTGGCATGAGTGACAAATTAGCCAATATGAGTTATTATGATTCAACCGGAAATTCAGATTATGGCTTTACAAAACCATACAGTGAAAAAACAGCAGAATTAATTGACTCTGAAGCTAAATATATTGTAGCAGTAGAATATGATCGAGCTAAAAAAATACTCAATGACAATGCTGAAGGTCATAATAAACTTGCTGAATTATTAATTGAGAAAGAGGTTATTTTTGCAGAAGATCTTGAAAAGATATTTGGAAAACGTCCGTGGACATCCAGAAATGATGAATTAATGGCTCAAAACGGAGAGTCTGAAGATGAAGAATCATCAAGCCCTGATAAATCAGAGTCCAGCGAACCTGTTTCAGATGAAAAAAAAGTAGAAAATGTTGACTAATTCTTCACGGGACAATATTCTAAAACAAATAACAGATACCGGAAATAAACGAAAAAACTTCAATGTCACTTTTGTTCCGGATTCTGTTGAAATATACAAACCTATACTGCCAGATGCAGTCACTTGTTTCAAGAAAGAACTTGAAATAATTAATGGAAAATGTTTCCTGTGTCAAGATGAAAAAGATTTATATTTAAGTCTCAAATCATTTGTACAGGCAAACGATTTTCCATTCCTTTTTTGTCTTGATTCGTACATTTCAGACCAATTAAGCAGACACAACATTCCTTTTTCAAACGATAAAAATAATTTTGACAGTATGCAAGCCGGAATTACCGGTTGTGAGTTTCTGGTAGCCCGTACCGGGAGCGTATTGATATCATCGGCATCAGAATCAGGAAGACAAATGAATGTTTTTCCACCTGTCCATATTATTTTGGCACACGTATCACAAATTTTAAATTACCCCGAAGATGCATTAAAAGCTATTCAGGAAAAATATGGTGATTTGTTGCCTTCATCCATATCTACCATCACCGGTCCAAGCCGGACAGCTGATATTGAAAAAACATTGGTTCTGGGGGCACACGGCCCAAAAGAATTTGTGGTTTTTCTGTGCAAAGTGTAAAGTTTTGCTATCTTTGTATCGAATTATTCTAATTCTCACTTCAGTTATTAGAATCAACAATTTTGAACTTTTTAAATAATTGCATTGCCTTTATTCATTAATGAATAAATCAAAACATTTTATAAGAGTTAATTCATTCAAGACTTATTGCTGACTAATTTTTCATAACATTAAAATGAAACTATCTTCTTTAGTTATTTTTTCATTCTTTTTTTCATGTACTTTTTTTTCATGTACTCCAATATATAAATGTGGAGAAGCAAAACCCGAAAAAAGATTATTCTTACCAAAAATCATATTGAATGTGATTCATGAACGTGATTCATTGTGTACGACGTTGACTGCTAGAGACAATGAAATATATGGTCTTAAAAAAGACACTACTTCATTAAACAATGATATTAAGAAACTAGAAAAACGATATGATAATCTGACAAATGACAAATTATCTCAAGCGGAACAATTTAATGCGGCCTTAAAACAAAAATCAGATGAACTGACCGCTAAAGAAAAGTTGTTAGCCAGCAGAGAAAATGCATTAAACGATTTAAAAAAGGTTGTTGCCCGTCAGGATTCAATTACAAATCGTCTAAATAATATATTACGGGATGCATTATTAGGTTTTAAATCGGACGAACTTTCTGTGTATATCAAAAATGGTAAAGTTTATGTCTCGTTGTCAGATAAATTACTATTCAAATCGGGGAGTGCAGCTGTTGAGACAAAAGGAAGTGAAGCAATTAAAGTTTTGGCAGATGTCCTGAATAAAAATAACAATATTGACATTTTAGTTGAAGGACACACAGATACTATTCCAATTAAAACTGCATTGTACCATGACAATTGGGATTTAAGTGCTGCAAGGGCTATTTCCATTGTGCGAATATTGACTAATGAATATCAAATCACACCAACACGACTTACTGCATCAGGTAAAGGAGAATTCTCACCAAGGGCTACAAATTCAACTCCGGAAGGACGAACAAGTAACCGGCGTACAGAAATTATTTTGTCGCCAAAACTTGATGAACTTATGAAACTTCTTAATTCAAATTAAATTTTAAAATTAGATACCTTAATTCTCGTACCATCTATGAATAACTTTGTAAGACGAACTCTGAGCGGATTTTTCTTTGTTTCGTTAATTGTTGCTTCTATTTTGCTCAGTCGCTTTACTTTTGTACCAGTTTTTGCATTCATCTGTGGCTACACAGTTTTCGAATTTCATAAATTATCAAATAAACAACCTGCTGTTAATTTAAATCCATGGATTGCCTCAATAGGTGCAGTTTTATTTTTCTTATGCTCTTTCTTATTTGCATCAGGTGCATTTCATTATCTTATTTATTCTTTTTATGGTTTATATATCATTTTAATTTTAATTCTCGAACTTTACAATAAGAGTATAAATCCGCTTCATAATTGGGCTTATTTTGTTCTTGGACAGGTACTCATTGCTCTTCCATTTTCATTGTTGAACTTTATCCTTTTTATAGACAAATGGCAACCACTTATTCTTTTATCGGTATTTGTTACTATTTGGGTAAATGACACAGGAGCGTATCTGACAGGTGTTACTTTTGGTAAACATCGTTTGTTTGAAAGGATTTCACCAAAAAAATCATGGGAAGGTTTCATAGGAGGAGCACTGGCGGCACTGCTTTCTGGTTATTTATTCTCGCTTCTCATTCCTCAAATTAGTTTGATAAACTGGCTTATATTTTCTGAGATAATTGTTATATTCGGGACTTTCGGGGATTTAATGGAGTCACTAATGAAAAGGACTCTTAATGTCAAAGATTCCGGAGACGTAATTCCCGGACATGGTGGTCTTCTTGACAGGTTTGATAGTATGCTTTTAGCTGCTCCCGTTATTTTCATTTATTTAAGTTTTTTATTTGACCAAGTTATCAAATTGTAGATTTGATTGATTTATATACGTTTTAGAACATTTTAATTTAAATAAAAATGGAATTTGATTTTAATGAAATACGCTGTTTCAGAAACGATGAAGTGCATGAAGTATTGGTGCGTCTCAGCAACGAGAAGCAATTCATGAAAGTATTAAGCACTGTTTATCCTCTTCTACCAAAAGAAGTGATTAAACAACGTTTAATGAGCTTTCAATCAAGTTATGCATTTCAAAAAGAAATGGTTTATCCTTTCCTGCAATATCTTGAAGCCAACATGACAAAAGGAATAACACTAAATGGACTTGAAAAAATTGATATTTCAAAATCATATTTATATATATCAAACCATCGTGATATTATTCTGGATTCAGCTTTTCTTTGCGGTAAGTTTATTGAAAAAAACATGGATACCGTCGAAATTGCAATTGGAGATAATCTCTTAATTTATCCGTGGATTGAAGATCTTGTGCGGGTAAATAAAAGCTTTATAGTAAAGCGCGGATTAAGTGCCCGTCAGATTTTAGAAAGTTCAAAACGATTATCAACATATATTGCTCAAACCATTAAAGAAAAGCAATCTATCTGGATCGCTCAAAGAGAAGGACGTGCAAAAGATTCAAATGACCGGACACAAGAGAGTTTATTGAAAATGTTAAACATGTACGGAAACGAAAGTTTTATCGAAAATCTAATCAATTTGAATATTTGTCCATTGAGTATTTCCTATGAATACGATCCGTGCGATTTTCTTAAAGCGAAAGAAATGCAACAGCGGCGGGACAATTCTTGTTTCAAAAAGAATCCTCAGGATGATTTACTTAATATGCAAACAGGCGTAATGGGTTATAAAGGAAAGGTATTCTATGAAATTACAGGTTCAATAAATAAGGATCTGAAGAAAATTGCAACCGAAACATCCAGTAGGAATGAACAAATTACACTTGTTACTGAATTGATAGACAGGAGGATTCATCAAAATTACAATATCTTTGCCAATAACAAAATTGCATATGATACACTTAAAGAAGGAAAACTCTTTTCAAATGAATATTCAACTCAGGAAAGATTAGATTTTGAAAGATACTTATCATTTCAAATCGCTAAAATTAATATCGAAAATAAAGATGAGAATTTCTTAAAAACAAAGCTCCTCGAGATGTACGCTAATCCGCTCATAAACAAACTTAATGCTTTTCCTACATTCTTAGAAGAAGGCGAATAACTGATTACACAAAAAACGTGTTCTGATTATCAGAGCACGTTTTTTGAATTAATATTATTCTTTTGAAAGCGATTTAATATCCAAGAATTTTCAACATTGACTTATAGCTTTGTTCTTTCGCAAACAATTTCGTAAAATACTCACCATCTTCATCCTGATCTATAATAACCAATTTTGGAGCTGGTATTAAACAGTGTTGAATACCTCCAAATCCACTTAATGATTCCTGATATGCACCTGTATGAAAAAACCCAATATATTGTTCCTTGTCTTCATGCATTTTTGGCAGAAACATAGCATTAGAATGAACTTCAGCATTGTAAAAGTCTTCACTGTCACAAGTTAGACCACCTAAGTTAACCCTTTCGTATTCTGACTCCCAATTATTGATTGCAAGAAAAACATATCGTTGATTTATTGCCCACGTATCAGGTAATGTAGTCATAAAAGAGCTGTCAATCATATTCCAAAGTTCGCGGTCATTTTGCTTTTTCTGGTTTACAATTGAATACAACATAGCTCCGCTTTCTCCAACTGTATATGATCCAAATTCAGTAAAAATATGTGGTTCAGGTACGCCATTTTGTGTACAAATTGTTTTTATTTGTGCAACAATTTCTTCTGCCATATATTCATAATCATATTCCATGTCGAGATGAGTCTGAATCGGAAATCCACCACCGATATTCAAGCTGTCCAACTGAGGGCATTTCTTTTTTAATTCACAATAAAGATTTACAGCTTTGTTTAATTCATTCCAATAATATGCAGTGTCCTTTACTCCTGTATTGATGAAGAAATGAAGCATCTTCAGTTCAACTTGTGGATTATTTGCAATGTGTTTGGTATAATATGGAATTATATCATTATAACGAACACCTAAACGCGAAGTATAGAAGTCAAACTTCGGTTCTTCTTCGGCTGCAATACGAATACCTACACTAAACTTTACATCAAAATCTTTTAAGAATAAGTCTAATTCGAATTTATTATCAAGTATAGGAATGACGTTTGTAAATCCCTGACGCATTAAGTTCTGTATATTCTCAACATATTGAGGTCTTTTAAAACCATTACATACAATAAAAGTATCCGATTTAAGTAGTCCCTGTTCATATAAAGACTCCATTATATTGATATCAAATGCAGATGAAGTTTCAATTTGAACACCATGTTTCAGTACTTCTTCCATGACAAATGAGAAATGAGAACTTTTTGTACAATAACAATAATTATAGTCACCTTCATAGTCAACTTTGGCCATTGCAACATTAAACATACGGCGTGCTTTCTGAATATTTTCAGCAATTTTGGGAAGATAAGCGATCCGTAAGGGAGTTCCGTATTGTTTAATAATATCCATTAGTGGAACGCCACACCATTCCAGCTCATTTTCAACAACATTGAATTCTTCATTTGGGAACTCAAAACTTTGTTCAATAAGATCGATATATTTGTTTTTCATTTTAAATAAAAATAAAAGAAGTAATGTAATTGAATTAGATGTTTTATGTATTATCAATCTAAATTAGTCGGATTGAAGTAATAGATTAGAAAATGAATGCAAAAGTAACAAATTATTTCAATTTCTGAATGAGTTGGGTTACATTTTAATATTATTGAATTATGATTAATATGGCACGTCAACATTAATGTATACCCTATTTAAAGATTTAAAATTTCTGTAGTAAATACCTATTATATTTATTACAAAAAATCATTTTATCCATTCATTTTTATTCGACTTAATTTTAATCTAAATTATTTTAATCCCGGTTTTCAAAAAGATTGGTGCTTAATCGAATATATTTCATAAAAAAGAAACAGAATTAAAGAAACACTGTTATATTTGCAAAGAATAAAAAATTTCAAATTAAAGAACAGGTTATTAATGAAATGAAAATTTAAACATCAACATGAAAAAATATATTTTACTTAAAAAAACAACTTTAGTGATAATACTTTTTATCATAAGTATATTTTCTAAAGTAGAAGCCAAAATACCAGTCTTGTATGATGAAAGTAAAGTTGCGACGTCTAATCCAACCCTAACGTTGACTGATATTACCGATCCGACACTTAGCACAGTTCTTGGCTCTCCTGTATCTCAAACATTAAATGTCAGTGGTGTGAACCTAAGTGTTGACTTAGGACTTTCTATTACAGGCACAGATGCTAAATTATTCACTCTTTCACAATATTCAGTGTCACAAACAGGAGGTAATGTTCCGAATACCCTTGTGACAATTACCTATACACCTATTCTAGTTGGAACAAATACGGCTACTCTAATGATGTCGAGCACAGGGGCCATGCCGGTAATACGTACTTTGAATGGCATATCTTCTATTGCAACCGGCCTTGATATAACAAAAAAAACATTAATTGTTACCGTTGAGAATGACAACATACTGTTTTATGCGGATGCTGGTGAAAATGCAGAAATATTCAACTCTATTGGTCAAAAAATAGTTCAGAAACAGACTTTGGAAGGAATAAATACGATTCCTGTTTCTACCAGGGGAGTATTACTTGTGAAAGTTGGAAACAGGATATCAAAAGTGATTATGTAATTAAAACAACTATATTTTTTTATTGTGAGGTATGTATTAAATATTAACATATTTGTCAGGTGACTATTTCGATAGTTTAGAATTTATATTATTCCTGACACAAAACCCAACAATCAGGAATCTCAGGAACTCAAAAATTACGTTTTACTTCACTAAGAATTCCGATAGTTTGTTTCAACTTTTTAAATCCGGTCCTTTTAATAGCTGAGTAACTGAAAGTTTGGTTGAATTCTGTTTTGTTAAGTAGTTGCCATATTTCGTTATTCCAATTCAACATATTTTCATCAGTTGAAAACTCATTATGTGTGTGCGGCTTGGCCCATTTTTTATTCCAGGGACACACATCAGCACAAATATCACATCCGATAGCATTCCCTGACAACCTTGATTGAAACTCATTTGGAATTCCACCTTTACTTTCAATGGTCAGATATGAAATGCATCGACGGGCATCTATTGATCCAGTCTGTAATGCATTTGTCGGGCATGAATCAATACACTTAGTACACGTACCGCAACGAGGCAATACAGGAGTATCATATTCTGTTTCTATATTTAATAAAAGTATACCGATAAAAGTATAAGATCCTAAACCGGGATGTATTAACTGGGTATGTTTGCCAATCCAACCTAAACCGGCACGTTCTGCCCAACGACGCTCAAGAACAGGTGCCGAATCAACAAATAAATGTTGAACATTTTTATTGACGCTTTCAGGGCCATAAGATTCACAAACCATTTGTTCCAATTCAATCAATTTGTTTTTAAGTACCAAATGATAATCGGCAACAGGATATGCATATTTTGCTATTTGAGGTGCCTCAGGGTTTTGATTTTGCCCGGGAAAGTAATTCATCAAGACTACAACTACAGACTTACAACCCGGAACCAGTATTCTCGGATCAATGCGTTTATCCAAGTTACGTTCCAGATAATGCATATCACCTTGCTTACCTTCTTCAAGCCATTGCCTTAGAAACGCTCCATCTTCCGTTAAAGCATCAGCACGCGTTATCCCACATGCATCAAACCCGGCAGAAAAAGCAAGTCGTTTAATAACTGACATTAACAGTACAAATTACAGGGATTATAATACCTTTTCAATTGTTTTTCTTAGTTCGTCAAAACTCAGACTACGGGCAAGTATATTCCCTTTTTTATCCATTAAAAAAGTGGTTGGAACAGTAGATATATTATAAGACACAGCATATTTAGTGTTTGGTCCGTTTATATCCCTGACACATATCCAGGGAATATTTTCAGTGGATTGTTGCCAAAGTTGTTTGTTCTGATCAAGTGAAACCTGATAAATTTCAAATCCCCGTTTGTGATATTTACTGTACAATTCGCGTAAAGCAAATATATAATCAGCATTATCCTTTGATTCGTAAGCAGAAAAGTCAAGCAATATTACTTTACCTATCGATGAAGAAAGTTTATGCTCCACATTATTTTTATCGGGTAGAACGATATTAATATAACCTGCGCCCTGGGTAGCCAGTACTTCATTCCATGCTTCTGTCTCTTTAGCTTTTCGATCTGAACGTATAGCATCCAGAACCAATGCGTAAAGATTCTTACTCCTTTCATATTCCGGCATAAAAGTATTGTAAACTGTAGCTACAGCAGCACAATATGGTCTGTCTGATTTCAAATAAGGTGAAAACAAATAGGTGTCATTCACTTTTTGATAAATGGCATAGTAAGCTGCTGCTGAACGGGGGTTTTTTAAAATTAATTTTTCAGCCATTTCTTTATGCACAATGATCTCATTTTCAATAATTTTAATTTTTGCTTCGCGTTCATTTGCATCCATCGACGAAGTCAATTCATTTGCCAACTGCTGAATATTCATAACTGATTTGCGAAGTGTCTGAATCTGAGAGGAAGTCACTGAACCTGCCACTTTATAATCAGTTGCGAAATTTAAAGACTGCGCTTCAATTGTTATATCTTCACAAGAATCAATAGCAAATGTAATGATTTTGTCATCCAACCTTAATCTGTAAAAATCGGGATAAGCCGGACGAGCAGATTTAAATCTGAAAGATCCGTTAGGACGTAACCTTACTGAATCAAGAACTGTAGTTTTAAGTAGACCGCTGTGTTCAAAATAAAGCATTTCACCTTTTGCATTTCGTATTGTTCCAGTCACAGAAAATTTATCATGTTGCTTACATGATATAATTCCAATTAAAATCAATAAAATTGTCAGTGTTTTTTTCATGGTATTCAAATAAATAAACAACTCCCTTAACAGCAATAAATTTCCGGAAATCAGAATTATTTCAGTTTGTCTTAAACTTGTATTTTACCAAAGATAATTGTTCATTTGCCTCAACAATTTTAGTTTTAAGTTTTTCTTTATAGAGCTGCAATTTTGATTGTATTTCCAAATCTTTCAAAGCTAAAATTTGTATAGCTAAAATAGCAGCATTAAGAGAAGCATTAATCCCTACCGTTGCAACAGGAATTCCGGGAGGCATTTGAACTATAGCCAATAGAGCATCCATTCCGTCCAGAGTTGCATTAATAGGCACTCCAATTACAGGAATTGTAGTCATTGAAGCTATCACCCCGGGTAGATGTGCTGCCATGCCGGCTGCAGCAATAATGACCTCAATTCCATTTTCACGTGCCTGAGTTGCAAACAATTCCACTTCCTTGGGAGTGCGATGAGCAGAAAGTGCATTTAATTCAAAAGGTACTTCAAACTCATTAAGTAAAGTTGCAGCCTTTTCCATAACAGGCAAGTCAGAAGTACTGCCCATGATAATACTTACTTTTGGTTTCATTAGTTTTTGCTTTTTTGAAGTATTTAATTATCAAAAAAAAATTAAAGAGTTTGAAGTCTGTTCTTTTGTAATAGAACTATTAAACAAGAATCAACTAACTTCAAAGTCTTCAAATTAGTAACTTAGTTATGCGCCAATCAAAGCTTCATATTCATCCGATGAAAGTAAAGCATCAAACTGAGAAGCATCAGAAACACCAATTTTTACCATCCACCCCTTGCCGTACGGATCGTCATTTACTAATTCAGGATTTGATTCTAACTCTTCATTAAATTCCAGAATTTCACCATCAACGGGCAAATAAAGATCAGAAACAGTTTTAACTGCTTCAACGGTACCGAAAACTTCACCTTCATTTAATGTTTCACCAACTGTTTCTACTTCAACAAAAACGATTTCGCCCAACTCACTTTGAGCATATTCAGTGATTCCTACATAAGCGATTTCACCTTCAGGGCGAATCCATTCATGCTCTTTTGTGTACTTTAAATTAGAAGGGACATTCATAATAATAAGTTTTAAATGTTAGTATTGTATGTTTAAAGATCATTTATATTCAATTTACAAACTACAGGATAATGATCGGAATAATTAACCTTGTCTGTTTTGTAGAAAACGGGCGTAAATGCGTTGGAATCATAGAACACATAATCTATTCTGAAATGATATAATCTATCGTTAAAAGTCCATCCCAGACCGGTACCTGTTTCTGCAAAAACATCCTTTAATTTCCCTTTGACTGTTGAATAAGCATACGATGTTGGTACATCATTAAAATCGCCGCAAACAATCACTTTAAAGGGAGATTTCTCAATCACTTTAGCAACAGCATCAGCCTGAAATGCTCTCAGTTTGTAGGCTAAGCCAAGCTTACGGGAAAAATGCAGAGTTACTCCTTTAATGTTTTCAGCACTAAATTTATCTTTCAAACTCAACTGAAGGGATCTGTCGTTATCTGTTATTTTATTTGATTCAAGATGATTGTTAACTAGTCGTATTGTTCTCCCTTTTATTAAGATGTCTGAGTAAATGGATAAATTGAACTCTGAAGGATAATCAATATCTTGTTTATTTACTATCGGGTATTTAGAGAATGTGGCAATCCCATGATAATTTGAATTTTCAATCAATCTGAATTTTATATGTTTATAGGGATATTTCTTAAATAATTTCATGACATCCGCTAAAGTGAGGAACTCTCTTTTATCGCTCACAGTAAATTCCTGCAAACAAACAATGTCTGCATCTGATTCCAAAGCATACTTCATAACAAGATTTGGTCTTTTATGAGTATATTTTACCAGTCGACCACCCATCAATGTATTATACGTAAGTATTTTAATGGTATTATTCGAATAAATGGAATCCGTATTACCAAAATGGACAGGGAAAGTATTATTAATTTGAGATGCCGAGAAAATCAATACACTTAACGAAATGAGAAAGAACCATTTTCTTGATAATAACCAGAAAATAACAAAGGCAATGTTGGCGAAAATAGCAAGCGGGTATACCAATGAAAAGTATGCAGGAAAAAGAAATTTTTCAGGGCTTAAAACCGTTCCGATTAAAGTCATGAGCATAAAAAAAACTGCGACTATATTCGAAGCCATCATGACCCATTTTATTATTTTTTTTCCAAGCATAATTTAATTTTAATTCATAATTCACAATTAGTCATTATGAATCAACTCTTTTTCCCTTGTTCAAATAATCTCTTTTTTTCATCGGTTGACAAGCTTTCGTAGCCCGAAGTCTTAATCTTGTCTAGAATTTTGTCAATATCAGCCATCTTACGAGCCTTATTCATGTTGAACTCAGCATCACTCATCGTTGAATTTCTTCTGGTTGGATTGTGCTTGACCTTCAATTTTCGTGGACCAAACAGATTGGATATTGCATCCAAGATCCGGCTAATTCCTTTAGTTAAATCTTTCCCCTGACGCAAAGATACAACAAATAAATAACCTGCCAAAGCACCGCCCAAATGAGCCAGTTCTCCTCCTCCATTATTAGAAGTAATTCCAAACAAACTAGTAAGCACAAAGAATATAGCAATGTATTTAAGCTTTACACTTCCTAAAAAAAGAACCTGTAATTCCATATCCGGTGACCGAAATGCTGTAGCCACAATAATGGCCATAATTGAACCTGAAGCTCCCAATAATAAACTTTGATGCAG
>TBL_comb47_HYPODRAFT_10003259_pt1 | contig 19374 bp, 13 predicted proteins | sample TroBogypolimnion_40_FD_10682 | JGI IMG/M metagenome (IMG submission 10682) | reverse complement strand
CGGTGGGCGGGAGCCGGCACATGGAGTTGGTTTTATGGCGTGTTGATGCAACCGAGGAACGACTGGCGGCACGTAGCGCTCCTAGCGCCGCTCTTCAACACCAATTCCCCAACCACCCTTTGGTCTGTCAACCAGCCCAATGCGGGTGCCTGGGCCTCGCTCCTGGACGGATTGACCGCGTGGAACAACCTGTCGGGCGGATCTCCCTCATCTTTCACAATCTCGTCAAACTCGGCCGGGGCGGCGGCCATGGCGGGGGCGTTAGACGCCCTGCGGTTGAGCCAGCCTGCCGGGGTGTTCACGGACGTGGGACAGATCCTCGCCGTGCCGCAGTTGAGCGTGGGATCGCCGTGGTTGAATACGAATTATCAGGTGGTGCCACTCGATGCCGACCTCGAAGCGCTCCCCGCGCAACTGATAGCGCGCTTGCGTCCCGATTCCATCGCGGTGGCCAGCCAGGGCGATGGGGGAATAAGTATCCGGTTCACCGGTCTGGATGATTTTACTTACGGGGTGCAGGTTTCGACCGACCTGTTGAATTGGACCACGGTCACCACCAACAACCCAAGCAACGGGTTCTTCGATTACGTCGAGCCCCCTGCCCTGGCGTTACCGGCGCGGTTCTTCCGATCGACCATTCTGCCCTGAACGAGTCTGCCTCAGTCACTCCTCGGCTGAGCTTCTGTCGCGGCCTGTGTCGAGAGGGCGCCAATACGACAAAGGTGGCGACGGAGGTCTGGGCGGGGGGGCATCGCGATCTACCCACGTTCGGGGCGGCTAGTCGTTTCGAAGCGCCGACAGCAAATCACCACGCAGCGCGAACCGCGTGGCCAGCCAAGCCCAGACCAAGCCGTTGAGGAGCACGGCGGCCAGGGTGGGGGCGAGCGAACGCCACGGAGCCTGACCTCCGGCTGAGAGCAAAGAAGGCAGCACCGCTACCGCGGCGGCCAGGATCCCGATTCCCAGGCCCAGGACCAGCAGGACAGCGTGCTCGCCCAGGACCAACCGCTGCAAGACAGCGGGGGGGAAACCGACGGCAGAGAGCAAGCCGAGTTCGCCGCGGCGTTCGAGGACATTCCGGAGTACGACGACCCCTAAACCGGCGCTCCCCAGGAGCAGGCCGAGTCCGCCGAGGATTTGGAAGGTGTCGAGGTAAGTGTTCTGCACGGCATTGAAGGCGTTCAGGCGGTTCGCGGTCGAGGTGATCTCCATCCCCGCATCTTGCAGCGCGCGGGAGAGTGTGGCCGAAACCTCGGGCGCGGTTTTGACTGGGGCGTCGATGAGGAACATCCGGTACCCGCCCTCGCCGGGAAAGCGTTTAACAAATTCGGCTTCATCGATGAGGAGTCCCCCTTGGAGGATGGAGTTGGCGACGGCGCCCACCAGTTTGACTTTGAACGCCCGCCCGGCTTCGTCGGTGTAATCCAGCGTGTCGCCCAGCGATTTGCCCAGGGCCCATTGGATCGCATTGGCGTCGCCAATTGCGGGGATCGGTTCTTCCGAGGGATCCGCCGTGGCGCGCGCCCCCCTGTGCTCGAGCATTTCCCATCCTTGGCGCGCGTCGAATCCCTTGGCCGCGTCGCTGAAGGTGAAACGTCCGGAAAGAACTTCCGGCTTGATGCCCAGCAGGCGCGGCTGTTGAGCTCGGTTCAGGTTTAGGCAACTGGCCTCGTCGCCTTGATGAACACGGACTTCGACCACCATCACCTTGGTAAGAGCGGCCGAGTCGAGCCCCAGCCGCTCTCGTCCGGAGACGGTGTTGAGGGCTTGCGCTACGGGGAGCGTCGTCTGACCGATAAGCGCAAATCCACCCGTGCCGGATCTGCGATCGGAGGCGTCCTTGGTGGCGTCGAGCCGAAAGACGCCGATCGAGGTGATCAGGAAAGCCCCGCAGGCCAGGAGTGCGACCGTAGCGAGGCTGCGGTTGAGGCGCCGAGAGCAACCACGGAGGCCCAAAGTTCCCAGCGTAAAGGCCGCCGGACGCAACGATGGTGAGAGGTCGCGTAACCAAAGGGCTGTAAAGGCCAGTCCCGCGATGAGACAGAGCGAACCGGCGCTGAAAAAAGTCTCAGCCTCGCCTTGGCGGCCGGCGGCCAGCGCCCAACCACAAAGGCCGAGCGCGCCGAGGCCGGAGATGATCCCGACCCACCGGGCGAGCGACCGACGGGGCGGCCGCCCTGTAATGGCCCTGTCGGATTGGCCGGCGCTCCCCACCAATAACCGGACGATGGGTTGCTGAGCCTGCTTCCGCAGCGTGACCCAGAGCGTCAACACGCCCACCGCAGTGCTGGCGAACAGACCCACGACCAAGGTAAGGCCGGTGAGGTGGAACTCCAATGGAGCGCTGCCCACAGCCTCATGCCACAGGGTGGCCAAGGCCCAGAGCATCGCCTTGGCATACCCAACGCCACCGAGCACGCCGAAACACCCGCCCGCCAGCGCCAGCGCCGCCCCTTCTCGGAGCAGCAGGCGGCGCACCTGCCTGGGGGTGAACCCCAGGGCGAGCAGAGTGCCGACTTCGGGCGCGCGTTGTTCCAGGCCGAACTGAAAGAGCAATCCCATCAATACCAACGCTGCCATCACCAGGAAGAAACTGAACCCGAGGAATAGTTGGCCAAAATCCTGCGCCTGGTCGGCCGCAGTCAGCGCCTGGCGGCGGACCGGCTCCACTCGTATCCCAAGTCGAGCCGGGTCCAGGTTCGCTAGCAAGTTGCGATAAACCAGGTCGCGATAAGTGTCGACTCGTGAGTTAGCTGGCACCGGGTAACGGATAGCGGTGAGCGAACCAAAGCGATTGGCCCACATTTTCTGGCCGGCCGCTAGCGTGATGAAGGCCTTGGGGGTGCCGCGGTCGGTCTTCCAGTAGGCCTCGTCCTGCTCGCGGATCTTGTAGATCAGCGGAAACCCGGTGTCCCAGTCGCGGGTGCTCTCTGCCTTGGCAACCCCGGGGAACTCAGGCATCAACGTGCGGTCGGCCCAAATCCCCTGGGGAGGAAGGACGCCGCGCACGCGGAAAGAATTCGTGCGTTCTGCCAGACGGCTGCCCGAGTCGGGAACGAAATAACTCAACTCGACGGAATCGCCGGGGTTGACCTTGAGGTCGTTCGCCAGCCATTGGCTCACCAGGATTTCATCGTCGCGGAGCTCGGGGGACTGAGGATCGGGACTGCCGTTGGTGAGGGTGCCGAAGTGGGGATACGGTCCGTCAGCGGCGGTGACCATCGAATAGGGAGTAGCGCGTTCCCCGGCACGAATCAAATTGGCGAGGTAGGTGAGTACGCGAACGCCGTTGGTGACGAAAACCGATGCGGCGAGGTCGTTCGAACTGTCCTGGGCGTCGTTAGAGAGGTTAGTCAGCAAGCCCGATCGAGGCTGGAGCGCTGCCGCGGGGACCTGCGGGTCAAGGAACACCCGCGGACTGGTGATCTCGATCTCACGCTGAAGGTGTTGGCCGAGGGTGATGGTCGGGGACTGCTCCAGAACCTGCACGGAGATAGCCGCGTCTTCCAGTTTCCAGGCGAGCTTGAGCTGCTCATTAAGCTGCGCCATCGCTTGCTCCTCGGTGATCGGCGTTCGGAGCTCGGGCGCGATGGTGCGCGCCGGGTGTGTGACCATGGAGTCGGGGGCGGGTCTCGGGAGCCCCAGCCCGCCGGGAACCTCCCGCGTGGAGGCATGGCTGTCCAACCACCCCGCCAATCTGCCCCGTTTCAAGCCCATCCAAGTCAGTGGACTGCGAGCGTCGAGTTCTCCGAAGAGCAGGAGATTTGCGCGTCCCGCGAGGCCAGTCAGTTTACCGAGAGCCCCCAGGGTCAGGAACACATTGGCGGGCGGGGACGCGCCGGTGGAAAGGCTGAAGTCGCCTAGCATCGAGGTTGGCAGAACGGCGCCAACTTCAAGTCGAAGAGCCACGGAGTCTTCGTCGCGAGGGCTCAGTGCGGCATCCAGTCCCAACGCTGTCGGTTTGCGCAGGCGCACGATGATCTCATCGCCTTGGTGTACCGAAAGCTGCCGAGCGAGGGTCTCGTTGACCATTACGGTTTCTCCCCGGCTCCAGCGACTCAAGGCATTGCTCCCCAGCCCTGCGAGTTGCTGATCTAGCTCGTGCGCCCGGCTTTCCATTCCTAGCCCCTCTGCCGTAGGGGACAATCCACTCCAGCCTGCGAAGCGTGGCCAATGGAGGACGTCAACACCCAAGACCTGCACGTGGTTGGCCCGGGTTGAGCCGTCCCGCTTGCTCGCGACGCCGGACAGGAGCAGCGCGGAGCTGGGAGAGCTTACGACCGAGCGCTGAACCGAGTTTGAGACCAGGAATGGGTTCACAGCAGGATCGAGTCGGTCGCGGAGGTCGGCCAGGACCGGTCGTTCCCCGGTGCTTAGGGCGAACCAAGCGCTCCCCAGCCGCGCCAGCGCTCGCTCGCGAAGAGTCCCGCGCACCGAATCGCCGACGATCAAAGCCCCGATAAGGGCGGCGCTGCCGATGGCGGCACCGAGCACTACCCCCATGTGCGCGCGCGCGTGAAACCGAAGACTCCGTCGAATGAGCGTCCAGAAGGTCATATTTGCCGACGCTGCCCTACTCTCCTCGAGACGATCTTCCCTCCCATACTTTTCCATCCCTTAGTTCCATTTTCCGTTCCATCATGTCCGCCAATTCCCTGGAGTGTGTTACCACGATCAAAGTAACCTGTTCCTCGCGATTCAACTCGATGAGCAACTGGCCAAGCCGACCGGCGGAAGCGTGGTCCAGCGCGCCGGTGGGCTCATCGGCGAGCAGAAGCCGGGGCGCATTGATGAGGGCGCGGACGACCGCAACTCGTTGGCGTTCGCCGCCCGAAAGTTGACCTGGACGATGCCCGAGACGCTCGCCCAGACCGACGCGTTTCAGGAGGCGTTCGGCCCGCGCAGGGGCGCCGGCCCGCAATTCAGCATCATCGGTGGCCAAAGTCGGCACGAGGACATTCTCGATCACGCTGCATTGCGGGAGCAGATAGTGGGCCTGGAACACGAACCCGATCTGACGGTTCCGCAGGGTGGCCAGTGGCACCGGGCCGAGGCACGCAAGGTCCCGGCCGGCGAGCAGTACCTCACCACTGGTCGGTTGGTCAAGCGTGCCGATAATCTGAAGAAGGGTGCTCTTGCCGGAACCAGAAGGCCCCACAATGGCCAACGACTCACCCACGCCGACCTCCATCGAGATGTCGTCCAGGACCGTTAGGGCTTCGGAGCGATCTGGTAAGGGGTATCGTTTACTGACCTTCGCCAGTTTCAGAAGCGTCGCCCCCGAGCGACTGCCTTCATTGGGTTTCAAAGAGTTCGAATTCACAAATGGTCGGCACCTCCACTGCCCGGAGGATGTTGAGCCGGAAACGCTGGGCCTCAACGGCAGGGAACAGGATCTCCCGGGTCGGTCCGAGGGTGGTGCCGCGGGCCACGGTCCTCCAGGTGCCGCCCTGCTCCGCCTGGATTTCAAACTCGCGTACCCGATCCCATTGGCCTTCGTCAACGACGGAGCGGGCGACGCGGACGGGCTTGCCTAGGTCGACTTCGAGCCACCCGGAACGCGTGCCTTGGCCGGCGCCCCAGCGCGTATGGGCATCGCCGTCCAGGGCGGCCGCGGCCGCGAACTCAGCCGTACCGCTCCAAGTGGTAGAGGCACGGGCGGCTTTGTGCCGGGAAACCGGCGTTGGGGGTGGAGCGATTTCCCTGCGGATATACTTCCCCACCTTGGTGAGCGTTTGAACATCGATCTCCCGCAAGCGCCCAGCATAGTCCGGGCCGGCATCGATGGAGAATATATTCCCGAATCTTACGGCCCCGAGATAATCATCGTAAAGTCTCTCGGCGGAGCAGCACAACTGGTCGTGCTTGGGCAAGGAGTAGAACCACATGGCGCCACCCTGGTGAGCAGGCAGGATCGGGTAGGTGAATTCGGCCAAGCGGTAGCCGCCATAGCCGGTCATTTGACCTGAATTGAAGCCGGCGCCTGACGGATCGGAGAGAGCGGTGGGATGACCCATCTCGCCCAGGCGAATGTCTCCCGCGGGAGGACCGTGATTGAAGCCGACGAAACATCCGGGCTGGAAACTCTTGACCCATTTCACGGTCTCCTCATGGCTGAGGCCGCCATCGCCGACAGCGTGATCCATCCAGAAGTACTCGATGGGGCCATACCGGGTGCAGAGCTCCTTAAGTTGGGCCTTCTTCATCTCCGGACAGTAGCCTCCGTTCGCGCTGAATCGGGTTCCGTCCGGTTTGTCGGGCCAGGCCCATTCGCCCTCGGAAAAGTACAAGGCCAGCTTGATGCCGAACCGGTCGCAGGATTGTCGCAGTTGACGCAACACATCGCGACCGAGCCGACTCTTGGTCACCTTGCGGTCGGTGGTGGCGGTGTCCCAAAGACAGAAGCCGTCGTGGTGTTTCGTCAGAAAAAGGATATAACCCATGCCGGCGTCTTTGGCCGTGCGTGCCCATTGGTCGGTATCACAGCCCGTGGGCTGAAAGAGGTCGATGTTGGTGATCCCTGGAGTCCACTCCTTGCCGGAGAAAGTGCTGAAGGACCAGCAAATAAACATCCCCCAACGCAGGTTTTTGAGTTCCTCGGTGCGTTGGGCGAGGTCCACGGTTTGGGCGGAAGCGCCCTGGAGGGCTAAACCAGTGAGGATGGGGAGCAATCGCGCGAAGCTTGTTTTCATAATAGGCGCGTCAGAATTCAGTCCGATGATCGGCTCATTGCCGCATGGCACGGGCGAGGTCGGCGACCCGCTTGGCGTCCACCGGGTTTGTGATGAGGCCGTGCTTTTTCAAGGAGGAACCGACGATGAAGCCGTCGGCGATCGGGAGGTAGTCGCGAGCGTTGTTCACGGTCACGCCGCTACCCAGAAGGATCTTGGTTTTGGGGCAGGTGCTCCGCACGCGCCGGACGTCCTCAATATCCGTTTGGAGACCGGTGCCTTTGCCCGAGACAATCAAGGCATCGACTAGGCCGCGTTCGACGGTGTCGCGGGAGGAATCCTCGATAGTCCAGTTGCCAAACGGGACCGCGTGCTTGACGTGGACATCGGCAAAGATGGCGGCGTCCGGACAAACGGTGCGGCGGTAGCGGAGCGTGTCGTAGGCATTGCCCTCGATAATGCCCTGGTCGGTGAGCATGGCCCCAGTGTGAACATTGACACGAATGAAACTGCCGCGGCAGGCGGCGCAGAGAGCGAGGGCGGCACGGGCATCGTTGCGCAGGACGTTGAAGCCGATCGGCAGCTTGACGGCCTCGCGAACGGCACGGCCGGCGGCGGCCATGGCGGCGATCGTTTCAGGGGCGATGCCGTTCTTGGTGAACGGAATGTCGCCGAAGTTCTCGATGAAAAGGGCGTGGGCGCCGCCGCGCGCATAGGCACGGGCATCGTTAGCCGCACTCTCTAAGACGGCCTCGATGTCGCCAGCCCAGCGGGGCGAGCCGGGGAGCGGGGGGAGATGAACCACCCCGATGAGCAATTTGGAATCGTGTTGGAGGAGCGTTCGCATCCAGGCTTAGGGGGTTAGAGTTGTCGGACTCGGGATTGGTTCGGGGGGCACGCTGGGCGGTTCTCCTCGGAGGGCCCTCAGGGCGGCGACGGCGGCTTCGCTTTCCGCCGACTTTTTACTCTTGCCCTGCCCGCGGGCGAGTTCGACACCGCCGTGGTGGACCGTGCATTCAAAGACTCGGTCGTGGTCCGGGCCGCTAGCCGAAACGACATGATAATGGGGGGCTGAAGCCGAGGAACTTTGGAGTAATTCCTGGAGATCGCCTTTGGGATTCTCCATGAGCGGGCTGCCGGAGAGGCTGCCGAAGGCCGGCTTGAACTGGCGGATAATGAAGTCTCGCGCAGCGTCGAAGCCGCCGTCCAGGAAAATAGCGCCGAGAATGGCCTCGTAGGTATCGGCGAGAGCGGAGAGCCGGTTACGGCCGCCCTGATCTTCCTCGCCCCGGCTGACGATCAAGTGACGGCCCAGCCCCAGTTCGCGCGAACGTTCGGCGAGACTGCGACGATTGACCAAAGCGGCGCGAGCCCTGGTGAGATGTCCCTCGCCGAAAGCGGGAAAGGTGAGGAAGATCTCGCGGGATAGGACGAGTTGGAGGACGGCGTCGCCGAGGAACTCCAGCCGCTGGTTGGTCTGCAACGAGGCGCCCACGCTCTGGGAGACCGACGGATGGGTCAGGGCCAGCCGCAAGAGGGCGGGGTCCCGGAACGTGTACCCCATTTGACTCTGTAGTTCTCCGTGTTCGTCCACAAGCAGCAGGGGTTAGGGGGAAACCGGCACGGCTGGCAGGTCAGCGGGCTCCCCGGGGTTGGCGTCGGCGGGCGGTTGGGGCGAGGCGGGCTGGGCGGCGGGCGCACGGTCCGAGGCACCGGGCACCGCACTCGAATCTGCCAACCCCGGCAAGGTGAGGCCGTGTTCGAGCAACGCGGCAACGTCGTGTTGGACATTCTCGAGTTGGTTGAGCTGCAGGTTGGGGTCGATGATGGTGAAGAGGTCGCCAGTCTTGGGCTGCTCGTAGATGAAGACGCGGCGTCCGTCGCGAACCATTTGCTCCTTGACCTTGAGCAGGCGCTTTCTCTCGAGCATCACGGCCAGAATATAGCCGGCGGGAATGTACCGGGGGTCGTTGAGCGTGATCAATTTGCGCAGAAGAGTCTCGGCGGTTTCCTTTTGAATCGCCTCGGTGCGCGGTGGGGGGGCTTCATAGACGCCGTGCCAGTAGGATATGAAGCCCTTACGATCCCGAGAGCCGTCGCCGTATTCCCTAGCCCAGCAGGGTTGGCAGATATCGATGCGACGCAACTCCCCCTTTTCCTCGGTGAGCAGGGTATGATAGGTTTCCTGGTCGGCAAACGATTTTCCGCAGGACGTGCAGGTATGCGCGCGTGATTGAATGTTCCACTCAGTCATGGCAAGCGGGCCGATTCAAGTTCCCCTTAGGCCGCGGCACGGCCGTGCTTGCGACGAAGGAGCGGTTTACACTGGCCGGACACCACGGGTTGGGTGATATGAACGTGTTCAACTTCCTCGTCACCAGGGATGTCGTACATCACATCGAGCATGAGCTTTTCGAGCAAGCTGCGCAGGGCGCGGGCTCCGGTACCTTTTTTGAGAGCCTGGGAAGCGAGTTCACGGAGCGCGTCGGCGGAGAATTCGAGTTCGACGCCCTCCATCGCCAGCAGTTTGGCATACTGCTTAACGAGTGCGTTCTTGGTGTCGCTAAGGATGGAGATCAGTTGCGGCTCCGTCAACTCGTGCAGAACGGTCACCATCGGAAGACGACCGATGAACTCAGGAATGAACCCGAAGTTGATGAGGTCCTCAGGCTCGACGTACTGGAGGATGTCCTCCCGATGGATCTCGGACGCCTTCGCGAGCTCGTCCACCGCGCGAAAGCCGAGCACATTCTTGCCCAGTCGCCGTTGGATGACTCGCTCCAGGCCGACGAAGGCACCGCCGCAAATAAACAGGATATTCGAAGTGTCAACGCGGATATATTCCTGTTGGGGGTGTTTGCGGCCGCCTTGCGGCGGAACGTTACAGAGGGTTCCCTCCAGGATCTTCAGCAGCGCCTGCTGGACGCCCTCGCCAGAGACGTCGCGCGTGATGGAGACATTCTCCGTCTTACGAGCGATTTTATCGATTTCATCGATATAAATGATCCCCTGCTGCGCACGCTTGATGTCATGATCCGCGTTCTGAAGCAGGCGGAGAACGATATTCTCAACGTCCTCACCGACATAGCCGGCCTCGGTCAAGGTGGTCGCGTCGGCGATAGCAAAGGGGACGTCCAGAATGTCGGCCAGCGTGCGAGCGAGGAGGGTCTTGCCCGAACCGGTCGGGCCGATCATCAGGATGTTGCTCTTCTCGATTTGGACCTCGGAATGCGCGTCGAGGCTCGGCGTGGACCCACCCTCGGGCTCTACCGCCTCGGCCGGCTCCTGGAGGATGCGCTTGTAGTGGTTATGTACGGCTACAGCCAGCGTCTTTTTGGCATGGTCCTGCCCAACGCACCGCCGGTCGAGTTCGCGCTTGATCTCCGCCGGTTTGGCCAGGCTGGCGCGTGGTTTCTTGTCCTTCCGCGCGGGCGTGGCAAATTCCTTATCCAGGACCTGCTTGCAAAGGACGACGCAGTTATCGCAGATGTAGACGCCGGGACCAGCGATGAGTTTCTTAACCTCCGCGTGGGATTTCCCGCAGAAGCTGCACAGGGTGAGATTGGTGGGCCGAGCCATCGCAGCAGTCGATCACTCCGGTTTATCGGCCAGGCTCGTCGCGCGCTCGACGAGGTTCGGAATCTCCTTGCGGGACTGGACGACTTCGTCGACCAACCCGTAGGCCTTGGCCTCCTCGGGACTCATGAAATTATCGCGATCACAGTCCTTCTCGACCTGCTCGATGGAACGGCCCGTATGTTTGGAGATAATCCCATTAAGCCGTTGCTTGAGGCGGAGCATATAGCGAACCCGAATTTCGACATCGCTGGCGGCACCCTCGGCTCCGCCGAGGACCTGGTGGATCATGATGTTGGCATTGGGCAAGACGTAGCGTTTCCCCTTGGTGCCACCGCAGAGGAGCACGGCCCCCATGCTGGCGGCCTGGCCGATGCAGTAGGTGTTCACGTCGCAGGTGAGGAACTGCATGGTGTCATAGACCGCCAACCCTGCCGTGACGCTGCCGCCAGGCGAGTTAATATAGAGGTCAATGTCCTTCTTGGGATCCGTCATTTGCAGGAACAGCAACTGGGCGATAATCAGGTTGGCCACCATATCGTCCACCGGCGTGCCGAGGAACACGATCCGATCCACCAGCAAACGGGAGTAAATATCATACCCGCGCTCGCCTCGACCGGTCTGCTCAACGACCATGGGCACCAGGAAATTATTCATAGAATCTTTCACGATGGCGTTAACGTACCGGAGCGCCCATCGCGGGTCAAGCTTGCGGAAGGAAAAGCACTCGGTAGAATCTGCAGCATGATGCGCGTTGAGATTTGTGTGGATTCCGTAGCGGGCGCCGTCGCCGCTCAATTGGGGGGGGCGGACCGGGTGGAACTGTGCGATAACCTGCTGGAGGGGGGGACCACACCCAGCGCCGGTTGTCTCAAGCTGGCACGCCGACACCTCAAGATTGGCCTGCAGGCCATGATTCGTCCGCGAGGGGGGGATTTCCTTTACGATGACTGGGAAATGGAAGTGATGCGCGAGGACGTTCGCCTGGCCAAGGAGATCGGAGCCGATGGGGTTGTCTTCGGCTGCCTGACGGCGGAAGGAGAAATCGACCGCCAGCGAACTGAGGAATTGCTGACCCTGGCCCGCCCCTTGAACGTCACTTTTCATCGTGCCTTCGACATGTGTCGTGATCCGCAACGGGGACTGGAGGACTTGATCGCCCTGGGGGTGGACCGGTTGCTCACCTCGGGCCAGGAGGCGACCTGTCTGGAGGGATTGGAGCAGATCGCCGCACTGCAACAACAGGCGGCGGGAAGGATCATCATCCTGCCCGGCGGTGGCATAACACCGCGCAACCTGCGGCGGATCGTCGAGGGCACAGGCGTCAGCGAAGTTCATCTCGCTGCCAGGACCAACATCCAGAGCCAGATGCAATTCCGCAATCCGCGGTGTTTCATGGGCGGCACGCTCCGCCCGCCGGAATTTAGCTGGAAAACCACTGACCCGGAGATGGTCAAGGCAGTGGTGCAGAACTTCCGGGAGGGCGGATAAGGACTTCCCGGCGACTGCACTCGACCTGACACTCGGCAGAATCTCCCCTTCCTGTGCGTCGATCGCTACCAAAGAGACTCGTCGCCTTGGTCTCGACAAAGCGCCTTTCGGGTGACCTCGTCGTGAATAAATCGAGATACAGACTGTCTAATCTGAACATCTATGAAGAAAATGATCAGCCACACGCCCATCACCCGTCGTCGCTTTTTGGGCGGCGCCTCGATGTCTGTTGCCGCCTTCACCTTGGTGCCCGGGGCCGTGCTCGGGTTGAGGGGCCAAACCCCGCCCAGCGGGAAGCTGAATCTGGCTGGCATCGGGTTCGGGGGCCAGGGCGGCCATGACTTGGCGCAGATGGAGAGCGAAAACATCGTAGCGTTGTGCGATGTGGACAAGAATCACGCGGCTCCCATCTTTAAGAAATATCCGCAGGCCAAACCATTTACCGATTACCGCCGGATGTTGGACGAGGTGAAGGAGATCGACGGGGTGGTCATCGCCACTCCGGACCACCACCACGCATTCGCGTCGATTGCGGCGCTCAAGCACGGCAAGCATGTGTATTGTGAAAAGCCGCTGACCCATTCGGTCTGGGAGGCGCGCCAGGTCAGCACGGCGGCGCGCGAGTCCAAACGAGCCACGCAAATGGGTAACCAAGGCCAGGCCTCAAAGGAGACCCGCCGACTCTGTGAGTTGGTTTGGACCGGCACGATCGGCAAGGTCCACGAGGCCCATATATGGACCGACCGCCCTTCCAACGGGCTGTTCAATGAGTACTGGCCTCAAGGTGTTCCCCGCCCCAAGGAGACGCCTCCAGTACCAGCCTCCTTGGATTGGGATTTGTGGCTCGGTCCGGCGCCCGAACGGCCCTTCAACCCGGCGTATCTCCCCTTCAAGTGGCGGGGGTGGTGGGATTTCGGCACCGGCGCCTTGGGAGACATCGGCTGTCATGCGATGGATCCGGTGTTTCGCGCGCTCAAGCTCGGCGCCCCGATCAGTGTCCAGGCCACCTCGACTCGGGTAAACGAGGAGACTTTTCCGATGGGATCGATGGTGACTTATGAGTATCCGGCACGGAGCCTCGAACCTCAGGCGATCAACTGTCACACCAAGGGTCTGAGCGGAGCCGAGGCCGGTGGGATCGAGATGCCGCCGTGCAAGCTCTTCTGGTCGGATGGCGGGTTGCGCCCGCCGCGCCCGGACGGCCTGCCCGAAGGCCAGGTCATGGGCGACAACGGTTGCCTGCTCATCGGGGACAAGGGTTTTATCTTGAACGGTAAGGTCTATCCGGCCTCCCGCGCCAAGGAAGTTGGCGACCCGCTCACGTTCCTGCCCCCGTCCCCGGGACATTACCTCGAGTGGATCCAGGCGTGCAAAGGCGGCCCGGCCGCGGGCTCTAATTTCGACTGGGCAGGGCCGCTGGCGGAGGCGGTTTTGCTGGGGAACGTCGCTTTGCGGGTCCAACTGCGCGAAGAACTGACACTCTACAAACTGCGCTGGGATGCCGCCGGACTCAGGTTTCAGAACCTGGAAGATGCCAACAAATACCTGCGCCGGGATTACCGGGCGGGATGGAGCCTGTAGTCCCGAAGCCACCGGCTAGCGGGCAAGCTGGGCGATGGCCCAACGGGCGTGTTCGGCGATGAGGGGTTCAGGATCGGTGGCGGCTCGCTCGAGGGCGGGTAGCGCCCCAGTATCACCCGAATTCCCCAAAGCGACGCAGACATTGCGTAAGAGCCCGCGGCGTTTGGTCCGTACCATCGGGGTGCCGGCAAAACGCGCCTTGAATTGAGCCTCGTCCAAAGCCAGCAACTCCACCAGATCGGGCGTGGTCAACTCCGCCTTGGCACTGGCTTTCATGAGGTGGCCTTCGCGTCCGAACCGATTCCAGGGGCACGCGGCCAGGCAATCGTCGCAACCGTAGATGCGGTTGCCGATGGCGGGGCGAAGAGGGGGCGGGATAGGCCCTTTCAGCTCGATGGTGAGGTAGGAAATACAAAGCCGCGCATCGAGTTGGAAAGGAGCGGTGATAGCCCCCGTCGGACAGGCGGCGAGGCAGCGCCGGCAAGAGCCGCAGCGATTGGTTTCTGCCGCGTCGGGGGTAAGTTCCAGGGTGGTGAGGATCTCCGCCAGAAAAATCCAGTTGCCCAGGCGGCGGCTGACCAAGTTGGTGTGCTTGCCGATAAAGCCAAGCCCGGCGCGCTGCGCGAGGTCTCGTTCCAGGATGGGACCGGTGTCCACGTACCATAACGACCGGGTTTCCGAGCCGCCAAGTTGGTCGACGAAATGGGCCAGGCGGCTGAGGCGTTCCCCCAAAACCTCATGATAATCGGCAAACCGGGCATAGCGGGCGACCAAGCCGGTCGGTCTGGACGGAGGAGGGGGCATCCGTCTCGGCGCTTCGACATCGGTTTCACGTTAGCGGGATCATCGCCCGCATAACAGGCCGCCAACGCGATGACACTGCGCGCACCAGGCAGGACTCGGCTGGGGTCAATTCGTTTGTGGGCGTTACGTTCCAGATAGGCCATCTCTCCTTGCCGGCCCTGGGCCAACCAATCCTGGAAACGCGTGCCCGAAACAGGCGGCTCCGCCGTGGTGAACCGGCAATCATCAAAGCCCAATTCGCGGGCGCACTGCCGTACGGATTCGGTCATGGCTGGACTGGGAGGGCCGCGTGGAACTGATGAATGACATGGGTGGCGACATCACGGGGAGACCGTCGATCGGTGCTGATGAGCACATCGGCCTCGCGGTAAAAAGGCTCGCGCGCAGCCAGGAGCTTGCGGATCTTGGCCAATGGATCGGGATCGTTGAGCAAGGGGCGATGGGTGTGAGCGGCGACACGTTCCAGGATGATCTCCGGCGTGGCCCAGAGGCAGATGACGATGGCATGACGCTTGAGGCTCGCCAAATTACCCTCGATGGCCGGCAGGCCGCCACCCGTCGCGATGACGGTGTTCTCGCGCTGCTCCAACTCGGCGACGATGCGCCGTTCCCAATCACGGAAGGCCGGTTCGCCCTGCTGGGCAAAGATTTCGGTGATCGGCATTCCCGCCCGCGCCTCGATGACACGATCGGTGTCGAGGAAGGTGAAACCGAGCGCATCGGCCGCCAATCGGCCAACCGAGGATTTGCCTGTCCCCATGAAACCGATCAACGCAAGATTTCGAATGAGTCGTCCCGCGGTCATCCCCAGGAGATAACGCACAAACCGATAAATGGCACGCAATTTCGCCAAAGCGCGACCACGGTGCTCCAAACGGCCGGCAACCCGCCTCCCGACTCAGCGGTTCCCTAAACTGCAAGCAGTCACCACGAAGGAAGAGAGTTGAAACTTCCCCGCGAGACCGGCATCCTGGTCTGGTTCATGGCATCTACTGCAAGAAAACGAAAATCGAAAAATCCAGGCGAAGCCGACGGTCCCGAACTCCGGTTGGAGTTTGCGAAGGCGACTCGGCCGGCTGGCCAAACCGGCTGGCAGACCGAGTTGGCCGAGTTTTGCGAATTTGGACCGGTGACCCGTCGACTGGAGACTCGTTTTACGCGAAGCGATGGGACTGCCGGTGGGGTGGACACCTACGTCAACGAGTTCTGGACCGCACGTCAACGACAGGCGAGTTCGTTGCATGAGATTTCTTACCGCGCTTGCTTCAAACCGCAATTGCCACGTTTTTTCATCGAGCGTCTGACGCAGCCCGGAGAGATGGTTTATGACCCTTTTATGGGCCGTGGCACCACGCCACTCGAAGCGGCGCTGCTGGGGCGTGTTCCCGTGGGATGCGATGTCAATCCGCTGAGCGCCGTTCTGGTCCGTCCCCGGCTTCACCCCCCGAGCTTGGAGGCGGTGACCGCCCGCCTTCAGACCATTGACCTAACGGTCCATGACGAATTCCCCGAGGAGTTGCTGGTCTTTTACCATCCGGAAACCCTGCGCGAGATCGCATCTTTGAAGAAATATCTCCTGGACCGCCGGCGGACGGGGGGATTGGATCCCATCGATGACTGGATCTGCATGGTGGCCATCAATCGGTTGACGGGGCATTCTTCCGGCTTTTTCTCGGTCTATACGCTACCCCCGAACCAAGCGGTATCAGTTAAGTCGCAACAACGCATTAATGCCAAGCGACAGCAGACTCCTCCTCAGCGAGAAATCCGGAAGATCATCCTCAAGAAGACACGGATCTTGCTGAGCGACTGTGACGAGGCGGCCCGTCGCCACCTGGAGCAGGTGGCGCCCCGAGCCAAGCTGCTGACCAAGCTGGCGGCGCAGACCCCCGAAATTCCGAGTGGCTCGGTGGCTTTGGTGGTGACCTCCCCGCCGTTTCTCGACGTGGTGGACTACGCGACGGACAACTGGCTGCGGTGCTGGTTCCTGGGGATCGAGGCAAAATCGGTGGCCCTGACCGTGCCCAGAAAGCTGGAAGCTTGGAAGCAGGCGATGACGGAGGTGATGCACGAGTTGCGGCGGGTTCTCCGTCCGGGCGGTCATGTCGCCTTCGAGGTGGGCGAGGTCCACGCCGGCAAGACGCGCCTGGAGGAAGCGGTTTTGCCTTGCGGTCTGGACGTGGGTCTGGAGCCGCTGGCGGTGGTGATCAATGATCAGAAATTCACCAAAACGGCCAACTGCTGGGGCGTGGACAACATGGCCAAAGGCACCAACACGAACCGAATTGTCGTCTTGCGAAAATCGTAGTCATCCCCTGCCCTACAGCGGCGCTTCGAAGAAATACGAACCGGATTCGACCTCGAACACGGCCTGCCCGTCGGTCTGACCAACGGACTTAACCCCTTTGGCGCGGACGATGGGCTGCCCCCCTTCGGTGATCTGGGCGGACGTTTTAACGGGCAGGAAGACGGTGGCGGTGACATTGGGTGGCACGGACACCTTCAAAGAGAAGGTGCCTGCCTGCCGTTTCCAGTCGCACACGATCCGCCCGCGAATCGAGTCCCACGAGGCCTTCGTCCAGGTGACGTCCCCAACCACAGCCGGTTGGATCCGAATCTTCTTGAATCCCGGTCCCGTAGGGTCACAGGAGATGCCCGCCAGGTCGTGGTAAAACCACTCCGTGATCTGGCCAAGCATAAAGTGGTTCTGGGAGGACTGGCGGCCGGCATCCCAGGCTTCGGTGAGACTGGTAGCACCTTGCTTGAGTTGATAGCCATAGCCGGGTTTCTCGGACTGGTTGTTCAGGTTGAAAATAACCTCGGAACGTCCGCCTTCGGCCAGGGCACGGAGCAGGTAGCGATAGCCCACATCGCCTGCCGTAAGGGCATTGCCTCGGGCGCGGACGTCTCTCACGACGGTGTCCAGGACCGCTGGACGGGCGGCGGGTTCGACCAGGCCCATCACCAAAGGGATGGCGTTCGCGGTCTGTGAACCCGTGGCGTATTGGCCCGAGTCGGAGTGAAAGAAAGCCCGATTGAAAGCCTGGCGTATATCGTCGGCGAGCCGCGCATAACGCTCAGCGTCGGCGGTTTTTCCCAGTAACCTGGCAGTTTGCGCCAGGATCCGGACGTCGTCATAATAGAAGGCCGTAGCGGTGAGCGCGATCGGGGTTAACTGGGCCACGCCGGGACTCTTGGGGCCGATGTCATACCAGTCTCCGAGGCCGTGGCTAACGATATGATTGGCCGACTTGCCACCGAGGTAGGCCACATAGCGCGCCATTTGCGCATAATGCTGCCGCAACAGGTCGAGATCTCCGGTGAACTCATATTGCTGCCAGGGAACCAGGATGAAAGCGCTGCCCCATTCCGGCGAATCCACAAACCCGCCGTTGAACACCACATACTCGGGGGCGATGTCAGGGATCAACCCATTGGGTCGCTGCGAATCGGCCATGTCGTTCATCGCCTTGGCGAACAGGGGCGCCAGGTCGAATTCGTAGCGCAGCGCCGGACCATTGAGGTGATCCTCCTCCAGCCAGCCGAGTTTTTCGCGGTGCGGGCAATCGGTCATGAGGCTCATCATGTTGCTTCGCTGCGCCCAACGAACGAGCGTGCGGATGCGGTTAAAGAGGGGGTTCGAGCATTCAAACTCGCCGACGGGGGTTGCCGAGGAATGCACCACCACGCCTTCCAGCGTCTGGACTTCCGGCAACGCCAGCCCCGCGGCGGCCGTACGTTCGACCTGGAGGTAGCGGCAGCCATGGTAAAAAAACTTCGGGAACCACTTCTCACTGCCCCGCCCCGCAAGCGTGTATTGCCAATAGCACGAACCGCCACCGCAGGAACCACGATCCACAGAGCCATCCGGCTTGAGCAGTTCCCCCGGAATGAGGCGAACGACCGCACCCGCCGGGCCGGCGACGGAAAGGCGCGGCATCAGCGACACATTTTGGCCGAGGTCATACACCTCGACACCAGGCTGGCGCGAGTTGACCTTGACCGGCTTGAAGGTATCGAAGGCGCGAATCGGCAGCGCGGCACAGGAAAGACCGCGTAGGATGCCGCCGGGTCCACTAGTCGGGATGGCCGTATGCCACTCGCGGGCGTCAAACCCCGCCTGGTCCCAACCCGGTGGATCCAGGCGTGCGTCGTAATCCTCGCCGCCGTAGATGCAGGAAAACGTGATCGGGCTCGCGGCCACCAGCCAGTTCTGGTCGGTGGACACAAACTCGACCACCCCGTTCTCATACTCGATCCGGGCGAGGGCGATTGCTTTAATGGGGCCGAAGGATCCTTTAAACTTGAGGTAGCGCCCACCCTGGACGTTGTACATGCCGTTGCCGAGCACGATGCCCAGAGCATTGCGGCCGGGACGCAGCAAGGGGGTTAGATCCAGGGTGTCGTAAAGGCAAGTTCGGTCGTACTTGGTCCACCCGGGAGCCAGAAGGTCCTCGCCCGCTTTCTGGCCATTGACGGAAAGCTCGTATTGACCGAGGCCGCAGACGTGGATAACCGCCCGTTTCAACCCCGGTTTCACGACCAACTCGCGCCGAAACAGCAGGCTCTGAGCGTTGGTATCACTGGCGCCGATCCACTTCGCCGCCTGCCAATCCCCTTCCTCGAGCACCCCCATCGTCCAGGAAGTGGCCGCGCTCCATCCCGATGGTTGCCCCTCCCGATCCCAAACGCGAATCTTCCAGAACAGGACTTGCGAGGATTTGAGCGGTTTCCCGGCATACACAATGTGCGTGGTCTCGGCGGAAATTACCTTCCCGGAGTCCCAGCAGTCGGCCTGCCCTTTTTCCAGAGCGCGGCTGGAAGAGGCGACCTGGATCTGCCAGGCGGTTTGGAGTTGGCCACGGTTGGGGCTTTCGAGTTTCCAGAACAGCCGCGGTTGCGGAACGTCTACACCCAAAGGCTCCCTCCGGTACTCGCATCGGAGGTCCGCCGGACGAAGGTCGGAAGCGGTGGCAGCCAAGAGGTTGATTGCAAACCCGGCAGCCAGCATAGCCAGGAGGGTGAATTTCGTTTTCATGAACGGTGTTGCCAGGGCCAGTATTCCAGGAAATCCCCGGTTTGTCACGCGCGCTTTTGGGCCGGTTTTTGCGCCGATTGAGAGGAGGGCTTCGGCAGACAGCGTCTGCACGCCTTGACAAAACCCGAATCAAACGGATCAATGCAGTGGAACGAAACCGGACTATGCGCAAGCTCTTGATAATAATGCTCGGGGTTTTACTGGCCACGCAGG
>TBL_comb47_HYPODRAFT_10003258_pt1 | contig 19376 bp, 24 predicted proteins | sample TroBogypolimnion_40_FD_10682 | JGI IMG/M metagenome (IMG submission 10682) | reverse complement strand
TTTGATGATTACACGAAAGAGTGGGAGAAGCAGGGCCCTCTGTACCAGACAGCAGATATTGCTATTGAATTAAGCTTTATCGGCATTACGTCGTTCTGGATAACGTACTTTATCCGCGATGCCGCTCCGATCTTCCCAATCCAGAAAATACTAGATCACGAAATAGACACGTACATTTCCGGACTGTTCTTTGCGTTTGCGATGTTTGTATTCCTTGAGGATCTGGCTAAGAAGATCAAACATATGTTTGAGAAGTATTTCAAGGCATACTTTACACGCCTAATCCCAGAAGAGTGGACTATCACGAAATTCTTGTTCATGCGTAAAACGAATAAAAAAAAGGATAGTGCTGAAGGATACTAAAATGAACTGTAAGCACGAACTCATAATTGATGAAGGAGAACATGTATGTACGTTATGTGGAACAATGATGGGGCGAATTATTGATGAAGGCGCCGAGTGGCGAAACTACGATCAAGGAAAAGATGAAGGCCGTACAGGCTTTACAACATCAGATCTTCTCCCTGAATCGTCATATGGATCAGTTATGTCTTTCAAAGGACTGACGGCCAAAGATACAAAACTAAAAGCTATCCAGAGGTTATCGTGCTGGTCTCTATCTTCAAATTCCCAGCGGTCATGGATGAGTATCTTTGACGCTATTCAATTATCGTGTACACACGCCGGTCTGCCGAAATCTATCGTGATGGACGCTTGCGGACTGTACAAGCAACTGGAAGATGCTCAGAAAGTCCGGGGCGAGACGCGCCGAGCTATGATGGGCGGAGCAGTGTTTGTGGCGTGCCGCAATAATGGGGCGCCGAGGAGTCACGAAGAAATTGCTAAGATGTTCCTCGTGAATATTCGGTCACTATGTAAGGCGATTACACACTTTGAGGATACCGAGAACACGGTTCTCCAAACTGAAATTGGGATTGCCGAACGGTTGTGTGCCGCACTTTCCCTGAATGACAAGCAGCGAGACGAAATCATGAGCCTTCTCCTGGAAATTTCAACGAAGTCGGAAGATGAGTTTGAGCATACACCCAAGACCATTGTGGCTGGAGTGGTTGCCCATATTCTGGGTCTGAAAACCAAGACTCAAATGAAACTTGTATCTGACGCATCGGGTGTATCATCTCTATCAATTCATAAAATCGTAGGTAAACTAACAGCTTAGCTACCAAAGTAACCTAGTACTCCAGTTGATGGGTTGTACGCCAATGTCTTGTATCCCGAAGGTAATGTAGCGCCAAGATTTTGTAAAAGTGGTATTATATTTTGTCCTAAATCTACAGCGCAAGAATACACTCCTCCAGTAGAAGCCCCAATTAATTGGTACTGTGCTGTACTTGACATAGAAACTGTATTAAACCATTGATAATATGTCAATGCGTTCATAGATGCATTCTGCGTCCATGTACGTCCATAATCGGAAGAAGTGTATACATACCGTCTTGGTGGTGGCGGTGAGTAATTTGTATCAACACCGAATGCAGTTTGGTATTGTCCCGTGGACGATACTGCAATACCTTGCCATGTAATAGACGGCGAAGATGCAGTAGAAAAAGTTTGTCCGTAGTCATCTGATATATAAATTATGTCTGATTCCACAGTAGTTCCGATACTTAAATACTGTCCACTATCAGACACAGCACTAAAAACATTTACTAGTGAGTATGTCTTACTAATCCAGCTTCCACCATAATCATTTGATATGTAATATAATCCACCGTTGCCAAAAACGAACATGTACTTGCCTGATGCCGATACAGCAACCGAACTTATACCATTATTACTACTAATATTGTTGATTTTGGTCCAATTAACTCCGTAATTTGACGATAAATATGAATATCCAAACAATATGCCAGCTAATTGATACTGTCCTGATTTAGATACTGCCAGAGCGGTTACTGTATTAATTAGATCACTTAGTGTCCAATTAGATCCGTAATCTTTAGAGTAGTAAACTCCACCAGTATATCCAGTAGGTCCAGCATAAACTCCAGTACTGTCAGATACACTTGTTATTCTATATTTACCAGTAGCAGACATTGCAACTGGTCCGAAACTATAATCAGAAGTATACGGAAAATATATACTCGTCCAAGAAGTTCCGTAGTCGGAAGAACTGTATAATCGTGATAACCGGGAATCGGTAGTATTTAGGAGAGAAGCCATCTGGTACTGTCCCGTAGATGAAATTGCGGTACCAATCCACTGTTGTGTAGTATCGTTTGGAATACCATTTCCGAGAGTATTCGTTGTCCATGTTTTTCCAATCAAAGATGATGTTGGAAACGCCGGTAGCAGTGACAATCCATCTGACCCGGTTATACCCCTTGCCCCTGTAGGGCCATAAAGGCCGGCTAAATCAGTATTTGAAATCCAAACTTCGCCATTTGATTTTAGTGCTGTCTGATACTGTCCGGTAGATGACATGTTACCACCTTGCCAAGAATCTTGAAAGGAACCGTATGTTGCTGCCGTAGATTTCCACGTATTTCCGAAATCTTGTGATGTGTACATATATCCTGGAATCGCCGCAACAAATTGATATTGTCCAGAGGACGAGACTGATACAAAATTAAAAACACCCGCAGTACCTATCTGCGTAGGAGAAGTATTTTTCCACGATGCTCCAAAATCAGATGAATTGTATACAATATCATTGGAAACTATAGTTTGATACTGTCCCGTTGATGATATACTTACTGAAGTTATCCCATTTCCATTTGTTAGATTATAAAATTGAAATGTAGCTCCATAATTTGAAGAAAGGTAAATTTCTGTATTAGCAGCTACAGTTTGATACTGACCTGTAAGTGATGTTGCTACTGCACGCATAGAAAGTGACGAAGGTATTCCTGCTGTGCTTTGTGTGAATGAGTATCCGTAATCCCAAGACACCCATAATCCAGCAAAATCAGCTATAGCTAACTGTACTTTTCCAGACGACACAATTGCCACTGAAGTCCATGAGTGTGGATCCACTGGGGCTGTTGAGATATTCCAGAAAGCTCCAAAATTAGATGAGTAGTAAATGTATCCGTTATACGCAACTGCGGTCTGATACTGCCCAGTTTGCGAGATAGCTACACCGGTAAAGGTTGTAGAAAAAGTTCCAGTTGGTCCTGGGTTTGCGGGTTGAAAGACATTGTTCAGTGTCCATGTTACTCCATAATCAGACGATGAGTATAAATTAGATGTAGTGGAGGCAAGCTGGTATTGTCCAGTTGATGATATAGCAACATTCTGCCACTGAACATTGCTGTTAAAGCTGGGATTTTGTATCCACTGGTTTCCAATTTGATAAGATGTTGGAGTGGGAGGAAAGTATACTTCTGCTCCTGGTCCAGTTGGCCCAACTGGGCCGCCAGAAGGTCCAGTAGGTCCTTTTATACCAGTAGGTCCTGGACGATTCGTGATGGAAACAAGCTGGTTCCATGGAAGTCCGTTTGATCCCCCAATTCGTAAATCATTCGTGTCCACGGCGTACCCTGGTTCTCCGGGTAAGAGTGGTGCGGTTGAATTTAACCAGTTGACAACGCTATCGTTGCGCAACTGAAACCTAACGTTCTGCTGCATTGATTATTAACCAGAATTTCCTCCGTTTAAAATCAGCGTAGGAGGGTTTAGGATGTGTTGACCATTAAGAATATCTGGAAACATTGAGAAAGCACCATCGCCATAGTAAATGATTCCCGCTGTAGTAGGACATTGTACAGCTGAACAATTGAGTTTAGTTTGGTATTCCAACTTATTGTATCGCGGATTAACACCTATTGATGAATAAAGAGGATTGTAATTCACGGCATCCGAATATGGATACTGGACTTTAGAAACTCTTGCTTCAGACTGAGTTCTGATACGGTTGGTGTACCCTGCGGCACTCATTTGTCTTTAGTCACAATTCTTAATTTACGTTTTACCGGTACAGGAACTTTATCCGATACCGGTTTTTCATCCTTGATCTTATCAAAACTCTGACGCGCTTGTTCCACGGGCATATCCCGATAAACCATCTCCAGCTTCAACTTGAGGAGTCTGTCCATAATCTGTGCTTGGAACATTTCTTGTGGCATTGTGCCACATGTTTGGCTCAAATGGAATCTTCTTAAGTTCTTCGGGTGGAGCAGTTCCGTGACTGGCCCACAAAAAGTACCCAAATGAACCAACAACCAAAACAAGTAAAACAACATTGAACCACCATGAAACGATAGAATCACGTACGCTGCGTGCCCAGATGAGATTGTTCTCTATTCCGGATACGTTGTCTTTGACCAAATGAAACATCTCTACTCAATAGATAAGGAGAAATGTCCGTCGTTTTACCGTCGGCCATGTTAGCTGCCACCATTCTGGGGGCAGCAGGAATCGGAGCTGGATTACTCGGAACTCCAGAATCAGACAGCATTCAACTTGCATCCGGTCAACATATTCGGGTCGGATACCAAGTTCGGCTGAGCGAAGAAGGCAAGAAACAAAATACCACATCGTGTTTGAATACGATGGGGAATGGTACCGTGACACATATTGAGAGTCATGATCGTAAGGTAACGTTCCGCTGCCGTAAGGGTGGAAAGTATAATGAAGAGACTGTAACTGCCGATATTCTGGAAGTTGTGTCGTCAGGACTACATGCTCCTGGGCTGACAATCCAGGGAGGATACCTGGTAGAAGGTGCTATGGTACGTCTTGTCTCATCTGCCCGTGCGACGAATAAGGGTAAGGGTTTGGCAAGTCCGTTTGCGAACCCTATTGGAGTTGTCACGCGTATCAACACCAAACGTAAGGAGGCGATGGTTCGTACGAGCAGCATTAACAATTCCAAGGGAACGTACGAGGAAGTATATTCAGCTGACGATCTGGAGTTTGTGAGTGGACCAAGCCAGGCATCTAAGCGCGGAATCAAGGGTGGACTCATTGGAATTGGGACTACGGTACGTCTACGCCACGGCAAGGACGGAAAGATTGATCCTACTGTATTACAGAAGTACACAGCCGGAATTCTTGGTGTCGGTACTAGCATTTTAGGTCAGGTAGCAACTGCTCCTACTACACGTGGTAAAACATACCATCTTACGGGAAGCAAGCACGCGGATTCTATAGGTGTTCTTCGTGATTGGGAAACGTTTGGTAAGGTTACTCGCGTGATTGCCGACGAGAAAAACAATAAAGAGTATGCGACTGTTCGTTGTGTATCCAAAGACCAGTCTAAGTCGGTCGTAGAAGAAGATTACGAACTTGAAGATCTGGAGGCTGTACCTGCTCGCTCCGTTCCTCGTCCAGGCATTCCAATCTTTGGAGGAATGGCGAATGTAGATATGCACGTACGTCTTCGCGCCGAGCGCAAAGATGCGGTAGCTTCTAAACCTCTTGGTCGTCCTGCGTTTGGAGATGAGGGAACTGTCACAGATATTCAGCCCAATGATAAAGATAACCTTCAGATATTGGTTGTGTGTAACGGCAAGAACCCTGACGAGTTAACGAAGGACTGGTACGAGCCTGAAGATCTGGAAGTCGCTGATCCGGAAGATACTGAAGGTGAGCCGGTATTTGGGGGACGAGTTACGGTAGGATCTACGGTCCGTGTACGTCAAAGTGCGCGAGGCAAGAAGTGCTTGGGCAAGATGGAAATTGGAGATGTGGGTATGGTCAAAGGCATTGATCCTGGCGCAGCTGAAAACTTGAAGATCAATGTCACGTGCGGACGATCAATGAGTGCCAAGCAGAGCGAATGGTATGATCCTCGTGATCTTGAAGTGTTTTTTGGAGTAGAAGAGGCTGGGACGCCATTAGCACAAGCCCAGTCCGATCTTCTAAACGCCCAGCGAGAACTGGACACTTTCAATTCTGACCAGACACCTGAATCAGCCGATAAGGCAACCAAGCGGCGGGAACTGGAAGCCGACGTTGCCAAGAAGCAGGAAACTGTAGATAAGTTATCAGAGCAAACCGTTGATAAAACGAAAGCTACCGAAGTATTCAAGAACACCAAAGAGAAACTAGCTGTTGCCGAGAAGTTGAAGCGCGATATTACGGAAATTCGTAACAAGGCAGCTAAAGAAACGACATGTTCTTCTGATCCTCAGCTTGCAGAAGCATATAATACCAAAGCTACTGAGATTGAAGATAATTGGATACGAAATCAGACTACGATTGACCGAGTTGATATGACTGGACTATCATCAATACAGGGTTCAAATAACTTTAAAGCAAAATGGGAATCGTTATTTGATCTAGGATCTAAAATACCACAACGTCCAGCAGACGCCGAACAGGGACAACTCTATGATCGCACTAAGACCTTGTATGGTGAAAAGATTTCTGCATATCGGGCGTTAAAAGATGTTCTTTCAAATAGTCAACGTGTAGATGTAAGTGCGTTTGATAATATCAGGACTGAAGTTGGAACACTATCCCGCCACAGTGTAGCATATGACAACTTAGAACCTTCTGACTTAAAATCATGGTTCAATGGTATTGATAAGAAACTACAGGCATTACAGGAAGCTGCTAGGGATATTGAGACGGCCGCGTATTCTGGTAAGACCCCAACTGAGAAATTACTTGCTGACATAACTGACAGATCAACCAAATTGATTGCTGATAAAGCAGCAGCTTCTAATAAACTAACAACAAAAACTGACGCTTATTACGAAGCTTTTAAGAATGAACTTTCTGCGAAAGTAGAGTATGACAGGGCAAAATACAATTTTGATAAACAGTACCGTATTGAAACTGGCCAGCAGAATCCTCCTCAGGCACAGGCAGCTGTACAAGGACAAACGCGTGCGCAGCGTCAAGCAGCAGCAACACCAGGATCAACTGGTCCGGCAGCACCAGCACCAGCACTAGGATCAACTGGTCCGGCACCAGCAGCGCAAACGCTATTGGCAGATCAGCTTATGCGAGAGTTAGTGACAAAGTTAAAGACATATCTAGAAGCTAAGAAAACCACGTTAGATTCCCGGAAAAGCGAAATGCTTGCGAGCGGAGAAAGTGCATGTATTCTTGTCTCAATAGAGTCAGCAAAGGATCTATACAAAAAAACCAAACACTTTGTTGATTCTAAATGTTCACTTATATCGGCGGTAGATCATATTATTTCGCGTAGTGAAAAACTTATTGCGTCACGGAAGCAGGCCTTCTTAATGGCTCAGCTAGCAATTGATGCAAATTTTAAGGATCATGTTCCATCAGGAAAATTCAAGAATCCGGTAGGAGAGGATTTTAACGAGCGTATTCAGTTACTTCAGGAAGCACTTGCGAAGTTTGAGGCTACATCTACCGCAGGAAACTTTTTAGATATTGCAGAATTATGCGGAAAGTACCCAACTGCGGATGGATCTATAGGGTATCCTCTAGTAGATCGCGCAGCACATACCCTTAATTTATACTTTAAGCAGCAAGATCAACCTCCACCAGCACCACCAGCACCACCCCCACCACCTACATTACTTGACGCATATCAAGCACAGGTTGATACAAATAATAATCCTTTTATAGATGGACAAGCACCACCTGCCGAGAACGATACCTTAATTCAACTTGGTGGGCAGCAAGGTGGAGTTGGAACACCGCCGACAGCGCCAATAACTTTAAATCAAGTTAAACTTGATGTGAAAGCAGCAGTTGATGACCAGATAATTATGTTAAAGACCAGAACCATATCTCAAGCTGCAGCATCAGATTTAGCTTTACAAATTTCAAATAATGCTGATAAACTTCAACAGAAAGTACTTGATATGAAGAATCAGCTTCAGCTTGCCTTAACACGTGCTGCAAATGATAAAGTAAAGATAGGAAATGCAGTAGAAACCCATGGTGACGAAATTGGGAAACTTGAAACGTGTAATAAGGAAGTAAAGAAAACAGCAGATGAGCAATACAAGAAAGGACTGGCCGAGATTGATAAGTTGAAGAAAGAGATGATGGAAAAGGTTGCGGAAGTCAAGCAGCTACAACAACAGGGGCAAAGTGGTAATCAGCCTAAGCTAAGGGATATGAAGCCTTCGGAAGTAAAAACTTTACTTGCGAAAGTCACACGTGAAGGTAAAACAAATGAAGTAAAGCGTATTAATGATTGGTTGCGTAATAAACCACCAAATTGGATAAATTCTCCAGACTCTGTAAATACAGCTCCTGTGCCAGTACAACCTGGCGGCCGTCGTCGCGTCACGATGCGTCGGCATCGCGTGTATTGATTTTTAAGTCAGTTATCAGCTCTAAAATATACTTATTGGTCTTATCAGAAACTAAAACACACACGTCTTCTTTGCGACACGCCAGAAGAAGACGTATGACTTCGTACTGTTCCTGAGTTTTCAAGGCGTCTATCTCTATCGTGATAGGAACGCTTTTGTATATTAAATGTTCTCGTATCAGATCCATTATTAGAAAGAGTTGAGTTTCTGTGAATACGGGTTATTATTGAACGCCGTGAGCATTTCTGAACCGTTACGCTCAGTGTACACATCCTGCTTGAGTGGGGCGTTGAACGTGTATGATCCCATGTGCTGAGCCGTGGCGTTCGTGCTGACCATTCCAGAGTTGAAGCGCGTCGCATCAGATAGAATCGTTTCATCCTTCTTGGTCTGAGCCGAGTACATATCGGAACCAATAGACTGTCCAGTTCCAGACGCAGCACCGGCCGGGCCCGGGCGGCCCTCAGTCGTGAGTTTCATGAACTCCTGGTAAGGCTCAGTGAATGCGCGGATGTATGAGGCAACTACACCAGCCAGGTTTCCGCTGGGACCGTAGTACTGCTTCTCAGTCGTCTCGCGCGCCTGAGTCTTCATTGGCTGCTCAGGGTAGAAACGGGAAGCCGTCTGAGCACCAACAGCCGTATTCACACGATCCATTCCAAGTACTGCGAAACGGTCAGGGCGGTTCTTGTTTACATCGGCCTGGATACCCGGAACGGTTACTGTGCTAGCACCAGGAATGACCGGAGGCTCGTAAGAGAGCTTGGGCTTGGTAACGACACGGACCTCGTCTGTCGTGCGTGGTAACGTGTACTCACGCATCTGATCCTGCTGGTATCCACCCTTGGGGATATTGGTGTACCCGTCATTCGCGCCTGGGCCTACATGAACCTGGTCAATGGGGAACGTGTTGTTCATGTGCTGACCGGTCACCATGCGCGACTGGTAGAAATCTGACTCGTTTGCATTTCCAAAAGGGTTGCCCGTAGCAGGCTTGGCGTCAAAGAACGATTTCGTCTCTGACTTCTGGAAGTACTCCTTGCCCGCACCGGTATGGGAATCCAGGATACCGTTCGTTGCGCCCGAGTACATGCTCTGCGTACGATTAGCGCCGAAATACGGGACTTCATTATTGTGGCCCTTATTTGTCATATCCGGCTCCATTCCGTCATCTAGAGACTGGGTAGGGCGAGGCGTGAAGTTCTCAACAAGTCCGCTAGATGGTTGAGCCTTTGATTTATCCTCAACAGCCAGAAGGTATCCGACTGCTCCAAGTCCAAGTAGAAGAGCAACTTCAATCATCTTTGTTAATCTGACCGCTTTTTCTTTTCTATTTTTACAGCCTCTGATTTGCCTGGAAAGATGGCATGATTCTGAGGCTTGTGATGTAACCAGTCCATATGCCGATGGGTCTGGTCCGTCTCAGTAGGCGGTTTCGGGAACGTCACAGGAGCTACGGGAAGATCGTCTTCTCCTGGGACATAGACTTTACGGTTAATGGGACTATCTAAAGCGTAATTGCTCATTTGCTTAAGTATGTGCGGAAAGATTCCATCCGGACCAAGCGTCGCGGTTGAATGCGTTGACAGTCATAGAGTTCAACTGGCTCTTGAACTTATTCACCAGCTGATTGAAAGCAGATGGGTCAGATCCAGGTAATGGTAGAGGGTACTTCGCATTCGTGTTGTCAGCGGGTTTAGGTCCATAGCAGTTCACTCCGAATTTAGTATTCGGGTCAAAATATCCGCCGTTAACTCCTGGGTGGCCACAAGACGTGCGAGATACAGGATCGGACTGGAGCTTGGCCCATGTCGTCTGCTGGGTAGGGTACAGTGCCATTCCACCCTGCGACCAGCCATACGCGCACCATTCGGCACCTAGAGAAAGAGCAGCGCTCAGCTGATCATACGTCGCTAACTCTGAATCGTAGGCAGCACACACAGCCGGAGCATCCTGGTACGTGTACTCATTTCCGCCTACGTGGAACACTTCGCTCTTTGCAACTGGCTTAGGTGCAGAAGCAGTCTGATCTGGAGTACACGGTGCGGGGGAAGGAGCTGATCCCTGTGGAGCAGCGCCAGTTAGACCGGCAGGAGGAGCATTCAGTTCATGGTAATTCACGTGTAACGTTCCATTCGCAAAGTAAATATCTAAGATACCCAGTTTTCCAAGTAATAGAATGAACCCAATCAGGATAACGATAACAACAACCGTGGCAAGCGCGCTTCCAGTTGAAACGTACGTCACAACTGATAGAAGGACAAGTGCGGCGCAAATAACCATCAGAATCCCGCCGCTATCAATGGCTACATTAGAAGCACCCGTTACTCCTGGCTGAATAGGCGGTACTAATGGAGACGCGGGACCAGTTGAGCCGGATAAGCCAGTGAACAGACTGGCGAAATCAGCGATTGGGTCAAATCTCGTTTCCCAAACGGATGGAGGAGGAGAAGAACTCGGGGCGCTCATTAATTGTTGAGGCGATAATAAATCAGCAAACGCATTTTACCTGACAAAGGGAACTCTTTAGGTCCGTGTTCCACTACCCGCCCATCATCCAATGTAAACCACGAACCTCCAACGGAATCACGACCATACGTCCACCAATGCGAGCCGTTGTAGCAACATACAGCCAACAGAGCGTACTGATGTTTATTTAGCATCAGGATACTGGAATAATCTACAGAAGAATGGGTAGATACCATATGAAAGACCATTACTTGTGGGAACGATCCAATTAGTTGTTGTTTCGTACAACCTTTACCTTTACAGTGATCACATATCCAATCCGAAATGTCGTATGGCGTTACTGTATTCATAATACATTTGGAAATAGGAACTCTATTCCCGTCCGATGAAATAGAAAACTCTGTGACCATGTCTTCTTTCAATTCTTTCTTGTTACACGTCTTACACTGAATAGAATCGGCTATCTTGAACCGACACAATTCGTCCAGGAAAGGTACCTTGTCACACAAGTACACAAACAGCTCATGACTATCTCCAATACCATGACCAGCAGGCATAACTTCAGTTCGCACGGCATCAAAAAACTCCTTGAGATTATCACCCTTGCTTGTCCAGAAGTTAAACAACGCTAAATCAACGGGGTTTGTAGGATCGTGCTTTTTTTCCGTATACCGCTGCTGAACATCCGGTATGCGAAATATAGATTGTAAACATGCATTTACCCAACAGCTTCCAGAGAAGTTTGGAAGTCCGAACATCTCTTTACTTAATGTTGTATCTTAGAGAAATCGGTTAAAAAGGGTTGTGGCGGTCCATCTACGGGGAACGCCTTTGCGAGCTCAGGATTGAACTGGTACGCCTGATCTTCCGGAGGAGGAGGCTGGTCGGACGCTACATGTCCTTCCGGCGGCGCAGTATTTCCGGATAATCCTGATCCTCCTCCAACACTTCCTCCTCCAGCTCCTCCTGATCCGCGTCCTGAACCGGGGGCAGGTGTAACATCAGGCCCAAAAATTTGAGGATATGGTCCTGCTACACTCTTACCACCTCCAGCTCCAGTATTCGTGAAAGCTGGCGGGCTAGCGCTTGGTCCATAAATCGGTTGATTTGAAGGACCTTTTGTGCTTGAGCTAGAAGAAGACTTCGTTCCCTTATCTCCAAACTGCTTTAGAGTATCAATCAGTTCATCGTTTGACATGTTCTCGCGAGGACGATAGAACAAGATCACTAGGATTGCAAGACCTAATAAGACCCACTGCCACATTGTCTTTGTTAGAATATAAGAAATGGCCCGAAAGCATTCGCGTCGCGTAACTCGTCGCCGTAAGACTCGTCGTGGAGGTGTAGTGTATGGTTGCCCACCCGATTTTCGTGCGCCTGGATCCGATGGATTATGTGAAGATGGTAGTCAGCCGATGTCCACTATGCCGGATGGTGGCAAGAAGAAGCGCGGAGGCGGTCTGGGCGAAACCTCGGCAACCTGGCCCCAGGATAATTCCGCGTTCGGTAGGTTCGTAGGTTCCCCACTGAATGCGGATAATTTAGAGTTTGAGAAATCAGTAAAGGGTGGAAAGCGTCGGTTTACGCGTAAGCAGTGTAAGAAGTTCTCATGTAAGAAGATGGGATTCTCACAGAAGGCGTCGTGTCGCCCATACAAAAACTGTTACCGTAAGAAGTAGATTACTTACTCTGTCCCTGAGATGGTTGAAATGAAATAGGCATAGCTTCGGTAGAAAACATCCCATTCTTCACTGCAGCAGTACTGGCTTCCACGCCAGCCCAAGAACCTGACATTGCGTCATACTTTGCCTGGATATCAGGCTGCTTCACAGGTAAATCCAGAAACCCAGACGTACCTTTTGTCGGATCCGATGTGAGGTACGGAGCGGGCATAGATGAAGAAGGAACGGGAGTTCCACCTACTGCGTTCAAGTAACCCTCCCAATGATTCTGCATTTTGTTGTCTCATTAGAATTAAATGAAGGAACTTGACGGAGATAGTCTGAAATCATTGATTAAGTCCGGGAAACCTGTAGCGATCTTCTTTTATATGGACGGGTGCCCACACTGCGACAAGATGAAAAAGCCATGGGATGACCTAGAAAAGGAAGTCCATCACATAGAATTTTGTAAGATTGAAAGTTCTAAGGTTCCGTCTGACATGGGAATTACGGGATTCCCACACTTTGAGGTTCACGGTAAATCCAAGAAAGTAGCCGACGGGTCATCATCTAAAGCAGAACTTAAGAAGAAGTTATTTGGAACGGGCGGGCGCCGGCGTACTCGGCGCAGTGCCCTTCGGCTTACCCGTCGTGTTCGTAAGCGCAAGCTTTGAGCCACGGGCGGGCATATACCCTTCAGATCCAACCTTGCCATAGCGGGCAGGAGGAGCAGACGAGTAGTCGGGCTCATCAATACCCTTAGCTAGCCACTTCAGGAATGCATCCTGGTCGTTCGGGATTGTGGCTGACTGGAGTGTCGTAAACGGCATGATGGCCGTAGCCTGGTCAAACAGGTCCGATGTGTCCATGTAGACATCGCTTGTCGTCTGGAATGTCTTCATGATCTCGGCCTGGACATCACGGCGAGTTACTGGTGCAGCGTCAGGGCGGTTCGGGTTATCCAAAATATCAGTCAAAAGAGGATTCATAAAAGGATTTTCGGGAGTGGGCATCGTGTACTGCTTTCCACTCACAGCAGCCTTGAATGTTTCCAGAACACGTCCATGCGGGAACAGCGTAAAGAGTACGACAGTAGCTGCCATCACGGCGGGAATAGCAAGCAGGTATCCGCTTATCTGCGTAGCCAAGAAGAGGATGACAGAGAAATATACGGAGAAACGAACAACCGCATTCAAAGCCTGTACAGTCGTCATATTCTTCGTCGGAACGAACTTACTCCACTGATCGGGAGCAAATAGAATGGCTGGGTCCCTGAACCAAATTTGTTCGGTCATCTTATTTCTAGCTTGAGTTTTTATCGCGCTGTTTCTTCTGTAGTCGTGCCAACATTCTCTGGCGCCGTGCCTCTGGCGAGTTTCCTACTAGAACAGCAGCTGGAGTCTCGCCACGATTGAGACCAAGAGCTTCATTAAAAGCATTTCCAAAAATAGACGTGACCTTGGCCTTGATTGCTTCCACTTCGGAAGTCAAAATCTGCTGGGTAATTTCCCCTCGCTGCATCTTGGCCTTAAGAAGATTCTGGATCTTGGTGATAATCTTCTTCACCACGGGGTTATCAGGATTCTTGATCATCTCAATGAGTTCCTCTGGACTCTCAATATTGATATTTAGTTCCTTGACATCAATCTGCTCAATAATGCTCGTAAAGACCTTAGCAATACGAGTATTCATAACAAAGTCCAGGACCTCCTTAAAATGATCCTCACTGGCCTTATCATTCAAGATCTTATTGATCTCATCATTATCAGTACCAGTCTTAGTCCAATACGACTTAAACATTTCAATAATAGAACCAACCTTGTCCTTGATATCGCCATGTAAGAATCCGCCCATCATCGTGAGCTGGAAATACTTCCACAGTTCCTCCTTTGGAGCATTCGGGCGCACCCAAAGAGTACTCAAATCAACCTCAAATAGAGTACGCGTCTTCTCGCTAAAGAAGGTATCGTCGCGCTGAAGAATCTTGAGAACGTCGGGATAGAACGTCTCAATAGTCTTTAGATCATCCTCCAGCTTGAGAACGGGCGAAATGTCCGGAAACGCTTTCCGGATTTCATCTACAAAACTTTGAAAGATTTTGGTGGTGTCCATTTAGATTTTATGTTGAACAAATGTTTAAGCCCGATTTCCGCCACGTGACGCCATCTGAGCCTTGTTCTGCTCCGTTAGGCATACACAGCCAGTGTCCGTGTTGAACGTAGAAGGGCAGCAATCAGTGTTCACCTTATTTCCGACAAGGTACATTAGCTTGTTGGAGTCGTCAGCCTGAGACGGGAGAGCACCGGCAGCGTTTACGGGGGCAGCCTCGTTAGCCGCCCAGCCCGCAACACCGTTGCCAATATTGACCTGATCGTAAGGTCCCATTCCAGCAGCATTCAGAGGCTGGCCCACTGGCTGCTGCATGAAGCTCTCCTTGGAGGTAGGAGCTACATGGTGTCCATACTTAACAAACAGCCCGGCAAGAACTGCCGCGATGAAAAACGCCAGAACGAGTGCGGTTTTGTTCATTTATTACTAAGAGTAGCGATTAAAAACCGGATGCAGCGATTAAGGATGCCAATACAATAGCTAGAACCAACATGACGGGGTTGAAAAGTGCTAAAATAAATGAAATAGCAAGAAGAACGAACACGAAAGTTTTCACGATGGAAATAAAGAGTGTAACAAAGGACCACACAAAATCAACAAGAACTTGGACAAGGAATGCGCCAATGTACCCTTGAGCCACGAACCGTTTCATAACATCCTTGATTTTGGCCAAGTAGTGAACGAAGACGCTGGCTGAGTTTGCGGCTTTGGACATAGACTGTGCCATGAATGAAAACAGGAACTTGCGGATATTTGAAATAACATTACGGATAGCTTCAAGTGGACTCGCGAGTTCTCCTAATGAATCTCCTAGAACATCAAAGTATGTGCCGATTTGGGCCTTGACGATTGCCCACACATTTTCAGCTAAAGCGTTGGTACAATGAACAAAGTTTTCCTCGCCGCTGACGTCAGGTCTAATCCACCCGGCAACTGGCATGTACATCGGGTTACATCGGTACTCTGGCCAGTTCTCTTTTACCTTATCCCAATTACCTAATCCGTGTGCGACTGCTATTCCAATGAGGGATGCTACAGTTGCCAAGATCACAAGGATCATTCTACTGATGTTATAGTCCTATTTTTATTCAGTATTTTTCTACTTTGGATGTAATCAATGATTTCGTAGTAATCAAGTTGTACTTTATTACACCATTCACTAGATGGCGTACTGTACCACGTACCCGTTCACCGTCAAACATATCACCGACCTTAACTTTTTCCAAATCAGAATCCGGTAACCCTGAAACAGGTCCTAATTCCGTGAAGTCCATGAAAATATGGCTTCCGACAATGAATTGGCGTAAGTGGGTATTGATACATACTAGTTTGGTACTATCCGAAACACGTATGGCATTAGGGTGCTCTGCTACTGGGATAAATTTATCTTTGTTCCATACTTTGTGACCACCAGATACCTTGGTTCCATCTAGTAAGTACATTGGGACATCTGTTCCATCAATCGTATATACAGATGTGACCATATTACTATGAGTCAGTAGATCTCCGAGCTTTAGATCACGCATGTACACCAATTTACCAGAATTGGTTTTAATTTGAGTACTTTCGTCAAAGCACAGGAAGTTCATGGTCTTTCCTACTGGTCCATTCACTAAAGATGTGCCAGTCTGCTCGCCAGTATAAAAGATATTCATAAATGCCATCATAATACCAACCAGGCGGGCCATAAGTGTACGCATCCGAATGACAATGTACTGGAACTGAGACATGAGGTTCTGAATCTTTCCGAAGACTGTACCTACAATACCTAAGAATGCATTACGTGTATCGGCCATCATTCCGCGCATATCATCCATCGCACCTCCAATCTCACTTACGGCACTGGTCATCGTAGAAAACTGGCTCATAATAGGGTCAACGACGAAACCAGTATAGTCCTGGAAATTCTTCATCGTACAATCTGTGAAGTTTTTGAACGGATCTTCACCAACCAACCCTGCCATCGGCATATATGCGGGATTACACCGATATGTAGGCCAGTTATCTTTCAAGTCCTTGATGTTATTCAGAGCGAGCATGTATAAACTCGCACCTACGGCTACAAGTGTGGCAACTACCACAATAGCGGTTTCCATTACTCTTAACCTCTAAAAACACAAAACGGATTTGGCGTGATCCAGAATTTGGATTTCAAAAGATGGACTACCATTCTATGGAGCTCCCAGAGCTCAAGGCAATTGCTAAGGAACGTAAGCCAAAGATCAAGCACTACTATATTATGTCACGAGCACAGCTTATTCAGGTTTTACTCATGGATAAGCTCCCCCAGAAGATGATTCTGGAGAAGAAGACGTTAAAGGAACTTCAAGCTGAAGCTAAGACTAAAGGTGTACCTAAAGTATGGAGTCTCAGACGTCATGAATTGATGGATATCCTGTACCCAACAAAAACGGAATCAGAAAGTCCAGTTGAGAAGAAGGCATAACAAGATGTACGGCAAGTTCAAGAAGGCTCACTATTACCCAGAGACGACTCTGCGGAATGGTCAGGTCATGAAGGCTCGTATCAGCCCCAAGGGATACAGTGGTATGTTTTGGGGTTCTGTCCGAAATGAGGACGGATCTCTCGTCAAGGGTACACGAATGTACAATGGCGAGCCATTTGAGACTGATAGTGCCGAACAGTTCTTCTTTGACATTGAAGACAACGGCAGGGAAGCCTGGGACATCATCAACGACAAGCTACATCGCCATTTGCAAAAGCACATTGGCGAGGTGGACCGTGATAAGTATCACTGGCAATGTGGCTTTGGAGGCGACGAGATGGACGGGCTGTTAGATTTCTGGCTGCCGACGCAGATTGAGTGTCCGCCGGACATGAAGTTTGAGATTCTCGGCAAGAAGTACGTGATGTCATTCCACTATTCTGGCGATGACGAGTTAAGTTTTAGCTCGGAAGAGGAGGACGAGGATGATGATTATTGAAAGAAACATGATTACCCATAACAAGGTCAGTGCTACAATGTACGGATACAAATACTGGAATACCTTTGAAAGAATAGGGACCAGTATGTTTTTTTCAAAGTAGGCTTGGAATTCGGGGGTGCTAAAATACTGCAAGGGGTCCGATCCCATCTTATTTCCATGTTCGCTTTTATAGCCGGAAAACTACCGATTTTTTTATTCACTTCATATCAAAGAAATGAAGGGCCAGACGACCAAGTTACTTCTTGCGCTAGGCGGTGTCGTCGTTGTCGCATGGCTACTGAGCAACTATTCTTCGGGCAAGGCCCATGTAGGTGAGGGTCTAGAGATGGACAAGCTGGCCGGCGCGCTGGGCGTCCAGGGCCCTCTCTCTGATTCCGGCCCCCACGGTGCTCCCGCCGTGTCTGCTGGCGGCAATGCCCAGCCGACTGAGCAGGTCCAGGGCCGCCACCCTGCTTCCCAGGCCACGTACTCTGAGAATACCCTGAGCGCTGGCGAGCTCCTGCCTAAGGGCGAGATCGGTGCCTCGTGGGCGGCGGTGAACCCTGCGGCGGTCGGTGACCTGAAGGGACAGAATTTCCTAGATGCCGGTTACCACACCAACACGGCGATTGCTGGTGTCTCACAGACGAACCGGAATGCCTCGTGGGATATCCGCTCTGAGAACCCTAACCCCCAGGCGAAGGTCGGTCCGTTCCTCAACACGACGATTGCCCCTAACCCGTTCAAGCGTGGCCTTGATGCCTAAATTGAAACTACGTAAGTAATAATGTGGCCAGTAGCTTTACTCGGCGCTGGCGTAGCTCTGGCTTACGCTTCTACACGTGGCGTAGCAAATGTAAAAGAGGTCAAAAGCGAACGTGATGGAAAAACCTACCACGTTCAGGATTTGCCCGATAAGAAAGAGGCTGCGGATAAGTTATCTGAAGTCTGCGACAATCTGGATAAACTCATGGCTAAGTACCGTGAAGATCCAGCAACTGCAAATGATCCTCGCGTCAAAGTTCTGTTAGAACGGTACAATTCAGATAACGTATGCGAGAACGACATCAAAGCCGATTCCACGTCCTATTCCGAAAATAAGGGAGAAAAGATAGTCGTCTGCTTACGTGACAAAGTTCCGCCTTACAAGATTGTAGACACAAACACTGTCATGTTTGTTGTGCTACATGAAATGGCTCACTTAATGACTACTACAATCGGTCATACTCCCGAGTTTTGGACTAATTTTAAGCGCATTCTTCAGGATGCAGTTGGTGTGGGTGTATATCAAGCACAGAACTATGACCGGACTCCAGTCCAGTACTGTGGAATGACCATAACATCATCGCCGATATAAACCTGTACAAAAATGCGCTCTAATGAATAATGTTGAGGAAGGAACTCGTAAACGTTCTTTCAAAAGAGAAACATACTGTTTCCTTTTTTGAAGATGATAGTGTTGAAACTGTCAGGGAACAACTTGCGAAGTCAGCAAATAGTCACCCCGACAAGATGTTCGTACTTGTTTCTATTAAGTTACCCAAGGATTACTATACTGCTGATCCTCGGAACTGGGAGAATCTGTTTGAAAGATTGTCGTACAATGGCCGAACTATAGAGAAGTCTGTATTTGATGAGTACCAGACAAACTACCGGTTCCCAAATACGCGAGTAACCTACTCCAGTTACGATCGTGGAGAATGGATGTCGTACCCTGCTGAACTGAAACCATTTTTTGCGACCGAGTGTAATGAGTACCGTATCTTTGGTGTATCAGATGACAAGTCGTTCGTACTTCCAATAGAGAAAGAGAATACGTTTATGTCGCGTATTCCCGCCAAAAGCTTACCTCGTCCAGATAATACTATCTTAGTATCTTCGTACTATTCTGTCGCAGAAATTGATCATTTCGCGTACAAGATTTATGAAGAAGGAGAGACGGCTATGTACTACTATCCTTACCTTCGCCCCGATACCCCAAATATCTTATCTGATGA
>TBL_comb47_HYPODRAFT_10003257_pt1 | contig 19381 bp, 16 predicted proteins | sample TroBogypolimnion_40_FD_10682 | JGI IMG/M metagenome (IMG submission 10682) | reverse complement strand
TAGTGGGGTTTAAGTATGCTTCAATCAGCGCCAGATCCCACATAACACGGGTTTCGTCCTGTGGGTTTTGTTCCCTCCAGCGGTCTTTCAGAATCTTTTCTGCTTCCTTCGATTCATCCAGCTTACTGTAAGTTTCTTCCCGTTTAAACTGAAGCGGTTTTGCTGCTTCAAGACACATCATCGTCAGATCAAATCCTTCAAGGTTCAGCAGGTAGTCGAATGCATTCAGGTCGTTCCTGATGTTGAATTCGTTTTTATTCCAGACTTTTGTTTGTGGATTATACTGTGCGCCAAGTGAAAAACATCGGATCCTGGATTTGATTTCAGGGGCAAGTATCAATGCCGACGCAATGTTAGTCATGGCTCCAGTGGTAAGAATATCAAGAATTTCATCTGCGGGAAGGTTTTTTACTGCCGAAATAATTGCCCGTGCTGCCTCCGAATCACGTGGATCTTCCTGTCCCCAGGCCCTTCCAATCTGGCGATCGGCCCCAACGGGATGCAGAATATTCATCCGGTTCAATGCTTTCAGAATTTGCACATTGAGGCGCTGGCTTTCAGCAACTGTGTTAAGGCCTTTGGTAACGTATGCATTCCATTTTTCGAAAACCAGCAGGTCGGGATTGTTGAAATGTGCCGAACTTAAGCCAATCAGATCAACCGAAGGTTCTTTTACCATTCGCACAATGGCGTACAGGTCATCCATTTCGTTTCCCGTGTCGGCATCCAACCATACCTTCTGTTTCTCGGCATATGTATTTGATAACAAACTGATAGAAGCGATAAGAACAATGAAATACTTCATGGCTTATTTATTTATAATAGGTTTAATATGTCTGAAATACAGGTTACGGATATAAAGGCATCATTTTCTGCTGATTCGTGATGCTCTTCATGTTTCCAGGTCACTTCAAAAGGAATATGAATGGCTTTAGCACCAATATTTTTAACAGGCAAGATATCGGATTTCACCGAATTGCCAACCATCAGAAACTCTTCAGGCCTGATGTCCAGATGAGCGAGAAGCTTATTGTAGTTATTTTCGTGCTTGTCGCTCATGATTTCGATGTGATGGAAATAACCGATCAATCCTGATCTTTCCAGTTTCCGCTCCTGATCAAGCAAATCACCTTTGGTAACAAGAATCAATTTGTAGCGTTTCTGTAGGATCTGCAGTACATTCTCAACACCTGCCAACAGTTCAATAGGCATTGCCAACAGCGTTTTTCCGATGTCAAGAATCTGACTTATTTCATCTGAAGTAATTTTACCTTCTGCAACCCGAAGGGCTGTTTCAATTGTGGCCAGAATAAATCCTTTGGCGCCATATCCATAAATCTCCAAATTATCCATTTCAGTCTTGAAAAGCTCTTTGGATGTAACTTCTTCAGGCAAATAGGGCTTCAAGATCTGACAGAATTCCTTCTCAACATCCTGGTAAAAAGGTTCATTGATCCAAAGTGTGTCATCTGCATCAAAGCCAATGACTTTAATTGCGTTTTTCATCAAGGAGTATTCTAACAAATTTGGTGTCGAATTTAGTCAATTCTATTGTTTAACCACTTTAAAATGTCAACAGTAAAATTACATTTAACATTTCAAGGCATTTTCTTTACATCTATCATTCTGATGTGTTTATTTAGTACATTTTTTTATCTTTAACATCGGATCATCTGGTTTATTAGGTTGAAGGAAATCAAATGGTTTTGGAAGCTTTGCAAGTTGAGAAGAAAAAATAAATTACACATTTAAACTCCAGGAAACAATGACTGTTGCTGAACTATTGATCAGATTAGCCCAAGCTCCTCCTCAAGCTAAAGTTGTAGTCAGGGCTTACGAAAACGGGTATAACGATATTTTTGATCTTAGAAGTTTATCTTTCAGGCAGAACCCGGAAGCCAAATGGTATGACGGTGAATATGAAAAGTCGAAAGCAACCGGTGGTATTGAAGCGATTGAAATGTATGGTGAAAATAAGCTATCTGATTAATGTCTATACTAGATTAATTACCTGATTACCACCATAAAATAGAGAATCACCAATACGGTAACCACGGAGGTTGAGATAAAAGCTGCTTCAGCCCCAAACATGAACCAGATGACTCCTGCCAGGGAACTCGCAACCATTGCTGCCAGACTTTGAAAACCTGCAAATGAACCGATTGCTGTTGCCGTATCTTTTGGGTCGGTAATGTTGCTTATCCAGGCTTTGGCGATCCCTTCGGTAGCAGCAGCATATAAGCCGTAAAGGAAGAAGAGGCCTAAATAGACGTATAAGCTGGAAGTGAGAGCCATTCCTAAATAGACTGCTGCAAATAATACTAATCCGCCTGTAAATACAGTCTTCAGACTAATCCGGTCAGCAAGGGCTCCCAGGGGGAATGAAGAAAGTGCATAGATGAGGTTATAAAAAATATATAAGCCAATTACGCTGGTATCGTTCATTCCTGATTGTTTAACTTTCAGTAAAAGCAACATATCAGAACTATTGAAAAGTGCAAAGACCAGTAATCCGAAAACGACCTTTCGGTAAAGGGGAGGACTCACTTTCCAGTATTTCAGGAATGAAAAGAATGGTGTGGAAACTTTTGTAACAGGTTGTTTCTTCTTTTTGTCTTTCAGCAACAAAGTAGTCAGGACAGCTAAGACACCTGGAAGGAAAGCAATCAGGAATAAGGTTCTGTAATCGTTTGGACGGAAATATAGATATACTAAGGCTGCCAGTGGGCCTAAAACAGCTCCAAGTGTGTCCATTGAACGATGAAATCCGAATACTGTGCCTTTGGTCTGTGGTGTGGCTTCATCCGACAGCATGGCATCACGTGCTCCGGTGCGTAAGCCTTTCCCAAACCGGTCCATAGTCCTGACAAAAAATATCCAAACCGGCCATATAAACAGGATCATTAATGGTTTGGATAGCGCACTCAGGGAATAGCCTAATTGTATGAATGGAGCCCGTTTGCCCGAGTTATCGGATAGTTTCCCAAAATAACCTTTACACAATCCGGCAGTGGCTTCTGCAACTCCTTCAAGAATACCGATTAAAAGAACAGAGAACCCGATACTTTGAAGAAAAACAGGCATTATCGGATACAGCATTTCACTGGCTGTATCTGTAAATAAACTGATCAATGAGAGAATCCAAACAGTACGTGTGATGGTTTTCATTGAATTCTTCTTTTATGTAGTGATTGAACGTCTGTATTCTATTCCTTCTTTTTCCTTTTATGCAACCACTGCTGACCCTTATAGCATAAATAAGCAGAACCAGCCCCGGTAACGGCACCCATCAGCACATCACTCGGATAATGAACACCTAAATCCATACGGGAATACCCGACAGCTCCAGCCCAGACATATGCCGGAACAATAACATACCATTTGGGATAAGCCAAAGTAACCGATGTTGCAAGTGAAAATGCATCGGAAGTATGCCCTGAGGGGAAAGAATAACCTCCTCCGCTTGTTTCTTTTTGAATATCGGGATAGGTATTAAAAGGTCTTTCCCGTTTAACCGTATTTTTTAAAATAGTGGCAATTACAGTTGAAGTGATCACCGTTGCCCCAATGTATAAGGCTTTATCTTTCATGTCTTTATCTTTATTGATAAGACCAACGCCGTATAAAATAACCGGAGTCCCAAATGCAAATGGAGAAGCTGTAGCGCTGATCGTTCGAAATGTACCATCAAGATGAGTATTGCGGTGAAGGTTGATATCTCTCAAAAGACGGATGTCAGGATTCTGTGAATAGCCTGAAATGATTGGGAAAAAGAAAAGGAGGAAAAGAAATTTCTTCATGATGAGTTTTTACTAGAATTAAGGTGTAAAGATTAAATAAATCTGATGAGTCTGCAAATGGAAATAAATACAATAAACTTATAGGGAAAACTTTGCCTTAAAAGGATCTAATAACGTGTTTCAGTACCTGTTTGTTGTAATTTGGTGCTAATTTTGTCGCTTTATCATTTAATCTAGTCTTTACAACATTTTCTAATCTGTTCTATGCGTTTCCAATTTATATTCATAGCTCTGATCGGATTGATCTTCAACGCTGGGTCGTTGATGGCCCATAAACAGCAAAAGAAGACTGAGCCGAGAAGTATATTCCGGCAGCGCATTTCTATAAATGAAGGCTGGAGTTTCTACAAATATGACTCGAGTGCGAAGGCTGACAAGCTGATTTACGATGTGCGTCCTGACATAACTGATAATACTGACAACAAGGTAGCCGATGCAAAGCCCACCGAGGCAGTTAAAGTTGAAACCACTCAGGAAGTGCTTAAATCCTGGATTTTGCCTTCAGGGAATAAGTTTATAAAAGACCCTTCAAAAAGGCATATTCATCCCGAAGGCGATCCGGGGACTCATTTCCCTTTTGTTCAGGGTAATTTCGACGATAGCTCGTGGGAGAAGGTGAATTTGCCTCATGACTGGGCAATCAAAGGTCCTTTCCAGAAAGGTGAAAACACTGAAGTTGTTGGTGGTATGGGACGACTGCCCAGTAACGGAGTAGCGTGGTACCGAAAGAAACTGGACATTCCTGCTTCTGATGCAGGCAAGTCAGTTTTTCTTGATGTTGATGGAGCAATGTCTTATGCCATGGTCTGGCTGAACGGTCACCTGGTTGGAGGCTGGCCCTATGGCTATAACTCATGGAGGTTGGATCTTACACCTTATCTGGTGCCGGGAGGTGAGAATCAACTGGCAATCCAGTTGGACAATCCAAACAATTCAGCACGCTGGTATCCCGGTGGAGGAATCTACCGCAATGTGTGGCTTATCAAGACCAATCCAGTCCATGTGGCACAGTATGGTACCTGCATTACTGCAAAAGATATTTCCAAGGCTTCAGCAACAATTGACCTGGAAGTTAGCATTGACAATAATTCAACTACTGATGCCACAGTTGAACTAATCAACCGTATTTATGCGTTGGACGCAAAATCTAAACCAACAGGTGATGCGGTTGCCACTTTCGCAAGCTTGAATTCAAAAGTACTTGCGGGGCAAAGTAGCATTGTTAAAGGTTCAGTTATCCTTCAGAATCCTAAACTCTGGGGACCGCCACCAACACAACAGCCCAACCTTTACCTTGCAATAACAACCTTGTCGATGAATGGCAAACCTATTGATATCTACGAAACACGATTTGGAATACGCTCACTTGCATTTGATCCTGACAAAGGGATCTTCGTCAACGGGGAACACATTCAGATCAAAGGAGTCAACCAACACAATGACCTGGGTGCACTCGGAGCAGCATTCAATACCCGTGCAGCCGAACGTCAGCTGGAGATATTGCGTGAGATGGGTTGTAATGCCATCCGTATGTCGCACAATCCTCCCTCACCCGAGTTGCTTGAACTAACCGACCATATGGGTTTCCTTGTGATCGATGAGATTTTTGATTCGTGGGAACGGAAGAAAACACCGCACGATTTCCATCTGATCTTTCCTGAATGGCAGGAACCTGACACCAGGGTCTTTGTCCGAAGAGATCGGAACTGTCCTTCAGTGATGATGTGGAGCTTTGGCAACGAGGTGGGCGAACAATATACCGGTGAAGAAGGCGCTTCGGTTGGTAAAAAGCTATATGACATGATCAGGGAAGAGGATCCGACCCGACCTGTTACCTGTGCCATGAACTATGCAAAACCCGATATGGCATTACCAAAAGTTCCCGATGTCATTGGATTGAATTATCAGGGAGAAGGGATTCGCCAGAACCCTGAATTTGAAGGGACCGATCGTATCCGTACGACTCCGCAATACGATGCTTTCCATGCCAAATTTCCTCATAAAATGATCCTAAGCACAGAAACAGCTTCTGCATTCAGCAGCCGGGGTATCTACCTGTTCCCTGTTTCTAAAGAGATCAGTGAACCTGTGCGGGATGGCAGGGGTGGCGATTCAAAGATCTGCCAGGTAAGCTCCTACGAACTCCATGCCGTTGACTTTGGCTCCAGTACTGACAAGGTCTTTGCCTCTCTGGACAAGCATCCATTTGTGGCCGGTGAATTTGTCTGGAATGGATGGGACTACCTTGGTGAGCCTACGCCTTACTATTCGTCACGAAGTTCCTATTCAGGCATTATCGACCTGGCTGGTTTTAAGAAAGACCGGTTCTACCTATACCAGTCACACTGGCTTCCTGATTTGCCTATGGCACACATCTTGCCTCATTGGAACTGGCCCGAACGTTTAGGACAAGTCACCCCGGTACATGTATTTACCTCAGGCGATGAGGCAGAACTGTTCCTTAACGGAAAATCGCTGGGCAGGAAGAAAATGCAGCCCTTTGACTATCGTCTGCGTTGGGACAGTGTAATCTATGAACCGGGAGAATTGAAGGTTGTGGCCTACAAAAAAGGTAAACACTGGGCAGAGAATCTGGTTAAGACTACCAGTAACCCGACGAAGTTGGTTGCATCGGCAGATCACAAAATGATTAATGCAGATGGAAAAGACCTAAGTTTCATCACTGTTCAGATATCCGATAAGGATGGGCTTATGGTGCCACGCTCGAATAACCTGGTTTCATTCAGCATTGAGGGTCCCGGTGAAATAGTGGCAACAGATAACGGTGACTCTTCGAACCTGGTATCATTTCCTTCGCATGAACGCGAAGCCTTTAATGGGTTGGTACTGGTGATCGTTCGTTCTAAAACAGGTGAGAAAGGTACAATTACAGTTACTGCAAAATCTGATGGATTAAATGAAACACATGTAAAGCTTCAGAGCCAATAAATATCGATTTAAGGCCTGATTGGGATGATTGAACTAATAATTCTAGTTACTAACTTATTCTATAAATCTAATGAGAAGACAAAAAAAGCATACAAGAATAATACTGATTATGGGATTGCTCTTAATGACCATGAATGTTTATTCACAGGACCCAAATTTTTATATCTACCTGTGCTTTGGGCAGTCTAATATGGAGGGTCAGGGAACGATTCAGGCAAGAGACATGACAGTGGACAGTCGTTTCAAGGTCATGGAAGCTGTCACTTGCTCCAATCTGGGGAGGACAATGGGTTCATGGTATACCGCAACTCCACCTTTATGCCGATGCTATACAGGACTTTCCCCTGCCGATTATTTTGGCAGAACGATGGTTGCAAACCTTCCAACGAACATAAGAGTAGGAATAATCAATGTTTCGGTAGCAGGATGTAAAATTGAATTGTTTGACAAAGTCAACTATCAGACTTATGCCTCAACGGTCCCCTCCTGGATGACAAGCATCATCAGCGATTACGGCGGAAATCCTTATACCCGACTGGTACAAACTGCGAAACTGGCTCAGAAAGATGGCATCATTAAGGGTATCCTGTTACATCAGGGAGAATCAAATGTTGGTGATAGTCAATGGACAACAAAAGTCAAGGGAATTTACAATAACCTGATGACTGACCTGGGACTTGATCCCACAAAAGTACCACTGCTGGCAGGTGAAGTTGTGAATGCTGATCAGGGTGGTGCTTGTGCAAGTATGAATCCAATCATAGCTACATTACCAAAAGTGATTTCCAATTCATATGTTATTTCATCTGCTGGATGTAAAGATACAACAGACAATCTGCATTTCGATTCCGCAGGTTACCGTGAATTTGGAACACGATATGCCACAAAGATGCTTTCATTAATGGGCATAGTGCCAACCACTGTTAAGGAAACCAATATGCCTGTAAATGTCGGTTATCAGTTAGGACAGAATTATCCGAATCCTTTTAATGGGAAAACAAACATATCATTTGAGATTCCAAACAACAGCTTTGTTTCTCTGAAAGTGTACAATATGCTTGGCACTGAAATTATTGAACTGGCTGGAAAGGATTACTCAGCTGGCAAGCATGCTATTGAATTTGATGCTGAAAACCGATCCAAAGGAATTTACTTCTATACGCTTAAGGCAGACAAATTCACTGCAAGCCAAAAGATGATTAACCAAGGGAAATAGCAGACTATACGAGAAATATTTTTAATCAATTGTTACACCCGTTTCAGGAAATCTTGATGTATATTTGAAATTTATTGGATCGTTAATCAATAAGCTCTTCCAGCTAAAATGGATCAGCTTCAGCAATACCTTCATCTTGATGGCTTTAAAGATTAAAATTGGTAAAGATATGGCTTCCTCGAAGCTTATAATTGTATTATAATATTTTTCTATCATGTACTACAAAAAATTACTTTTAATATTCTTCTTATTTGCCTGTTCTGCTTTATTCGGAAAGACTTTGTCTGTATCACCTATTGCTGCCGGAAAACCAATATTCCTCGGTTGTGCGTATAGTTCTGCCCAGGCGCTTAACTTTCAGAATTACTGGAATCAAAGCACTCCTGAAAATGGTGGTAAATGGGGCAGTGTCGAAGGCACCAGAGGGGTGATGAACTGGGCGGATTTGGATGCGACCTATAATCAGGCCCAGAAATATGGCATTCTGTTTAAGGAACACAACCTGATCTGGGGATCACAACAACCTTCATGGATTGCAAACCTGGATACAGCCTCACAACGAAAGGAGATTGATCAGTGGTTTTCGCTGCTTGCTGCCCGCTATAAGAATATTGATTATATCGATGTGGTGAACGAGCCGCTTCATAATGCACCCAACGGAATGTTACCCTGGGGTGCTACCACCCCAAACGTGGACTATGCTAAAGCACTGGGTGGAGCCGGAAAAACAGGATGGGACTGGATACTCACCTCGTTCCGTATGGCCCGCAAATATTTTCCCAAATCGAAACTGATCATGAACGAATATAGTGTGATCAACAGTTCGCAGACCACCCAGGATTATATTAAAATAATTAAACTCCTTCAAGCAGATAGCTTAATTGATGGCATTGGGGAACAGGCCCATGCTTTCACCACTTATGGAACTGATGCCGCCATACTAAAGGCTAATCTCGATGCACTGGCCACAACCGGACTACCCATATATTTAACCGAGATGGATATCGACGGAGCGACCGACCTTATACAGTTAACTGAAATGAGGAGGGTTTTCCCGGTTTTCTGGAAACATCCTGCCGTAAAAGGAATAACTTTCTGGGGATTCAGGGTTGGCTTATGGCGAAACGATCAGGGCGCCTACCTGATCAATCAAAGTGGTGCTGAACGACCGGCATTAAAGTGGTTAAGAGCCTATGTAAACGACACCATTGTAAACACTCAATCCATTACAGTCGCTGCAAGTGACGGAAGTACCACAATAAGTACAAAAGGTGCGTCACTGCAATTGGTTGCAACAGTATTGCCGATTAATACCACTATACCTAATGTGACCTGGAGTGTGACTCCAACCACTTTGGCTTCTATTGATCAGAACGGAAAACTGACTGCTCTGGCTGACGGAAAAGTAACTGTGACCGCAGCTGTCTGGGATGGAACAGGAAAAAAAGGAACAACAGTTATCACCATTTCAGAACAGACCACCGGAATATCTGAAAAATCATTAGCAAATCAGATCCTGGTATATCCAAACCCTGTATTAAACGGAAATTTCACCATTGATGGGATTGAAAGCATCCAACAAATTGAAATGGTAAACCTGTTAGGCAATAAACTGATGACCTTCAAAAAATTAAATCAGTCATCCTTAACGATTCAGGTGAATGTGCCGAAAGGAATCTATGTACTGAATCTGTTCGACGGCAATCAGTTCTATTATAAGAAAATCATAATCCGGTAAAACAGAGGTAAGACAAATATATAATCAGTACTATCGGTAAGGGTAAGCAATAGGTACACAGATATTACTTTTCAATCAACAGAAACTGATATATTGGAAATGTTTTTGTTTCCAAATACAAATATACAAAGACTCCGGATTTCTCTCTGACTTTGTGCATTTGATTTTCTAAAAAGGAAAGAATCTATCAATTTAGTATATTTGTTGAAATTAGCTGATCATGAAAACTACGGATCTTCAAAACAGCATCATAAATAAAGTACTTAATACTGACGATGTAAAGTTGCTTGATTATCTTAATCAAATTTTGAGTGAAGGAAAAGCAAGCGAAATCTATCAACTTTCAGAATTTGAGAAATCCATAATAGCAGAAAGTAAAGCAGATTATTTGGCAGGAAATACTATTCCAAATGAGGATGTCTTTAATCGGAATGATCAATGGCTAAATGGGTAATTCAGAGTCTAAACTACTTCATATTTCTCGATTGCAGCCATTGTTCAAAATCTTTCATTCCTTCCTGTACTGTAATATAAGTTCCTTCTTCGGCTTTTTTAAGTTCATTAGCCAACTCCTTTTGAGGTAGTGGTTTACTAGTCGGAAGAGCCAGATCTTTCCTTTTTTTTGTTTCGACTGATTTCTTCATAGAGTGCTAATTTTTCATCGTCTTAGATTCTTGTGGGGATGTGTTTTCGCATATCGAATAGGTCGTATTTAGGGTTTTCTATGATATTTTACATTTTTTTTTAAACCTTAGTAACATAACTCAACCCCCTGAATTCCAATCTTATTTACCTTATAATTTTATAAAGTCAAGATAAGGTAAATAAGGTTGGGGTTAGGGGTTTTGTGGCTTGTTACTAAGGTTTAGGGAGTTGAAAATAAAGTTTTTAGGAATATGCTTTTAACCTGTTTGCCAGGAAACCCCACAGGGATATCATATGATCCCTGATTTTCTACAAATTTACAAAAATAAATCAAATCAATCTGACAGGATCATTACATCTGAATAATCCATAAAAAAGCCCCGACCTCTTTCGAAGCGGGGCCTTCAGAATTTAGTTTTGTTGTATTATGCCTGTGAAATAGCAACTGCAACAGCCACTGTTGCGCCAACCATTGGGTTGTTGCCCATTCCGATCAATCCCATCATCTCAACATGAGCCGGAACTGAAGAGGAACCTGCAAACTGTGCGTCAGAGTGCATACGGCCCATGGTGTCAGTCATTCCATAAGAGGCAGGACCGGCAGCCATATTATCAGGATGCAGGGTACGTCCTGTTCCGCCGCCTGAAGCTACAGAGAAATATTTCTTTCCCTGTTCGATACATTCTTTTTTATAAGTACCGGCAACAGGATGTTGGAAGCGGGTAGGGTTGGTGGAGTTTCCGGTGATGGAAACATCAACGCCTTCGCTGTGAAGAATGGCAACACCTTCACGAACGTCGTCAGCTCCATAGCAGTTTACTTTTGCTTTGTCACCTACGGAGTAGGCAGTGCGGGCCACTTCTTTCAATTCGCTGGTATAATAGTCAAACTGGGTTTGAACATAGGTGAACCCGTTGATGCGAGCGATGATTTTGGCGGCATCCTTACCCAATCCGTTCAGGATAACACGAAGGGGTTTTTTGCGGACACGGTTTGCTGATTTGGCAATACCGATAGCACCTTCAGCGGCAGCAAACGATTCATGACCGGCAAGGAATGCAAAACATTTGGTTTCTTCGCGAAGCAACATGGCTGCGAGGTTTCCGTGACCAATACCTACCTTGCGGTCATCAGCAACTGATCCGGGAATACAAAAGGCCTGAAGACCTTCGCCTAAAGTAGCTGCAATTTCAGCAGCATTGGTTTGTCCTTTTTTAACGGCAATTGCTGCACCAACGATGTAAGCCCACATGGCATTTTCGAAGGCAATGGGTTGAATGTCTTTTACGATTTTATAAACATCTACCCCTTTGTCATCGCATATTTTTCTGGCTTCTTCCACTGAGGAAATACCGTAAGAATTCAACACTGCATTGATCTTGTTGATCCTTCTATCGTAACTTTCAAATAATGGCATAGTTGTTTCTCCTATTCTTTACGTGGGTCAATTACTGTTACTGCTTCGTCGATACGGCCATATTTACCTGAAGCTTTAATTACGGCTTCATTGGCATCCACACCGGTTTTGATCATGTCCATCATACGGCCAAGACTGATAAACTCATAGCCTATGATTTCATTACCTGCATCCAGACCGATTTTGGTAATGTATCCTTCGGCCATTTCGAGGTAACGTGGACCTTTTGCAACTGTTCCATATAAAGTGCCGGTAACACCACGCAATCCTTTACCTAAATCTTCGAGACCCGCACCAATGGGTAGACCGCCTTCAGAGAAAGCAGTTTGAGTACGTCCGTAAACAATCTGAAGAAATAGTTCGCGCATGGCAGTATTGATTGCATCGCAAACGAGGTCAGTATTCAAGGCTTCGAGGATGGTTTTCCCTGGAAGAATCTCAGCAGCCATCGCAGCTGAATGGGTCATCCCTGTGCAACCAATCGTTTCAACCAAAGCTTCCTGAATAATACCTTCTTTTACATTCAAGGTGAGCTTGCAGGCTCCCTGTTGAGGGGCACACCAGCCAACACCGTGGGTTAAGCCCGAAATGTCTTTTACTTCTTTGGCTTTTACCCAACGTCCTTCTTCGGGTATTGGAGCCGAGCCATGATTTGCTCCCTGAGCAACGCAGATCATGCCTTCCACTTCATGTGTAAAACTCATATAGTCTAATTTTTAATTTGAAATATATTGAGAACTTTGTTTATAATTTGAGCGCTAATTTTTTAACCACATAGACACATAGGTCACATAGAAAAATCAGAACTATGAGTTCTATGTGTCTATGTGGTTGTTTCATTTTATGACTTTATACATCAAACGTTCGCTTTTTGCCTGTTTTATAGAGCAGAACATTTACTTTATCCAGGGTTGCCAGACATCCATATTTCATCGTTTCAAGTTGCGGACGGATCTTTTCGTAGAAGTTGAGGACTTTACTTTCCTCATCGATCAACTCAATCACAACAGGTAGTTTTTCGCTCACCTCCCAGAATTTGTAAGAGTGGATGACCGAACTTGCCCCGTAACCCAATATTCCTTTCAGAACGGTTGCCCCGGCAAGTCCTTCCTTCTTAGCCTGAAGGACTATGTATTCGGACAATGATGTTTGTCCAATCCGGTCGGTTGAACTAATGAAGATCTTTAAGATACCAGCCTGGGTGTTGTTTTCCATCTTAGAAAAGTTTAAACGTTAGACGGCCTGCATAAACGGCCATTAGTCCAAGAAAAAAGCTGAGTGAAGTATAAAATGCGAAACGAATCCATTCTTCCTGACGAAGAAGTAAAAAGGCGTCGTTTGAGAAGGTTGAGAAAGTAGTAAAACCTCCGCATATCCCAACAGTCAGGAACAGACGGACCTCAGGGCTCATAAAATCACCCTTTTCTGATAGTCCATAAATGATCCCTATTAACAAACATCCCACAATATTAACGACTAAGGTCCCCCAGGGAAATACAGAAGTCAGATTGACCTGGAAATATCTGGATACTAAGAAACGGGCAACAGTTCCAATAAATCCACCAAATCCGACGATCATGATTGATTTTAGCATACGATGAATAGCGTTTGTGTTCTGTTTATTCCTGAATCACTATGGTCCCGATCACGAGTACTCGTGATCGGGATGGACAAAGGTAAAGGTATTTATTTTAATGAAAAGTGTTTTTAATCGGACCTTGTTATTTGGAATTAATTCAAATTAGTAGGACCTACAATTAAGTATAGTTGATTGTTTTATTAGCCAGCTGGCGGATTGATAGGAATTACCAAAAATACCTTGAAATTTAAGAGGAGGTAGATAATCTTTCAGCATTTTATTGAATATTTTGACTGGTTTTTCGGTAATATTGTCTTCTATAACCTTAAACCTGAATCTAATGAAACGCTTGTATAAAAAGAGAATTTGTGCGGTCATCCTGATGGCCGTTATAATGTTGATACAGTCTCCATTCTGTGGGGCTCAGAATTCAGAAATCAATCAATCCATTGCCAAAAACCGAAAAGGGGAGTTAATTGTAAAGGCAAAACCCGGAGCTACGATTACGGTTGAACAGGTAAGTCATGAGTTTTGGTTTGGGTGTGCACTTACCGATCAGATGTTTAATGGATCAGCCAAAGAATCAGATGCAAAACAGTACAAAGAAAAGTTTCTGGAGAATTTCAACTCGACTGTCACTGAGAATGCTGTGAAATGGCTCAATATGGAACGTCAGAAAGGCAAGGTGAATTATTCAACCGTGGATGCCATCCTAAAATGGACCGAAGAGAATCATGTCCCTTTGCGGGGGCATAATCTGTTTTGGGGAATCCCGGAATACGTTCAACCCTGGTTAAAAGAAATGCCGGATGCGGAATTGGAACAGACACTTAAGAACCGGGCTGAAACAATTACTTCCCGTTACAAAGGCAGGTTTCATGAATTGGACCTGAATAATGAGATGGTCCATGGAAATTATTATGAAGACCGGTTAGGTGCAGGCATTACCAGAAAAATGGCAGAGTGGGCCAGGACCGGCGATCCTGATATTAAGCTGTTTTTAAATGATTACGATATACTTACAGGAGTAAAGCTGCCTGAATATATGGCTCAAATTCGTAAATTTCTGAAACAGGGTATCCCAATTGCAGGCATTGGCGTGCAGGGTCATCTTCACGCGGAAACATTCGATCGGGTTCAGTTGAAAAATGCACTTGACTCACTCGCGAAGTTTCATTTACCGATACGGATCACTGAATTCAATATGCCAGGGCAAAGATCTAAATATTATAACGATCCTAATTTGACGATGACTCCTGAAGAACAGGTATTGATGGCCAAAGAGCTGGTGGATTATTATAAAATCTGTTTTGCTCATCCGGCTGTTGAAGGAATCCTGATGTGGGGTTTCTGGGAAGGAGCCAACTGGATAAGACCTTCTTCTTTATACAACAAAGACTGGTCTCCAAGACCTGCAGCAACTGCATACCATAACCTGATATTTAAAGAATGGTGGACCAGTGAAAAAGGAAAAACCAATGACAAGGGAGAATATTCAGTTCCAGCTTTTTTTGGGAAATATAAGGTTACAGTTAACGGAGAAACCAAAAATGTTGATTTAAGCAAAGCTTCAGGGAAAGCGGTCGTTGAATTTCAATAAGGCTTGTTTGATCTGATAGAATTGTCTTATTAAAATTAGCTAAAAATGAAATCCCTGATCTGCATCTTGCTTTTAAATATCTTTTACCATTCAATGGCTTCAGCCCAATATGCCAAATGGACAAAGACAGAACTGACCTTGAACAATGGGATTATACAGCGGGTAATTCAATTGCCTTCTACTGAAGGAAATTTTCTGACTACATCTTATAAACCAGTGATTGGAGAGTTTAAGTATTTTCAGCCTTCAAATACTGACTTTCAGTTTGAAGTCAATGGAACCTCCTATTCAGGTAAGAGTAAATGGCATTTGGTTGAGGTTAAATCAATTACCGATAACCATGAAGGTGACGGTGCTTCAGTTACTTTGGTGAGCAGTGACCAGAAAATTGAACTTACATTGAAGTATTTGCTTTACCCTAACTTGCCTGTGATTCGCAAGAGCCTTGTGGTTAAGAACCTTGGAAATTCTTCGGTGTCGCTGGAATCAGTTGATGTGGAAAAGTTTAATGTTACAGGCTATTATGCAACAACATTTAGCTGGATTTACAGCGATTACGGACGACGAAAATCAATCGGGCCTTACGAGGGCAATATGCAGGATGCTTTGGTGATCGTTCATAACATGGACTGGCAATCAGGAATTGTCATTGGCAATGAAGCTTCTGGAGTCATGAAACGCACTTCCGTGTTTTGGGATGCTCCTGATATCTGTAGTGGTCTGACTCACAAAGATGCCCGATTCCCTTTCCGCAAATGGATCAAACCCAATGAATCGTTTGAAACACCGCAGGTCTTTACTATGGTTTACAACAATCATAAAGACCCCAATGAGATCCTGAATACTGCTCTGCCTGATTTTATCCGCAAACACATGGGTATCCGTCTTTCAGAACTGAAGGAAAAGCCAACGTTTGTATATAATACATGGCATCCGTTTGGTAAAGAAATCAATGAGAAGCTAGTGATGGAACTGGCGAAGGCAGCTGCAGAGGCTGGTATGAAAGAATTTGTAATTGATGACGGATGGCAGGATAACTATGGTGACTGGGGCATCAATAAAACCAAATTTCCCAATGGGCTTAAACCTGTTTTCGATTACATAAAGTCTTTGGGAATGAAACCTGGTTTATGGGTTAGCGTGGGAAGTGCATCCTCTGCCAGTAAAGTCTATCATGAACATTCCGAGTGGTTTGTGCACGATGAAAAGGGCAATTTTGCTAACCTTCAACTGGATAATGCATCAGATGAAATTCGGTCAGCCTGTTTTTCAACCGGATGGAAAGATTACATCAAAGATATTTTACTGAAATTAGCCTTGGACAATGGGTTGGAATATATGAAGCTCGATTTTGCAGTAGTGACCAGTGCCTATGTATTTGATCATGAAAAATCAGGTTGTTATGCCTTAGATCATGCAGGGCATAAGGATCACAATGAATCGCTGTATGTAAATTACGAACGTATGTGGGAGCTCTTCGATGAGCTTCATGCCGCCAAGCCAAACCTTTTCATCGACTGCACCTTTGAAGCTATGGGCGGATTACAGCTGATTGACTATGCCATGCTGAAACATGCTGAAGGAAATTGGATGTCCAACTATGAGGAGCCAAACGAATCAGGTGATCTTCGTATTCGCAACATGGCCTGGTGGAGATCTCCTGCGATGTCGGCTACTGCACTGGTGATTGGTAATCCACGAATGGATGATATCGGTTGGGAAAATCACATCAAATCGCTTGCAGGGGCTTTGCCAATTATGTTGGGTGATCCAAGAAAACTCAATCCTGATGATTTAAAGAAATATCGATCCTGGGCCAACTGGCTTCATTTGATGCAGACAAAGTATAATATCATGAGTTACCGGCAGGACCTGCAAGGTTTTGGTGAACCAACTGAAGGTTCCTGGGATGGATATCAACGCATTAATTCGGAAACACATGCTGGAGGAATAGTTGGGGTTTTTAATCAAGGATCAACTGAAGTTGTACACTTTGTCAAGGTTCAATTGCTCGATTCTTTGTCAACCTACCGTATTCTGAAAGCTCCTGAAGGAATTGAGATCGGGAGAATGACTGGTAAAGAGCTTGCGGAGAATGGCTTTCAGGTAAAGCTAAATCTGAAATATGATGGCTCATTGTTCGAAATCAGTCAAGACAGGTAATTATTTTCTTAATTGAATGACATTATTATTGTTGTTATTTAGGATGTATCTAAATAGGTGAGATGTAATTTACCAATGGAATAAATCTCTATTTTTGTTTTTGCATAGTACAGTGTAGTACAGTCGAGAAAATAGATTTATTTTAGAATGAATGCTATCCTGAAAATTGATAAGGCATTAAATATGCCTGTTTATCAGCAGATTATTAATTCAGTGTTATCACATATCGAAGATGGAAGTCTATCCTTAGGTTCACAGCTTCCCTCGATCAATCAGGTTGCGGGTGAATACTCTCTGGCCCGTGAAACTGTTGTGAAAGCATTCAAGAACCTTCAGGAAAAGGGTGTAATCAGCCCGGTACAAGGAAAAGGTTATTTCGTTTCTTCCCTTCAATTTAATGTCAGGCATCGTATTTTCCTGTTTTTCGATACCTTTAGTGCATACAAGGAAGTTATATACAATTCTTTAAAAGATCGGTTTGGAACTGATGTTTTCATTGATCTGTATTTCCATCACTTTAATTTGAAACTGTTCGAGAAGCTAATCCGTGAAAGTGCAGGAAATTACCAGTCTTATGTAATCATCCCCATCGAAAATGATAGACTTGGTGAGGTACTTAAAGTTCTTCCTTCGGATAAACTTTTTTTACTCGATATAGAACCTGATCTTTCGGGTGAAGGTGTTCCAGGAGTATATCAAAATTTTGATTCTGATATTTTTAAAGCTTTATCCGGCAGGATTGATCAATGCAGTAAATACAGTAAACTGATACTTGTTTTTCGGAATCAGATCACAAATCCTCCATTAGGAATAGTTAAAGGCTTTGTCCGTTTCTGTTCTGAAAATCACTTTGATTACAGTGTTATCAGAACTTCACTTTCTAAACGAAAATTGCATAAAGGTGAGGCTTATATCGTAATAGATGATGAAGATTTGGTATATTTGGTGGAGCATGCCAGAACATCTAATTTGATGATTGGGCATGAACTGGGTATCCTGTCATATAACGAAACGCCTTTAAAAAAGATCGCCGCTGGCGGTATTTCTGTTCTGTCTTCTGATTTTGCTGAAATGGGAAATTCAATGGCAGATATGGTTATAAGCAAACGGAAACTCATTAAATACAATACATTTCGGTTTATTGACCGTAAATCATTTTAAACAAACGATTAACCTATTCCTCATGAAACGAATTGCCAATCAAATCATGCTTTTACTCTGCATTGTTATCCTTGCAATGTCGTGTAAACCTAAAGTCCCACAAATCTTTATTCCAAAGGATGCAACGTCAAAGGAATCACTTGCGGCAAGCGAGATACGAAGGTATATATATCTGCGGACAGGATTGTTGGCTGAGATATCTGTCATTTCCACAGCAGAAATGCCATCCTCTGGAAAAGTAATCCTTCTTGAACGTATGGGTCAGGATCAGGTTCCCGGTGACCTGCAACAGGAAGAATATTATCTGAAATCAAGCAAAATGGGGGAATTGGATAAACTGGTAGTTTCAGGTGGTTCTGATCAAGCTGTTTTATATGCTGCATATGAGTTTGCCGAACAATTGGGTGTTCGCTTCTACCTGCATGGTGATGTAATTCCTGATGGTAAAATCATGTTTGAGATTCCTGATTTGAATATCCGTCAGAAACCTTTGTTTTCGATTCGTGGTATTCAGCCTTTTCATGACTTTCCTGAGGGACCGGATTGGTGGAATGCCAATGATTATAGGGCAATTATCAGTCAGTTGCCCAAAATGAAAATGAATTTCTTTGGTTTGCATACCTATCCTTACAGGGCAAAATTTGATGGTGGCGGACCAAAGGCTGAGCCTTTGGTTTGGATTGGCAAGGAGAGTGATTTCAATGCCGATGGGACTGTAAAAGCAGCTTATCCGGCTATGCATTTTGCAACAAACGACAGTACATGGGGATACTTCCCTGTGAAAACTTCTGATTTCAGGTCAGGGGCTTCTCAAATCTTCGAAACAGATACCTATGGCACCGATTATATGAAAAATGTTTCTGGATGGCCTCATACTGAAGCAGAAAACCTACAAATATTCAATGCTTCGGGCAAGATGTTTAACGAAGCTTTTACTATGGCGAAATCCCTGGGTGTGAAAGTATGTATTGGGACTGAAACTCCGCTTATTATTCCTAAAGAAGTGAGGGAGCGAAATCACATCAAAGCTGAAACTGATGAGCAGATAAAGGAACTCTACCGTGGGATATTTAGCCGTATTCAGAAAACATATCCAATAGATTATTATTGGC
>TBL_comb47_HYPODRAFT_10003255_pt1 | contig 19385 bp, 18 predicted proteins | sample TroBogypolimnion_40_FD_10682 | JGI IMG/M metagenome (IMG submission 10682) | reverse complement strand
CGGCGGGTCGGGTGGAGCGCCGCACGGAGATCCGCTTTGAAGGTCTGGTCATCGACAGCAGTCGAGGCCCTGCCGACCCCGCCGATCCCCGGGTGGCACCTCTGCTGGCCGAGGGTCTGCGGGAGCGGCCCCTGGACGAGGTTCCGGCCCGCTTCCTGGCCCGCCTGGCCTTCCTTCGCAAGCACCGCAGCGATCTGGACCTGCCCGACGATCTGCTGGGGCCCCTCCTGGCTGGGGCCTGCGCCGGGCGCAGCACGCTGCGCGAGGTGCAAGCCGTGGACTGGCCCGCCGCCCAACGCCAGGCCTTCCCCCAGGAAGTCCTGCGGCTCCTGGACACCTGGGCGCCGGAAGCCATCCCGCTGCCCAAGGGCCCCCCCGCCAAGGTCCACTACGAGGATGATCCCCCCTGGATCGCCGCCCGCCTCCAGGAGTTCTGGGGCCTCAAGAAGACCCCCGCCGTGGCCGGCGGCGCCGTGCCCCTGGTCCTCCACCTCCTGGCCCCCAACATGCGCGCCCTCCAGGTCACCACCGACCTCGCCGGCTTCTGGCAGCGGGTCTACAAGGAGCTGCGGCCGGCCCTGTCGCGAAGATATCCCAAACATCATTGGCCGGAATAGACCGCAGGGCCGCGTGGGGAAGGGGCTCGGGCGTTTCAGAAATGGATCAGCGGATCTCAACCAAGGCTTCACCTTGCTCCAACAGGCCCAAGACCTTGGACAAATGCGCCAAGAGCACCTCCCGTAGCATCGTGTTGGAAGTGTTCCCGCAGGTCAGCCAGATAATCTGCGGCGGTGCCCCTCTTTGGGCCTGAATCACGGCGAAATCCACATCCTTGGTCATGACGATGGCACCCTGCTGCCGTGCTTCCTGGAAGATCCGCAGATCCGTGGCATCCCGCAGGCCCAGGTCCCTCATCGAAGCGCAAGCCACACCAAAGGTCTCCCGAATCCACGGCGCCAGCGCCGGAGATAGCTGGGCATCCACCCAGATCATCAGGCGGCCACGACCGGGTGCCCCAGGCGCTTCGAAGCGTAGAGGAGCACCGCATGGATGTCCTCCCGCTCCAGATCAGGCAGCTCCTTGAGCACGTCCACTTCAGCCAGTCCCGAGGCCATCAACTCCAATACATCCACCACGCGGATGCGCATGCCCCTGACGCAAGGCCAACCGCCACACTGCTCGGGATTCACGGTGATGCGCGAAAGAAGATCAGACATGGCAGGACCTCGGGAAGCGGTTAAGTATAATCCCTGCCCCCAGCCCCTGCTCGCCGGGCCTTCCCTCCAGACTCCGGACTCCAGACTCCAGACTTTTCCTCCCGCGCTACCCTATCCCAATGCTCACCTTCCGCCCCATCCGCCCCGAGGACGACGCGGCCCTGGCCGCCATCATCCGGCAGGTGATGCCGGAATTTGGCGCGGACGGGCCGGGCTTCGCCCTTCATGACCCGGAGGTGGACCACATGGCTGAAGCCTACGGGGGGCCTGGGGCGGCCTACTTCGTGGTGGTGGATGAGGCCGGAAGTCTGGTTGGCGGCGGGGGCGTGGCGGCCTTGGCTGGAGGCGAGCCGGGTGTCTGCGAGCTGCGGAAGATGTATTTCCTGAATTCGGCCCGGGGCCTGGGCCTGGGCGAGGCCCTCCTGCGCCACTGCCTGGAAGTGGCCCGGGACCTTGGCTATCGTCGCTGCTACCTGGAGACCCTCACGGGCATGGACCAGGCCATGAAGCTCTATGCCAAGGTGGGCTTCCAGCCCCTCTGCGCGCCCCTGGGCCGCACCGGGCATGGCGGCTGCGACCGGTGGTACGCCAAGGAACTGTCATGATCGTCGGCCTCGGCACGGATATCTGCCCCCCCAGCCGCTGGCGTCACCTGGTGGAGCGCTTTGGGGCCGAGAAGATGACCCGGCGCATCCTCGACCCGGAGGAGGCGGAGTACCTGCTCAGGGGCAACCGGGAGCGGCTGCCGGAACGCCTGGCGGGCCGCTGGGCCCTGCGGGAGGCCTTCGGCAAGGCCCTGGGAATCGGATTGGATGGCTGGTCCTGGAAGGAACTCCGATTCCTGAATGGGCGCCTGTGGGCCGTGGGGGCCTTGGCTGACCTGCTGGTCGCCAGAAACATCCAGACGCTCCACGGCAGCCTCAGCCACGATGGGGATCTGGCCTTGGCCGTGGTCATCCTGGAACGCTGAGCGGTCAGAAACTCAAGCCCGGGTGTCTCCTGCCGATCCCAGGAGGAGGACGGCCCGATGGATCCTCTTCAGGCAAAACAACAAATGACACTCGCCGAGTTCCGGAGCCTCCGGGACTTCATCTATGCAAAGTCGGGCATCTTCTTCAGCGAATCCAAGCAGTACTTCCTGGAGAACCGGCTTAGTAAAAGAATCGGCGAGCTGAAACTCCGCAGCTACGCGGAATATCTTTCTTTGCTTCAGGGCAGCCAGGGACCCGCGGAGCTGAAGCGCCTCTTCGTGGAGATCACCACGAACGAGACGAGCTTCTGGCGGAACCCGCCCCAGATCGAGGCCTTCCAGAACATCGTCCTGCCCGATGCGGCCAAGCAGGCCCGGGAGCGGGGCCAGAGTCGGCTGCGGATCTGGTCCGCCGCCTGCTCCAGCGGCGAGGAACCTTACACCCTCGCCATGATCTGCCAGGAACTCAAGGACACGGTCCTGCGGGGTCTCTCCGTGGAGATCCTGGCCACGGACATCAGCGAGAAGGTGCTGGCCCAGGCCCAGGACGCGGTCTACAACAGCTATACCCTGCGGAACCTGACGCCCGAGCAGCTCACCCGCCACTTCCTGCCCCTGGGGAAGGACCTCTTCCAGCTGAAGCCCGAAGTCCAGCGTCTGGCCACCCTGAAAAATTTCAACCTCGTGGACTACCCCGCCTATCGGCAGTTGGGCAGCTTTGACGTGATCTTCTGCCGCAATGTTCTGATCTATTTCGACGAAACCGTGAAATCAGCCGTGCTCCACGGCTTCCACGGACAGCTTCACCCCAAGGCGTATCTGCTGGTAGGCCACAGCGAAAGCATTCATGCTTTCAACACTGGCTTTGAGCTGCTGCACTTCAGCAAGGCCATGGGATATCGGAAGCGAACTTAGAGGCGATAACCCGGAGCGGCACATGCCCATCACCCCCCAAGAACTCATCGCGAATCTCGGAGACCTGCCGCCCCTGCCACAGGTGGCCTCCCAGGTACTGCGTGTATCCGCGGATCCCGATGCCACGGCCGAGGATCTCCGCAAGATCATCTCCATGGACCAGGCCCTCACCAGCCAGATCCTGAAGATCTCCAACTCCGCCATGTTCGGCATGATGCGCGAGGTCACCACCCTGACTCAGGCGATCATGACCCTGGGCTTCTCCACCATCAAGAGCGTGGTCATCGCCAGCTCTGCCAAGAACCTCTACCATCGCGGCACGGTGGGCCTCCAGGAGCGCCTGATCTGGGAGCACGCATTGGTCTCGGCTATCGCCAGTCGGGCCTTCGCCAAGAGCTTCCGCTTCCCCCGCATCGAGGAGGCGTTCATCGGCGGCCTCCTGCACGACATCGGGAAGTCCGTCATGGGCGTGAAGTTCCCCGAGCGCTACAGCGCCCTGCTCCGCACGGTCTACAACGAGAACACCAACTGCCTTGACCTGGAACTGGACACCTTCGGCTTCGATCACGCCATGGTGGGTGAGGCCCTGGTGAGTCAGTGGAACATGGCCCCCAGCCTCCAGGCTGCCGTGCGCTTCCACCACGACCCCATCCACGCCCCCGAGAACTTCCAGGATCTCGCTGCCATTGTGGCCCTGGCCAACCATCTGGCCCTGGAGGAGAAAATCGGCATCGGCGACCCCCACCACCTGGAGGACGCTTCCAACCAGTCCATGGCGATTCTCAAGCTGGGCCCCGAAGCCCTGGATGGCATCAAAGAAGGTGTTCGGAATGCCATCGAGCAGGACAAGACGATGATCGCGGAGTTCTGATGGTCACCAAGGAGCAGTTCATCTCGCGTCTGAAGGCCAAGTCACTGCCGAGTCTGCCCCTCACGGTGGCGGCCCTGGGTGAGGCCGTCCAGGACGAGCGCTGCACCTTGGACCGCATTCTCGGCATCCTCTCCAAGGATCCCTCGCTTTCCGCGACCTTGTTGCGACTGGCCAACTCCGCCCTTTATGCGGGTGGCGCCACGGTCATGGATCTGCGCGCAGCGGTCCAGCGCCTGGGCTTCGATGCCGTGGCCAACCTGGGCACCGGCGCCGCCGTCATCAAGACCCTGCGCGGAGGCACCCACCTGGACGCCACACGACTCTGGCAGCACAGCGTGGCCGTGGGCCTCACCGCCAAGGGCGTCTGCGTGCTGGCCAAGCGGCACGGCCAGGCGGAGACCGCCTTCCTCACGGGCCTCCTCCACGACATCGGCAAGGTCGCCCTGGACACCTGCTTCCCGGAGGCCTATACCGAGGTGCTCCAGAAAGTGCAGCAGGGCGCCTTCTTCCTGGACGCGGAGCGGGAGGTGCTGGGCTTGGACCACGCCGAAGCGGGCGCCCTCTTGGCCGCTGAGTGGTCCTTCCCGCAGACCATCATCGAAGTGATCCGCGACCACCACGAGCCCCCGGCCACGGATTTTCTCCCCAACCTCATTCATCTGGCGGATTTCCTGGTCCGCACCCGCATCCCCATGGGACCCGCCGACGAACACCTGCTGGTCTCCCTGGAGTCCATGCCCGCCTTCCAGGCGGTACTGGCCGGGGCCCTGCACAAAGAACTGGATGTGGAGCGGCTCACCTTCTCCATCGACGATGAAGTGGACCATGCCCTCGCCTTCGTCGAGCTGGCGTTCCAGTAGGAGAAGCACCCATGACCATCCGGATTCTGGTGGTGGATGACAGCCCCTTCATGCGGAAGTCCCTGCAGAAGATGCTGGAGAGCGCCCCCGACCTGCGGGTAGTGGCCACGGCCCGGGACGGCATCGATGCCCTGGAGAAGATCCAGGAGCACAAGCCCGACATCGTCACCCTGGATATCGAAATGCCCCGCATGGATGGCCTCACCTGCCTGCGCCGGATCATGGCCGAGCACCCCATGCCCGTCCTCATGGTGTCCAGCCTCACCCAGGAGGGGGCCCAGTCCACCCTGGACGCCCTCTCCATCGGCGCCCTGGACTTCATCGCCAAGGAAAGCGGCTTCGCCAGCCTGAGCATCATGCAGATCCAGCACGATCTGCAGGAGAAAGTGCGGCGCCTGGCCACCAGCCCCCGCTTCCCGAAATCCGGCCAAGCATCCCATTCCGCTCCCGGTGGCGCCTCACACCCGGCTCCAACGCACCCAGCCTCGCCCTTTCAGGCGCCACCCCGGACGCTTCCGCCGGCCCCCAAGGCCTCCGCGCCGCCCAGCGGAGCCACCCTGGCCGCCTCGCCCATGGCCGAAATGCTGGTGATCGGCAGTTCCACGGGTGGCCCCAAGGCCCTCCAGGACATCCTGCCCAACCTGCCCTCAGACCTGCCCGTGCCCTGCCTCGTGGTCCAGCACATGCCGAGCACTTTCACCAAGCCTTTCGCAGACCGACTGGATGGCCTCTGCCAGGTCCATGTGAAGGAGGCCGAGCAGGGTGAGCCCCTCAAGGCCGGCACGGTCTACATCGCCCCCGGCGGCATCCACATGACCTACAGCGCCCGGGGGCCAAAGGGTTGCATTGAACTGAGCCCTGAGCCCGTGTCCTCTCTGCACCGCCCTAGCGTGGATGTGCTGTTCCTGAGCTTGGCGGAGCTGTTCCGTGGTCAGGTACTGGCGGGCATCCTCACAGGCATGGGCTCCGATGGCGCCAAGGGCATGGAGCAGCTGAAGCGCAAAGGGGCCTACACGCTGGCTGAATCCGAGGAGAGCTGCGTGGTCTACGGCATGCCCCGGGCCGCCGTCGAGCGCGGCTGCGTCGATGTCGTCGCCCCCCTGAGTGAGATCTCAGGTCACCTCCGCCGCCACTTCAAAATCTAATGCAAACGCCCGCCATCCTGGGCTCCCTGCAGATCCCGGTCACGGCCGCTCCGGCTTCTGTGGCCTGGATCAATACCCTGGTGGGGCAGACCCTGGAAGCCACCCTGGAAGCCAACCTCCCCGAGGGACTGCTGCTTCGCCTCCCGGATGGCCGCACCCTCCAGGCCCAGGGCGACCTCTCCTTTCCGCTGGGCAGCACCTTGCAGCTGAAGGCCCTGCCCCTGCCCGAAGGCGCCGGGGTGCGCCTCCAGGTCACAGGCGCCACTCAGCCACCGACGCCCGCCCTGCTGGCCCCCCTGGTCCAGGGTGAGGCGGCCCAGCTGCTGGCCCGGCTGCAGACGGACCAGGGTTCCGCCCCGACCTCGGCCTTGGCCACCCTGCTCCGCGGCCTGCTCCAGGCCGGCCCCACCGCCCCTGAAGAACCCAGTGCCTGGTCCGGCTGGATGAAGGCGGCCATGAAGACCCTGGCCGATCCAGCTCAGTCCCCCGTGGAGGCACCCTTCCACCAGCTCCAGGCCAAAGAGGGCACGGCCCTCTTCGAGGTTCCCCTGCCCTGGGCCCCGGACGCCCATCCCATGCGGGTCTGGATCGAGAACCAGGAAGGGAGCCAAGACCCAGGCCCTGAGACAGTCCACCGGGTCTTCCTCAGCGTCCCCTTCACCCGTTTGGGCGAGGTGCGTGTGGGCCTCGAGCAGCGGCACTCCGGCCTGCGGGTCCGGCTCTGGGCCCAGGACCCCGCCCAACTCCAGGCCAGCCTGCCGGGACTGGAGGCTGAACTGGCTTCCCTGGGCCGCCCCGTGGACATCCGCCTCCTGCCCCTGCCACAGGGACTGCCGGATCTGCGCGCTCTGGCCGGGGCCCCCCCGCTGCAGGCCATGGGGTGAGCATGGGTGACTTCCCCCTCCAACAGGCCCAGAGCGAACTCTTCCCAGCCCTGGAGCGGCGCCCCCCAAGACCGGGTCTCCTGCCCGTGCTGGTGGCCTACTGGGTGATCTTCATCCTCCTGCACCTGAGCGCTGGCCTCCTGTGCAGCCGGGACGGCGTGTTCCTCTGGTTCTATCCCGCCGCCCTGAGTGTGGCCCTGCTGCTGACCTATGGGCCTCGCGTGCTGCCTGCCGTCTTCGTGGCAGCTCTGCCTGTGGATTTTCTGGGCCACAGCCTGGGCCTGGGGCCATGGGCGATGGTGGGCATGTCCCTGGCCTACGGCTGCGGTCACGCCCTGGCCGTCTGGGGCTTTCGCCGCTTTGGCTTCTCTCCGCGCCTGCGGCGGGTCCGAGATGTCACGGGCTTCCTGCTGCTCATCTTCCTGGGGCCGCTCCTGGCCTCCTTCCCTGCCTACCTCATTCTCCGCCACTCCGGCGCCCTCCAGGGCCTACACCTGGTGGATGACGTGCGGGTCATCCTCCTGGGGGATGCCCTGGGGGTCCTGACCCTGGCCCCGGCCCTGCTCCTCTGGGTGCGGCCCCTGCTCGTGCTGGGCTGGAAGTCCCTGCTGCGCCTGGAAGCCAGCTTCCGGCTCGGCGAGTTCCTCCTCCAGTGCCTGGCTCTGGTCTTTTCCGCCTGGGTGGTGGTCCGCTTCAGTGAGCCCGGCACCCTGCACCTGAAGTACCTGCTCTTCCTGCCCATGACCTGGCTGGTCATGCGCGGGGGGCTGGCTGCGGCCAGCCTGGGCTTCCCCGTCCTCACCCTGGCCCTCACGGCCCTGATCCTGCGGGCCCAGGTGCATGGCGAGGCCATTCTGGGCATCCAGGCCTTCCTCCTTCTGCTCTTTGGGACGGCCCTCTTCCTGGCCGCCGCTATCAGCGCCCAGGAGGCGGCCCTGCGGGTGCGGGACCGCCGCAGTCGACACCTGGGCCAGCTCCTGGAGGGTAGCGGGGCCATCCCCTGGGAGATGGACCTGGACACCGGCCGCTGCGGCTACCTGGGCCATTCCGTGGAGGAGGTCCTCAAGCGGCCCGTGGAGGCCTGGCGCAAGGAGCCCTTCTGGGGCGACGTGATCCACCCTGATGACCGCCTGGGCTTCCTGAAATTCCTCTCGGCCCTGGGGCGGCCCGACGCGGACCGGCAGATCGAGTTCCGCCTCAGCGAGCCCGACGGCGGCGGCCACTGGGTGCGGGCTGCGGGCGGCCTGGAACCGGGCCACGCAAAGGGCCGGGTGGTGGGTTTCCTCTTCGATATCCACAGTCAGAAAGAGGCCGAAGAGAACGTGCTCAAGGCCTCGCTGCGGGAGAAGGACCTCCTGCTCAGGGAGATCCACCATCGCGTGAAGAACAACCTCCAGGTGGTCTCCAGCTTGCTGCGCCTCCAGGCCTCCAATGCCGAACCCGCCCTGCAGCGGGCCCTGCAGGAGGCCCAGGAGCGGGTCCAGGCCATCGCCCTCATCCACCACAAGCTCAAGCACGCCCCCAACTTCTCCGAGGTGGACCTGCCGGACTACGTGCGCACCCTGGCAGAGCGTCTGGTGCGCACCTATGCCAGCGTACCGGCCCTCATCGACCTCCGGGTGCAGGTGGCCGAAGTGGATCTCGGGCCGGACGCGCCCGTGCCTCTGGGCCTCATCCTCAACGAGCTGGTCTCCAACGCGCTCCAGCACGCCTTCCCACCGGGCCAGGGCGGCAGCCTCGACATCGAAATCGACCAGGATGCCCGGGGCTGGATCACGCTGCGGGTGGCAGACTCGGGCCAGGGCCTTCCCCCGGACCAGGATCTGGACAGCGGCGGTCTAGGATTCCAGTTGGTGAAGGCCTTGACCGATCAATTGGGAGGCCTCCTGGAAATCGAAAGACGGAGGGGTGCCTCCTTCCTCCTGACGTTTCCTCCCAGCCCCCAGCGCCCATGACCCAACCAGACATCCTGATCGTCGAAGACGAGGCCATCGTGGCCATGGACCTCAAGGTGCAGCTCCAGCAGCTGGGCTACATTGTGTCCGGGCAGGCCGCCACCGGCGAGGAGGCAGTGGACCTTGCCGCTCACCTGAGGCCTCATCTGGTGCTCATGGACATCTCTCTGGGGGTCGGCATGGACGGCATCGAGGCCGCCCACCAGATCCACGCCATGGGCATCCCCGTGGTCTTCCTCACGGCCTTCGCCGATGACCGCACCCTGGCCCGGGCCAAGGAGAGCGCCCCCTACGGCTACCTGCTGAAGCCCTTTGATGAGCGGACCCTCCACTCCACCGTGGAGATGGCCCTCTACCGCCACCGCATGGAGCGGGAGCTGAAGGCCAGTGAGTCCAGGCTCAGCGCCATCATCGAGCACGCCCTGGACCTGGTGGTCATCCTCGACCAGTTCGGGCGGGTGGCCTACAGCAGCCCCTCCGCGGGCCGCATCCTGGGCTACCAGCCCGGCGAGCGCCTGGGCCANACCATCACGGACCTGGTCTTCCCGGACGACCGGGAGCGCTTCCAGTCCACCTTCGCCGGCCTCATTGCAGAGCCCGGCAGTTCCCAGGTCCTGGAACTGCGNGTCTACCACAAGAACGGCCACACCCGCCTCCTGGAGGCGGTCACCCACAGCGCCCTGGAGGTGGCCGGCGTCCACGGCATCGTGGTGAATGCCCGCGACATCACCGAGCGGCGGCAGGCGGAGATCGAGCGCCTGAACATGGAAGAGAAGGTCCAGCAGTCCCAGAAGCTCGAGAGCCTGGGCGTGCTGGCGGGCGGCATCGCCCACGACTTCAACAATCTGCTCATGGGCATCATGGGTCACGCGGGTCTGGCCCTCATGGACACGCCTGAAAGCCATCCTCTGCGGGCCCGGCTCCACCAGATCGAACTGGCAGCCACCCGGGCCGCAGACCTCACCAATCAGCTCCTGGCCTACTCGGGCCGGGGCAAGTTCCAGGTGGAGCCCCTGTCCCTCTCCCGGCTGGTGGACGAGATGGAGAACCTGCTGGAGACGGTAATCTCCAAGAAGGCCGTATTGGAACACCGCTTCGCCCACGACCTGCCGCCCATCGAGGGGGACGCCACCCAGATCCGGCAGGTGATCATGAACCTCATCACCAACGCCTCGGACGCCCTGGACGAGCGGATGGGCACCATCACCATCAGCACAGGGACCCTGGAGACCGGGCCCCTGACGCCCTGCCTGGCGGGTACACCGCCGGACGGGACCTCGGTCTTCCTGGAGATCAGGGACACGGGCACGGGCATGGATCCCAAGACCCTCCAGCGCATCTTCGATCCATTCTTCACCACCAAGTTCACAGGCCGGGGGCTGGGCCTCGCCGCGGTCCTGGGCATCGTCCGTGGTCACCAGGGTGCCATCCAGGTTCAGAGCCAGCCCGGCGAGGGCACCTCCTTCCGCCTGCTCTTCCCTCGCTCAAACCGGGTATTGGATGAGGAACAGTGGCAGAACCAGGTGGGCCAGACCTACCAGAGCCACGGCGACATCCTGGTGGTGGACGATGAGGAGGCCGTGCGCAGCGTGGCCACCGCCACCCTGGAGCGCTGCGGCTTCAAGGTCCACACCGCCGGCAACGGCCGGGACGGACTCTCCCTCTACCAGCGGCATTCGGACCGGATCCGGGCCCTGGTGCTGGACCTCACCATGCCGATCCTGAGCGGGGACGAAGTTCTGGCCCAACTCCGCAGCGGCGAGGCCCCCGGCGCCACCGTGCCCGTCCTGCTCTCCAGCGGCTACAGCAGCAGCGACGTGGCCGCCAACCTCCAGCGCTACATGCCCATCAATTTCCTGCAGAAGCCCTACAGCCCCGGCGACCTCATCCAGAAAATCAGGGTCTGCCTGGGGGAATGAACCGAAATAGGGAACCGCGAAAGACGCGAAACAAGCTGCTTCGCACGGAAAGCACGGGGAAGGAAACCGCTGCCATCGGTTTGTTTTTCGCGCGCCCAAAGGGCGTTTCGCGCCTTTCGCGGTTCCGGTTCAGCCCTTCCGCAGCTGCTTCATCAGCCGCGGCAGGCGGTTCAAGGCGGCCTGAGCTTCGGTCCACTCGCGGTGGGGGCGCGCCGGGAAGCCAGTGACGAAGCTGCCCTCGGGCAGGCTCTTGGCCACCACGCTGTTGCCGCCCACCACGCTGCGGCTGCCGATCTCGATGTGGCCCACCACGCCTGCCTTGCCGGCCAGGGTCACGTAGTCGCCCAGCTTGGTGGAGCCGCTGATGCCGCACTGGCTGACCAGGAGGCAGTGCTTCCCCACCTGCACGTTGTGGCCGATCTGCACTTGATTGTCGACCTTGGTGCCCTCGCCGATGCGCGTGGGGCCCAGCACGCCGCGGTCGATGCAGACGCAGGCGCCGATCTCCACGTCGTCGCCCAGTTCCACCCAGCCCACCTGGGCGATCTTGGTGTGGCGGCCCTCCACCATCACATAGCCGTAGCCGTCGCTGCCCACCACGGAGTTGGCGTGGACCGCCACCCGGTTCCCCAGCTGGGAGCGCCGGTAGACCACCACGCCCGGGAACAGCTCGCAGTCCTCCCCCAGCACGCAGTCATCCCCCACGTGAACGCCTGGATGGAGCCGGCAACCCCGGCCCAGCACCGTGCGGGCCCCCACGGTGGCGGAGGGCGCGATGTGGCAGTCTGGGCCAACCTGGGCAGACGGGTTCAGGTTGGTTTCGCTCCACTCCGTGGGTGTCTCCGGGTGCAGCCAGCCGATGGCCTGGGCGAAGGCCCAGTAGGGATGTTTCACTCGCAACACCGGGCGATCCCCCAGCTCCGCGGCACCATCCACGAGGATCAGGCCTGCCGGGCTCTCCTTGGCCTTGGCAGCATAGCGGGGGTTGGAAAGGAAGGACACGGAGGCCGCCCCAGCTTCTTCCAGCGGCTTCACTTCGGAAATACAGCGATCCGGGGGACAATGGTCGAGGACCCCACCCAGACGATCGGCCAGGTCCTGTGCCGTCAGGGTCATCTCGGTCCGGGCCATGGTGCCTCCGGGTCCATCATCGCCCAATCCGGTGTCCCATTTCAGCTTCCACTTTCCANCCCGCCCACCNGAACACCCGAGTCCCGCATGCACCCTATCCTTTTTGAAATCGGTTCTTTCCCCCTGGGCACCTACGGGCTGCTGCTGGCCATCGCCTTTTTCGCTGGCACNGCCCTGGCCAAGCGACAGGCGAGCCTGGACGGCCTNGCGNCGGCGGCCATCACGGATCTGGCCATCGCCATGCTCATTTCCGCCATCCTGGGCTCCAAGCTGCTCATGATCCTGGTGGACCTCATCGGGGGGGCNCCCTTCCGGGAGGTCTTCTCCTTCGCCACTTTGCGGGCGGGCGGGGCCATCCANGGCGGCATCATCGCCGCCACNGCCACCTTNTTCTGGAAGCTCCGCAAAGGCCAGGGCCTGCCCCTGCGCCTCACGGGGGACGCCCTGGTGCCCGGCGTGGCCCTGGGCCAGGCCATCGGCCGCCTGGGCTGCTTCTCTGCGGGCTGCTGCTACGGCACCGAGACGCATGCACCCTGGGCCGTGACCTTCACCAATCCGATGGCCCAAGCCTTCAGCGGCACCCCCCTGGGCNTGGCGCTGCACCCGGTGCAGCTCTACAACNCCCTCGCCAACCTCATCGTCATGGCCGTCCTGCTCCTGGTNCGCCCCAAGCGGACCTTCCAGGGCCAGATCTTCGCCCTCTACTTCCTCGTGGAAGGGCTGGGGCGGGTGGTCACGGAGACCTGGCGCGGGGATGTGGATCGCGGCACGGGCTGGCTGGGCTGGGCCTGGCTCAGCACGGGCCGCCTCACAGGAATCGGATTCATGATGCTGGGCCTGGGTCTCTGGCTCTTCTGGAACCGCCACAAGGAGAGTCGATGATCAGTTTGCGCGCCGAAGAAGGTGCCCCCCGCCTGGACCGCTACCTGGCGGACCAGTTTCCCGAATTCCCCCGGGCCAAGTGGGACGCCCACATCCGCACCGGCGTCGTGAAGGTGAATGGCGAGCCGGTCACCAAGGGCGGCGTGCGCCTGCGGCCCGGGGATCTGGTGGAGACTGAGGCCCCGACCGTGGCTCCCCCGGCAGCCCACCTGGAGGCCGAGGACATTCACCTCGATTCCCTCTTCGAGGACAGCCAGCTCTGGATCGTGGACAAACCCGCGGGTATGGTCGTGCATCCGGGGCCCGGCCACGCCAGCGGCACCATCGTGAATGCCCTGCTGCATCGCCTCAAAGCGCCGGTGCTGGTGGAGCCCAGCGATGCCGATGAACCTTCCGAAGACGCCGAAGAGCTGGCCACGGGCTGGCCCGGCCTGGTCCACCGGCTGGACCGCTACACCACGGGCTGCCTCTGCCTCGCCAAGACCGCCGAGGCCCAGCGGGGCATCCAGGCCCAGTTCAAGGCCCGCACCGTGGAGAAGCGCTATCTGGCCATCGTGCGCCACTCGCCGCGCCTGCCCACCCTGGGCAGCCTGCTGGTGGACGAGCCCATCGCCCGCCACAAGCACGACCGCCTGCGCATGGTGGTGGCTGCAGGTGGCCGTGCCGCCCAGACCCGCGTCCGCGTCCTGGCCCGCACCACCAGCGCGGCGTTGGTGGAATGCGAGCTGCTCACGGGCCGCACCCACCAGATCCGCGTCCACCTGGCGCACCTGCGCGCGCCCCTCATGGGCGATCCCCTCTACGGCGGCCCCGGTCGCTGGAAGGATGTGGACGGCCTGGCTCTGCTGCTGCCCCACCCGGCCCTGCATGCCTGGAAACTCTCGGTGGACCACCCCATCACCGGCGAGCGCATCGAGGCCGTGGCCCCCATCCCCGACAGCCTCCGCGCCCTGGCGGCATCCTTGGGATTGCCGGATTTCTGAGCCGCGACCATGATGAGCTCAATCCCGGGTTCCCCCATGCTCGCCCTGATCCCGAAACCCACTGAACTGGAAGCCCTGCTGGAGGCCCATCCCTACCTCCCGGGTCTCCTCTTCGCTGCACTCTGCCTGCTGCTCCTGTGGCTGGTGCTGCTGCCCCGCCTCGCCTCCCGACGCCGGGGGAAGAACCGACCTGTTCTGGACCCTGAACAGGTGCAGAGCATCACCGTGGGCTCGGAGGCCCTGGTGGTGGACCTGCGGACGGCGGAGGCCTTCCGCACGGGCCATATCCGAGGCTCCCTGAACGTGCCCCACCGGGAGCTGTCCGACCGCTTCACCCAGCCCGATCCCAAGGCCCGGCGGGCCATGGTGCTGGTGGATGAAAGCGACGTGGGTGCCCACCTGGCCCTGGACCTGCTGCTGAGTCGGGGCTTCCAGGACGTCCACGTCATGCAGGGCGGCCTGAAGGCCTGGCGCCGCGAAGGCCGACCCCTGGCGAAGTAGGTCAGGCCGCTGATCCTCCGGGTCACTGTGTTTTGCGCAGTGACAGCGTAGGTGTGAAAGGCAGGGCCGTTGGCTGGCCACCGTTTACCCTACTCAACAACGGCCCCCCTTTCTTGAAACCACACACTGCGGGCTGTGCCTCAGGAAAGGCATATTGGCCGGGGATCCACCGAGATGGACGGTGATCAAAAATGGGCCTATTGATCGATCGGCAATCCCAGATCTTCCCCTTCCGGCAGCCCCCAGCGGCTGTACATCAACAGCAGCAGCATGCCCGGGATGGCCGCGGCGGCACAGATGGGGAAGTAGAGCTTCCAGCCGTACCAGTCGGCCATGAAGCCCGTGAGGCCCGAGAAGATGGAGCGGGGCAGCGCCATGAGGGCGCTGAAGAGGGCGTACTGGGTGCCCGTATAGGAGCGATTGCAGCTGCCCATGAGCAGGGCCGCGAAGGCGCTGCCCCCCATGCCGAAGGCCAGGTTCTCCAGCGTGTTGGCGGCCACCAGCAGGGGTAGGTGACGACCCAGCATGGAGATGGCCCAGAACCCGAGGATGCTGCCCATCTGCACGAAAGCGCAGATCCACAGGGCCTTCCGCAGGCTTATGCGGGTGAGCAGCCAGCCACCGATGAGACCGCCGATGATGATGGCGACCATGGCCGTGGTTTTCTGCACGGTGCCGATCTGCATCTTGGTGAAGCCCATGCCCCGCAGCAGGAAAGGGATGGTCATGGAATCCGCCAGCCAGTCCCCCAGCTTGTAGAATACGGCGAAGGCCAGCAAGTAGCCGATGCCCGGCCGCTTCAACAGGTCCAGAAGGGGCCCGGTCACGGCCTCCATGAAGGTGCGGGGAGCTGGCGCCAGGTCGTCCGTGTTGGTGGCCATCCAGGTGCCCACCATGCCCAGGGCCGTGAGCAGCGCCATGGCCAAGTAGGTGAAGCGCCAGCCGAAAGCCTGGGCAAGGATGAGGGCCAAGCCTCCGCTCACCAGCATGGCCACCCGGTAGGCCGCGATGTGGATACTGTTGCCCAGACCCAGGTGTTTCTGGTCCAGCGCCTCAGCGCGCCAGGCATCCACAGCTATGTCAAAGGTGGCGCTGGTGAGGGCCAGGCAGAAGGCCATGGCCGCGATGCGGGTCAGGCCCAGGCGTGGCTGGCTGAAGGCCATCTGCACCAGAGCCGTCGCCATGAGCACCTGCATCCCCAGCATCCAGGCCCGGCGCCGCCCGAAGAGTGCGATGCCGTAGCGGTCCAGGATCGGTGCCCAGAATACCTTCAGGCTGTAGGGCAGGCTCACGAGGCTGAAGAGCCCGATGGTGCCCAGGCTCAAGCCCCCATCCGTCATCCAGGCCTTCAGCGTCGACCCAGTGAGGTAGAGCGGCAGCCCCGAGGCGAAACCCAGAAGGAGGAGGACGGCAAGGCGGCGGCGGGGCATCAGTGATGGTAGCCCGAAGGGGCCAACCCAGAGGCTCGGCAAGGCATAAACCTCGGCCAAGCCCCAGACTTGGGCAGGCGATTTCGCGATGGACACCGCTTCCTGGACGTAGTTTTTCGGACCAGGCATGAAAACCAAATGCCCCGCATTCTCTCGGGAATGCGGGGCACGGCATCAGGTCAATTCTTGGTGCCTTGGTGTCCTCTTGGTATCGGCTACAGGAATACACAAGGCGAACTGAATGCTGGTGGTGATCAGTTCCATTTCCTTGCGTTACAAATCCAGGCCTAATCCGCCAGTGTGCTCAGATCCCCGGGATCCTGCCCGAGGGCCTCGGCCTTGAGGGCGCGGCGGACGATCTTGCCGGAGCGGGTCTTGGGGAGGCTGGTGCGGATCTCGATTTCCGAGGGGGTGGCGATGCCGCCCAGATCCTCGCGGACATGGTCCTTTAGGCTGGCGATGAGGCCGGGCCCCGTGGCGAACCCAGGCCGTACCACGACGAAGGCCATGATGCGCTCGCCCTTGATGGGATCGGGCAGGCCCACAACCGCGCTTTCGGCCACGGCAGGGTGGCGGATGAGGGAGCCCTCGATATCGGCGGTGCCGATGCGGTGGCCAGCCACGTTGAGCACATCATCGGCGCGACCCAGCACAGCGATGTAGCCTTCGTTGTCCATCACGGCCACGTCCCCGGCGCTATAGCAGCCGGCGATGTCCTTCCAATAGTCCTCGTAGCGCTTGTGGTCGTTCCAGATGGTCCGCAGCATGTAAGGCAGCGGGAACTTGATGACCAGGAGGCCGCCCTCGCCGTTGGGCACTGGAGAGCCGTCCCTGTTCACCACCGCCAGCTGGGCGCCGGGCATGGCCTTGCCCGCCTTGCCAGGCCGGGCCTCGAAAGTGGGCAGGGTGCCGATGACCGGGCCGGCGATTTCCGTCTGCCACCAGTTGTCCACCACCTGGCCGTTGCCCTGGCCCACCAGATGTTGCTGAGCCCAGCGGTGGGCCTCGGGATTCAGCGGCTCACCGGCGCAGGCCAGAAGGCGCAGGCGGGAGAGGTCGAACTTCCCGGGAGCCTCGGAGCCGTGGCTCATCCACATGCGCACGGCCGTGGGGGCCGTGAACATGACGTTCACGCCAAAGCGCTCGCAGATCTCCCAGGTGACTTCCGGGGTGGGATAGTCAGGGGCGCCTTCGCGGCAGAGGATGGTGGCGCCGATGCTGAGGGGGCCGTAGACGATGAAGCTGTGGCCCACCACCCAGCCGATGTCCGAGGTGCTCCAGTAGATGTCCCGCTCCTGGATCTGGTAGAAGGCCTTGCTCAGGTAGTTCACACCCACCAGGTAGCCGCCGGTGGTGTGGACCACGCCCTTGGGCTTGCCCGTGGTGCCGCTGGTGTAGAGGATGAAGAGCGGATCCTCGGAGTCCATCATCTCGGGGTCGCAGTGGATGTCGCGACCCTGCTGGATGTCGTAGAAGTCCTTCTCGCGCTCGCTGGCGAAGGTGACGGGCGCGTCGCCGGGCCGGGAGCCGCGGCGGTGGACGATGACGTGGTCCACAGCGGTGAGGTCACGCACAGCCTCGTCCACGATGGGCTTCAGCGCGATTTCCTTGCCGCGACGATACGTGAAGTCGGAGCAGACCACCACCTTGGCCCCGGCGTCCTCGATGCGGGTCCGCAGGGCCAGGGCGCCCATGCCTGCGTAGACCACGCTGTGGATGGCGCCGATGCGGGCGCAGGCCAGCATGGAGACGATGCCTTCCGGCGTGAGGGGCATGTAGAGGATGACGCGATCGCCCTTCTTCACCCCCAGCCGCTTCAGGGTGTTGGCGAAGCGGTTCATCTCGCGGTAGAGGCGGTTGTAGGTGAAGGAGCGCTCGTCACCGTCCTCGCCCACCCACAGGATGGCCGCCTTGTTGCGGCGGTCGCTGTGCACGTGGCGGTCGATGCAGTTCACGGTGGCGTTGAGCTTGCCGCCCAGGAACCAGGCGTGGTTGGGAGCCTCGAACCGGAAGACTTCGGTGAAGGGCTCGTGCCAGTCCAGGCCCTTGGCCTTGTCGCCCCAGAAGGCGGCGGGATCTTCCTGAGCCAGGGCCTTCTCCACCTCGTAGTTGATGGCGGCCTGTTTGGCCAGCCAGCCGCGCATGGGAATGGGCGCTTCGCCCTTCTGCATGGCCTGGATGGTCGCCTGCTGGGTAATACTGATTTCAACGTCGCTCATGAGGCGCTCCAGAGAACGGGGTGAGGTGGTTGGAATGAATTTGGGTTTGCAGGGAAGGTAGCACAGCCCGCCCCCCCGGGTCGAGGAACCATGTCAGGACGGCAATCAATCGAGTTAGGACCCCATGGCCAAGTCCCGCAGCCCCTACGACCTCCACCCCAGCGTGGCCTACCTCCAGGCCATCCTCGCCAATTTCGCAGCTCGCACCGGCCGCAGTCCGGAAGCCTGGACCGCCTTGCTCATGGCCCAGGGCCCCGGCGAACCCACGGCGCGGCTGGCTTGGCTGAAGGCCCAGGGCCTCGGCACCCAACAGGCCCAGCTGGTGCTCAAGCGCCTCGCGCCGGCAGGCCCCGGAGCCTTTGATGACACCCCCGAAGGCTACCTGGCCGCTGCCCCCGGCTACGTGGACAGCCAATATGGCGGGACCAAGGCGGCCCTCCGTCCCCTCTTCGAGCAGGTGGTGCTGGCGGCCCGGGGCCTGGGCGTGGACGTGAAAGTCTGCCCCTGTCAGACCATGGTCCCCTTCTACCGGAACCACGTCTTCGCCAAAGTGAAGCCCTTCGCCAGCCGCCTGGACCTGGGCCTGGCCCTGGGCGATCCCGCTAACATAAAAGACCCCAAAGGCCTCCTCAAGGAGACCGGCGGCTTCACAAAGAAGGACCGCCTCACCCACAAGCTGGAGCTGCGCAGCGAAGCCGACCTGGGCTCCGCGCTCCCCTGGTTGCAGCGGGCCTATGAGGGGGATGGGAAGTAGATCATCTGCCGCAGGGGACCCAATGGAAAAGCACGGTGGCCAGAAAGAGCACAAAGGGCACAAGGCATGCTGATGAGCCCATTCCAACCTTGGCTTTGTGTTCTTTGTGGCCAGTTCTTATGTTTTAAATCTGTGTAAATCAATGAAATCTGTGGACCCCAATTTTCAGGTCCTTTGCGGCGTCAGGGGATCGCCACGTTCACGCGCTGCACGGTGAGCAGTTTGTCGAGGTCCCTGGGATCGAGCCCCACCAGGAAGCCCCGGCTGCCGCCGTTGATGAGGATGTGAACCAGGTCGAAGATCGTGGCCTCGACATGGACGGGCATGGCCTTCCGGGTGCCGAAGGGGCTAGTGCCGCCCACCTGGTAACCGCTGTGGCGCTGGGCCACCTCGGGCTTGCAGGGCTGCACGGTCTTGGCGCCAATCTGGCGCGCGAGTTCCTTGGTGCTGACCTCACGATCCCCGTGCATGAGCATGATGAAGGGCGCACCCGTCTCATCCTCCATGACCAGGGTCTTGATGACCGCATGCTCGTCCACGCCCAGCTCCCGGGCACTCACGGCCGTGCCCCCGTGCTCCTCGTAACGGTATAGGTGTTCCGTGAAGGAGACCCCCGCCTGCTTCAGTAGCCGAGTGGCATTGGTGGAGGGCGCCTTGGACATGGCTTCATCATCCCATACCCCACACCACCAGGGATTCGGCGATTCACCGCGAACCGTCAGCCGCTGAATGCGCTGATAAAAAAACAA
>TBL_comb47_HYPODRAFT_10003250_pt1 | contig 19420 bp, 14 predicted proteins | sample TroBogypolimnion_40_FD_10682 | JGI IMG/M metagenome (IMG submission 10682) | reverse complement strand
TCGCCAAGCAGGCCCACGGCGCCGTCGTGGTCCGCCAGGGCGACACCATGGTCCTCGTGGCCGTGTGCTACGGCACCCCCCGGGAAGGCATCGACTTCTTCCCCCTCACCGTGGACTACCGCGAGCCGGTGCTGGCTGCCGGAAAGATTCCCGGCGGCTGGTTCAAGCGCGAGGGCCGCCCCACCACCAAGGAAACCCTCACCAGCCGCCTCATCGACCGTCCCCTGCGCCCCCTCTTCGAAGAGGGCTACAACGGTGACACCATGATCACCGCCCAGGTACTCAGCTACGACGGCCAGCACGCCCCCGAGACGCTCGCCATGGTGGGTGCGTCGGCGGCCCTCATCATCAGCGAGATCCCGTTCGTGAACCCCGTGGGCGGCGTCCGCGTGGGCCGCGTCAACGGCCAGCTGGTGGTGAACCCCACCGTCGAGCAGCGCGCGGAAAGCGACATCGACCTGCTGGTGGCCGGCACCACGGACGCCCTGGTGATGGTGGAGTGCGGCGCCAAGGAAGTGCTGGAAGCCGACATGGTCAAAGCCCTGGCCTTCGGCCACGAGCAGATCAAGACCCTCGTCAAGCTGCAGAAGGACCTGCAGGCCAAGGTCGGCAAGCCCAAGGTCACCGCCATCAAGGCTGTGCGCAATGAGGCCCTCTACAAGGAGGTCGCCGCCGCCTACGCCGAGCAGCTCTTCGCCGCCCTCACCATGAAGGTGAAGATCGAGAGCTACAAGGCCATCGATCTGATGAAGAAGGAAGCTGTCTCCCAGTTCGCGGCGGATGCGCCTGAGCTGAAGAAGGACGTGGTCGCCTGCTTCGACGAGCTGAAGGAGACCCTCTTCCGTAACGCCATCCTCAAGCAGGGCGTGCGCCTGGATGGCCGCAAGTTCGACCAGATCCGCCCCCTCAACATCGAGGTCGGCGTGCTGCCTTCCGCGCATGGCAGCTGCCTCTTCACTCGCGGCGAGACCCAGGCCCTGGTCACCGCCACCCTGGGCACCATCAGCAACACCCAGATCATCGACGGCCTGGAAGAGGAGTACAAGAAGAAGTTCTACCTGCACTACAACTTCCCCGGCTACAGCGTGGGCGAGTGCAAGCCCAACCGCGGCCCTGGCCGCCGCGAGATCGGCCACGGCATGCTGGCCGAGCGCTCCATCTTCGCCGTGTTCCCCACTCCCGAGGAGAATCCCTACACCGTGCGCGTGGTGTCCGACATCACCGAGAGCAACGGGTCCTCCTCCATGGCCACCATCTGCGGCGGCACCCTGGCCCTGATGGACGCCGGCATTAAGCTCCAGTCCCCGGTGGCGGGCGTGGCCATGGGCCTCGTCAGTGACGGTGACAAGTACGTCGTCCTGTCCGACATTGCCGGCCAGGAAGACCACTACGGCGACATGGACTTCAAGGTCGCCGGTACCGAAAAGGGCATCACCGCCCTCCAGATGGATATCAAGATCGGCGGCATCACCACCGAGATCCTCACCAAGGCCCTCGATCAGGCCAAGGCCGGCCGCCTGCACCTGCTGGACCTCATGGGCAAGGTGCTGGCCGCGCCCCGCGCCTCTTTCGCCAGCAACGCCCCCCAGATGCACAGCATCCAGCTCCCCAAGGAGAAGATCCGCGACGTCATCGGCAAGGGCGGCGCCACCATTCGCGGCATCATCGAGGCGAGTGGCTGCGAGGTGAACATCGACGACGACGGCCTCTGCCAGGTTGCCGGTCCCACCCAGGAGAAGCTGCAGGTCGCCCTGCGGATGATCGGCGACCTCATCCAGACCGCCGAGGTCGGCAAGACCTACCTGGGCAAGGTGGCCAAGGTGGTCGAGTTCGGGGCCTTCGTGACCATCCTCCCAGGCCTCGACGGCCTGCTGCATGTCAGTGAGCTGGCCCACCACCGTGTCGCCAACCCCTCCGATGAGCTGAGCGAGGGCCAGGAAGTCATGGTCAAGTGCATCGGCATCGACGAAAAGAGCGGCAAGATCAAGCTCAGCCGCAAGGCCCTCATCCCCAAGCCCGAAGGCGCCGACGCCGAACCCGAAGGCGAAGCCCCCAGCCATGATGAGCGGCCCAGGCGCCCTCGTCCCCCCCGCCGGTCCTAATACTTCTAGCTCAAAACTACAAAAGGATCATTCCCCTGGGCAATAGTTCCAGCCGACATGGCTTTCACTCTTGATGATGCGAAAGACCTGACGAAATGCCCCGATTGCTTTTCCCTCTGCTGTCTATGATCGCGACCCTTGCCGCCGGCTGTCTACTTGTAAACAAAGCTGCCGATTGGGGGTTCATCGACATCCCGGATGCCCGCAAGATCCACACCATGCCAACCCCACGCACCGGTGGATTGGCCATGGTGATGGGAGGGGGCTTCATATTTATCCTGGCTGCGGCCCTTGGCTGGATACCTTGTCCTGCCCTCCCATGGCAAACTTGGTTTGCAGGATCAGGATTCGTCACTGTAGGGGCTTTGGATGACCGATTTAGTTTCCATCCAAGGCAAAAGTTCCTGGTCCTGTTATTCCTTTCTTCCCTGGCAGCTTGGCCGTGGGTCCTTGTTCTCAAGGCCAATGGCGTTCCATGGCTGCCTCAGGCTTGGATGGACTCCCCCTTCCTCCTTTTCGCGGCCTTCCTCATCATCACTTTTTGGTTCATGGCTGTTCCAAACGCTGTAAATATTGAAGATGCAATCAATGGCTACATGGGTGGGTTCACTTTCATAATTCTAGCTGCCCTTTACTTAAGAGGAGTGGATGCCCGGGTCGCCCTCGGGGCCCTCATAGGCTTTTTATTGCTAAATTGGCCCCGTGCGAAGCACTTCATGGGCGATGCTGGAAGCTTCGGTTGTGGGTTCTTCATCGCTGAGAGCATCCTTCGGGGTGGTGGGTTGGCGCAACCATTCATGGCCTTGGCGTTCACGGCGCCCATTTCAATGGATGTTGCCATGGGTTTGATTCGACGGAAACGGCTCCGAATGAGCTTCTTCACCGCCGATCGTGCCACCTGTCCCCACCATCTGTTGAAATGGGTAGGGGAGAATACCGTTGTAGCGACCTCTATTCTTTGGATCAACTCAGCTGGTTTTGTTTTTCTAGCTGACCGCCCGTCCCTAGCATTAGGACAAGCTTTTCTCTATGCGATGGCGCTGGTATCACTCAATCGAAAGCTACTATTTCAAGAAGCAAAGTGATCTCCTGAAATGGTGTTTGGGATGTTCGGTTGCTATTGCTGGTATAGAAACCTACTTCCATGCTGATTAAAGGACTGCGCTGAAATTTTTCAAGAGTGAGGACATACCCTTCGGTCCCCGTGTTCAGTTCAGGTTTACCTAGGGAATCGAGTTTGAGACGGGCGGGAATCGAGGGGTGCTTAATGGATGCACTGTGCAGCACCCTAGATCCATGGTCCAAGAAAGACCGGTCAGTTACTCAAATTATATTATGATTGTACTTTGTTCGAAAAACCCCAGCATGATCAAGGACTCCCATGAGCTCTCCACCAAACATCATATGTGTAGTGGGCACTCGTCCCGAAGTGATCAAGATGGCCCCTGTCGTCAAGGCACTCAGGTCCAGAGGATTCCATGCCCCCATACTTGCCACAGCCCAACACCGGGGGCTTCTGGACCAGATGCTTTCGACGTTTAAGCTGAAACCCGACTGGGACCTGGATGTCATGAAGCCCGACCAGACACTTGCCTCCCTTACTGGAGTCTTAGTCCCCGCACTTGAGAAGACCTTCCGAGAGGCCAAGGCCGATGCGGTGTTAGCCCAAGGAGATACCATCACGGTGTTCTGTGCCGCTTTAGCCGCTTTTTATTCCGGCATCCAATTCGGGCACGTCGAAGCCGGTCTGCGGAGTGGCCAACTCTCGGCCCCCTTCCCCGAAGAGGGAATGCGGCGACTATCCGCCGTATTGGCCCAATGGCACTTTGCACCAACCGAAACCTCCAGGAGAGCCCTCTTAGCTGAGGGGTACCCCGATCACCTGATTCATGTCGTAGGCAATACCGTTATTGATTCACTCCTCGCCATGTCCTGTAGAGATGACCTTCCGCTCCCTCCGATGCCCCCGCTTTTATACGGAGATAGATTGGTTCTAGTGACACTTCATCGGAGGGAGAACTTCGGTGAGCCCTTGTTACGTATTTTAAAGGCATTGCGTGAATTTTCGCTTTCCCACCCGGAGGCACGCCTTCTATACCCGGTTCACCCGAACCCGAACGTCAAGGGCCCTGCTGAGAACATTCTCGGCGGTTTGACCAACGTCAATCTAGTGGAACCTTTGGATTACCCAACCCTAGTGGGTGCAATGAGAAAGGCCCACCTGGTCTTCACCGACAGCGGCGGACTACAAGAGGAGGCACCTGCACTGGGCAAGCCAGTGTTGGTCTTTAGAGAAGTGACCGAACGCCCCGAAGCTGTTGTGGCAGGTGGGGTCCTCCTCGTCGGTAGCGACCCGGTGTTGTTCCTTCGGGAAGCCGAGCGCCTTTGGAATGACGCTGACTATTACTCTAAGATGGCCACTCTGCGATTCCCATACGGAGATGGGCACTCTTCGAACCGGATCGCCGATATTATGGCTAACACCTTTGACCCTTCATCAGTCATCTAATGCGAATCCTCTTTCTGACCTACTTCTACCCACCGGATTTATCAGCCTGTTCCTTCCGAATGGGTTCGCTGATCTCCCACCTAATTCCTCGGCTTCCTGCCGGCTCGAAAGTTGATCTCTTCACGACCAAGCCCAATCGCTATGCGAGTTTCGATATCGAAAGCCTAGACAAAGAGGAGGAGGGACCACTCACGATCGAACGCATTCAACTCCCCCCCCACAAGAGCGGAATGCTGGATCAAGCGAGAGCTTTTGCCACCTTCGACAGGGCTGTTGCCAAACGGATCAAGGACCGAAAATACGACCTGGTCTTCGTAACCACCGGCAGGTTGATGTCAGCATTCTTGGCTGCCCGAATTGCAAGTCGAATTCGAGCGCCACTATTCATAGATATTCGGGATATATTCGTAGACACTATTAAAGATGTCCTACCTGGTTGGAGGGGGCGGTTGGTTCTCCCAATCCTTGATCGAATCGAAAAATATTCCTTTGGAAAAGCAACATTATTAAGTCTTGTATCAGAAGGTTTTAAAAGCTATTTTAAAAAGCGATACCCAATCATCCCTACCATTTTTTTTACAAATGGAATAGACGATATTTTTATTGGTGAACAATGGGAAAAAATAGAAACACCCCACGAAGGGCCCATTCGAGTGCTTTATGCAGGAAATATAGGTGAAGGACAGGGTCTTCACAAGATTCTACCCCAATTGGCCACCCTGGCAGGAGAGCGGTATAAATTCATTGTTGTAGGGGATGGCGGTAGAAAAAGTATGTTAGTTCAGGCAATGAAAGATGTTAAAGGCTCCGAAGTTGAATTTTTACCTCCTGTCGATCGAATCGGCCTGATTCAACTTTACAAGAACTGCGACATCCTATTTCTTCATCTCAATAATTATGAGGCATTTGCCAAAGTATTGCCCTCGAAAATATTCGAATATGCTGCAACTGGAAAACCTATCCTTGCTGGTGTTGGTGGGTTTTTTGCAGATTTTCTGCACTCACAGGTTGATAACTGTCAGATCTTCCCCCCATGTGATGCAGAATCAGGCTTCCAGGCCATGAAAAACCTTACATTGAGGACCACCGCTCGAACCAAATTCGTCAAGGATTACGCCCGAAACGAAATCATGGAGAGGATGGCCGAAACACTTATTCAATTAGGAACTCGTAAACCATTCGATAAGTGATTATTTCCCTGGCCATAGACCACTCCTGCGTCCAACGTCGAACAATCAATTCGGATTGATACATAACCGCCTGGATCAAATATATGCCTTCAAATAAATCGATCCTGTTTTGGCGGTCCGTGATCCACTCGGATCCTACTTGCCTTTTTCACAGGTTCCGCCTTGAAATTAAGCGTCGCGTCCAGCAAACCCTCCCCTGGACCCGTCCTGGGAAGGGTGAACCGCTGGCAGTCACCCCTCGCCCTCCGTCACCATTGTTTCCTGCCCGCTCGGACCTGGGCGGATCTGGCCCGGAAGGTCCATTTGCCCATTTCCTAAATCAAATTTGGCCACTCAATTTTCCGCTGAACTGGCGACCCTCCGCTGCCCAATTAGCAGTCATGAACCTGCACTACATGGAATACCTCGAAGCGTTGGACCCCGAGGATCTTCCCGCCCTCGTCCATAACTGGATCAAGACTAATCCCGCCTACGAACTCAGTTTCTGGCAGGACCGCTGGAATAGCTACGCCCTTTCCATTCGGTGCGTCATCTGGATGCAGGAAATTGCCCGAGGTCGCTTGAATCTCGATAAGGAGATTACTGCCTCACTTTGTGAGCAGGTTCGTTTCTTGACCGCGAATTTGGAAATAGATATTCGAGGAAACCACCTTGTCAAGAATATCAAGGCATTATTGTGGGCTGGGGCTTTTTTCCAAGGAGATGAAGCCGCCTCTTGGACAAAACTTGGTCTTCGCCTCTTAGACAAAGAACTTTCGCGACAAATCCTGGCCGACGGTGTTCACTTCGAACTTAGTCCAGCCTACCACTTGCAGGTCTTCGCCGATCTCTTGGAATGTTATCAGTTGCTTCCTGAGCATTCCCTTAAGCCCAAACTGGGCGAGACTCTTGACCGGATGGCCCAGGTCGCAGCAGACCTGACTCATCCGGATCGCCTCATCAGTCATTTCAGCGATGGGGGTCTCCACATGGCCTATGTTCCCTCGGCATGCCTGGACGTCTATTTTCAGCTCAGGTCCCAGCAGGTCGTGCAACGACCAATTTTTTCATTCCTAGACGCTGGTTACTTCGGTGCACGTGATGGAACTGATTTCGTCCTGGTAGACTGCGGCCCAATCGCCCCCGATTCCCTACCAGCTCATGGACATGGCGATATCTTCTCGTTCGAATGGAGCCTCAATGGGAAGCGGTGGATCATCGATCAGGGCGTCTTCGAATACAAGGAGGGCCCTATTCGGATGCACTCCCGTGCCACCTCCTCTCACAACACGCTGACGCTCGATGGTCTAGATCAATGCGAATTCTGGAAATCCTTTCGGGTCGGCCGGCGAGCTCGAGTGGCCATGCAACAGTACGTAACTCACGAAACCCGCTTCATTCTTGAGGGGTCTCACGACGGGTATGCCCATCTTCCCGGCAGACCGATCCACAAGCGGTTATTCGATGCGGGGCCTAGCCGGATTTCAATCGAAGACAGTGTCCAGGGAGGAAAAAACCAAAGAGCCGAAGCTCATCTGCTGCTCCATCCGGATGTCCGGATTGAGAGAAACGGCGAGAGTTGTTGCAATCTCCTGATCGGAGAGGAACGAGTCATCCTAGAGAGTCCTCATCCCCTCTGTATCCAGCCTGCGTCTTGGTACCCGGATTTCGGGGTAGAGATCCCCACGCACAGGATCTTGCTGGATTATGGTCCTGCTCCATGTCGAGGTAGATTTTCTCTGTTAAAAATGTAACCACCTTTACAATCTTTTTTAGGATGAACACGTCATGTATGTTACTCTCATAGTGATTGAATTCAGCCGGTGATCCCCGGTTACATTCCTCACTCCAACGGTAAGAACCAGGCTGCTCCCAAGAGGTACCTATGACAATAGATCTCTGTGTAATTGGTCTCGGCTATATCGGTCTTCCGACTTCTGTTCTTTTCGCTCAGGCGGGATTTACGGTCCTAGGGGTCGATATTGATACCGAGAAGATTGCCCGGATTCGCAAGGGGGAATGCCCTATCCATGAAGAAGGCCTGCCGGAACGTCTACGGGCCGTCGTCGAAAACAACCGGCTGACCGTTTCCACCACCCCTGCCAGATCAAAGGCATTCCTGCTTTGCGTTCCCACGCCGGTCACGGAGGATCGCAAGGCGGACCTCAGCTTCGTGGAGGCCGCGAGCCGGACCGTCGCATCTTTTCTGGAAAAAGGCGATTTGGTGATCCTTGAATCCACAGTTCCCCCCGGCACCTGCCGCGATGTGGTCGCAGCCACGATCCACGAGCTCCGGGGATTTTCACCAGAGACGGACTACCTCCTCGCTCATGCCCCGGAGCGTGTCATTCCCGGGGCCATTTTCAAGGAACTCACGGAGAACGTCCGAATCGTCGGAGGCGTAACCCTAGAAGCGGCCAAAGAGGCCGAGAAGCTCTACAGGCAGGCGGGTGTAAAGGATGTGCGCATCACCTCGGCAGAGGTTGCGGAACTCTCCAAGGTAGTGGAGAACACTTACAGGGATATCAATATTGCCTTCGCAAATGAACTGGCTTCCATCTGTCGGAAGCTAGGAGTTGATGTTTTTGAAACGATCCGTCTTGCCAATTTCCATCCCAGGGTCAACGTCCACACGCCGGGGATTGGAGTCGGTGGGCACTGCATCCCCGTTGATCCCTGGTTCCTGATCCACCTTTGCCCAGATGAGTCGAACCTAATCCGGACTGCTCGGACCATCAACGACTCCAGACCGCATCAGGTCGTCGCGGATATCCTGGCGGCCCATGGCGCCGGCAATATCAAGCCCATCGGCATTCTGGGCGTGACCTACAAGCCGGATGTGGATGACCTTCGGGAGAGCCCGGCCATGGAAGTCATCCATCTGCTGGAAAGGGCCCACAGGCAGTTGGTCATTCATGACCCCTTTGTTCCCCATATGAGCAACGCAAGCCTTGAAGAAGCCACCTCCCAGAGCACCGTGGCCGTCCTGACCGATCATTCTGCTTTCCGCGATTTCCGTGGGCCGAAGGTTCTGCGCTGGAACGGGTGTTAAACATGAGGCAACTTTTCCAAAACCTCGGGAACGGATCCCTCCAAATTACCGACGTCCCCTGCCCCGCCCCAGGCCCTGGACGCCTCATTGTCCGGGCAGAGGTTAGCCTCATTTCGGCCGGTACCGAGCGGATGCTCCTTGATTTTGGGCGCGGCAGTTGGCTGCAGAAGATCAAAAGCCAACCTGACAAGGTCAAACAAGTTCGACAAAAGATCAAAAGCGACGGCCTCATCCCCACACTACAGGCAGTCCGGCGGAAACTTGCTGTGCCAATTCCACTCGGGTACAGCCACGTTGGCAGAGTTCTTTCTGTAGGTTCAGGGGTCGAGGGTTACGAAATCGGGGACCTAGTGCTCAGCAACGGGAGTCATTCCGAGATCGTTTCTGTTCCGGTGAACCTGTGCGCCAAGGTGCCCGCTGGAGTGAGTCCTGATGCAGCCTGTTTCGGCGTGGTGGGCGCCATTGCACTGCAAGGGATCCGACTTGCTGCACCCACCTTGGGTGAGCGGGTCGCGGTGATCGGCCTTGGTCTCATCGGTCAGCTATCGGTTCAATTGCTCCAAGCACAGGGTTGCCAAGTTCTTGCCATCGATCTGGATGCCGGCAAGGTCGAAATGGCTAAGACCTTCGGAGCTTCGGGGTGTGTACTTAGCCCGGGTGAAAGCCCTTTGGCCGCTTCGAACGCCTTCACCCATGGCCACGGCATGGATGCCGTCATCATCGCCGCAGCCACGGAGAGCAACACCCCCCTCGTACATGCGGCCGAAATGAGCCGCCAACGGGGCAGGATAGTCCTGGTGGGCGTAATTTCCATCCAGGTGTCGCGAGATCTGTTCTACAAGAAGGAACTGACTTTCCAGGTGAGCTGCTCCTATGGTCCAGGCCGCTATGATCCCGCCTACGAGGAAAAGGGGCATGATTATCCCTTGGCCTTCGTACGGTGGACAGAGCAGCGGAATTTCGAAACCGTCTTGGCCCTGATGGCCACGGGACGCCTTCATTGCCTCCCCCTGGTTACCTACCGCTATCCCTTCCTTGAAGCAGATAAAGCCTATTCGACCCTCCTCGCGCAGCGCGGCGCACTGGGTGTCTTGTTGGAATACCCACGAGAGGTCGATTCCTCCCGAACTGTCAAGGTCGGTGACACGGGCCCTCTTGCCAGCATACGGGGAGGCCTACCTGGAATAGCCCTCATCGGAAGTGGCCAATACACCCTTTCCACGTTGCTTCCCGCACTGGACAAGGCGCCACCGCACCGAAGGGTTGCCATCGTGAGCAGGCATGGTTCGAGTGCCTCACTGGCCGCAAAGCAATACAGATTCGCCCAGGCCTCCACCAACATTGACGAAATCCTTGCAGATACTTCCGTAGACGCCGTGATCATCACCACTCGACATGACACGCATGCTGAATTGATCACCAGAGCATTGACCGCAGGCAAGCATGTATTTGTGGAAAAACCCCTGGCCACGAACCAAGAAGGCCTTGAACAGGTAAGACTTGCCATGGAGGCCAACCCCAATCTATCCGTCACCGTCGGATTCAACCGGCCCTGGGCCCCCATGGTCCGGCGGATGCGGAAAGAGCTTGCTTCACGCAAGGGACCGATCCACTTGATTTCAGAAATCAATGCGGGCGAACTGCCTTCCGACCACTGGCTGATGGGCACGGAGGGTGGGGGCCGCCTCATTGGGGAGGGGTGCCATTTCATCGACTTGATGAGGCATCTCGTGGATGCACCCATCTCGGGCATTCGCACGGATTGGGTCAGGCGCGGCGATGGCAGCCGAACAGATAGCTTTACCACGACGCTGCAGTTCGCGGATGGTTCCCTGGGGTCCCTCGTCTACAGTGCCCTCGGGCACAAGACCTATCCTAAGGAAACCTACACGGCCTATTGGGAGGGCAAGATCTTAAGAATGGCTAATTTCCAACACCTCGAAGGCTGGGGTGTCGAGTGCAAGGCCAAGTCCTGGAACCAGGATAAGGGCCATGCTGGCCTCTTGTCTGCATGGATCAGCCAATTGGGGAAATCTCATCTTCAGGATCCATCAACTCTGTTAGAGGTATCGGCAACTGCCATCCTCGCAAACCAGTAACCGTGTTTGCTTCCAATACAAGTCCCCAATTTTGATGCATTTCTGTAGTCAGGGTAGGAGGAATATAATCCAATCGACTGATTTGTATAATCAGCGAAATAGTAATTGGTCGGTCTTGAAAAAGGGGCTTCACGGTTCACGCGATACCACCCTCTGACGCAATGGTCCGCGGTAGCGGCTTAAACGCGATCAGCAGCCAGGTCCAGATAAGGACAAAAAGATGCCTGAGGTGGGCGAGGATCTTCCTCAGATTGTGCCCGGCAGCGCAGAGGGTGGCGTTCTGGGCATCTCCGAGTACGCCCTTCAGCCAGTTCCGTCCCAGCTTGCCGTCTGACTTCTGGTGGCCGATCTCGGGCTCAATTCCTGATCTGCGTTTCATCTCCCGCTTCATTGCCTTGCTGATGCCCTTCCGGCTCCCGGCAATGACCACGCGGCAGCTTTCTGGATCCACGCTGTGGCCCTTGTACCCGCGATCCACATGGCACCGCTCGGGCATCACCCCTGTGAGCCGCTCGACCTGCTCCAGTTGCTCCTCCAGCGTGTGCCCGTCGAACGGATTACCCGGCAGCGACATCGCACCCACCGCGAACCCACCCCACGCCGTTGTCGCCAGGCTGGTCTTCACGCCGAACTCGTAGGGCTTGTGTGCCTTCCCCTTGGCGATGCATTCCACTTCCGGCGCACTCATCGAGTAGACCTTGCCCTTGGTCTTCCTCTCCTGGGTCAGCACCAACTCCGCGAGAATCAGCGTCCCCTTGTGTTTCGCCCATGCCTCGTCGCTCAGCTTCCGCTCCAGATCCCGCTGCACCCGCCCCGCGTAGGTCTTCAGCTTCCGGCGCTCACCTGCCGCACGCTTGAAGTGCTTCGCTTTCATGTATCGCCCATGCATCAGGAACGCCAACTTCGCCAGATCCCGGTGGCTCTGTCGCAGCTTCGTTCCCGTCTCGTCCGCCACCCGCAGCAGATGGTGCAGCACCTTCCTGAACAGTCTTGCATCCGTCGGATGTTCCACTGCCTTCGGCTGCACCGTAGTGTCCACCACGATCACCTGCATCTGCTTCGGAGTGATGGTCCGCGTCCTCAGCCCCGCCTCGATCGTGAGCTTCAGGATCCGTTCCACCCCTTCCTTCCCGATCCGCTTCCTCCATCGCGAGATCTGAGAGAAGTCCACCGGCAGCTCATGCTGAAAGAACTCCTCACCACAGAAGAACTGCCAGTAGGGGCGCTCTGGCCACTCCTGTACCACCTGCTCGTCCGACAGCCCGAAGGTGTGCTGGAGCATCACTAACCCCGCCATCGTGCGGATCGGAATCCCTGGTCGGCCCGTCTTCTCCGAATAGAGCGCCCCAAACGATTCCGCCAGCCCATCCCAATCAATGGCCTCTGCCAGACGGACCAGTTCGTGCTCCATCCGCAGCATCAGGTCCAGCCGCCGGTCCTCCAACAGCCCCTGTGCATGGGTCTTTACCTTCTCTTTTGGCCGCATCTGTACACCGGATTCTAAGGGGTAACCCCTACCAATCTGGTGTTTCAGATATCCCATTCGTTCCCTCAAACTACTGCCAGTTTTCAGGTTGAGACATTTTCAAGACCGACTAATTGTCATACGAGAGAAACGTCATCTGCCCAGATCACTAGAATAGTCGGCCCTGAAAAACCCCATCAAGCAGATCAGGTGACTTTGAGGACCTGCCGAGGGGGTCGGTTCGGCATCAAGCATGGCGATGAGGGCCTCCAGCGCCTTCCTGGACTGGCGCAGAAGAAGTCACAAAAGGACCCTGAGGTGGGCCAGGATCTTCCTCGTGTTGTGCCCGGGCTCCGCTCATGGTGATGTTCTGCATGTCTCCGACCACTTCCTTGAGGAAGTTCCGCCCGAGAAAGCCGTCGTTCTTCGTGTGGCTCAGTTCTGGTTCGATGGCGGCTCGTCCTCGTAGATCCCGTTCGAGCCTCCTGCTGAGTTTCCGCGTCCCACTGATCAGAACTTGGCTGCGTCCTGAGTCCACACCCCAGCCCTTGTACTGAAGCTCTCCCCGTAAATTAATTCGATTATTCTTGACCCGCCCTGGTTTTCTATTGAAGGTTCAATGTAAGGATTTGGGCATTTAGCAGAAAGAGTCGAAAATTTTCATCCTCTACGATGATGAAAATGGGAGTAAATCCAGTCAATGCGGGGGGCCCATAGAACCCAGCGAGGTTGAGCCAATGACTCGTGTAATATTTTTCTACTCTTTGTCATGCCACAATTAGCGCTAAGGGAGGGTTTTTAATGACTTACATCCTTGGTGCAGAACACAGGTTTAGATCCGTAGCACGGCCATCGATGGCTACCGTTGTCAAGGGGTTGGCGCTGGGCACAGCCCTTCTGTTGGCAGCCTGTGGCGGTTCAAGGACACCCGACTCCCCGGTCCAAAGTGTTTATTACGTTGACCCCGCCAAGGGGGATGACTCCAACAGTGGTACCTCTTTAAACGCCCCCTTCAAGACCCTGGCTCCGGCCTGCACGGCGGTCAGCCTGAGCACCCAGGCGGTAGATGGGGACGTGACGATTTACCTACGGGGGGGGGAATACGTGCTTTCGTCCCCGCTTGCTATGGGGCCAGGGCTATCAGGACAACATGGGCACCAAGTGGTTTTTTCCGCCATGCCCGGAGAGAGCCCCACCCTCTCGGGAGGACGCCGGGTAGGGGGCTGGAGCCTCCACGACCCGGTCTTGAACATTTGGCAGGCCCCTTTGAACGTCGATAATGTGCGACAACTGTACGTCAATGCATCGAGGGCCGTGCGTGCTCACCAAGGCTCCGGCCTCCCGGGGGCAGTTATGACCGCCACGGGATACACCACTACGGATTCGACCATGCAAGAGTGGGGCAACCTCCAGGATGTGGAATTCGTCTATAACGCTCTACTCGGGGGCACGGGTGGATCGTTATTTACTGAGCGGAGATGCCTCGTGGCGAGCATCCAGGGGAATGTGATCACGATGGCAAGCCCAGCTTGGGGCCAATGTGCGGACGGGGCCGACATCGGAGAAGGCATCTCCTACCCAACTGACATCGAGAATGCCTATGAATTGCTCTCGGCCCCGGGGGAATGGTATTTCGACCGCACTAGAAAGATGATCTATTACATCCCGCGGCCGGGCGAGGACCCCTCGACCTCTGACTTCGTGGTGCCCCTCCTGGAGAACCTCGTCACCCTGGCGGGTACGCCCGCAAATCCTGTGCACGACATCCGGTTCGAGGGGATCACGTTTGCCTACGCCACCTGGTTCGGCGTGGGTCAACTAGGAGGATTTTCGGAATTCCAGGCCAACTACAGTCTTAGCACCGGCTCGGTCCCGGGCAACATCGTCGTGCGAGCAGGCCGAGACATCACCTTCAATCAATGCGTCTTCCAGCACCTGGGAGGCATCGGCCTGGATGCCGCGGGCGCCAGCCAGAGAGTGAACGTGCTGTGGTGCGAGTTCACAGATATTTCGGCCAATTGCATCAAGCTCGGGGCCGTCGACGACCCGTTGGAAACTGATCCGAACCTGCTGGATGTCCAAAGTCAGGTGCAGAACTGCTTCATCCATGACGCCCCATCCGAATACCACGGCGGGGTGGCCATCTTCTGCGGCTATGTGTCCAACGTAAACATCAGCCACAACTACATCCTCAATACCCCATACACGGCCATTTCCTGTGGCTGGGGATGGGCCACGCCCGACAACATGCAGGACAACGTCTTTAACAACAACCACATTGCAAACTTCTGCCTGCAGTTAGGCGATGGGGGAGGCATCTACACCATGGGGCCGATGCCCGGCTCGGAGATCAAGGGCAACTGGATCCACGGCATGCCAGCCCGGGTTTCAGGCGGGGCCCTCTATCCCGATGAAGGAACGTCGAATATCACCATCCAGTCGAACGTCTGTTCCGACTTGGGGTCCAGCTGGGTCTTCATTCACACGGGCTCGATCCAGAACATCGTCATCACGGGAAACTACGCCAGCACTGCGCAGCTCCAGAACGTCGGCACGAACTGCGTAATCACCAACCAGACGACAGTGACGGGAGGTAACTGGCCGGCACCCGCCTTGGCAATCATGAGCGCAGCCGGGCCGGGTCTCCTAACTCTCAAAAAATAATTCATGTCCGATTCTGGTATTCCAGCGCCAAGGATGAATTCTTGGCCTATGAATGGCGACATTCACATGGGCAACGATTAGGGGTTCATATCCCTCATCCTGGCACCCGTGTTTTCCCACGATGGGACAAAGGTGGGACAACGATGAAAAAAGCCGCTAAATAAAAGCGAATTAAGCACAGTAATGATTGTTGATGACTAGATGTTTCGGACCTGCGACCTGCTGATTACGATCGGGTCCGCCGACAGACCAGTTCATCGGCCTGTCCACCTGAAAACCACGATTCGGCAGTAAGGCCATCATTTTGTTTTTTCCCCAGATGTGGACGGAAGTTCAGAATAATTTACGCGCCTGTTGGCGATAACTATCACTGTTGGATCTGCTGGAAGCTGGACTATCAATTCTCGCAGGAAGCCCACCGAGAGGACCGTGGGACCGAAGAGCGCGTCAAAGCGCATCTCCTCCTTTGCATGCAGGCGTATTACATCGAGTGGCATCTGCGCCGGGCCTGGGTTGGGTTGCTCTTTCATGACGAGGAAGGCGGACGGCGAACAACAACAGTTGCCCCTGTCGCGCCCAGCGAGGCCGCGAGGGCGAAGAAAAGCAGCCCCCGCATAAACCCTGACTTACCCCTGCAACCTATCGAGGGCTCCTTCAAAGCCTTGCCACTCTTTCCCGCACCACGGTGCGCCTCGGCAGCAGCACCTACACCCGCTGCGCCAGGCCCACACCTCTACAAGCCGAAGCCTTCAAACGCCTCGGCGTCGCGCTGCCGTAGTCAGTAACGGAATTCCAAATTTCACGCGATTGCCATGCGGCACAATGGAAATCTCGCTCTCGCTCTATGGAACTTGGGTCCAGGCTGAATTACGCTTCCTCGGTATGGACTCCAGCTCGTCTTTCGTCCGAGCCCCCGAAAGCAACGCTTGCATTGAACGCTTCTGGCGCACCCTCAAGGAACAGCTCCTCTGGATTCATACCTACGCCAACCTCGAGGACCTCAACCAGGTCCTCCAAGAATTCCGCGACCGTTACAACCATCACTGGCTCATCGAAGGCCTCAAACAAGGGCCATCTGCTTGGGCTCGACAGAACCTGTTTGGCCAAGGCGGAGCCGTATAAAAATACTCAACCCACTGTCCAAGAACCACCCGGCGGTTCAGGACGTCACTACGAGTTCACGCATGCTTGCCGGGAACACGCGATATTTGGCAGTCTCCCCTCACTTTCTGGTGTACTAGATATGCCGAAAGTTCCCTTAAATCATCGCTAAATCTAAATCTGTGCCTTGTTCAGGGTCGACTGGAACAAATCGCATCTTTTTCATTGCGATTTGGATAATTAATTAATACAGCGCGATATTTACCCTTAAAAACAAATAGACTTCCAGCGGCAGCGCCGATGATTCCGTGACGGCGCACTAAGTCGCTCAAATCTGTGTGCGAACCGGCCCCTCCCAATACGGTGAGCGGAACGGAAATGACGTTTCGCACTTGGTCGATAAGCTCAAGGTCGTAGCCCTTCATCACACCGTCCCGATCAACGGAATTAAGAACAACTTCACCTGCGCCCAGGCTCTCTACGCGGCTTGCAAAAGTCATGGGATCAAGACCACTGCGACGAGTACTGTTGTGAGTCACGACCTCAGGTCGGCGTGAAGATCCCGCAGTCTTGACGTCGATCACTACAACAACACTTTGGCTGCCGACCCTCCTAGCAGCTTGTGAAATCAAATCGGGATGGTAAACCGCCGCCGCGCTTATGGCCACTTTTTCAACACCTAGACCGATGATCCGTTCCAACTGTTCGATCGTGTTGACCCCACCGCCGTAGCATAGTGGCATCCGGCATTCTGACGCTAGATTGGCTATCATTTTATAGTTAGGTTCATGATTGTTCCGGGTAGCATCTATATCTACGACAATTAATTCATCCACTTCTTTTTCATTAAAAGTGCGGACAGCATTAATAGGGTCACCTACATATTTAGGATCAGCAAACTTGACCGTTTTTACCAGACCACCCTTGTGGATCAGCAGGCAGGGAATGATTCGAGGCCGCAGCATAATCAGAGTTCAGCAAAATTTTTCAGCAAGCTAATTCCCCATTGGTGGCTCTTTTCAGGGTGGAACTGTGTCCCATAGACATTGCCTGATTGTACCGCGGAGGTGAATTTAATGCCGTAGTCAGTTGTGGCGATGGTGTCGGCTGGCTTGATCGGGGCCATGTAGTAGGAGTGCAAAAAATAATAACGAGGCAAATCCAACCCTTGGAACAATCCAATCTCAGCTGTTGGAGTGACATCATTCCAACCCATATGCGGGAGGTGAGTACGGTCCTTGAACAAGGTGGTGTCGAACTTGAGGACCTCCGCTTCAATCCAACCCAAGCCGGACAATGTCCCTTCGTCGCTGCGCTGTGCCATCATCTGCATCCCTACGCAAATGCCAAGAACATCAATTTTTTTTTGTATTACCAACTCATCAAGGGTCTCTCTCAAGCCAGACTCGTTCAGGCGGGTCATTGCCCAGTCGAAGGCTCCGACACCAGGTAGAATAATTTTGTCAGCTTGCAGCAATTCACTTGGCGTGCGCGCGGGTTCGGCCCTAATTCCAAGTCGACGAAATATGTTCGCAAACGCCTGGATGTTCCCAAGGCCATAATCCACAAGAGCAATCATCGTTTCCCACCGATTTCTAACCCTAGGATGCGCATCGCGCGGGCGCCCAGATCGTACAGCTGCCTTTGATTTTTGTAATCCTTATAGGTTTTCTTGGGTAAATTCATGTACCCATTAAGGTCATCTATAGAGATGCCCAACTTGTTAGCCACAAATTCGATTTCCTGACCAATGGTGGCCTCATCAAACGAAGGGTGGCTAAGGTTCTCAAGTGCTTCTACTCGTGTCATCTGATTAGTGACGATAAGACTTGAGAATTGCACTCTGCGTACATCATAGCCAAAACGTTTAGGCAGCCAGTAGCTCTCGTAGAATCTGGTGAACCGAGATTCGAAGTGCTTCTGAGGGTAAGGTTGCCAACCAAATCGATCCGTCAACAATTGTTTTGCTTCTTCCTTGATGTATGGCAAGCAGTTAAGAGGGCGTAACACTTTTATGCCCTTAATATAAGGTAGCCAAATCTTGTGCCAGAAAATCGACGTCAAAGGGAAGGTATTCAGCGGATGGGAGCCAAACCTCTTATGAATATCGCTTAGTTGACGTGAATCAGACTGGTAATACATCCACTCGATCGGATTTCGAATGCATTCCGTAGATAGATTCGCACCCGTCAGAATGCATTGAATGCGATGCTGTGTCGCAAACTTGTACATCGTTGCAAAGAAAGCATGGTCTTGGGGTGCATCGATGTGTGGCACACCAGAGCGAAAAAAGGCGAGTTGCAAATCTTTCATTTCCTCCCAATCGATCACTTCTGTAAACAAATCCAAACCGAGCCCATCGATTAGTCGTTCGATGTTGTTCACAGCTATTTGAGAGTTCCATCCCGCATCAACATGAAAAACCAAAGGGCGAAGTCCCAGTTTTTCTTTTGCCACGTATGTCAGGTATGAACTATCAATCCCCCCACTCATTCCGATAATGCAATCAAAATCTCGACCCTTGCCTGCAGCGTGTATAGTTTCGACCATTTTGTCCAGTTCTTCCTGCCCACGATGGTCGGTATGCCAATTGGGAAGGGTGTGCTGATAAAAAGTATTGCAATGATCACATACACCTTTGTCATCGAACACAATCATTTGATCAGTGGTGTCCATGACACAGTTGCAACAAATCTGATAACCTTGCTTTATCATTGAATTGGGTTCCTTCTAGGTTGCTCACCGGAGATAGATAACTTCTGTGATGTTTAAATATGAAGAAATTTATTGGGTGAACGTTCGTTCCACCTAGAGTTCTTAGTAGAATTGGCAAGGATTCTGACCCCAGGCACATTGTATAATATCAGGAAGTCTTTGTGTGTTGGTTAGATTTAGGGAGGACGCCATCCCAGTAACTCGACCAAGGATGAGGTGCGGCCTGCGCCTCATTGATTCCTCTCGGTACGCTTTCGCAAGCCCGGTGTTTAGTGCCTGATTATGGGAAAGGATCGTTTCGATTCGCCATCCGGATGATGCAACTCTGGTCCGCCTTCGACCTCCATTTCTTCAATCTTACTTCTTGTGGGATTCGATCCAAGAGAAATACAGGGAATCCGACGGTCGGAGACAGCCCTTAGTGCGCGGCGACAATTACCCCTGTGCATCGGTGACAACTACACCAGGGCGTCTGGGGTAGCGCCGAACCGGTAAGTCCTTGTGGGCGTTGGCCTGCGTCCTAATGGACGTAGGAAGGCGGTGG
>TBL_comb47_HYPODRAFT_10003247_pt1 | contig 19428 bp, 13 predicted proteins | sample TroBogypolimnion_40_FD_10682 | JGI IMG/M metagenome (IMG submission 10682) | reverse complement strand
AAATGCGCACCGTTTTGGGATTTCTTTCAATGAGCCTATCTTTGGTGCAGAGTCGCGCTCTGCTTGGTCTGGAAGCTGCCAAGGTCACGGTGGAAGTGCATCTTGCCAATGGTCTGCCGAGCTTTACTATGGTAGGGTCATAATGGAACCAACCATTGAAAGTGCTAAGTGCCTGAAAACATTGAGAAAAAACCAATCGCTTATAGCTATGTGCGTTTCAGCACTTCAAAGCAAGAACTCGGGGACAGCCTTAGGCGCCAAGTTGAGGCTTGCGAGGCCTATTGCGAGAAGAACGGACTTGAGCTTCATCCGGTAAGTTACCGAGATTTGGGAGTCTCGGCATTCAAACGAAAAAATCTAGAAAAAGGAGCTCTTTTTGCCTTTATTCAAGCAGTAAATGCCGGGAAAATTGAAAAAGGTAGCTATTTAATCATTGAACAGTTTGACCGCCTAAGCCGCGCGGATGTGAGCGTTGCATTGCGCTTACTGCTCGACCTTGTGGCACACGGTATTGTGCTTGTGACCCTTGTGGATGAAAAGGTTTGGGACAACGACTCTATAAAGGAGGTTAGCAATCTAGTCCTCGCAATTGTCTTTATGAGCCGGGCAAACAACGAATCTGAGACCAAAGCAAAGCGCCTTCGCGATGTCTGGGGTCAAAAGAAGTTGAATGCAGGAAAAGTCGGGGCAAAGATCGTAACAAGCGAATGTCCCCTTTGGCTCCAGGCCAGCACCGATAAGCGAAGCTTCGTTGTTCTCGAAGAAAAGGCCGAAAGTGTTCGAAAAGTCTTCGCGCTTCGGCTAGCCGGCTTAGGTGCGGTAGCGATTTGCGCCAGAGCGAACAAGGAAAATTGGCCAGTGCCTGGAAAACTGGCAACGCGGACCGTGAATGAGGGACAGTCCAGAGAACCCACTTGGTGGCCTTCGAATGTCACGCGAATGCTGGTCAATCGAGCTGTCTTGGGCGAATATCAGCCCCACTGCAATGCAGAAGACGGGGGCGGGCGAATTCCCGTTGGCGACCCAATCCTTGGTTACTACCCTGCAATAGTTGAAGAGACCACTTTCTTGCGAGTTCAAGCAGCACGCGCTCGACGGTCGGAACAGGGCAGTCCTTTTACAGGGCGGCGAGATGCTAGCTACAAGAATTGGTTACAAGGAATACTTAAATGTGAGTGTGGACGAGGATTTGTGCGGAAGAACAAAAATTCACTCGCACAACCAGGTTACGCGCGTTACTACTGCCAGGGACGCAATCTAGGCGTTACCAAATGCCCTGGGGCTAATGCAGGGGAACTCGAAACGGCAATTTTGGATGTTGTAAGTCAAGCAGCACCCGAATTTTTCGAAGGGACAGCACGCGCTGAAGCGTTAAAGGCCCAACTTGATTGCCTGGATGTAGATGTGTCTGCTGCTAGGCAGGCACGCGATAGGTACATCGAAGCAATCGGCTCATCAAAGGCGCCTGTGGCATCGCTCATGCTGAAAGTTGCAGAGACTGAGGCAGCATTAGGCCTCCGAGAACGTGAAGCGGCCTTGGTACGTGCCCAACTTGCAGATCTTTCTGGTGATTCGGAGACGATTTTTGAGAGCATCGTTAATGCTGTTAGGTCGGTAGATAGCGTTGACGCTCGGGCAAAATTACGTGAAGAACTGTCGCGGGTCATCAGCAAAGCCGTAGTTCATCAAGCTCAAGGCTATATCGAAGTGCATCTGCGGGGCATGCGCGAGCCTGTGATGCACCCTTTACGGTCCATGGCCCTTGTTCCAGGCGCCTTAAATATGGGTGTCGATAGGCTGCCAGAAACGGATGATGAGTGGGCTTCACACATCAAAAAAATGAAGCTGCAAGAGCCTAAAGATTGAGCATTTACCCGGTAACTTTTGGGTACCTCCATCATTTACCGGAAATCGCGCGAATCATGTGTCTGCAACCGTTCCAATGTGTGGCTTAGCCGTACACTGAGCCGGTTAAAAATCACGAAGTAAGGGCCCAGAGTTGGTGCCTTCAAGGCACTGCTGCACCTTACCAATGAACCAACAGTGAGTCACACATGAGCATCCAAACCCTTTGCAAGCCTCGCACATCCGTACATGCAGCCGACAGGCGCGCTACGGTTCTCAACCTGGACACTTTCCTCAAGGGGAAGGTTGGGGGTGCTGAGTTCTTTGAGGAAAACTATTTCACCCAAGGGATGCTCACCCTGGTGGACCGAGCTTTTCGGCACCTGGGGGGCTCCGGGGCGGGGTCTTCGGTGTTTTTGCTGTCTCAGGCCATGGGCGGTGGTAAGACGCACAGCATGGTCGCTTTGGGCTTGTTAGCTCAAGACCCGGCGCTGCGCAGCAAGGTGCTCACAGGCGACCAAAATCCCGCGCTAACTCTTGGTGCATGCCGCGTTGCAGGATTTAATGGACGAAGCACCGATGCAGCGGGCGGCATATGGGGCTCAATTGCCGAACAGCTTGGTAAGGCTGAGCAGTTCGCCCGTTACGTCTCCCCTTTGCTGAGCGCCCCTGGCCCCGAAGCCTGGAAGCAATTGCTAGGCGGCGAACCGCTGGTGCTTTTTCTTGATGAACTTCCACCGTACTTGGAATACGCCGTGGCGGTTCCGGTTGGCAACGCTGACCTAGGTGTTGTCACAACGGCAGCCCTCGCCAATCTGTTTGTCGCCGTCGCCGACATGAACAACGTGTGTCTTGTGCTGTCCGATTTGGCCGGGTCCAACTTCAGCATTGGTCAATCCAAGCTGCAAGACGCTTTCAACCGTGCGGTTCAGGGCATCACGTCAGAATCTAGGCGCATTGCGGTGCCCATCACGCCCGTCAACCCGAACGGCGACGAGCTGTACCACATCTTGCGCAAACGCCTATTCTCAGAGGTGGCGCCTGAAGCCGATATCAAACAAGTGGCGGGTGCCTACCGCGAAGCGCTGCGTGAGGCAGTCCAGATGGGCCTGACAACGACCTCGCCCGAGACGCTTTTCACCCGCGTCATTGATGCTTATCCCTTTCATCCCGACCTGCGCGAACTCGTTGGAAAGTTCAAGGAAAACGACGGCTTTCAGCAAACTCGTGGTGTTATTCGCCTCATGCAAATGGTGGTCTCCAATCTGTGGAAGTCGGGCAAGGCAGCCACCATTGACCTGATTCACCCTTATGACCTTGACCTGAACCTCGATGAGATTGCGTCTGAAGTGCGCACCATCAACCCGTCGCTGAGCGAAGCGATCGCACACGACATAGCGCACAGCGGTGATGCGGAGGTAGAGCAAATCGACTTGGTCAATGGCAACTCGGACGCGTCTGATGCTGCTCGCCTAATATTGGTTGCATCACTTTCCACAACACCAGGCGCAATCCACGGCCTGCGCGAATACCAGTTGGTGGATTGCCTTCAACGTCCAGGACGCGACCTATCGACCTTCAAAGCCAATGTGCTAGACAAGCTGGCGACTCGTGCCTGGTATCTACACAACTCGACCGACGGCCGCCTGTATTTCAAAAATCAGCAGAACCTTGCTGCAAAGCTGCGCTCAATGGCACTTTCGCTGCACGCCGAGACGGTGGAACGGATGTTGCGCGAGCACTTGGAATCGTATTTTTCCGCTTCAATGCGTGATTGCTACCAGTCAATAAAAATCCTCCCGCCGCCTGATGAAGTACAGGTTGAATTGGAAAAGACCACGCTCATCATCGTACGTCCCGGAGGTCAAGCCAACCAGTTGCCCATCTCAGGCGACTGGCAGGGCTGGTGGGCGCAGCAGCAATACAAAAATCGAGTGCTGTTTTTGACGGGCTCGCGCGATACTTTTCAAAAGGTGTTGGATGCCGCCCGCCAGACCCGCGCCTTACAAAGCATCGAAGACGAACTCAAGTCTGAAAATACCCCATCAGATGACCCGCAATGGCGGGCTCTCGATGCACTGCGCGACCGGGTGGGCTTGCAGTTCACTGCGGCACTAAAGGAAGCATTCGACCAGATTGTTTATCCATCCATCAACTCTGCACTGCGTGCTACTGGCACCGATTTGGCCTTTGCAGGCAATCAGAATGGAGAAGCTACTTTGCGCCACACACTGGATGGCGTGCAAAAGTTTACTACCAAGATTGATGACGACAGTTTTCGCATACGTGCTGAAGCCCGTTTGTTTGGCTCGGCTGAAACCAAGGTCGTGCTTTGGTCCGATTTCAAGCGCGCCGCTGCGGTTAACACCAACTGGCCATTGCACAAACTCTCAGCGTTGGATGACCTTAAAGCGGACTGCCTACGCCGCGGCCTATGGCGCGAAGAAGGTAATCACGTCCGTCGTGGCCCATTTCCCCCGCCCGTGCCTGAGGTGCTTCTTCGGGACCTATCGACGCACGAAGACGGCGACGGCACAACGTATTTGAAAATCGAGCCCTTGCACGCTCCTGTAGTTGTATTTGAAACAGGCGATGCCGAACCAACCAGGGCATCCAGCCCGGTGCCCACGCCCACGCGTTTTGCGGCGACAGCACTGCGCTACCGTTTTCTGGCGTTTGACCCCGCTGACCTGGTTCGCGACAGCGCCATCAAGGATTGGACGGCCACGCTGCGCCTCAAATACCAGCTGCACAACCGTGGTGACCATTTTGAGGTGGAGCTGCTCGCATTGCCCAAGTCCAACAGCATCACCATCCGTTACACAACTGACGGATCGTCTCCCACCAGCGTGGGTACTGCTATCTACGACGGTCCATTCCGGGTGCCAGCCAATTGCCGTGTCGTTTGCGCTATAGCGGCCGCCCAAGACTACGGCATTAGTTCCGAAACTATCCGTATCTCAATTCCGCAAAAAGGGGGAGTTGACCGCCCCCCTATTGACCTTACTCACCCAGCCCGCTGGAATCAACAGACCAAACTCGATGATGCCAGTGCTGTGTGGGACGTCATTGGGCGGCTGGAACTGGCCGCAGGTGTGATCGCGCACGACATTAGCCTCACCGCAGAAAGCGCTGATGGTCAACAAGTCTTGGACTACACCGGCGCACTAGACAGTGGTTACGATGCTGCGGCCTTGAAATCAGTCGCTCAAAAATTGCAGGAAATAGTTAGCGGCGGTGGCTTGCGCATGACAGTAAGCAGCTTCGCATTCCCCTCTGGGCAGTCGCTACTGGATTGGCTCAGAGCCACCAGCCAACCTTTTAACGCTGCCAAGGTAAGCCAGACTGTTAGCATTGCTGCGGGTCATTAAGCATGGCGCGTACAACTGCAACTTCTAACCGTAAGGTCGTCGGGCTGGGCTTCCTGCCTGAGGAGGCGCGTCACGGCTTCCTCATTGACGTGCCCAAAGGCAACGCTGCCAGCGAGATGATTTGTATCACTGAGCACAGAAGCAACGACTTGGACCACCTGGGCGCACGTGCGGTCGATGCACCGCAGCCCAACGACCCATCCCTGCGCGTCGTCATCGACCGAAACCGCTGGCTTGCCCTGGCACCAGCATTTTGGGACGAAGCCAACCGTCGCTTGCGCGCCAACGGCCTTCCGGCAGCCAAGTTTCTGAAGAACCCTGCCAAACCTGTGCCGGTGCACCCTTCTCTGGGCAAAGAGCTGTGCATCCTATGCTGGGCAGTTGAAGACGCCTCCCCAGACGACATACCGAACGCTTTACATAACTGGGAAACGCTGGCCCCCGAGGAACGCTGGTGGCTTTACACCATGACCGTGGCCACCACTGGTCAAGCAATGCAAAAGGGAATCGGCTGGCGAAAAGCACTGCGTGCAGCCCTGGCCGATAACCCGTTTATTAAAGGTGATGGCCTGTCACCCAAGGCCCGGCGCGAGCTGCTGGGGCATTCCCAACTTTCACTGTCCCTTTAAGCGCGTAGTTTTGAATGCCAACTTTTATTGAAACCCAGTTCCCTATTGCACGTCTGTCGGCTGAGTCTTACAAAGAGCGTAAGGCCGGGGCTGGTCAGACACTCACCGGTCTTGGGAAGTGGTGGGGTCGAAAACCACTTATCTTGGTGCGCGCGGCCATCATCGGCATGTTGATGCCAGCCAGCAGTGATGCAAAAAGAGACCGTGAGATCTTTCTGAAAATTCTAACGATGGACGATGAAGGTGCATGGCAACGATGCAGGGGTGAGATTCCCGCTTCTGCTTGGCGCGAAGCCGCCTCATCACTCGTTCAGACAGAATACTTCGGTGCCCGAGGATTCAAAAAAGGGATTACTGACGACGAAAAAGAAGAAGTGTGCATGCAAATATGGGGGTCACTTACAGGGCCTCAACAAAATGCGCTCGATGCCCAACGACGCAGGCCCGTTGCAAACCGAGCTGATTTTGATGCATTGCCGTACGCTGACAGAATCAAGTTCTGTGAACGTCCCGAAAATGTTACTGGCCCTACGGAGCCTGCTTGGACTGAGATTAACGCTCACCTCGGTACAACAGCAACATGCCTCGCCGACCTAGTCGCACAACTTGGGCAGCAAACCTTCGGCCATACTCCGCGAGTCGGCGATAGCTTTTGCGGTGGAGGTTCCATACCATTCGAGGCCGCACACATTGGATGTGAGGCATTTGGCTCTGACCTCAACCCCGTTGCCTGTTTGCTTTCTTGGGCTAGTCTAAACCTACTTGGTGGTTCAAAGAAGATGCACGAGGAAGTGCAAAAAATCCAGGAAGAGACTTTCAGTGCTGCTGATCGTCAAATTTCGGAATGGGGTATCGAACACAACGACCTTGGTGAGCGAGCCGAAGCTTTACTTTACTGTGTTGAGGTAAAACCAGAGGGGAGCGACTATTACATACCGCTTGCACCTAGTTGGGTAATTTCGGAAAAGTATCGCGTCGTGGTTACATGGCAAAGGGTTGCAGGCTCCGACAAATTGAATCCAAAGGTAATTACCGTTACTGAAGACGAGCTAAAACTTTATAAGAATAAAAAAGGTGCGACCGCAGTAAATAGCCGTGTACTTGACCCTTTTGACCCCACCCGTTCTTGGTCGGTGGAATCGTTACGTGGCACCCATGGGCTTCGGCTTTGGAGTAACGAAGACCTAGTGCCTCGAATAGCTGATGTATTTCAAGAACGTCTTTATTTCATCCGGTGGATTGATTCGAATGGAAGACGTCGCTACGCAGCGCCCGACGACAAAGACCTCGCACGCGAAAGAAAGGTATTGGAGCTTTTGCGCGAACGATTTGATGACTGGCAACGTGAAGGCTTTATACCCTCCAAGGCAATCGTAAGCGGTTACAACACTGACCAACCAATTCGCGAGCGCGGTTGGACACATTGGCATCACTTATTTACACCGAGACAATTATTGGCTTATGGTACCTATTTGACCGGGCTGAGGAAGTCGCACTCGATTGAAGCGGCTGTAAATTTGAGCTTGAAGCTAGCTACTCAAACCAATTGGAATTCTAGACTCAATATTTGGAATGCAAATCTCGGCAAAGGTAGTGGGGTTGGCTATTCTGAGCAAACATTCGCAAATCAAGCCCTGAATACTTTATACAACTATGGGACTCGTTCCTTTGGGTGTTTGTCAGAGTCCTTGTTAAACATTCTTCCATCGGTCGAGCTAGCCTCAAGGAATAACGAAATTATTTCTGCCGATGCTCGCGACATTAAAAAGATCTGCGATATTTGGATAACCGATCCGCCATATGCTGATGCGGTTAATTATCACGAACTTGGCGATTTCTTCCTAGCTTGGTACGACAAGCAAATAGCAATTAATTTCCCTGAATGGACCCCCGACTCACGCACTGAACTTGCCGTGCGCGGTGACGGCGAGGATTTCCGAAGGTCCATGGTGGAAATTTATACGAACATCACAAAGCACATGCCCGACAACGGCCTGCAAATGGTCATGTTCACGCATCAAGATCCAGCTGTCTGGGCTGACTTGGGAATGATTCTGTGGGCGGCTGGACTCATGGCCACCGCTGCTTGGACCATCAGTACGGAAACGTCGGCGGGTATAAAGAAAGGCAATTACGTTCAAGGTACCGTCTGTCTAGTGCTGCGCAAACGCATAGTCAACGAGCCTGGCTTCCTCGACGAGGTCTATCCGCTTGTAGAAGATGAAGTGAAACGCCAAATTACCTCAATGCAAGCTCTCGATGAAGATGGCGAGCCCAATTTTAACGATGCGGACTATCAACTCGCTGCCTATGCCGCTGCGCTCAAGGTGTTGACCCAATACGGTAACTTGGACGGCAAAGATGTGGAACATGAGGTATTTGCCGTGCGCGAGAAAGGCGAAATAAGCGACTTCCAAACCGTCATCGAACGCGCCTTGCGCATCGCCTGCGACACGCTCATTCCCCATGGGCTAGACAACGCTTGGCGTGACCTCTCTCTGGTGGAGCGCTACTATCTACGCTCACTGGACATCGAGAGCCGAGGCGAGCGCCGCAAAGGCATGTATGAAGAGCTGGCCCGTGGTTTTGGCATCACTGAAATTAAGCCTCTGCTCAAGAGCGACAAGGCCAACGGCACCCGCATGTTCACCGCTACGGGCTTGGCTGCAAGCGCACTAGGACAGTTGGAGGGCGCCCAAGCAAACACAGCTGGGCTGCCCGCCCCTCGCGGTCGCGCATCTGCATCAGGCCCACACCCATTTGCTGCGTCACCCCTACGCCACCTGATGTTCGCCGTGCGTGAAACAGCGGCGGCCGATAACAATCCTGAGCTCGGGCGCCAATACTTACGCGACACCTTTGGTCAGGGCTATTGGGGTAAGCGTGAAAGTTTCGTCAATCTGCTGGAATGGCTGGCCGCATTGGGAAACGCTGAAGGCATGAACGAGTGGATTTCCGATTCTGAAGCTGCGCGCATGCTGGCCGGCCGATTACGTAACGACCACGCCTAATGTTGCAACGCCATTCCAGCCGCCGTGGCCGCCTTGACAAGTCGGTGCTGACCCAGCGCCTAGAAGGTGCAGTCAGCTACGACCGTATTGCTGGCTACTTTCGCTCAAGCCTGTTTGAAGTTGCGGGGGAGGCTTTGGGCAGCCTGACCGGACCGGTTCGAATCATCTGCAACTCTGACCTCGACCCCCAGGACCTTATTACCGCTACTGCCGCGCAAGCCGCCTTGCGTCGTAGTTGGTGTTCGGGCAAGCCTGAGGATGCGCCGCCAGCAGCCCTTCCACGCTACCGGGCGCTCTACGCTGCGTTGACAAGTAAGAAGATGGAAGTGCGAGTGTTGCCCGACTCTGCGTTTGGCCTCATTCACGGAAAAGCTGGTGTGCTGCGGTACGCCGATGGCACCTCCACCGCCTTTATGGGCAGCGTGAACGAAAGTCTGTCGGCGTGGAAGTTGAACTACGAGCTGCTTTGGGAGGACAACGACCCAGAGACCATTGCCTGGGTACAAGAAGAATTTGACGCGCTCTGGAATGACCCGCGAGCGGTGGATCTCGCAGTCTGCCCATTCATCGTCCAAGACGTACAGCGAATTATTAAGCGCCATGTCATTGAGCCTGAGCAACTACCGACGATGGTTGACCCTACGCTAGTAGCTGCGGCGGCAGCAGTTGAAACACCGGTATATCGACGTGACCAGGGACTGTGGCCGCACCAAAAGTATTTTGCCCGGCTGGCATTGGAGCGGCACCGCCTGGGCGGTGCTCGTCTGGTGCTGGCAGACCAAGTGGGCTTAGGCAAGACGGTGCAGTTGGCGATGGCTGCGATGCTTATGGCATTGGATGACCCAGATGGTGGACCAATTTTGGTGCTGGCTCCCAAGCCTTTGCTTCAACAGTGGCAAGACGAATTGATGGAGTTGCTGCTGCTGCCATCAGCTCGCTGGAACGGTAAGGCGTGGGTGGATGAAAACGACATGGAGTACCCGTCAGACGGGGCTAAGTCGCTTGGTAAGTGTCCGCGCCGAATCGGTCTGGTGTCACAGGGCCTAGTCGTACGGGGCTTATCAGAGGCCGTGAACCAGTTGCTCAGCCGACGTTACACATGCGTCATTGTGGACGAAGCGCATCGCGCCCGCCGACGCAACGTGCCAAAAGTTGATGCGAATGCTGACGAAGTTAATGAGCGTGCCGACCCCAACAAGCTGATGGCTTTTTTGCGCGAGATCGGACCCAACACAAAGAGCATGTTGCTGGCGACGGCCACCCCTGTTCAACTGCACCCGGTTGAAGCGTGGGACCTGTTGCACATACTTTCCCATGGAAATGCAGGCGTCCTTGGAGGAGGTACGCTCACCAGCCCATGGTTTCGTCCAAGCGTATGTCTGGCCCTTGCAACGGGCGATACGATGGTACCGACTTCGGATGTGCGTGAAGGTTGGCAATATGTGCGCGACCCGTTGCCATCCAGGTTTGAAGACCCTGCATTCGACCGAATTCGCCGTGGACTGGATGCCAGCGACACGCGCTGGCAATTTACGCCAGAAAGTTTGGACAAGCTGTCCCCTGCTATTCGCCGCGTGCAACTTCAAAATGGGCTCTTGCCAGACTACGGGGCCAATTTCAACCCAATGCTGCGTTGCATCGTGCGTCGCACCCGGGCCTACTTGGAATCGACCATCAACGAGGCAACCGGTGGGTATTTCCTGCCCAAAGTGACAGTGAAGTTGTTTGGCGAAAACAATGAAGGCGGGTTGGTTTTGGGCAGCTACCTGAGAGACGCGTACACGGAAGCGGAAGAGTTTTCGCGACTGCTTCAGCAACGGGTGAAAGGTGCTGGATTTTTCAAGACGCTGCTGCTGCGCCGTTTGGGCAGTTCCATGGAGGCTGGACGACGCACCGTCGCCAAGTTGCTGGGCGAGGAGCCGGATATTGGCGATGACGAGGATGAAGATGATGTTGAGGAAGACGTGCCAACCCAAGGGGGGCGGCCATCACAAGGCGCCAGCGATTTCAAGGATTTCACAAAGGCGGAAGTCGCCTCGCTTCGCCGCTGCCTGAACCTGCTCAAACAAGGGGGCAACAACGACCCAAAGCTAGAGACCTTGATTGGGTATTTGCGGGGAACCCATCCCGGGGTAACGCAAAGCTGGATGGAGCGGGGCTGCATCCTGTTCTCACAGTATTACGACACCGTCCGCTGGATTGGCGATGAAATGTCTAAGCGACCGGAATTCGTTGGAATGGACATCGGGCTGTATGCCGGTAGCAACCGTTCTGGTCTGTGGCGTGACGGCCGCTTCCAGCGATGCGATCGGAATGTGCTGAAAGGCCGGGTCCGAGCTGGCGACCTCAAGCTTCTGCTCGGTACCGATGCTGCATCCGAAGGCTTGAATCTTCAGCGTCTGGGCACCCTCATCAACATTGACTTGCCATGGAACCCTACTCGTTTGGAACAACGCAAGGGTCGAATCCAGCGGATTGGGCAGGCACAAAGCGAAATTTGGATTGCTAATCTTCGCTACCGCGACTCGGTGGAAGACCGCGTTCATCAGGTGCTGGCCGACCGCCTAGAAGCGATCCACGGCCTTTTCGGCCAAATCCCCGATACGTTAGAAGATGTTTGGGTGAAAGTTGCATTGAACGACGAAGCTGCCGCAAATCAACTCATTAACCGCACGGCGGCCACGCGCAATCCTTTTGATGTGAAATACAGCAAGGTTGAAGACGCCGATTGGGAGACTTGCGCATCTGTCCTGAATGGACTAAGCATGCGAGAGATGCTTTCAAAAGGATGGTAGCCAGGCCAGTTAGGGGTGGCTCGATTTGATAACTTTACTCCGGTGCGCGCAAGAAAACGCCCACCGAGAGTGGTGGGCGCGTGGTGAATATCAGTTCCTATGTTCAGCAGTCTTTAGCTGGTATTTGTTTACCGAAGATTTGACAACGTCGTTCATGTTCACACCAAAATTTTCCCTGCGGCTCTTCTCCTGCTCGATTCGTTTATACAACGAGATTTTTCGGGGGTAGCTTCCTTCGGACATTCCTAAAGCGGCACACCTTGCTTTTAGAGCAGACCAAGCGGCATAAGTTGAGTGCTGGCGGGCCATCTCTTCTTGAATGATCTCTTCTACTTCGTCTGTCCAAAACCGACGAGCAAGCCCGTGGTCATCAATTGGCTGCCAGGGAGCAAACACGAGTGTTTGTCCTTGAACTTGCCAACGGCCGCCGGCATGACGTGCCACTTTGGCCATATCCGGGTGATTGAAAACCGCCCATTCCAGGTAGGCCTGGATGTAAGTTAGGTCAGCAGTCTCAGGGATTTCCGCCAGGTGCTTCAGGGTCATCGAGTACAGCTGCTCGCGAAGTGCAAATGATGCCTTTCCAACGCGAACTCCAAGGCATGAGTTTGCGGGCAGTCCCGCTTCACCACCAGCTTCGAGCCACATCAGTGGGACTCCCAGGGTTTCAGCTAGTTTTGAGAGGTCTGTTGGCTTGTTGAGGTTTTCACCCCAACGGCGCACCAGCTCACGGCTAACGCCCAATTGTCGTGCGAGATCGGCGTCGGTGAGGTACTTGTAGTCCCTCGCCAAGCAGATTCTCTCGCCTAAGTCGGTGTCAGGTGCGTCGGCTGTAGCAGCCTTCCTATTAACAAGCATCGCCAGTGCTTCTATCACTTCACCATCGAATTTGACTAGGCGCCCTTTTCGCTTTATTGCCGCTGCACTGACGAATCCGTGCGACACAAAAAACCCTTGCTTACTTTCGCCCAGAAATTTCCTGTAATTTTCGACCGTGGATGTGCTCGTATATTTGTGAAATTGACTCATGATTTTCCATATGTGACCTGATAGAAATTTACTATCCATCTATGTATAGCTTCGCCAGTGAAAGTCGTCACAAATTGATACTTGTACGTACGATAAGCGCGATTACGGTCCGCCTCACCTGATTCCGTGCCAATCAACTGGTACCCAGTACAGCACAGTACAGTCCGCAACATTTTTGGGTTGCCGTCATGCATTAGATCGAATCAAGGTCAAATTGACAAAGTTCTATTTGCACGCTATATCGTTGCAAAATCCGTCAAAAGTCAATAAAGTTCTCTATTTTTAGAACAAGGGACGAAATGAATGAAACAAGAGACTGACCCACTTTACGTACAAATACGATTGAGAGCCAACGTGGAGGTCTATGACTCGTAGCGACACACTTATCTGCAACTTCTCAACGTAAAGTCTATAAATAACGTAGAAAAATATTCGCCAATATACTTCATAAAACCTAAATAAACATCAATATTTTTGGAAACTATAAATCATGACAACAAATGCAGCCTTAATAGAGAGTTACTTCAAATGCATAAAAACTTTAATGAATGATGAACTATATCCTGAGGCCCTCGAACTTATTGATTCACCTTGGAATTTTGCCTCATGCGAAGCAGTTTTTTTAAAATATTTTAGATTATCGAAAAACTATCCGTGGCAGATTTTGGCTGCCGATATTCTCAATGAAGATTTAAGCGAAAAAGATATTAGTCTTATTCGACTTTCAATTCATATCTATAATATATTAATTCTTGGGTCTTCTTTTACTATTACAGGTAAAAAATATCGACTACGCCGGCATGAAGATGGCGTCGACGTGATTGAAGTTGGCTACAGTGAACCTGAAGTTACAAAAGTAGATGGCAGATCTGCACGCTGGTTTGTGGAATACAGAAGCGGAATATTAATAAATTCATATCTACGCGTGCTACCATTAAATAGAATGAACCCATCATCAAAAAATAATATAATAAGCTATGTTGTCGAGCGTTTGGATGTCGACGGAGAGTCAACTCTTGAAACTCAAAGAGACACTTACGATGAGGCTCAAGCTTATATTGAATGGGCCTACGAAGAAGAGCATTTGTAGATGATTTTCTGTGTATTATTTATAGTACATGAATGATTCTTTAAAGGCAATAATTTCATATGCCATGTTGCATTTCAGTAATCCGGCAATTTGAAGAAAATTGAATATTTATTTTCTGTTTTGGTTCGATATTTAGGACATCTTAAAATGCGTCATTAAGTGCCTGGGTCATCCGCAGCTTTTCATGATATTCAGCATTTATTTCCATCAATTGTGCCTTTGCCATTTCAACTTCTGCATCCAATTCAGCGAGGACCAATTGGGCAGAGTTGATTGACACCTGTATAACCATCGCCTCAGCCGTGGCGCGTAAATTGGCAGCTTCGGACCTTGCTGACTTTTTGGCCGCGATGTCCACGTTGACTTCGGCGCTGGCGACAAGTTTTAGGGCCTGCTGAATTGCCGCTGCCTCTGGCCTTGCACGTCTGACCCACCAAACCAACACCATTCCGATGGAGCTGCCAACTAAGGCCGCCACTACGGTAAATTTGGCAAAAACCCAGAACCAAAATGGCGTCGAAGTTCCACCGCCATAGCCTTCGGCTTGTGCTATTTGTCCAGTCTTTGTGACGGATTCTGGACAAATTGAGACTATGAAGGCACAACCAGCCGCGAAGCCAGCCTGCCTTTCCTCATAGTCGATGTGCGCCTTTTCCACGCCTTCTTCAGTAGCTAAGCTGAGCTTGAGCTTAAAGTTTGCACCGAAAAGCGAGGTGTTCTTTTCAGCCAGAATTTCGTTTTCAGTGGTGAGCTTTTGAATCTCTGCACCCTGGTCCGGCTGAGACTGACAACCGATCACACTCAGGACCAGGGGAAGTACGAAGGTTTTCAGGACTCGATGAATTTGCATAGGACCTTGCCTTTCACCCACTGCGGCACGGTCAGAACCGTGGGTTTTGTCCACTTGCCGGCATCGTTTTTGACCCATTCGCCATAGCCACTTTTCGGTTGAAACGCTGCCCGATATCTACTGATAATTGCTCGGCTATCTGAGACGATGGTGATGAAATTGAATCGCGTGACCCCATCTATTTCAGTCAGTGAGGCTATGCTGGCTGCGACAAATTCATCTAAATCCCGGTCCCATTTCGCTGTCAATTCGACTTCGATTGCTGTTTTTGTATCTCCGATGACCCAACAAACGTCTGGTTGTTTCACTCGAAGTTTGGAGGGCATCGCCATTTCTTTTTCACTCAAGTAGCCTGAAATGTTTCCATTCTGGAGCTGCTTTGCCGTTGCCATCTGAGCAATCTGGTCATGTCTTAGCTTGCTTTGACGAATTCGATACGGGTCCATTTCGTAAGGCAATAGGACTTCACGTGTACGCTCAATGTGCATGAGCCCGCGCTCAGTCAGCGTCAAGATGTTCAATGGAACACCGGGCTCCCCACCTCCCGCCGCTGTTCTGGTTGAGCGAAGATAGCCTTTTTTAACAAGCCGGGCAGCCAGCCCAGACCGTTGTGCACCACCAAGTGTTTCGGCCGTTGTTGGGCTTGTCCAAGTCCATCTGTAAACCCAGTCCAACACAGCTAGCGTTTTTTCTTCGCCACGCTCCCTTGGGGTGCGTCCGTCTAGGACTTCCTTCCCTTTTGCCCGCGCTGTTTTAAGCTGCTCATCACGAGCTGCCTTCTTCATCGCAATCACTTCGTTTTCATTGCACGCATTCATACTTGACCACCTATTCTGTTGATATGTACATAGGTATAGCGTGCAGTGCGCGCGAAGGTGAAATACGCTCATAAAACTGGTCCGCTTGCACCCAATTTCGAGCACCAACAAGGCTCGCCGGTGGCGAGTCGGCTAGGGCCGAATCCCTTGTTTTCCAGGGCTGGACGCCCTGGCTGCGCGAGATTGAGTGCCCTCACGGACTCGGCGGATCGCCGGGTCCTCCGGCGCACGGTCTGCGACCGTTCTTGGGGTGCCTGCCGCTCCGCGGCTACCTGCTTCACCGGCACCGTTCCCACCTGTCGGAGGGAGTCGGTACTGGCTGCGCCATCTTTCCTGACGGAAAGACTATGAAGCCGGTAGCCGTGGCCCGGCAGGCATGGGCGGCAAGCGCCCCCCACCACCCACCGCCTGCCTTGGGGCAGGCTAAGCACATGACCGCGGCCTACTGGCCTGCCCTGTCGGGCACCCTCGCGGGGCGTTGTCAGGTGCTTTGGATGGCGGCTCCCCTTTGCCATTGCCGACCGTTTAACCCAGGCAAGCTGGGCTAAACGGCACCCGGCATTGCAATCAGGGCCTTGCGGCCCTGCCCCATGTCTACGACCGTTCCGGTCTCGCATGGGCCCCAACATCCAATGAGCCCCGCCATACTCACCACAGCTCAACACTTCCATCAGCTTAATGCGTATGCGTTGCGAACTGGGAAGTCGCTCCGCCCGAATGAAAGGCTTACAACATTCAAATGTCTGCGTGTGCTGTGTACTCGCCGAGACGCCCACGGAGTTCGGCAGCAGACTCCCCAGAAGCTTTCGCTTGCACTCTGATTTGCTCAAGTGTGTTGCGCTCACGAACAAGGTCTCGATTCAGAACATCAACAAGCACGCGCGCCTCCGTTACTGATGCTTGAGCTTGAGCGGCAATGGTTTCTGTAGCGGCAAGCTTTGAGCTACGGTCCTGTAGCTCGACGGCAAGGCGTAAATTTTCCGACACAACGATATCAAGTCGAACTTTTGCGTCTCCGCGCTCAACCTCCGATGCATCCCGCATCCGCGCAACGTCCGTCGAAAGCACGTTAGCTAGCTGCCTCAACTCAGCAAGTGCAGCGGATGCTTGAGCTTCATTACTTGTTGCCATCTGCATTTTTTCTGTAAGCAACTTCTGTATCCTGATTAGCTCCACCTTTTCAGCATCTAACGAATTGCACGTGGCGGCTGCATGGGCCAGTTGAGCATCGAGTTTGTCAATCGCAACACCCGCACCGACAATTTCAGCTTCCAAAGCTGATTGACTATTCACCATCTCAGCACGCTCGGTTGCTAATTGCTCTGCTGCGACGCTGCGCGCGGCTTCCCATACGCGGCTAGCAAATTTGGCCGCTTCGACGTTTACAAATGCTGGTGCCACCTCCGGTACCTTTTCCGACATCTTCTTGATGCGATTAGGCCAAGACTTCAGCGCAGGTCCGATGGTCGAGAACGACCCTCCCCCCATAACTTCACGTACTGCGGCTTGCGTCACGCGCATGCCCCTGTGCACCAGCGAATCTGCTGCTGCGTAGATTTCTAAATTTGTTGTCATTGAAAATTACTCAGAGTTAAAAATTCCGTGCAAAAGAACTAGCACGTAGAAGGTATAGCTCGGTGTTTTTCAAAGTCTGTATCTATTTTTTGATGTTTAGCTGTATTTGTATTTTTGTATCTGTAATACGAAATACAAAATACAAAATACAGATTACAAATTCTTTCGGATCTAAGTGCTGAAATTGCGTCGAGGCACCTCGCGCCCGTCCTTCGCCTATACGAAGGATGGAAAACACATCAGCACCTTCTTCACGTTCACATTGCCCCACTGTCTGCCCTCCATCTACGCCGGACCTTGGCAAGGCAGATATTTCACTTCAACGCAGGCTCGAATGGTTTGGAGAGCCCGGCCTGTATCACGATTCTTCAGCTAGGGGTTCTTACTTTGCGGTTTTGACTGGCGGGACAGCAAGGAATGACCGCTCACAGCATTGCAGTCTGGTCGGTTCACTGATGTCAGTAATCGAAGATGTCGACACTTCACAAGACACCTGGATTTCGCAAGCGGAGTTTTCGTCCGCGAATAGGCGCCTAGAGAATTTCAAGCAAGTTCGCCTCGGCTGGGTTGATGTCGATTCCTACAAAGTGCTGGAATTGCAGCACAAGACGCCGGAGCAACTCCTTTCCGTTTTACTTAAAACCTGCGAAGAAAGGGGCTTGCCTGGCCCAAGTTTGGTTGTCTTTTCTGGCTGCGGGCTGCAAGTGAAGTGGCTTTTCGATAGCCCAGTACATAAGCCAGNCCTGCCACTATGGAATCGGCTACAGCGCGAGCTTTGTCATCGCTTGCGGGACATCGGAGGTGACCCGCAAGCCTGCGACGGCAGCAGGGTGCTTCGTTTGGTCGGAACAATTAACAGTAAATCCGGTGCATTGGTAAAGGTAATTCACTCTCCGCTCTATACGTACTGTTTTAACGCACTTGCAACATCAGTTCTCGCCGGGGTTGAGGCAGTGCAAGGGAGTGACCAAAGAGCGACCGAGCAAGGCGAGTCGGCTTTCCAAGGTGTTGACGACGGTGCTGATCGCAGCACGACGAAAGAGGCTACTGGTCATTTGGTGAGTGATGCATCATTGGTCAATTTGCGGCCATTTCTTGCGTCGCGGCTGGCGTTGGCCAGACTTCAGGACCTAGACAAGTTGGCTAAGTTGCGAGGGTATAAAGACGGGGCTCCAGATGGCATGCGGAATCCGTTCGTTTTTTTAGGGGCCACTTTTTTGACTCAGGCATTCGTACAACCGGCGCGATTGGCACACGAAATCAAGGCCCTCGCGGCAAAGTTCGCTCCAAGCTGGACTCGGGATAAGGTTCGTCAGTGCACGAGCGGCATAGTCGAACGGATGCGCGGTTTTGCGGCCGGTGAACGCGTCGAATACCAAGGCCGGTCATTCGACAAGCGCTATACCTTCAACAATTTGACCCTGCTCGAATGGCTCGAAATCACCCCGGATGAGGAATCAAAATTAACCACAATTATTGGCAAAACTGAGAAAGCTAGGCGCGCTAGAGTTCACGCGCATGATGCGCGACGAGAGGCGGGTTCTGTGGAGCGTGTCGTGTACCTCGCAGAGGTCGCCGGCACGGCTGCGCAAAAGCATTTGTCGGCTCGTTTGCTTAGGCAGCAGGGAAGCTCATGGGCGCAAGTCGCGGCGACGGTCGGTTACAAAAATGCCGCTACTGCACGGGTTGCGTGCTCCGTCTAACTGGCAAGTAGACCGTAATAGGTTCGTGCGTATGGCTGCGGGGGTTAAGGCCCCACACCAGTCCCAGTCTGCAACGAGCTATGTGCTAGCCCCAGGTGCAGGGGCACCACGCTAGCCCCGGGTGCAGGGGCGCCACGCTAGCCCAAGGGTGCAGGGGCACCACGCTAGCCCCGGGTGCAGGGGCGCCACGCTAGCCCAAGGGTGCAGGGGCGCCACGCTAGCCCCAGGTGCAGGGGCGCCACGCTAGCCCAAGGGTGCAGGGGCACCACGCTAGCCCCGGGTGCAGGGGCGCCACGCTAGCCCAAGGGTGCAGGGGCGCCACGCTAGCCCAAGGGTGCAGGGGCGCCACGCTAGCCCCAGGTGCAGGGGCACCTCGGCACTCACGCGCTCACCAGTCGCCGGTTTGCGTCGCTGCTTGGCGCAAACCGAGCGTCAATTCAAGGCCGAGAATGGCGGTATGCAAGTTCCAGGGTGCGCAGTGTAACCACCCACGGCGACTGCGCGTGTTGCCTCGGCCGCGGTGTATGTTTCCTTCTTGCCTACCCTCGGCAGTGCTTCAGCTCCCGGTGACTTAACTGGCCGGGTCATTGGTGTGATTGACAGCGACACGTTCGGACCCCAATTCCATCGGGCGAGGCAGAAGAATCTGCCATTCTGCATATATAGCCCAACGTAAATTTTGGTAGGTATTGCGGTGCATATACTGCTTGAC
>TBL_comb47_HYPODRAFT_10003246_pt1 | contig 19432 bp, 20 predicted proteins | sample TroBogypolimnion_40_FD_10682 | JGI IMG/M metagenome (IMG submission 10682) | reverse complement strand
CTATAGCCAAGATTTAATTAATAATTTATTTACTCATCCATATACAAAGATTGAATTTGTAATGCGTGACTTGAATATTTCTAGGCTCACTGCCACCAAATATCTCGATGTTCTAGCGGAAGAGGCGTTTTTAGAGAAGAGAAGAGTCGGGCGCATCAATTACTATATCAATATTGCTTTGAATGAAATTCTTATAAATTAATTGCATTTCATAATTAGCCAAAGCGTTACTTAAAGTAACGCTTATAAATTATTCAAAGAAGTACTTTGGAGCAACGAAGTGTTAGATGGTTGCTCCAAAAATCCTGTGGTTTCGAAAACCAAAGAGTGAGGGATTACATTTTGTGATCTTGTTAATCTAGTTACACAAATACTCACACACTGATATTTAGGAGACGTAAGCTCTTGAAATCTTAGTGGTTTTCTTTGGATGTCTGCTCTCATAATCCTTTGGTCCCAGGTTCAAGTCCTGGTGGGCCCACCAGAAAAGCAAACCCTCATCAGCAATGGTGGGGGTTTTGTTTTTTTGAGTGTTACTTTAAGAAACGCTTCGTCTTAATACGAGATTGGCAATGTAACTAAGAACCTCTTCCTCTTTTTGGTTAAGGGTAGTCACTTTTAGCCTAACAATTCCCTGGTTTGGTTTTGATTTTGAGGGGCGAATATCAACGATTTCAATATCAAGATTTAGTTGATCGCCAGCACGGACAGGTCGATGCCATTTCAAGTCATCCACGCCAGCTCCTATTAGTCCACCTGCCGGTTTAAATTCACTATCAACCAGCAGGCGCATAGCAATGGCGGCTGTATGCCATCCACTTGCTGCTAGACCTTTGAAAAATGTCTCCTTGGCAACCTTGTTGCTCAGATGAAAAGGCTGGGGATCAAACTGAGAGGCAAAACCTTTAATTTCAGATTCGGTAATAGTTGCTCGATCAGAGCTAAATCTATCGCCAACCTTTAAATCTTCTAGATAACAGTTAATTTGGGTCATTGCAAATTCTAACAATTTATTTGTGCATCGCAATAATAATTTTTCTATATTCTTATATGAATGACAATCTTAATAAGCATTCTTTAATGTCAAAAGCAATTCGTTTATTGCACGGTGCGTTTGGAAGGGTGGCCCTACTTGAGATGGATGCGCCACTGGTGACTCATGCCCATCACCATTGTCATATTCTTCTAAAGGTCGCTGGGCCCGATATCGCATTTCAAGTCAGAGGTGAGCATTGTCCTTTGACGGATGAAAATGCAGTATTAATTAATGCATGGGAGGAACATTCATACCTTCATATGCCAGTAAATGGTCATAACCCTGTACTACTTGCTTTATATCTTGAGCCAAATTGGCTAGCCTCTTTTAGTACGAAATTCTTAGCTAGTAGTCACCCATCTTTTTTCATGAATAATCAGTCCAAATTAGGTTCATATCAAAAGCAGGCTTTAGAAAAAATCTCCATGGAGCTTTGGTGGGCGGATCAAATTACACATGATCGTCTTGAGTCAATGCTAATCGAGCTCGTTTTAAGTTTTATGGAAAATGCTGACACATTAACTCGTGGCGATTTACGTAATTCTAGTAATGCTTTGGCTTTTATGGACCCAAGAATCCGGAAGGCGATCCATATCATGAGAACTTCACCTCAAGAATTTGGTGACATTTCAACAGTGGCCCAAAGCGTTGACCTATCGAGATCGCATTTTTTTGAGCTGTTCAGACGTTGTACTGGGCTTTCTCCAGTGGTATTTGTAAATGTCCTTAAGATGGAGTTTGCATTCGACGCTTTGGCTGACAAAGGAGAGAGTCTCATTCACATTGGTGATGAGCTAGGTTTCTCTGCGCAAAGCCATTTCACTCGATTCTTCAAGCAACATCAAGGTGTCACACCTAGCTTGTATCGTCAGCAAGTAGAAAAAGCTCCAAAATAGACGCTTAGGGTTTTCCTGATATACATTATCGGACTCCAGGGTAAGTGAGTGGACTTTAAGGTAAGCATCTAGTTCTTATCCTCTTTAAGCTTCTTCCAGTCTTTGTTTTTAACAAGTTACTGAGAAGATTGCATTGATGCCAAGTCAAAATTATTTAGGCAAAGCAAGCGAGCGAATCGAAGATTCGGCGCTATTGACGGGAGGCGGCCGCTATTTGGACGATCTGCCTTTGCCGGCAGGCATTCTTCATGCAGCAGTGGTTCGCTCGCCAATTGCTCATGGGAAAATCATTTCGGTCGATACTTCCGATGCTTTAAAGGTTCGGGGTGTTCGTGCTGTTCTGACGATTGAAGATGTTAAAGCTTGGTCAAACCCCTTGGTTGTCGCCGTTAAGACACCAATGAGTCAATGGGTCTTGGCCAGTGACATTGTTCGTTATGTAGGTGAGCCCATAGTAGTTGTTATCGCAGAATCTAGGGCGCTTGCTGAGGATGCTGCTGAGCGTGTCTTGGTAAACATTGAACCATTACCTGCTGTTGTTGATGTGGATATGGCAATACAGGACGAAGCCATTATTCTTCACAAAGATATTGGAACTAACTGTGTTTCTGATCGATCATTTAAATATGGCGATCCTGATAGCGCTTTCCAGAATGCAGCTAGCACAGTTGAGGTAGATATTCGCTACCCTCGAAATTCTTGCACGCCATTAGAGACGGGTGGAGTAGTTGCACAATGGCGGGGTGCCGACTCTGCTTATGAAGTCACATCTAATTTTATGGGGCCATTTTCCTTGCATGTGGTGATGGCTGCTGCTCTAAAGGTGCCTGGGACAAAATTGCGTCACCATGTTCCTCCTGATTCAGGCGGAAGTTTTGGGGTGAAGCAATCCGTGTTGCCTTATATCATTATGAGTTGTTTGGCCTCACGCAAGGCGGGTGCCCCAGTTAAATTTATTGAAGATCGTTTAGAGCATCTTCAAGCAGCTACCTCAGCAACCTCTCGGCATACTCATTTAAAAGCTGCTGTAGATGCTGATGGAAAAATACTGGCATTAGATTATGACCAAATAGAGGATTGCGGTGCTTACTTAAGAGCTCCCGAACCGGCAACCCTCTATCGTATGCATGGGTGCGTCACTGGCCCATATCAAATTCAGAATTTAAGAATTCGAAATCGCGTAGTACTAATTAATAAAACTCCTACAGGATTGGTGCGGGGATTTGGTGGGCCTCAGGTTTACTATGCTCTTGAACGTTTAGTTCATAAGATAGCTAAGCAACTTGGTAAATCTCATCAAGAAATTGCTGCGCTTAATTATGTCCAAAAGAATCAGTTTCCCTTTCGAGCAGCAGCGGGAGCGCTATTGGATTCTGGGGATTATCAGCAGGCTTTGATGACGTTGGAATCTTCGCCAGAATTTAAAAAAATGTTATCCCGTAGAGATCGGGCCCGTAAAGAAGGTCGCTATTATGGGATTGGTATCGCTTCTATTGTTGAGCCATCAGTCTCCAACATGGGCTATATCACCACAGTGCTCTCTCCAGAGCAAAGGGCGAAGGCTGGTCCTAAGAATGGTGCTGTTACTTCTGCAACAGTAAGCATTGATCCTACTGGCAGTATTTCAGCAAATATTGCTTCTGCACCCGCGGGCCAAGGCCACCAAACGGTGATTGGGCAATTATTGGCTGATATTTTTGGTGTGTCTCCGTCCCAGATTCAGGTCAATGTAGATTTCGATACCGCAAAAGATGCCTGGTCTATTGCTGCTGGAAATTACTCTAGTCGCTTTGCTGGCGCTGTAGCTGGCACTGTATTTCTTGCTGCAGAAAAACTTAAGGCGCGAATTGCAGCTTATGCAGCACATACGCTTCAAGTAAAGCCTGAAGATCTTATTTTTGCCAATGGACAGATTGCAACAGTAGACAAAGAGGAAAAAAGTATTTCTTTCTCTAGGGCGTGCGGAAATTTCCATTGGTCTCCAGGATTGGTTCAAAAAGCGCTGGGCGAGGATGCTGTATTGGCTCTGCAGGAAACTCAGTTCTGGAGTGCTAGTACTTTAGAGGCGCCAGACGAGGATGATCGGATCAATACATCGGCAGCCTATGGTTTTGCTTTAGATGCCTGTGGAATTGAGATTGATCCAGATACCTGCGCTGCCAAGGTTGATCAATATATTACGGTTCATGATGCCGGCAAAATACTAAACCCTGCATTAGCCGATGGCCAGGTTTATGGAGCCTACGCCCAAGCAGTAGGGGCGGCCCTTTTTGAAGAATTTGTCTACAGCACTGACGGTAATTTTTTATCCGGCACCTTTGCAGATTATCGTTTGCCTACTGCTAGTGACATTGTTACCCCTAAAATTTATCATCAGGAGTCTCCAAGTCCATTTACTCCTTTGGGAGCAAAGGGAATTGGTGAGGGTAATAGCATGAGCACCCCAGTATGTATAGCCAATGCTATTGCAGATGCCTTGGGTGTAGAGGATGTTGTTCTTCCTGCGACACCAAGCCGAATTCATGCTCTTTTGGTTGAAAAGGGCGCTCTACCAAAAGATCGGGTTGTTACGCAACCCACTGTACTTGCTTCGAATCGTGATTACCCTCTAAAGGCTCGGGGTGAGGTGAAGTTACAGGTTGCTCCTGAGGCAATCTTTGCAGTGCTGTTGAATCCCGAAAGATTAAAAAATGTCATTCCTGGATGTGAATCCATCCAAGAAGAAGATTTGCCAAATGGCGTTCGGTTTAACTGTATAGCCGTAGTGCGTATTGGGGTAGCAAAGGCGCGTTTTGAGGCAAAGGTTGATTTGACCAATATTCAAAGTCCGCAGAGTTTTTCTTTGGGTGGTGAGGGTAGAGGCCCGTTGGGAATGGCGCTTGGCTTGGGTCAGGTCACACTCAAAAATATCAATAGCAGCACACTTTTGCAATACGACTACCAAGCGCAGGTATCTGGCAAATTGGCAGCAATTGGAAGCCGATTACTAGAGGGTGCAATTCGTCTGGTACTAGATCAACTATTTAGGGCGTTAGCAAAAGAGGCTGGCGCTAAGCAAGAATCTTGGTTTGCAGGATTAATCTTGAAAATAAAACAATTGATACGGGGTGCAGCATGAAGTCGGCACCATTTGTGATGCATCAAGCCACTTCTAAACAAGAAGTTTTAGATTTGCTAGATCAATTTGGTGAAGATGCTCGCATTCTTGCTGGCGGACAAACTCTAGTTCCTGTATTGGCAATGAGGGTGGCAAGTCCAGACCATTTAATTGATATCAATAAAGTCACAGATTTAAATCATATTGAAATTTCCAATGGCACCCTTCAGGTAGGTGCGGGGGTTAGACAAGCAGTTTTAGAGTGCTGGAGTAACCTCCACTCAGTACAGCCATTATTGCAAATGATGTTTCCTTGGATTGCCCATGCTCCGATACGAAATCGCGGCACAATTTGCGGGTCCATCGCTCATGCTGATCCAAGTGCCGAGTTGGTATTGGCTTTGGCCGTTCTTGAGGGCTCAGTCATTTTGCATAGCAAGAAAAGCAAACGAATTGTTAAGGCCAGGACTTTTTCTTGGGCGCACTTCAAACCTCTCGTCAATCTAATGAATTGATTGAGGCTGTGCAATTTCCGATTCTTGGTGATGATACTGGCTATGGCTTTGCCGAGTATGGCTACCGCCATGGAGATTTTGCTGTCGTTGCTGTGGCTGCAATTAAAGAGGGCAATCGGTGGACTATCGGCTTTGGTGGGATTGATGACACTGTTCGAGTTCATCAATTTGATGCTCTAACTCTAGAGCAAGCAAAGCATTTGATTGATCAATTGGCTTCCGAGATAGAGGTGAGAGAGGATCCTACCGCTACCGCTGGCTTGCGTCGTCACCTCATGCGTACTCTTGGTGCTCGAGCCTGCCAACAGGCAATGGAATTTAAGAAAGATCTAGTGCAATGAAAAATCATTCAGTAAACATAATTTTAAATGGTGTGCTGCGTCAAGGTCAATGTGAGTCGCGCACAACCCTATTAGATTTTATTCGCCACGAACTTGGTGCCACTGGTACGCACGTAGGATGTGAGCATGGTGTTTGTGGAGCATGCACTATTGAAGTTGATGGGCAGATTATCCGCTCATGTCTTATGTTTGCATGTCAAGCAGATGGCGCAAACATTAAGACAGTAGAAGGGGTAGCGAATAGCGATGGCATGTCAGATTTGCAGCATGCCTTTAAAAAACATCATGCGCTTCAATGTGGTTTTTGTACGCCGGGGTTTTTAATGTCTGCTGAAGATTTGTTGAGAAAGAATCCCAACCCAACTGAGATGGAAGTTAGGGAAGGTTTGTCAGGAAACTTATGTCGTTGTACTGGTTATGTCGGAATTGTTGAGGCGGTATTGGAAGTGGCTGCATCAAGGGTAAATGTTAATGGAGAGAGACATGCTTGATTTAGGTCGGACTTTTCTGCAAGCGGTTGAACGCGAACCTGGAAAATTGGCGGTAGTTGATGGTAATAAGCGGTACTCATACCAAGAGTGGGCTCGTCATATCGGAGCAATACAACACTTTTTTTATGAGCGAGGATTGGGTCGTGGCGATCGTATTCTGACTATTTTGCAGAATCGCTATGAGGCAGCTACCATCCACTGGGCGTGCCAAATGGCTGGGATTGCTATCGTCCCATTGAACTGGAGATCAAAGCCTGAAGAGATTGATTATTGTGCGCAAAATGCTGATGTCAAACTTGCATTTGTTGAAGAAATTTCACTGAAAAATTATCAAGCATCAGAGACTAGTAAAACGATATCGGTGATTTTATGTGCCGATGCTCAGGGTGTGGGTGAGCTTAGCTATTTTGACCAATTGGTTAAAAATGAAAATGAACCACTTGCTAATGGTCATGTTGACGATATCTCAGTCATGCTGTTTACATCAGGAACAACGGGCAAGCCTAAAGGTGTTCCTAGAAAGCAACGTGCTGAAAGGGCGGCTGGAATTGCTCACGTGGCTCAAAATCAATACGCTATGGGCGAGGTTACTCTTGGAGTGATGCCGCTATATCACACGATGGGAGTGCGTACTTTACTTTCTTTATGTATCGTAAATGGCACCTATGTTGCTGTGCCACGCTGGGATGTGGATAAGGCCTTAGATGCTATTGAGCAAGAAAAGGTGACGCATCTCTATTTAGTGCCAACGCTATATCACGATATGTTGCAATCCAAAAATTTCAGCTCAAAAAAAGTAAGTTCTGTGAGAAAGCTGGGTTTTGCCGGGGCACCAATGCATGATGCTCTTTTGTTGAAACTCAATAATGCCTTTTCACCTGAGTTATTTGTAAATCACTACGGTTCTAGTGAGATTTATACCTACACCATTAATCAAGATGCAGTTGCCAAGCCTGGCTCTGCAGGTAAAGCGGGACTGAATGCGCGTATCCGGGTTGTCAAATTAGACCAAGGTGTCGAGCAGACTCAACCTTCTCAATTGGCAGACCCCAATGAGGAGGGTCAAATCATATGTGATTTAGCCGGAGACGAAGCATTTGAGGGCTATTGGAAGCGCCCAGAAGCAGATCAAAAATCAATACGTGCAGGTTGGTTCTTTACTGGCGATACAGGTTATTTTGATTCAAGAGGTGATTTATTCGTCACCGGTCGCGTGGACGATATGATTATTTCAGGGGGTGAAAATATTTCCCCCGTAGAAATTGAATCCATCTTGTCGTTACACCCTTCAGTAGGTGAAGTGGCAGTTGCAGGTTTGAAAGATGACCGCTTAGGACAAAAGGTAGTGGCTTTTATCAGAGCCTCCGCTGAAGTGGATTCAACTGTCTTAGACGAGTATTGTCGTGGCTCGGATTTAATTAACTTCAAACGACCAAGAGAGTATGTTTTTGTAAAAGAAATTCCTAAGTCTCCTGTAGGAAAAGTATTGCGACGTATGTTGGTTGCCGGCGAGTATGAAAGAGCTTAATTTTTTTGACTAGAAAGACCCTATGACTATGAATTTGAAACATCCTTTTAGCAATATTCTTGATCACCTAGATGGTTTTTATATTGAAATTAATGAGGCTCAACAAAGGGCTGATATTGTTCTAAAGAGACCGCCATTTAATGTGATTCAAATGCCTCAGCGTGATCAATTAAGGGCTGCTTTTGAGGCCCTAGATGCTGATGACCGCGTGCGGATTATTGTCCTTAGGGCCGAAGGGGAGCATTTTTCTAGCGGCGGTGATATTAAAGGGTTCCTAGAGGCAACGCCTGAGCACGTTTCTAAGTTAGCTTGGAACATCGCTGCACCTACACGATGCACAAAACCGGTGATTGCTGCGAATCATGGCTATTGTTTCGGCGTTGGTTTTGAGATCTCTCTTGCTTGTGATTTCCGTATCGCGGCCGAATCCACTCTATATGCATTACCAGAGCAAAAATTAGGACAAATTCCTGGCTCAGGAGGCTCCGCACGTTTGCAAAAAATGGTTGGCATAACCAGAACTAAAGATATTGTGATGCGCTCCAGGCGGATTAAAGGGCAACAAGCTTATGAGTGGGGCGTTGCAACAGAATGTGTGCCAGATGCTGAGCTTGCGAATACTGTCTCTAAGTTGGTTGATGAATTACGCGCGTTCTCACCGATGGCTCAAAGGACCGCTAAGAAGATGTTGAATGAAACTGAGGATTGTTTGTTAACAACAGCAATCGAGGTTGAGGGTCATTGTTATAGCCGTTTGCGAAATTCAGAGGATTTCAAAGAAGGGGTTGAAGCATTCCATGGAAAGCGTCAGCCTAATTTTGTAGGCCGTTAATTAGAGGAGACATGAATAATGAAAAAGCAATTTGAAACAAAGAAAATCGCTGTTGCAGTAGCTTTAAGTCTTGGTGCTTCATGGGTGTTGGCTCAATCCACAGCCAATCAAGATTGGTGTGGTGACACCTTTGTCCGGAACTTACACTCCGATCGGAGAGCAGGTCAAGATGGGGCTTGATTTAGCCGCCAAGGAAATTAATGCCGCTGGCGGAATCGCCGGCCGAAAGGTCGATTTAATTTATGAGGATGAAGAGGCAAATCCAGCTGTTGCTACTCAAAAAGCAGAAAAGCTATTTCAAGTTGAAAAGGTCGACTTTTTAACTGGTACAGTGAATTCAGGTTCTACACTTGCGGTAGGGCAGCTGGCGGAGCGCAACAATAAACTGATTGCCACTACTGTTTCCTTTGCTGACTCTATTACTGCAGATAAGTGTTCTCCCAATGTGTATCGTGTGAATGCGCGCGCGGGGATGCAATCAGCCGCCTTAGCTGCATGGGTAGATAAAGAGATTCCAAAAGCAAATATTTTCTTTATCGGACCGGATTATGAGATGGGGCGTAGTACAGTAGCAGCCTTTAAAAAGGCCTCGCTTGATAAAGGCGCGAAGGATGCTGGTGAAGTTTTTGCTCCACTAGATAACAAAGATTATTCCCCTTACTTTGGTCAGGTTCGTGCTGCAAAGCCTAATGTGATCTATACCTCAGTCGCTGGTAACGATACCGTTCGTTTATTTACACAGATGGATGAATATGGTGTCAATAAGGGCGTCACGGTAGTAGGTGCTTCAGGCACTGTAACTTCTCAGAATTTGGGAGCTATTGGTAAGTCTGCAAACGGGTTTGTGACTGGGGTTGGTTACTCACCTAAATTGGACAATCCAGCCAATAAGAAGTTTGTCGCTGATTTCCAGAAGGCTTATAACAAGCTTCCTGATCTCTACGGTGCTGATTCCTACGGCCTCTTATATTTCTATAAAGCTGCAGTCGAAAAAGCAAAGTCTACCGAGACCGATAAAGTTCGTGCTGCCATGAACGACTTAAGTTGGCAGACCCCTCAGGGCGTGAAGAAAATGCGTGCAGGGGATCACCAGGCTATGCAAGAGATGTTTGCTGTACGTGTAGAGAATGGTGAATTCAATATTGTTGGTAAGGTTCCATCTGATCAGGCAATTGGCCCCGATACTTGCACGCGTTTTTAATTAGTTGGTAGATAACTCTGCATCTCTATTTTGAGGTGCAGAGTTCCAGTGTTTTTGATTTTCAATAAGGGATTGGGTTTTCTATGCTGGAAAGCTTGCAATACATTTACGCGCCACAGATTGTTAATGGACTCTCAATTGGGGTGGCTGTGATCTTGATGGCTTTAGGTTTAACCATTATTTTTGGTTTGCTTGATGTGATTAATATGTCGCACGGTGAGTTTTATGCTGCCGGTGCTTTTATCAGCGTTAGTCTCATGGCAATGGGCGTTTCATTCTGGCTCTGCTTATTCTTGGTCCCCTTATTTTTGATACCCATTGGCTTTGCCATGGAGAGACTGTTAATTCAAAAAGTATTCCACTATAAAGATCGTCACATCCTGACTTTATTGCTGACATTTGGTGTTGCAATGGTGCTGGAAGATGGTTACAAAATTATCTGGGGAGCTAACCCCATTAAACCCGATTCTCCAATCTCTGGTGCCAGTGAGTTATTTGGTGTGATGTTTCCTAATTACCGACTCTTTTTGATGGCATTTGGTGCCTTATTGATTTTTGCAGTATGGGTTCTCATCTATAAAACCCAGATAGGTGCGATTGTGAGGGCAGCAGCCTACGATAAAGAGATGAGTTCCTCATTGGGAATTCCAGTCATGCGAGTGTATGCCTTGACTTTTGCATTTGGAGTTGCTTTGGCTGGGTTAGCTGGAGTGCTGTTGGCGCCAATTTACTCTGTTTTCCCAACAATGGGCCGTGACTTTATCTTGATGGCGTTTACCGTTGTGATTGTTGGTGGCTTAGGAAGTATTAAGGGGGCCGTGATTGCAGGAATTTTATTGACACAATTGCAATCGATTTCCTCTTTGTATATTTCACCAGTTTGGTCTGATCCACTGGTCTTTACCGTGATGGTATTAGTACTCGTGTTTAAGCCTTCTGGTCTATACGGGGGTATGAAGAATGCGTAACCCCCAATTTAAAGCCATCCGATTTATAGAATTGCTGTTATTAATCTCTGCGTTTATCTTATTTTTGATTGGAACCGCGCTAGGGGATACCTTTTTCTTAAGGCTGGCAACTGAATCTCTGATATTTGGTGGGCTTGCGATGTCAGTAGATCTTTTGCTCGGCATTGTTGGCTTGTTGTCTCTGGGTCAAGCACTGTATTTTGGTTTTGGTGCCTACTTGTCAGCGCTTATTTTGAAAGAAATTTCCCCTTCATTTGGTTTGACGATTGTGATAGTTGCTGTTGCATCTACTGCGCTAGGTTGGGTGGCTAGCTTTATAGCGCTTCGATCAAAAGGCGTCTACTTCGCTTTAATTACTTTCGGACTTGCTCAGGTCGCAGCCAAGGTAGTCTATAACACCCGGAGTCTAGGTGCCTCAGACGGCATGATGGGCGTACCCATTGTGCAAATATGGACACCATTCGGCGAGTTAAATGCGGGGCAGCCTGGCATATTTTTTGTAGTTACTCTGGTCACTATTGGAGGCTTATATCTTCTCCTAAAGTATTTTTTATCTACACCAATGGGGTCGATGTGGCATGCAATTCGTTCAAACGAAAATCGACTTGCATATGTGGGATATCAGTCAAAAGGGCCTAAGCAATTCGCTTTTATTTTAGCTGCGATGGTAGCGGCGGTTTCGGGGGCTTTGTATCCCATGCTCAGGGGTTTTGTATCTCCAGAATTGATGTTCTTTAGTGTTTCTGGAAATGCTGTGGTGACGGTAGTGCTTGGTGGTGTTGGCACCTTGATAGGACCACTTCTAGGCAGCGTTCTTTTGACCTCATTCAAATCTATTATCGGCACTTGGACAACACATCACCACATTGTCATTGGATTAATTTTTATTGTGATTGTTATTTCAGCCCCTAAAGGTTTAGCCGGTTTGCTCGCTAAATATTATGGCAAGCAAGATTCTCGCAAAGGAGGGGAGTGATGGAAAAGAGTGATGTCATTCTCAGCGCGGTTAATTTAACAAAGCGCTTCGGTGGACTTATTGCGGTTGACGACGTTAGCTTTGAAATCGGACGTCTTGGCGTGAGTTCTATTATTGGACCGAATGGAGCGGGTAAGAGCACATTATTTAATTTGTTAAGCGGCACTTTCTTGCCCGACTCAGGATCTGCATTAATTGATGGTTTAGATATAACGCGTGCAAATCCTGAGAAAAGATTGAGTGCCGGGATGGCGAGATCTTTTCAGATTACAAATCTATTTTTTGATCTGTCTGTAATCGATAACTTACGAATTGCTAGCCAGGCTCTTGAGCCTAAGGCGAATTTATTTTTGCCTTTAAATAAAAGTCGAATAGCAATTGATAGGGCAGATGAATTGCTCGATGAGTTTAATTTGTATGAAGCTCGAGACCAGCTTGCAGGCGCGCTCTCGCATGGTCAACAGAGACGTCTGGAAATTGCGNTAACACTGGCTACTAGGCCAAAGCTATTGTTGTTGGATGAACCAACTCAAGGTATGTCTCAGGCTGANACCCAAGAAACGGCTGAGCTNATTAAACAATTGGGATCAAAAATTACTGTGCTTCTCATAGAGCATGACGTAGATCTTGTGATGAATTTATCCAAGATTGTGATTGTGATGGCGCAAGGGCGAAAATTGGCTGAGGGTGGTCCTGCGGAGGTTCGCGCCAATCCACTGGTACAGGCTGCGTATTTTGGTGAGGAGTTGGCATGATTCTAGAAATGCAAGATGTTCATGTAAATCTTGGCCTCTCCCATGTTTTACAAGGAGTTAATTTATCAATTCGTCCTGGCGAGACTGTTGGCCTTTTTGGTAGAAATGGGGTTGGCAAGACCACCATTGTAAAGACGATTGCTGGATGGCATAAACCTACAACTGGAAATATCCTCTTTGAAGGTAAACCTATTCAAGTCTTGCCTTCAAATGAAATTACGAGACTTGGTTTGGGTTTAGTTCCAGAGGATCGTCGAATATTTCCTGGCTTAAGTGTTGAGGGGAACCTCAAGCTTGGTCTGATGCAAGTGACACCGGGTGAGCGTAAGGTTGCAGAGCAGCGAATACAAACGGTTTTAGAAAGATTTCCCCGTCTAGGAGAGAGGCGCACCCAATCTGGCACCACACTATCTGGTGGTGAGCAGCAAATGCTAGCTATGGGGCGTGTTTTAGTGGGCAAACCCAAACTCTTATTGATTGATGAACCAACTGAAGGCCTTGCCCCGATGGTTGTTACTGAGATTTTTAAGCTGATGGAGGAGCTGAAGTCTCAAGGTATCGCGATTTTGCTCATTGAACAAAACATTCATAAAGCAATTCACTTGTGCGACCGACATTATGTAGTTGAGCGCGGAAGGATTGTGTTGGAAGGAGATTCAACCAATTTACATCAGCGCGAAGAGCTGTTGAGGCGAGTCAGTGTTTAAAACATTAGGAAAGTTGATGATGAAAAAAGTGAGTTGGTTTTTTGCGAGTGTCTTGACTATTGCAGTTATTGGGAACGGCTCATCTTTCGCTCAATCTAGTGGTTCGTATCCAGATAAGCCAATTACTATCGTGGTTCCTTATCCCCCGGGTGGGTTTAACGACACCCTAGGAAGAGTCGTTGGGAAGAAGTTGAGCGATGCTTGGGGTGTGCCGGTGTTAGTTGAAAATAAGCCTGGTGCGGGCACCACTATCGGCACAAACTTTGTTGCACGCTCTGCGCCCGATGGTTATACGATACTGGTTGCCCAGTTTCCATTCACAGCCAATCCATTTATTTATAAATCACTTCCCTATGACAGTGGCAAAGCATTTGCTCCGGTTATTCTTGCGGGAAGAGCGCCAATGGTCCTAGTTGTTAATGAGAATTCTAAAATCAAGACCCTTTCCGATCTATTGGTCTCAGCGAAAAAAAATCCAGGAAAAATTAATTACGGATCATCTGGATCAGGGTCATCAGAACATTTGGCGATGGCCCTTTTTGAAAACATGGCAAATGTCAGCCTAAACCAGGTGCCTTACAAAGGCAGCACACCTTTGTTAACTGATTTGGCAGGAGGTCAAGTTGAGGTGGCATTTGATGTATTTCCAATGGTTCGTCCATTCATACAGTCGGGAAGAATAAGGCCGATTGCTATTGCAACGGATGTTAGGTCACCTCTATTGCCCCAAGTTCCCACTGTAGCTGAGGCGGGGATAAAGGGATACGAGGTCTCTTCTTGGCATGGTTTTATGGTGCCAGCCGGAACCCCACCAGCGGTCATTGATAAACTAAACAAGCAAATTAATATCATCTTGACCCAGGAGGATATTCGCAAGACATTTAACGATCAGGGCGTTGTTCCTGATGGTGGATCAACCGCTCAGTTTGAAGCNTTTATTCGTAAACAAATGGATATTTGGAGAAAAGTAGTTTCACAATCAGGGATTACTCCAGAATAATTGCACAAGAGGTTTTTAAAGGTAGCCTTAGATGAAAAAATTTACTCAGCTCCGTCCGTGGCTAGCGCATCTTGCTGATACCGGACGCTTGCTCGCCACGAAGAAAAATATTGCCCTCAAGCATGAATTGGCTGCGATAGCCAAAAAAATGGATGGGAAAAGTGGAGTTCTTTTCCCTGGTCCAGGTGGCCATTCAATACCAGTGGTTTCCGGGTTTATGTCATCACGTTCCTGGATTGCAGAGGCTATGGGTGTAGAGGAGTCTTCTTTGCTCAATGCGTTTCGTTTGGCTGCAGATAATCCAATTTCCTGCAAGTTGGTAAAAAATGCTCCTTGCCAAGAAGTGGTTCATCAGGATTTTGACATGCGTACCTTATTGCCGGTACCTACTCATAGTGAACATGACAGTGGTCCATATATCACTGCTGGTTTAGTGATTGCTAAGAACCCCAAAACAGGGATTCAGAACGTATCTATTAATCGCATTCAGGTGAATTCAAAAGACCGCATGGCGGTTCTCATTTTGCCAAGACATCTGCACTCATTTCAACAGGCTGCTGAAGAGTTAAATCAACCATTACCCGTGGCCGTGGTAATTGGCGTTGATCCTTTAACATTATTAGCATCTCAGGCAATAGCGCCAATAGATTCGGATGAGCTTGAAATTGCAGGTGCATTGCACGGTGAAGCCTTAGAGGTAGCGCAATGCTTAACTAATGGCGTTTGGGTCCCCGCAAATGCGGAGATAGTACTTGAGGGACATATTCCACCCAAGGTTCGCGAACTCGAAGGGCCCTTTGGCGAATATCCTAAGTACTATAGCTCTCAAGAGAAGCGTCAGGTGATTGTGGTTGATACAGTTACCCATAGAAAAGATCCGATCTTTCATACAATAGTGCCTGCAGAACTGGAACATTTATTGTTGGGCTCTATTCCTAGAGAGGCAACCATTCTGTCTTATTTAAGAAGAAGTTTTCCTGGAGTTCTTGATGTGCATCTTTCGCTAGGGGGTGTTGGTCGATACCATCTCTATGTGCAAATCACGAAGACGCATGAGGGACTTCCTAAAAATGTGATCGCCGGTGCATTTAGCTCACATTATGATGTTAAGCATGTTGTCATCGTTGATGAGGATGTGGATGTACATGATCCATCTCAAGTCGAGTGGGCAATTGCGACGCGTTTTCAAGCAAAGCGAGGATTAGTGGTGATTCATGATGCTCAGGGCTCAGTCTTGGATCCCTCGACTACCGTTGGTTTGCCAGTTGATGAAAATGAAGTAATACCAGCTCACTATCAAGGAATGAGTTCCAAGCTTGGCCTCGATGCAACGAAACCTTTGGTATACGAGGGCCATGTATTTACTAAGGTAAAGATTCCCGGTGAAGATGAGGTGAATTTAGATGTTGTTCTGGATACCCAATTTCCTCTATCCTCCTATTTGAAATCCAATTAATTTAGGACTCATTTTGAAAAAACGCTTAATTGTTGGCATCACTGGAGCCTCTGGAACGGTTTATGGAATACGTATTCTTGAGGTTTTAAAGAATCTGGGGATTGAATCACATCTAGTCATGAGTGATTCGGCAAAGCTAACAATGGCCGCTGAGACCGACTACAAGCTTGCTCAAATCGAGGCCATGGCTGATGTTGTTCATTCAGCCAAGAATATTGGGGCCTCCATCTCTTCTGGATCGTTTCAAAGTTTAGGCATGGTTATTGCACCGTGTTCAATTCGTTCCTTGTCTGAGATTGCTTCGGGTGTAACCAGTAGCTTAGTTTCTAGAGCTGCTGATGTAGTTTTGAAGGAGCGTCGTCGTTTAGTCTTATTGGTAAGAGAGACACCATTACATGCTGGGCATTTGCGTTCGATGTCCCAGGTAACAGAATGTGGCGGGATTATTATGCCTCCTGTACCTGCTTTCTACTCGAAGCCACAGTCATTAGATGATGTGGTAAATCATACTGTTGGTAGATGCTTAGATCAATTTGGGATTGATAATTCTCTTGCCTATCGATGGAATGGAATGGACGGTAGGAAATGATTCTATATGTATATTTTAAATTTGTACCAAGTGATCTGCCTGAAGTTGCCAAATTAATTGGAGATATGCAGCGCAAGTTAGCTACCCAATTTCCTAATTTAAGCTATCGTCTGATGAAGAGACCAGAGCAAGATGATCAAGGCAGGGAAACTTGGATGGAGGCTTATGAGCTTTATGATGGTGACGAGTCATTATTTAAGGAAATTCTTAATGATTTAGTGCAACAGAATAATCTGCCACAACCTCGCTTTAACGAGATTTTTATACCGATCTAGTTGGGTTTTAATTGGACAAATAAAACTTACTTTAACTTTAAATACAGAATTGCATTCTGAGAGTTACTTAAAGTAACGCTTATTTCCTAAAACCTCTTAGGAGTAACGAAGTGTGAAACGGTTGTTCCAAAATTCCTGTAGTTTTGAAAACCAAAGAGTGAGTCAGAAGTTTTTCTAATTAGATTAAATCCACTACACAAAATGCTACACACCGATATTTAGGAGGCGTAACCTCTTGAAATCCTAATGGTTTTCTTTGGATGTCTGCTCTCATAATCCTTTGGTCCCAGGTTCAAGTCCTGGTGGGCCCACCAGAAAAGTAAATCCTCATCAGCAATGATGGGGGTTTTAAATATCTACACAATGAATATCAACGCAGATTACAGTCAGAGAGTCGTGATAAATCATCATGACTTACCATGGATCCCCAGTCCCGAATTCGGAGTAGAGAGACGCATGCTTGATCGCATGGGTGATGANGTGGCAAAGGCAACTTCTATTGTTCGCTATCAACCAGGGTCTCGGTTTCAAACGCACACTCATGAATTTGGTGAAGAAATATTGGTTTTGGATGGCGTATTTAGCGATGAGACTGGTAATTATTCTGCTGGGACTTACATCATGAATCCGCCGGGATCTTCTCATACTCCTTTTAGCGATTCTGGGTGCACTCTGTTTGTAAAACTTCGACATCTTGGTCCTGATCAAGTCGAGCGAGAGATCATCGATACCAAAACAGCCTCTTGGTTCCAGGGTATGGTGCCAGGTCTTCATGTCATGCCATTAATGCGGCAGGGCAGTGGATCTACTTTAGTTCGCTGGGCGCCGCAAACTTACTTCAATCCCCATCAGCACTATGGCGGAGAAGAAATCTTTGTAGTCGATGGCGTTTTTGAGGATGAACATGGGCGCTATCCAGCTGGCTCATGGATTAGAAGTCCCCACATGAGCCAGCACCAACCATTTAGTAAAGAAGGCTGCACAATCTTTGTAAAGACTGGGCATTTGTTTTAGATAAATACATGCTCAATTACTGGGGACCAGCTATTTTTCTAGAGAAAAAGTATCTTTGTTATAGTCTTCGAATATTCACCCTCAATGGAAGCGATCCAACATGGAAACAAGTAGAGATCTAGAACGCGGTCTAGGCCAGCGTCATATAGAGATGATCGCCATTGGCGGCTGTATCGGAACAGGCCTTTTTATGGGTTCTGGTAAGGCAATTTCTTTGGCTGGCCCAGGGATTCTGTTTGTTTATGCTTTTACAGGATTTGTTCTTTACTTTGTAATGCGTGCAATGGGCGAACTCTTGCTCTACAACTTGGAGTACAAATCTTTTGTAGATTTCTCTGAAGACATTTTGGGGCCGACTGCTGGATTTTTTGTAGGCTGGTCCTATTGGTTTGTGTGGATCGTAGCGGCAATTGCAGAAATTATTGCAATAAGCGGTTACGTTTCTTTTTGGCTTCCTAACCTCCCGCATTGGATCTCAGCAGTCAGCGTGATTTTGCTCTTACTCACCCTGAATCTGCTTACTGTCAAAGCATTTGGAGAGCTGGAATTTTGGATGGCCATCATCAAGGTTGTTGCGATTATTGGTTTGATTTTCTTAGGCCTGTATTTGTGTGTCACTGGCTTTGTATCCCCCTCTGGAATTCAGGCTAAGGTAAGTAATCTTTGGTCTTATGGGGGCTTCTTGCCTCACGGCGTTTCAGGCCTACTTGCCGGCTTACAAATGACCATCTTTGCTTTTGCTGGCATGGAAATCATTGGGACCATGATGGCTGAAACTCGGAATCCCAAAGTCATGTTGCCAGATGCGATTCATAAAATCCCCATGCGGATCATGATTTTCTATGTCGGCACCATTTTGGTTTTGATGATGGTAACGCCATGGACAGATATCTCCCCCGACGAGAGTCCATTTGTGGGAATGTTTTCTTTAATAGGAATGGTTAGCGCTGCGTCCATCGTGAACCTGGTAGTGATTAGTTCTGCTACCTCATCGAGTAATAGCGGTATCTATGCGACTTCGCGGATGTTATATGGTCTAGCTAAGCAACATCATGCACCTGCAGTGTTTGGAAGACTCTCTTCGCATAAGATTCCATCGGGCGGCATTTTCTTAGGAACAGGACTGATTTTGTCAGCGGCATTAATTCTCACTACCACTCAGTCCATGATGTCAGCTTTTGAATTGGTCGGTAGTGTTGCAGCGATTATCTTTATCTTTATCTGGTCAATGATCCTGGTTGCGTATCTTGTATATTGCAAACGCCTACCGCAGGCCCATGATGAGTCTGATTTCAAGATGCCTTGGAGCAAAACAATGCCTTACGTTTCTTTCGCTTTCTTTGGAATTGTGATCTATGCCCTTTCTTTAAGTGAAGATACTCGTATTGCACTCTATGCATTACCAATATGGTTTTTGGTGCTTGGACTGATTTACTTCTTCAAAACTCGCAACAATCCTTATCACCAAAAGTTTGTTGAGCAATTTCGAGAAAAAGTGATCGCTCAAAATGCGGCTGCCAAAGAATATCGGTCGAAAGCGCGCTAGAGTAATACCCTCTTGAGTAGTATTGGTAGTTGAGTAATCTAATCAAGCAATTGTTTTGCCCTAGTCCGAGGAGCATAATGAAAGGACAGAATATCAACAAGGGGTAATACGATGCTTGATGCACTTATTTTGAGCAGAATTCAGTTTGCTGCCAACATTACTTTCCATATCCTGTTCCCAACGATTTCTATCGCGTTAGCTTGGGCTCT
>TBL_comb47_HYPODRAFT_10003245_pt1 | contig 19438 bp, 14 predicted proteins | sample TroBogypolimnion_40_FD_10682 | JGI IMG/M metagenome (IMG submission 10682) | reverse complement strand
CTCCTCGGCTCTGCCTTTTCCATCGAGGGTTCGTAGACTCAACCCTGCCGGATCGGGCCTTTTCCAGCGAAACTGTGGCTCCCGCTTCAAGAACCCCGGGGAGGGTGGCCTTTCTTGTCCTTCAGATACTCGTGCAACGCCGCTCGTTTCTGCGGGGGAACCAGCTCGTCCCATTCCAGGAGCGGCTCAATCTCTGCCACCGGCTTTTCGGTGTGAAACCGCAAAGTTACGATTTGCTGCGGCCGAACCGGGAATCGGTAATGGTTCCCCGCCGGAGTGTCCCGCCGGTCCTCAAGTTGGCGCGCGTGGCCGCCTGTCAGGTCGGTCAGGTGAGCGTCGACGTGAGGCAGAAAGAGCGTCACCTCGGCATTGCCCGCAAGGCCGAGCGATTCGACCAGGCGTATTTCGATGTCCGAGCCGTCGCGGCGGAGGGCTTCGAGGATGACGTTGTCCGAGGTTCGCACGAAGGAGGACGGTGGGTGGCTCAGGCAACCGGTCGTCAGGGTGACGGGGCAGTTGTATTCCCAAGCCAGTCGCGGTACGCCGGCGGTGGGCCAATCTGCTTCATGCGCGACCAAGGCGTATTCGAGGCGATGCTGGCCTCGGCCGCTCAGCCAGGCATTGGTGTAGCCGTAATACTTGTCGGTGGCGTTGAGGAGGTAAATGACCGCCGTGCGGTCGTTGATCTCCCGGCCACTGAGGCCGCGGTCGAGCAGTGCCACCCCCCCGCGGCCCGGCGACGCGTAATCGCTCCAACGCACGGCGGGCACAATGCCCGAGACGACGCCGTCATCGCGCGAAAACCCAAATGGAATGCCGCGCCGGATCTCGGCAGGGGTTTCGGCGAGCGGGAACTCAGCCACTACCACCGTGAGGTTGGGGATGTCATTGAGTTCGGTTTCGAACTCGATCCGCGGAGAGTGCTTGAAAAACCGTGTCCGGCGCTTGATCTGGCCCCCGCCGACGAACTCCCCCTGCGCCATGGTAGTGATTGTGACGGGGCCTTCCGTAGCGGTGACCGTCGTCGGCGAGTCGCTGGAACTCCCGAGGCGCGGCCGTTTTGGTCTCGCATCCGTGAAGTCACCAGGATCGCCTTGGCCGGTGTGTTTTTCGGCGACGATTACGTTGGCGGGGCCGCCCAACATCTCTCGACCGGAGGGCTTTGATTTGAGGCTGACCAAGGCGCCGTTGGTCGGGTCGATCCTCGCCGTGTACCACTGCGTTTCAACCTTGGGAGGCAAGGGGATTTGATGGGGCGGGGGCGGGGCGTTCGTGTTGATTTCAAGCGTGACGATCCCGCAGGCAGGTAGCTGATCCTCGTAGAAAACCGACCCATCCTCCGCTGCCTCGCACGCCAAGTCTCCCAGGCCAGTGTGCTCCGTTAGCTTAAGGCGTAATGGATCGGTGCGGTTCCAGTTGGCGGCATTGAAGAGCAACGCCATCTGCCCCTCACGCGGCAGGTGACGCGCGGCGGCATGGAGGATGGCCGCGCTATGTTGTTGGACCCACTCGAACCGGTCCTTGGCGTCCCATGAGGACGGGTGTTCGAAGACCATGCCGCCTGCGGAGCCCCAGAGGGTGTTGCGGTCCATGTTCAGGAGCATCTGCAACCAGGCGTGGTAGAAAGACTGCACCGGGTAATCAAAGCTAGAGGAGAGGCTGGCGATCGTGGCGAGCATCTCGGCGGATTGGAGGGCGTGTTCGTCGCGCCGGTACCAGCATTTCACGCGGGGACACTCGATCCAGAACGAATCGAACGTGTAACTAGTGCCCGTCGTGACGGTGGGCAGTTGGAGCTTGCCTGAGTCCAGACCGGGCCGCAGCGCATCGACATAGGCACCCAGTCCGCTATAGCGGATTTGGCACTCCGGGTAGGTCTGCTTCCACTGCTGTAAAAACTCGGTGGGATTCTCGTGACGTGCCGGGGCGAGCGCATAATCGCCGTGGCCTCCAAGGATCAACACGGGCGCGCCGGCGGGGGTGATGGCAAGCTTGGCGGAAATGGCTTTCGCGGCTTGTCTCAACTGGGCCTGGCTGAGCGTTTCTCGCGTTGCATAGGCGCCACCGATATCGTCAGAGTAATGCCCCGGCACGAGCGTGAGCAGGCGCGAACCGTCGGGTGACGCGGACCAAAAGACGCTTTTGGCGGAGCGATTGCACCGGGTGTAAATGAGCGCGTCCAGGCCCAGTTCGGCACAGAGTTGGGGCATCTGCGCGTGTGTGCCGCAAACGTCAATTGTCCAGGCAAAGCGCGGGCGAACGCCCATCACCTGCTGCTGCCAGCGGAGCCCTTCGATGCCCATTTTCGCCAGTGCCTCACCTCCGGAGAGGTTAATCGTAGGCTCGAGGAAGAAGGCATTCACCAATTCAACTCGGCCCTCGGCAACTCGTTGTTTCAGTTCCGCGAACCGCTCGGGTTGGAAGTTCCGGATCGCGAGCATGTTGTTACATTCCGACATCGCGAACGCGTAGTTCGCGTCGTCCCGTACGCGGTCGAGGTGATCGAGGTAGGAATTGGCGCAGTAATTCCGCTCAACGGACCAGTTCGCCAGCCAGCCACAACTGGCGGGATGAAAATTGGGGACGACGAAGACTCGGGTGGGCAAAGATATCGGCTGGATCGTCCGCTCCGCGGCGGTACGGGCGAGGTAGCTGGGATAGTCCCCCACCGGGATGAGCCGCAGCCAGACCAGGTTCATTACTGCCGTGCCGGGTTTCTTCGTCGGTTTGAGACTCAATGTCTGCCGGCCGGGTTGGGCGACTCTCAGGTTGCCCAACTTCATGAGTTGATGACCGTACCAGGTGCCGGTGTCCTCTAGGATGCGGTTGGCGATCTTTTGATCACCGATGGTTACGTCAAACTCGCTGCCCTGGGATCCAGCCTGGCAAGAGTATTTCAGCTCGACCACGAAGTCGACGGCCTGGGGCAAGGAGAGATCCCAGGAAACCCAGTCCCCCGGGTTGGTCCAATAGCATAGGTTACCGATGCCTTGCAGGACCTCGAACCGGGCCGTGTTTCCATGCACCGTCGCAGCGCTGGCGTCCAATTGGAGGACGCCGTCCGCTCGTGGTGGGATCGGCCCTTTGGTGGGCTCTGGTGCTTGCGCTGACGCCGACCAGACCCATAGCGAAACGAGTAACAGCTCGGTCGCCCCAACACGTGCGCATTTCATAACCCCGAGAAAGGTGCCTCACTTGAGAATTTCCACTTCGTCGATCGTCGGGCCATCCTTCGAGTCGAGGATGTTCAATCGCACGACGCGAGCGGTCACTACCGGGAAGGACTGCTTGAAGTCGGCTCCCATCGTCGTGGCAGTGAAGATGGTCTTCCAATCGTTTCCGTCCTTGAATTGGAGCTCAAACTTCTGGATGCGTCCGGGGTCACCCGCCCATTCGTGCAGGGCGACTTTGGAGAAGGCTTGCGGCTTGCCGAGGTCGATCTGGAGCCAGGCCTGATGCGTCCCGCTATCGGTGGCCCAGCGGGTTTCCAGGTCGTCGTCGATTGCTTTGTCGGGACCATACTGCCGTTGTTTCTGGAAGACATTCGACGCGGTGGCCTTGGCGCCGGCGCCGAGTGAGGCGGACGAGCCGACTGCCTTGACCGCCGGGAGCTCCATGGCGGGCTTGTCGATGTCCAGTGCAATGAGGGTGTCGATCGGTTGATGATGGGCCACGGGCAGCGTCAGCAGAATGCCGGCCTCGGTCTGTTTCCAGTCCAGGCTGCCGCCGGTGAGCGCCTGGGCGGACGTGATCTTCGCGGGGATGGCGGGCAGTTCCAGTTTGTCGCCGTTGAAGACGAAGGCGTGGACGTAGATGCGGGCACCTTTCCGCGTGCTGGCGCCCCACTTGCCGGGTTTGAAGGGCCCGCCCCGCGTGCCGTAGATGCTGTCGCCGTACTTCGCCAGCCAGTCCCCCATCTCTTTCAGCCGTCCCGCCTGTGCCGGATCGATGACACCATCGGGTCGGGGACCGACGTTCAACAATACGTTCCCGTCGCCCCCCGCGCCGCTAATCAACATTCGCAGGCAGGCGGAGAGCGATTTTACCCCGTCTTCAGCGCCACCCCAGGCCCAGTGGTCGTGCGCGGAAACGGTCATGCAAGATTCCCATGGCTGATCGAGGTTGAAACCGCCGATGCGTTGCTCCGGCGTCTCATAGTCGCCGCCATCGCCCGTGCGATTATTGATCGTGATGTCGGGTTGGAGTTGGCGCGCCAGTTGGATAGTTTTCACGCCACGGCCCTGGAACATCTGCGGCACGTCGTTCCACAGGGTGATCAGCGGACCGTAATTGGTGATGAGTTCGCTCACCTGGCCGAGAAAGTAGCGGTTGTAAGCATCCAGGTCAGATTTGGCGCGCTTCACGCTTCCCCCCGGGCTCGTCAGCGGGAAATCCGGATGGTGCCAATCGCAGACGGAGTAGTAAGTGCCGAAGGCGATTCCTCCCCGCTTGCAAGCCGCTGCTAGTTCTTTTACCACGTCCCGCTTGAACGGGCTGTTCATGATGTTGTAGTCAGTCAGCTTGGTGTCAAAGAGACAGAATCCGTCGTGGTGTTTGGTCGTGAGCACGATGTATTTCATCCCGGCGTCCTTGGCGACCTTCACCCACTCATCGGCATTGAAACTCGTTGGGTTGAACCGCCGGTAGAGGTTGTCGTAAACCTCGATGGGGGTCTGCGCCCCACGCGACCAGCCGATTTCCTGGGCCGTCAGGCTGACGGGCCCCCAGTGGATGAACATCCCAAACCGGTTGTCCTGCCACTTCTTCATCGCTTCCGGTTGGACCGGTGGAAACTTGGGAGTTGGGGGGGGGGCGGAGGGGGAATCAGCCGCGTTGAGGGCCAAGCCGCTCAGCAGCGAGGCGGCGATCCAGAGGGTTCCTAATAAGTTGGTTCTCATGGTTCTTTTCGTTCGCATTTCGTCTATCTCAGATGTTTGCCTCGGCCAAGTCTGCGGTGAATGAGGCGCGAGCATTTTGGGCCGTACTGGCTGGGGATTCAACTTATTTTTCCCGCAAACGCGTAGAGAAAAGCGACGCGCCGGCCGATTGTCGGGTTTTTAGGGGCAAAATCTCCAGTAACTAGATCCCGCTCCCGGTCGCCCGGAAACGCTGAGCCCGAACGGGCAGCCGTCGTATCCCATCGTGCCAGCAGGCATCGGGGCAATGAGCGGATACCGGTTCTCGAATGGGCCGTCGAACAAAACCGAGGGCGCGCTCCAGGCATGGCCCTTGGCCTCGGACCGCACGCACACGGCCTGTCCGCGCCCCGGGGCCAATCTGGTCCCGAACGTGACACATGACTATAGCCCGCTTAGACAAGCTATCTATATGCGCCGGTTGGTGCCGGTCCCAGGACCGTTGAGGGTCGCTGGCTAGCCGTTGCCGGAACGGGCGGCGGGCGGGGCAGCGGGGTGGGGGTCGGTCTCTGGTCGCGGAGTCCTGGGAGAGTACTGATGGGGATTCTGACTTGGCGAAGGCACGACCACCGCGGGCCTAAGTTGCTCCTGTGAGGCTGGGGCGGGGTGAGAACCCAGGGTAGAACTGGTTTCGCGATGGTAAACTTCGGTGCCGAGGGGAGTAACCTTGCCTGGGGGCATGGAACTCACAGACGGAGCGGTTGACGGAGGTGGGGTACTCGATCTTCCGGCGGGGAGAAGAGCCCGCCGGGAACCAGCGGCCGGGGGAGTCGGCGGCGGGGCGGTGCTCGGTGGCGCGGGGTGCAGTTTCGGGTTCGGAGCCGGGGGTGTGTCGTGACGCACCACGGGATGACGATCATCCACTTTCTGAGCGGCCACGGGACCTGTTCGGGCTGGAGTGGCCAGGTGTGGGCGGTAAACCGCCAACTCGGCCTGGTCGGCGGATCGGGGGTTCGCTTGCCGCGGCGCGCCCGCAGGCAGATCACGGATCTCAATCTTCTGAACCGGTCGGTGCGTGGCGGCGGTGACGCGTTCGATGGCCACACCGCGATTTACGACAGCGTGGTTAACGACGTAGTTGTTGACGATGCTGGTCTGGTGGTAAACCCGCGCTACTTCCGCCGGGGCGAGGAGACGTTGGCCGAGGTCGTGCTGGTGGAAGTCACCCAGTGCGATGAACGTGAAGACCTCCGGTCGCATCCCGAAATCAAAGCTCGAACTGACTCGAACGCCGTTGAAGCGAAAACCGAGGTTGAGGTCGAACTCGGCGCGGGGAGGCAGGGGGGCCCAGCCGCAATGGTCGGCGGCCACCCGCCAGGTAACCCAAGCGGGCCCCCAGACGGTATCCGGTATCCAGACCCAGCCAGATCGCTCATGCAAGAGCCAACGGCCGTAATGGAAGGGCGCCCACCCCCAAGAGTAGTCCGACTGCCAGTACCAGCCGGCGTCCGTCCAGACCCAATGGCCGCCATGGCAGTAAGGGCGCCAACCGCGCTCCAGAACTACCGTTCTGGGCTGCCAGCACCAGCCCACACCCGACAACTGAAGCCAAGCGCCGTAGGGAGCGAGATCGTCATAAAAGGTGGCAACCGGTTGGGGTGGGTTGCTATCATAAACCGCTGGTGGGCCTCCTCCGGGGGCGGGTTGGTTCTCGGGCGCCGGTGAGATCATGGGTTCGGGCTCAGACGCGACGGCCGGAGTTGGGGCGGTCGCCGCGATCGAGGGAAGCTGACCCCGCAAGGCCAGGTCGCGGTTGAGCATCGCGGTAATGACGCCCGATGATACCCCTAAATCCTTGAGGTAAACGATGGCGTCCGCCCTAAGATCGAAGGGGGTCTGGGCATTTTGGATATAAGCCAAAATGACATCCTCGCTCAGGCCAGACTGGCCGAGGCGGACGACTTCGGCGGCGGCATGAGAGAGGGTGGTAGCGGCGCTGGTGGCCGGCGCGGCGCTGGGATCACTATACAGGGTGGTTGCCGGAGTTTGTCCGTGGGCTGGCAGGAGCCCGAAACCGAGGGCAGCCAGGCCCAGAAGTGGTATTGAGATTCTCATAAAACAGTTCATTCTTGCATTACCTCAGAGGTTAGACCCCGTTTAGGGACGGCTATTCAAGCCGCTGCCGGAGCTTGACGGCGGCCGGGGTGGAGAACACGCGGTTAGCGCCGGGCGTAGTAGACGACCGCCGGGGGGAAATTAAGCCAAACCGGGATGGTGCGAAGGCTAGAGAAGCAGCCCCGAATGTTCTCCCGATCCACCAGCGAATACTGGAACTGGATGTACAAGCCCCCGTTGGCCAGGACATTCCGGACGGCCGCGAGCAGGGCCAAGGTGCGCGGACGTTCCAGAGTGGCCAAAGGGATGCCGGAGATCACAAAATCCGGCGCCGCCCCTGAGCGCGGCAAATCCGCGAGCATCCGCTCAGCGGCTTCGGGCACCACGACCGCGCGGTCCGAAAGGCCGGCCGTCTTAAGGTTGCGGCGGCAGACTTCCGCCAAGGTCGGGTTGATCTCGCACGTTAAGATGCGGGCGGCAGGACACCGGTGGGCCAACCGCAGGGTCAGGTTCCCGGGGCCCGCCCCCAGCTCGATCACCCGGCCAGTATAGTTCTTCGGCACCGGGGCGATCATTTTTTCGATGAGAAACCGCTGAGATGGAACCACCGCGCCGGTTTGCATGCTCCTGGCCAGACCAGCCCACAGAAAGTGCCACCAGCCATAACTGCTGCCATTCATATTCGCTTGTTCAGAATATCACTGCCAAATTACCGGTTGTCCGGCCGCTGCTCGCCTACCAAACGCCATCCCACCGCCCCATTCTGGTCATTTCAGCTTCAAAGGAAAGGACTAATTACAGGGCCAGCAACACTTTTTTGATCTCGGACAACCGGGCGGAAGGGGTCTTTTTTGAGAGCCGAGGGAACTTTCCGCCCACCATTACAAAGTCGTTATGGCGGGTGAGCATCAATTTGCTCTCTCGGGCTTCGATGAGACTGACACCTCGCTCCGCCGCCAGGACTTTGAGATCCGTTAGCTCCAGCAGCAGTATCAGCGGCGGAGGCAGCGGCCCGAACCGGTCTCGCAGTTCCTTCGCCAGGCCCGCTAACTCCGCCTTTTGCGTCGCCAACGCCAGTTTCCGATAGACCTCGACTCGCTGGCGGGCGTCCGAGATGTAGTCGAGCGGTATTCCGGCCAAGGTGGGCGGGGCAGCGGCGGCGAGCGCGGTCGAGGGCACCTGGGTGCCCGTCAGGGGGCCGCCGCCGGGGGCGAAGGTGAGAAAATCCAACCGGACGTCCACTTCTACCCGTGCTTTGATCGGCTCACCCTTCAAAGCAGCAACGCTCTGCTTGAGGAGTTGGCAGTAGAGATCGAAACCGACCGCGGTGATGTGGCCGCTCTGAGCGGCGCCCAGGAGATTGCCGGCGCCGCGGATTTCCAGATCGCGTAGGGCTATCTTGAAGCCGCTGCCGAGCGTGGAATACTGTTTAATAGCGCTGATACGTTTGCGCACGTCGGTGAGTAATCGGGCGTGCCGCGGGAGCAAGAGATAGGCATAGGCCTGGTGCTTGTAGCGGCCAACTCGGCCCCGCAGTTGGTAGAGGTCGCTCAGCCCAAAGCGATCCGCCCGATCGATGATAATGGTATTGGCGTTGGGGATGTCCAGACCGCTTTCGATGATGGTGGTCGAAAGCAGGATGTCCGCCTCGCCGTTCACAAACGCCGTCATCACGGTTTCCAGTTCATCGCTGTCCATCTGGCCGTGGCCTACCAGGATGCGCGCTTGGGGGAGCAGGGCCTGGATCTTCGCCGCCATGGTCTGGATGGTGGTGACGCGGTTGTGGAGGAAGAACACTTGGCCTCCGCGGTTCAATTCGCGGTGAATGGCGTCGCGAATGACCCGTTCGTCGTATTCCAGGACAATGGTCTCCACCGGGAGCCGGTCTTGGGGCGGGGTTTGGATGGTGCTCATGTCCCGGGCTCCCGCCAGAGCCAGATAGAGGGTCCGGGGAATCGGCGTGGCGCTGAGTGTCAGCACGTCCACCAACCGGCGCAGCATCTTGAATTTCTCCTTGTGCATCACCCCGAAGCGTTGTTCCTCGTCGATCACCACCAACCCGAGGTCCTTGAAGACGATGTCGGCTTGGAGCAAGCGATGCGTGCCGATGACAATGTCAACCGAGCCGGCCGCGAGATCGCGCACCACTTGGTCTTGGGCTCGGCGCGTGCGAAAACGGGACAGAAGTTCGATTCGGACCGGATAATCCGCCATACGCTCGCGAAAGGTATTATAGTGTTGCTGGGCCAGGACCGTAGTGGGAACGAGGATGGCGGCTTGCTTGCCCCCGATCACCGCTTTGAAGGCGGCGCGTATCCCCACCTCCGTCTTGCCGAACCCAACATCGCCACAAATCAAACGATCCATCGGCTTGGGTCGCTCCATGTCGGCCTTGGTTTCGAGGATGGCTCGCATCTGGTCTGGCGTTTCCTCAAAGATGAAGGCGCTCTCGAATTCGCGCTGCCAGGTGGAATCAGGTCCAAAAGGATGGCCAGCTTGGGACTCGCGCGCGGCTTGGATGGAGAGCAGGTCGCTGGCCACATCCCGGACGGCGCGCTCCGCCTGCGCTTTGGCCTTGGACCAGCGGGCTCCGCCGAGGGTGTGGAGCGACGGGTGACCCTTGCCGACGCCGACGTACTTGCTGACCAGGTGCGCCTCGGTGACCGGTACGTAGAGGCGTGGCGGTGGTTGCGCCGGATCGGCCGGCGCATACTCGATCACCAGACATTCCTGGCCCGCGTTGAGACCGGGGGCGGCTCGCTCCGTCGGTTTGGTGCCGGCGCCCGATGGGAGGATCTGGAGGCCGGCATACCGGCCGATGCCATGCTGCAAATGCACCACATAATCACCCTCCTCCAGTTCGGTGAAATCAATATCCAGAGCCGAGCGCGCGGACTGGGCATGCGCCGACTTAAGCCGGCGTGGGCGCTGGACTTTGTACCGCCCAAAGATCTCCGCATCCGTGACAACCACGAGTTGGGCCGCTTCGTCCAGAAACCCGCGGCTCAAGGCGCCCAGATGCGTCGAAAACGCCCCGGGAGGAGGGCTCGGATCGGCATTCTCCAATCCCGGGGGAACGGTGGTTCGGCCGGCCGTACCGATGGGCTGGGACGGGACCTGCCCTGCGAGATCCCCGAGCCCATACTCGCCCCAGATCTCAGCGAAACGCTGGCGTTCCCCCTCGTTGTTGCAGAAGACATGGACGGCGTAGCCCTGACGAAGCCAACGGTGGAGCTGGGCGAAAAACTCCCGCCGCTGGGCTTCCGCCACCTGCGGTTCCTGGGCACGGTTCGGCACCGGACGGTAGGCGTCCAACCCCCGGAGAGAGAGCGCGCTCTCCGCTGCTGGTCGGGGTGTCCAGGCCACGGCGTTTGGTGTGGAGGCGACCTTCGCTGCGGGCCGGGAATCAATCGGCTCAGTTGGCGGCCCCGCTTCGGTCTCGGTCGCCCAGCCGATCGGCTCCTCGGACAGTTCCATCAGGCTTAAGCCATTCGCCGCCGCCTGTTCCCGGATTGCGCGCCAGCTCGCCAGGAACGGGTCTCCCGGCGGGATTTGCAGGGTGTAGTCCGCTGCGGAGCCTGCCAGTAACTCCGGGTCGCAGAGCAGAAGAATGGCATCCCTTGGCAAATAATCGATCAGGGTCTCAAGCCCCGTGCGCATCGCCTCCGCCGCGCCGATGCCATCCGCTGGGCGAAGCCCCAACACCCGTTTTAACAGCCCGAGTTCGCCCGCGGGAGGGAGCACGGTGGACTGAATCTCCTCACGAGAGTTTTGCGTGAGGGGGTCGAAATAGCGCAGGGATTCAAGCTCATCGCCAAAGAACTCGAGGCGCACGGGCCAGGGACTGGTGGGGGGATAAAGGTCCAGTATCCCACCCCGCAAGGCGATCTCCCCTTTCCGCGTCACTTGGGCCTCGGGTTCATAGCCTTGGGCTTCGAGCCATTCCACCAGGTCCAGCGGGTCGGCCCGGTCACCCCGGCTCAGGGATCGGATCCGGCCGGCGAGGCTCTTCCGGGAAAACGTGCGCTGTAGCAGCGCGATGACCGTGGTGACAATATACTGGGGACTTGAGGCGGCGCCGGCAGTCGGCGCGGCGAGGCGGACGAGGGCTTCGAGACGGTCACTGATGGTATCCGCGTGGGGGAGCCGATCTTGGTGGGGCAGCACATCCCAGGCGGGGTAGAAGAGCGGCGCGTTGGAGGGAGTCGGGCGTTCCTCACCGGCGGAGGAAACCGTTTCCTGGGTCGCCAACCAGGTCACCAGATCCTGCTGGGCCAGTTCTTGCGACCTGAGGTTGTCAGTGATGAACACGACCAACCGGCCCGGGGCAAGGTGGGGGAGCAGCGCTCCCAGTAAAGTCTGTGCCGCGCCGTTCACGCCGGAGCAAGACAAGCACCCCCCCTGCTCCAGGCGCTGTGCCAAAGCCTGCACGGCGGGAGTCGCCAAGATCCGCGCGAACAACGCACTGGTCGCCACGATGAAGCATTCTGTGCCAGATGAGGCAACCTTCGCAAGCGCATGCTTTGGAGTTTCCCAGGAGAGGGCGTTGTGGTTCAATGTTGCCATGTCAGTGAAGTTATCGGTGTCGTTGGTCCGCCCTTTGGTGCGGCGGTTACAACCTTATGTCCCGGGGGAGCAACCCCGTATTCGGGGGTTAATCAAGCTCAATACCAACGAGAACCCGTACCCGCCATCACCCAAGGTCCTGCAGGCGGTGCGGTCCGCAGTCGACGGGCGGCTCCGGCTCTACCCCAATCCCACTGCCGAGCCGTTGCGACAGAAGTTGGCACAGTTTCACGGATGCACGCCCGAACATATCATCGTGGGCAACGGTTCGGACGAACTTCTGAATCTCGCGGTCAGGGCGCTCGTCGAGCCGAATGCCAGCGAGGGTTCCCCCCCGCAGGGCAGGGGAGACCAACGCCCCAATTCCTCCAGCAGATCCCGGCTTCAGTACTTTGTGCCTAGCTATTCACTTTATCCCGTTCTGGCGGATATCCAAGGTGCCGAGCGCAACGCGGTCCCCTTGCGGGCCGATTTCGGGATTCCTTCAGTGGCCGAGCTCAAACGGGGCGGCCAATGGGATTTTCGCGCCGCGCTGACCATCCTCACCACCCCCAACGCCCCGAGCGGCCGGGGCTACACCACCGCCGAACTGGAAAAACTCTGCCGGGCCCAACAGGGGGCGATGATCCTCGATGAGGCCTACGCAGACTTCGCGGAGGAAAACGGCCAGGCACTCGCGCTCCGATACCCTCAGGTGATGATCGCCCGGACTTTCTCGAAGGCCTACTCGCTTTGTTTCCAACGGATCGGTTACCTGGTGGGAGCGCCCGAACTCATCCAGTTGATTCATCGGATTCGCGACAGCTATAACGTTAATGGACTGGGGCAAATCGCGGCCGTGACCACCCTCGATCACCTCGCTTTTTACCAGGCCAGCTTCCAGAAGGTCAAGGCCACCCGGCGGCTTCTCAGCCAGGAACTAACTGACCTGGGTTTTGATGTGTTTCCAAGTCAATCAAACTTCATCCTGGTCCGTCCGCCGGGCTTTCCGGCCCAGGAGTGGCTCGGGCGGTTGCGCCAACAGAAGATCCTGGTCCGATGGTTCGACCAATCGGAGGTTTGTGACTTTCTGCGGATCACTATCGGCACCCCTGAGGAGGCCGCTGCGCTCGTTCGCGCCGCAAAAAAAATAAAAAAAAGCCATTGACTACTTCCCGTATTCTTGTATGATTTGGTCGTAGTCAAATTCTGAGCCACTATATGTGGTGGTGGTTCCGTGGTTTGCGATCAGGTCTTTATGAAGAGACTGAAAAGTTTGTCGAGTATGAATAACTGGGTGGCGGCGGGTATTTTGGCTGCTAGCGCGTGCTGGCAGATCAGGGCTGACACCGTATTTGATAATACCGGGACGGACTTGGGATCTCGGTTCAATCAAGGCAAACTGGAATTCGGCAACGAATTCCTTCCCTCTTCATCGAGTCCCTCCATGGCGATCACCAATTTCGCCTTCGAATACTTCTCGCTTCATAACGGATCCACGTTCAACTCGTCCATGCGTTTCCGGGTTGATGTTCGCCTTTACATCAACGATGGACCGGTGGTCGGCGGGCTGCAAAGCCCCGGCTCTCTCATTTTTGACACCGGCACGATTAATATGACCGGGGCGACTGCGGGTAGTATTTTGAATTTCGACTCGCTTAACGATTTTTCCTACGACAACAACGGTTACTACAGTTCCACCTATGGTGGTCTGTGGGTGCCATCGTCCGCCCATCTGACCTGGACGGTTCAATTCAGTAATCTTGCCACCGGGGATAGCGCCGGGATCGAGCTTTATTCGCCACCGAGTACCGGGAGTGAATACTCTGAGTACTGGCTTAACTCTGGTGGGACTTGGGCGCTCGAGGTGAATACCAACGGCTTGCCCGCTACGGGTGGTGCTATTATGGACGCCACTCCGGTTCCCGAACCTGGGATTTTGAGTTTGTCGGCCTTGGGTGCTCTAACTCTTGTGGCTGCAAGCCGTCGTCGGCAGCGGAAGTAGGGCTAGCCTGAGCAGCTTTCATTTTAGGCGTGAGCACCGGCTCACGCCTTTTTTGTGTCGAGAGATGGCCGGGTGAGAAGTTGCCTATGGAAAGTGCCCTCTCGCCTCGTGACCTTTGTGGGATCCGATGGAAGCTAGGAGACTATCTTGCCGGTCTATGAGAAAAAACCACTTGAGTCTTCGTAGTTTTCTTCACCGTGGTTGTGCGTTTGCAGTGGCAGCGCCGTTCGCCGGGGAGGTGGCTTTCGAACGGACCCTGGCTGAGGCAACCGGGCCTGCGAATCCTCGTGTCGTGCCCGCCGCCGCTCCTCGCCGTTCCGATGCGAAGGTCGCGGTGGTGGCTTGCCGGACCTACGGGCCAGAGGTCCGCTCGGCTTTGGACAGGTGTTTGGATTCCCTGGGTGGCATGGGATCGCTGGTCAAAGGCAAGACCGTAGCCATCAAAATCAACCTCACCGGGACCAACTTCGCCCCTTACTTGGGGAAGCCGGTGGGAGAAACCTACATGACCCACCCTGACACCGCTACGGCCCTGGCGGCGGCCTTGTTTGCGGCGGGAGCTCACCGGCTCGTTTTCCTGGAGTCGACTCAGAGCAAGGCTGACCTGGGAACCTCGCTCGCACTGGCCGGGTGGGACTTGAGGTTACTCGAAGGCCTCGGGAAAGTGGCATTTGAGAATACGCGTAACCTGGGCCTCGGGAAGAAATACGCCTCCTTCGCCGTGCCTGGCGGCGGGAGCATGTTCTCTGCCTTCGAGTTGAACCACGCTTACGCCGATTGTGATGTGTTAGTCTCCCTGGCCAAGTTGAAGCGGCACATCACGGCGGGCGTGACACTCTCGATGAAGAACCTCTTTGGCATCACTCCGAACGCCCTTTATGGGGCGGATGCCGGGAGCGAGGATGCCACCGACGGGCGCTACCCGCTCCATGACCCGAGGGAGTATGCGCGGGTAAAACCACCCGGCTTGAAGCCCGGCATGATCTCGGTGGACCCGGGTTGGCGGGTGCCGCGCATTGTCGCGGATCTGGTGGGCGCCCGGCCGGTTCATCTGGCGATTATCGACGGAGTGATGACGATGACTGGCGGTGAGGGGCCCTGGTGCGAGGACGTGGCCAAGGTTCGGGCGGTGGTGCCCGGCATCCTCATTGCCGGTTTGAATCCGGTGTCCACGGACGCGGTGGGTACTGCCCTCATGGGCTACCGCGATCCCCGGGCGGAGCGGGGTCTTCCACCTTTCGATTTGTGTGATAACCACCTCCTGCTGGCGGAACGAGCAGGAGCAGGGCAGGCGGGTCTGGGGGAAATCGAGGTTTGCGGTCTGACGATCGAGCAGGCGCGCTTCCCTTTTGCGTGAGCCGAACCTCGGCTACCTGATAGCCGCCCACACCCGGTGGACGTCGTCGTGGTCTTCGAGTGCTTGGAGGAATTCGCCCGCTTCGGCACGCTGGGCGTCGTTGAGTTCCGCGTAGTTCTTGGGGATGTAACCGATTTCGCTCGTGACCACGGTCCATCCATTTTGTGACAACCATTTGGACACCGCATGGATGGCGGTGCGGTCGGTGAGGAATCGGGCGCCAGTGACGCCGGCCGGGATGTCGTCATTCTGCTCCGGCAGGAGGGCTTGCACTTCATTGGCCCCAGCTTCGATGCCCGCTGCTTCGAGGTCCGCGTTCACATCGGGATGGTGAGCCTCGACGATCCCGGTATGGTCAAAGAGAAACTTGTTGCTGCCGGCGGTGCCGAGTTGGCCCTTGCGGAACAAGAACCGGATCTCAGGGGCGGTGCGGTTCACGTTATCTGTATACACCTCGATAATCAGCGGAACCTTGTGCGGGGCGTAGCCCTCGAAGACGACATGCTCGATAATGAGTTTGTCGTCGCCTACCCCCGCGCCTTTCTTGGCGGCGCGCTCGATGACATCCCGCGAAACGCTCTCTTTCCTGGCCTTTTCCATCGCCGCGGCCAGCCGTGCGTTAAGGTCCGGGTCGGCTCCGCCCATGCGGGCGGCGACCATGATTTCGCGAACAAGTTTGCCCGTGGCCTGAGCTTTTTTTACTGAGGCCACGGCGCGTTTGGCATGTAACCATTGACGTCCCATAAGGGCACCATAACAGAAAGGTAGGCCGGAGTTCAACAGCCAGTTGACCTCAATACGATTCCGCTCAGGCCAGTTTCGTGGACGGTTTTGGCGGAAGCGGGGCGGCTTTGGCTTTTTCCTGCTGTTCTTTTAGCCGGAGTCGATGGGTCGCCGCCAACGCTTGGGGGGTATTGGGAAAGTCTTGGACCACCTGTTGCAGGAGGCGGAAGCCCGTCTCCAGGTCATGACAGTATTTCATCTGCCAGGCCGCCATGAGACTGAGCCACTCGGCGCGCTGCCGATCGGGTTGCCCGCTAATCTCGAGCAGGAGCTTTAACTGCTCGATGGCCTGCTCCGGTTGGTCGAGTCGCTCCGCGAGCAGCCGGGCGAGTTTTTCCCGGGCCGGGATGTAGTCCGGATCCTTTTCCAACGTGCGAACGCAATCTTGGGCCGCAGTGGCCGAACGATGGCGCTCGAGGTCCGACAGTTCCGGGGGTGGGGCGTCGTCAAAGTGGTCGCCGAGGGCGGGGAGCGGAATGGGTTTGGAGTCGCGCTGGTCGCGCAGTTCCTGGGGGCTGTGGGGCAACTGGTTGATTCGCAACTGGGCCATCCGCGCCAGGTGCGAGCCCGGGTACCGCCCACAGATCATCTGCAAGCAGCGCCGGGCCCCGTCAGGATCGCCGGTCATCTTCAGATGCCAATCCGCCAGTTTATGCAGGGCAATGGCCACCTGAGAGGCGGTGATCTTGGGTTGATCGCAGATATCCAGGATCGTCTGCTCGGCCTCCGCAAGGTCGTGAAAGTGGTCGGCGTAAAGTCCCGCCATCATCATCCAGCCGTTGAAATCGTCCTGGCATTGTTCGAGTTCCTTGATGATCTCCCACTCCGCCTCGGCGTATTTGCCGAATTTCATTTTGGCGATCGCCCGGGCATACATCGGGGATCGTTTCGGGGGCCGAATCACTTCCGGAGTGTAACCGGCAATGGGGAGCAGGATGATGCCGGCGGCCAGGCCGAGCAAAGGCAGGCCCCCGACGTAGAGCAGGCCCAGGGCAGGGAGGATGAGGCCCAGGAAAGCAACCCAGCAAAGGTTCTTGAATTTGGCCCGAGGCTCGTCGGTCAGACTGGGGCCCAAGCGAAGCAACGCCCAAGCCAGGGTGAGCGCCATCCAATAGGAACTCGCGATAAACATTCCGTCGCCGAAGAACCGCAGGTAGGTGGGGAACCATTTACCGCCGCTGTTTTGGGCCTGCTGGATCTGCGGCATGAAGGCCGGGAAATCCCAAGACACACCGATGTTCATCACCGCCCAGATGGCCAGGGGGAGTAGCAGGCCTTTGATCGACCAGCCCAGCAGCCAGCGAAACGTGGGCCGCCCATCCCCCTCCGCCGCGAGGCGCGCCGCGCCGACCCAGCCGGCGCCGAGGCACATTCCCCCGAGAAACGAGAGCCAGACGAATATGACAAGAGCCGGACCCATGGCGATAATCCTGAGTCAAACCCGTCGCCGTGTCGAGCCTGACCGCGTCCTCACGCCGAACGGATCGGGACCCGCTTGCCTGGCTCGGAGACGGCGACATAAGCAACCTCGGCGTGCGTGACGAGCGCCGTCTCGTGCGGTTCGGCCCCGCGCCATGCCTCGACGGTGACCCGGACAGTGATTGAAGTCGTGCCGATGCGAAGGGTTTCGGTGTAGAAGCTCACCAGGTCGCCCACGAACACCGGGGCCAGGAACTTGACCTCGTGCATCGCCACCGTCACCAGTTTCTTGCTGGTCTGTTTGCGGGCCTCGACCATCCCCGCCTGATCGATGTAGCTCAGGATGATGCCGCCGAAGATGGTGCCCATCGGGTTGATGTCGCAAGGCATCATCACCACGCGAATCGCGGGCTGAAGCGGTGTTTCCATTGTCATCGGGTCAGTATGGCCTACCGATTCGAGGAATGGAAGGTCGGAAGTGCAGGCGATCACTACGCCGGACGACCCGCCCGCCCAGTCACTCCCAGTCCCCATGTCGCCCACAGGAATTGATGGACTTTTCCGCCCCAGGCGTCACATTTGCAGGATGTTCCGAAACGACTCAACGCAACGATATCTTAAGACTCAAGCGCCCCGATGGCTTGGCTTGTGTGCCCTCGCGATTCAATGCGCGCGGCCAGCCTTCGGGACCGCAGCCGCGGAGGCTCCGCTCGTGGAGACCACCGGCACACTGGTACCTGCGGGCGCCCCGGCGGCACCCGGCTATAAGACCAGCCTGGAAGTGTTGGCCGCCATCGGGCGCAAGGAGATCGCCTTGATCGCCCCGCCGACGAACCTGCCGGCAGCCATCCGGGAGGAGAAGAACCTGGAATACGGCAAGGTCGGAAACCGCTCGCTTCGCTTGGACCTATTCCGCCCTGAGAAACCGGGGAAGGCAGTGCCGGGGTTGATCTTCATCCACGGTGGTGGTTGGAGTGGCGGGGATCGCACGATGTTGCGCTACTACGCGGTGCGGTATGCGGAGAAGGGTTACGTCACCGCCTGCCTTTCCTACCGGTTATCCGGCGAGGCGCCCTTTCCCGCGGCGGTCCAGGATTGCAAGTGCGCGGTCCGGTGGCTCCGAGAAAATGCCGGCACCTACGGCGTTGATCCCGCCAAGTTGGGCGTGATCGGCGGTTCGGCGGGCGGGCACCTCGCCATGATGGTTGGATATTCGGCGGGGGTTGCCGACCTGGAGGGCGATGGCGGCCATGCGGCGGCCAGCAGTCGGGTGCAAGCGGTGGTCAATTTCTACGGGGTGTATGACATGACGACGCCCTTTGCGCGGCACGCGGGGCCGGTGGTGCAGTTCTTGGGCGATAAACCCTACGAAGACGCCCCGGATCGTTACCTGCGCGCCTCGCCATCCCGTTACCTGGATAAACAGGCCCCGCCGACTCTTATCCTGCACGGCACGATCGATGATCTGGTGCCGATCTCGCAGTCGGATGCGCTGGCGGCCCGGCTCAAAGAACTGGGCGTGCCCTTCGTTTATGATCGGTTGCCCGGATGGCCCCACGCGATGGATTTGGCGGTGGCCGTTAACGAGCGTTGCCAGTTCTTCATGAACGACTTCTTCGCCCGGTATTTGCCATTGCCGAAGTGACCATTCACCTCAAATTGATGGCTGACGGCGCGAGTTGGTCGCGAGCTACCGACCGGACAGCATGGTCGGTCGGGGCGGACCGGACGCGGACGTTCCCTCAGAATTTGGTTTTGATGCCGCAGGCGCGCAGCAGACACCATGCGCGCAGCGCCTCGAACAGGGCGAACCCAGCCGACGCCAGGAGTACGCCCCCGAGCCAGACGGACAGCCTGAAAGCGAACGCTGCCCCCACCAGCAAGAGCACCGCCCAAATCCCGCGAAAGAGCCGGCCTTTGCCGCCGATGTTCGGAGCCAGGAAGGTCTTCATCTCGTTTGCGCCGGGCAGAACCGATTGATCTGTTTCAAACCATTAATCATCAGCGAGACCATACCTCGTTTTTGAACAATCGGCAAAATAGTTGATGAAGCCCTCGCCAGCAGTCGTTTGGTTTCGGAATGACCTTCGCCTCGCGGATAACCCCGCTTTGCACGCCGCTCGGCAGCGTGGCGGAGCCGTGGTCCCGGTTTTCATCTGGGCTCCCGAGGAGGAAGCCCCCTGGGTTCTCGGAGCGGCTTCCAGGTGGTGGTTGCATCAGTCCCTGGTCTCACTCGATAGCTCCCTGCGCGCTGCGGGCTCGCGGCTCATCATCCAGCGGGGACCGACGATCGAGACCTTGCGAACGATCGTGGTCGCGACCGGCGCGGGGGCGGTGTTTTGGAATCGCCGCTATGAA
>TBL_comb47_HYPODRAFT_10003242_pt1 | contig 19443 bp, 18 predicted proteins | sample TroBogypolimnion_40_FD_10682 | JGI IMG/M metagenome (IMG submission 10682) | reverse complement strand
AAAATGGTGGAGCTGGGGGGAATCGAACCCCCGTCCGCAAATCCTCCACAGACAGTTCTACATACTTAGCCTTGTTGTTTAATTTAATCTGCACCACACCAACAGACAAGCAGTTTACAGACGAGTTACCTTAAGGTTAATGGAGTGCTAAGTAACCCAACACAACACGTATCCCGTGTATATGACACTACGTATGGGTTACCCCAATCCAACCCACGGGAGAGCTGGTGTAGCGTCCAGCAGAACTAAGCTGCTAGAGAGTAAGTTTCGTCGTTTGCGACTATACTTTTTTCAGCTGTATTTACGAGGTAATCTGAGCCTCGGTATGCCCTGCACTGCTTTGTAACCCACGTCGAAACCTGGTCAGCCCCTAAACTTGGTTTAAATCACATTTATTACGAGTCATGCACCTAAGATTTAGTTCCACAACTTAACTTATTATACGCTCTTATTCCAACACCTCATCCAATCTATTTATTGTGGGCGCGCATGATTCGTCCTTTTTCACGCTCCCAGTCGCGCTCTTTTTCAGTATCACGTTTATCGTGTTGTTTTTTTCCTTTGGCTAAACCGATTTGCACTTTAACTCGACCTTTTGAAAAGTGCATATCAAGGGGTACCAATGTATAACCAGCACGCTCAACTTTAGAAATAAGCTTAATGATTTCTTCGTTATGCAATAGCAATTTTCGCGTTCTAATTGCATCAGGACGCACATGGGTGGATGCTGCACCAAGTGGAGTAACATGGCAGCCAATAAGGTAGATTTCACCCCGCTGAATGATGACATATGCTTCTTTAATATTGATGCGATTATCACGAATAGCTTTAACTTCCCAGCCTTCTAGAACAATACCCGCTTCATACTTATCTTCAATAAAGTAATCAAAAAAGGCCTTTTTATTTTGTGCAATGCTCATAAAGCTGAATATTTCTTGGCGAATGGCTTAAAATTGCATTTTACTCTAATTCTTAACGACTAAGATTTCAAGTCTACGCTTAAGAGCAAATTCATGGCTAGGATTAATCCGGAAACTTAAAGGGCAATATGGCGCAAGTAAAAAAAACTGTTTATATCCAACATACGGCAAACCAAATGTTTGAATTGGTAGATGATGTTAAAGAATACCCACAATTCTTACCTTGGTGTGGTGGTGTGGACTTAATAAAACAAGATGCAATTTCGACTATTGCTACTTTGCATATTGCTTACCATGGCTTGCAGCAAAAATTTACTACTGAAAACCTTAAAACTTACCCAAATCTAATGGAAATAAAACTTAAAGACGGACCGTTTAAGCATTTAGAAGGTGTGTGGAGGTTTGTAGTATTGAGTGACTTGGCATGTAAAATTGAATTTGAGCTGAACTATGAGTTTACCAATAGTTTTTTAGAGAAAATGATTGCGCCAGTGTTTAGCCATATTGCCAACACGTTCGTTGATGGATTTGTAATGCGAGCTGATGTTGTTTACAAGAGCACTTAGGATGAGCAATGCATAAAGAAGACACCCGTTATATTCAAGATGCTGAACAAGAGTTTGTAGTTGAAATAGCCTACGCCCTTCCAAACCAGCAACTCATTGTACCAGTGCGAGCATACTCAGGGATGACTGCAGAGCAAGCGATCCAGGCTTCTGGAATATTGTCAAAATTTCCAGATATTGATTTGAATTTTAATAAAATTGGCATCTTTGGCAAGCTATCAAAGCTTGATGCGCTCCTACGCCATCAAGACCGTGTAGAAATTTACCGACCTTTGATTGCCGACCCAAAAGAGCTACGTAAAAAAAGAGTCTTCGAGGGGAAGATGATAAAAAAAGAAGGGAATTTCACCACACCTCCAGTTTAATCTGTAAGTGAATATGGATTAAGTATAAGAGACATCACAATCATCAATTGCCTCTATTCTTTGTAAGTTTTAAAGGATTTGGATTTTTATAAATGATATTTGCACTCGCGCCATAAGCCGTAAATCTGTATAATCTTGTTTTGGGTACAAGGATTTTCGCATGCGTTTATTGCAACAAGCTCTCACCTTCGACGACGTTTTATTAGTGCCAGCCTATTCCAACGTGCTGCCACGCGAGGTTTCTCTCGCTACACAACTCACTCGTAACATTCAGCTAAACATCCCACTTCTTTCTGCCGCGATGGATACGGTAACAGAAGCGCCACTGGCGATTGCCCTAGCGCAAGAAGGTGGCTTAGGCTTTATTCACAAAAATATGACAGCGATGAAACAGGCCGCGCATGTGGCTCGCGTTAAACGCTTTGAGTCTGGCGTGGTAAATGATCCGATTACAATTCAAAGTCACATGACTGTTCATGACGTTATTGCTCTAACTCAATTACATAAAATTTCAGGTTTGCCTGTTGTCGATAATGGCAAAATCATCGGAATCGTAACCAACCGTGATTTACGCTTTGAAACCAATTTAGATCAACCTATTAAAAACATCATGACACCAAGAGATAAATTGGTGACTGTACGTGAGGGTGCGGCCAAAGAGGACGTAATTCGCTTATTACATCAACACCGTTTAGAGCGTGTTCTGGTGATTGATGCATACGACACACTTAAAGGATTGATTACTGTTAAGGATATACAGAAATCTACTGACCACCCTTACGCCTGTAAAGATAGTGCAGGTCGCTTGCGCGTCGGCGCTGCAGTGGGTGTGGGCGAAGGTACAGAAGAACGAGTAGCTGCTTTAGCCGAAGCTGGCGTAGATGTCATTGTGGTTGATACGGCGCATGGTCACTCACAAGGTGTACTTGACCGCGTAACGTGGGTAAAAAAGAACTATCCACATATTGAAGTCATTGGTGGCAATATTGCTACTGCTTCTGCAGCTCTAGCTTTAGTGGATGCTGGAGCAGATGGAGTAAAGATTGGGATTGGGCCAGGTTCAATTTGCACTACGCGTATTGTCGCTGGTGTTGGTGTACCACAAATTAGCGCCATTTCTAATGTGGAAAAAGCCTTGGCCGGAAGTGGTGTTCCATTTATTGCCGACGGTGGCATTCGTTTCTCAGGTGATATTTCTAAAGCCATTGCAGCAGGTGCGCATAGTGTCATGCTAGGCGGCATGTTTGCGGGCACTGAAGAAGCACCTGGTGAGGTTGAGTTATTCCAAGGCCGTTCATATAAATCTTATCGTGGCATGGGTTCAATCGGCGCAATGGAAAAAGGATCTAGTGACCGCTACTTCCAAGAAAATAACGGTAACCCAGATAAATTAGTTCCAGAAGGAATTGAAGGTCGCGTGCCTTACAAAGGGAGTGTATTAGCCGTGATTCACCAACTAATGGGTGGCTTGCGCGCATCAATGGGCTATGTTGGTGCTAAAAACATTACCGAGATGCGTGAAAAAGCTGAGTTTGTGCAAATCACCTCAGCAGGCATGCGTGAGTCACATGTGCACGATGTACAAATCACTAAAGAGGCGCCTAATTATAGAATTGATTAGCGGCATACCCTCAGCCTCTCAATAACAACTAACGATTAACAACTAATGACCACCAACTCAAAGATTTTAATTCTCGACTTCGGCTCTCAATATACGCAGTTGATTGCTCGCCGTGTTCGCGAAGCTAATGTGTATTGCGAACTCCATACATGGGAAGTGAGCGATGCTTTTATCCGTGAATTTAACCCAGCGGGTATTATTTTATCCGGTGGCCCTAATTCCGTGTATGAAGACGAAACGCCACGCGCACCAGATGCAGTGTTTTCTCTTGGCGTACCAGTACTTGGCATTTGTTACGGCATGCAAACCATGGCGACACAATTAGGCGGCAAGGTAGAAAGTTCAGTGATTCATGAGTTTGGTTATGCTGAAATTCGCGCCCACGGACACTCTGCCCTTTTTAAAGATATTCAAGATACGGTGAATGAGCAAGGTCACGGTTTGATGGATGTGTGGATGAGCCACGGCGACAAGGTTACTGAATTACCTGCCGGTTTTAAAGTGATTGCCAGCAACGAATCAACCCCAATTGCCGCTATGGCTGATGAAACACGCAAATTTTACGCCGTGCAATTTCACCCAGAGGTCACGCACACAATTCAAGGAAAGGCTATTTTAAGCCGCTTTGTGCACGAAATTTGTAATTGCGACCTCAGTTGGAATATGCCGAACTACGTAGAAACTGCAGTCAATCACATTCGTTCTGTAGTCGGCACCGATCAAGTAATTTTAGGTTTGTCAGGTGGCGTGGATTCGTCTGTAGCCGCAGCACTGATTCATCAAGCCATTGGCGATCAACTGACCTGCGTATTTGTAGATAATGGTTTATTACGCTTAAATGAAGCTGAGCAAGTAATGGAAACTTTCGCTAAGAATCTAGGCGTTAAAGTCATTCATGTGGATGCTAGCGCCAAGTTTTTGGGTGACCTAGTGGGGGTCACTGATCCAGAAGCTAAACGTAAAATTATTGGCCGCGAATTCGTTGAGGTATTTCAGCAGGAATCTGCTAAGTTGCCGCAAGCTAAGTGGTTAGCCCAAGGTACAATTTACCCAGATGTCATTGAATCGGCAGGCGCTAAAACCAAAAACGCGCACAATATTAAAAGCCATCACAATGTAGGTGGCCTTCCAGAAACAATGAAACTCAAGCTATTAGAACCACTGCGCGAACTATTTAAAGACGAAGTACGTGAGCTCGGCGTAGCGCTTGGCTTGCCACATGATATGGTCTACCGACATCCGTTCCCAGGTCCAGGCTTGGGTGTACGCATCTTGGGTGAAGTGAAAAAAGAATTTGCCGATTTACTTCGCCGTGCTGATGCAATCTTTATTGAAGAGCTGCATAAAAGCGGTTGGTATGCTAAAACTTCACAGGCATTTACCGTCTTCTTACCCGTTAAGTCTGTAGGAGTAATGGGCGATGGACGCACCTACGATTACGTGGTCGCCTTGCGCGCTGTGGTCACCAGCGACTTCATGACTGCGCACTGGGCAGAACTGCCTTATGATTTACTGGGCAAGGTATCAAATAGAATTATCAATGAAGTGCGTGGCATAAATCGAGTGGTATATGATATTTCTGGAAAACCACCCGCTACCATTGAGTGGGAGTAATTACCCTGCATGAGTCGTGGCTTTGTTAAAGAAGATGATCTAGAGTTAGCAGGCACGGATGTCGCTGAACGTCCGATTAGCCAAGAAACGAACTACGTGACACCAACGGGATTAGCGCAACTACAAAGCCAAGCCAATATGCTGGAAAAAACGCATTTTGCACTTGTTCCGAATAAAGAAAATCCAATAATACAGCAACGCTTAGGGTCCATAGAGCGTGATTTGCGTTACGTGCAGGCGCGCTTGGAAAATGCCTTACTCATTGATCCAACTTCGCAGTCCAAAGCTACAGTCCTATTTGGCTCGACTGTGTCTATTGAAGATGAGCATGGTGACCCCCATCAATACAGCATTGTGGGCGAAGATGAAGCGGATATTGCTCAAAACAAGGTCAGCTGGCTATCACCGATAGCCAAGGCTATGCTAGGTCAAAAAGTGGGCGACAGCGTTGTATGGAAACGCCCTGCTGGTGATTTAAATTTAGAAATTTTAGCAATTAATTAGTATTAGCCTAGCGCTAAGACAAGCATATAAGGGAAATACCAAGTAATGAACGTCAACACCGCGATTGAAACACGTCGCTCAGTTAAAAGTTTTGATATCCACCATAAAATGACTAGCGCTGAGATTGATCAGTTGATGGCATTAGCGATGCTATCACCAACCGCATTCAATATTCAACATTGGCGCTTTGTGGTCGTAACAGAACCAGTGTTACGGCAACAAATTCGTGCAGTGAGCTGGAATCAGGCACAGGTTGAAGAAGCATCAGTCTTATTAGTATTAGCTGCTGATTTAAAAGCATGGGCTAAAAAACCAGAACGTTACTGGAAAGATGCTGCACCTGCTGTATCTGATATTTTGGTACCCGCAATAGGCAACTTTTACACGGGCAACGAACAAATGCAACGTGACGAAGTGATGCGTTCGTGCGGCATGGCTGCGATGACCATTATGCTTGCTGCAAAAGAAATGGGCTACGACACTTGCCCGATGGACGGCTTTGATTTTGATGCAGTGGCCAAATTAATTAACTTACCAGCTGACCATACACCGGTCATGTTTATTACGGTAGGTAAAGCCTTAAAACCGGCTTCCCCACGAAGTGGCCAATTAGCGATGGATGAAGTTGTAATACAGAATAAGTTTTAATCACTATAAAGCATTAAATTTTAAGGAAGTAACCGTGTTAATTAGCAACAATATCACCGTACAATTTGGCGCTAAGCCTCTATTTGAAAACGTTTCTGTTAAATTTGGCGACAACAACCGTTATGGTTTAATCGGTGCCAATGGCTGTGGAAAATCAACCTACATGAAGGTGTTGGCAGGCGAACTTGTGCCTAGCGCTGGCAATATTTCTATCGACAGTCATGAGCGCATGTCATTTCTTCATCAAGACCAATTTGCTTACGAAGATCAGCGCGTGCTGGATGTGGTCATGATGGGTCATGAAGAAATGTGGAAAGCAAACGTAGAAAAAAATGCTATCTACGCCAATTTAGAAGCGACCGAAGATGATTACATGAAAGCCGCAGAACTTGAAGGCGTGTTTGCTGAATATGACGGCTATACGGCTGAGTCACGTGCAGGCGAACTTTTATTAGGTGTGGGTATCCCGATCGAGCAACATAACGGCCTCATGAGTTCCGTTGCACCAGGCTGGAAGCTACGCGTATTGTTAGTGCAAGCACTGTTTTCCAACCCAGATATTTTATTGCTTGATGAACCGACCAACAACTTGGACATCAATACCATTCGTTGGCTTGAAGATGTGCTAAACAATCGTGATTGCACCATGGTTATTATTTCCCATGACCGACACTTTTTAAACCAAGTGTGCACACATACATGTGATATGGATTACGGTAAGATTGCGATGTATCCCGGTAACTACGATGACTATATGGAGGCCAGCACAGCAGCGCGTGCTCAAGCCACTAAAGATAATGACAAAGCCAAGCTGATGGTGGCTGAGTTGCAAGACTTTGTGCGCCGCTTCTCTGCGAATGCATCTAAAGCTAAGCAAGCGACCAGTCGCGCTAAGAAAATTGATAAGATTAAAATTGAAGAATTTAAACCCTCTTCGCGCCAATATCCCTTTATTCGCTTTGACTTTGACGATCGCGATAAGCTTTACCGCAATGCAGTTGAGCTAAAAAAACTTAGCCATGGTTTCGATCATATCTTGTTTAATGATGTAGACATGATGTTTGAAGCGGGTGAAAAAGTCGCTATTATTGGTGAAAATGGTATCGGAAAAACCACGTTCCTACGTTGTTTGGCAGGTGATTTACAGCCAAAACACGGAGAAGTGAAATGGGCTGAAAAGGCTAATATAGGCTACTTTGCGCAAGATCACGAATATGAATTTGAGCAAGGCGAAGAACTATTTGAATGGATGTCGCATTACCGTCAAACCGGCGATGATGACCAGGTAGTGCGTAGTATGCTAGGTCGCTTATTGTTTGGTGGCGATGATACCAAGAAGTCTGTCAAAGTCTTATCTGGTGGAGAAAAAGGCCGCATGCTCTACGGGAAAATGATGTTGGCCCGTACTAATGTAATGTTAATGGATGAGCCGACCAACCATATGGACATGGAGTCGATTGAGGCACTTAATACCGCGTTGGATAAATACAAAGGCACACTATTTTTTGTCAGCCATGACCGTGAATTTGTGAGCTCAATTGCCACCCGTATTATTGAAATAAAAGCCGATAAAATCATCGACTTTACAGGTAACTACGAAGATTACTTGTTGAGCCAAGGCGTTCAGTAAACGTACTAAGGCGTAATCACTAAAAAGGGGTGCACAACTGTGCGCCCCTTTTTTATTAGTTAACACACATTAACGCTGTTTGATGTATGTCAACGCAGAATGTGTATGAAAAGTTCATATTAACAAGATACTCTGCAATGACGCAGATAGTTATTTATTTTTTAAGGAACTTGATCATGAAATTACTTACTAATCTACTCTCTACAGACTATGGATTGACCAGTTTGGCGGTTATTGCTTTTGTACTCGTGATGTCCATCTGGTTTTTTAACTACTTTAAACGAAAAATGAATGAAGACGCTAAAGCAGCAGGCGAACAATAAGCACTGAATCTAAATGTAGAAGTTAAACATCATCATTGTGATTAAATTTATACAGACATAAATAGATACAAATTAACAGTTGCTTGCATGGTCTTCAATCTGATATAAAATAACCAGATTAATAATAAATAGACTAGGCTTAAAAAAACTCCCACCCTCTTTTGCAGGCTTTCTCTAATTGCCTATGCATGCTTGATGTTATGCCCTGTGGCAAATGCCAGAGATAGTCTTTGGTATAAGACTGACGATCCACTTAAAACTGAGTCGGCATTACCCCCTGCCATTCCTGATGGCTACCTAGAAAGTGCCGCGTGTAATGCAATTAACTACAACGAATCACTTAATTTAAGTCAGGTGGTTGAAGCTGCGTTATGTAATAACCCGCAAACACAACAAGCCTATGCCTCAGCCCGCGCACAAGCAGCACAACTAGGTATCGCAAAATCAGCCTACTTGCCTACATTGGACGATAAGATTGGCACTAACGTCAATGTAAACACACCTGAATTAGCTGCGCGCAGTAACCCTTACGGCAATTTAACCAACAGCATTGTGGCCTCTTACTTGTTATATGATTTTGGAAGTCGAGACGCCAATCTAGAGAACGCACGTCAGTTATTGCAAGCCGTAAGTGCCACGCAAATTAGTATCGTGCAAACCATATTGTTGAATGCTGTTCAGGCTTTCTATCAAGTTCAGGCAAACATTGCCTCACTGACAGCTGCCAACGAGTCCGAGCGCGCAAGTGAAGAAAGTTTCAAAGCTGCGCAAGCACGTTATCTTGCTGGCGTTTCAACGCCTGCTGATAAATTACAAGCACAGACATTATTTGCACAAAACACGCTCACGCGCATTACGGCTGAAGGGACACTCAAAACCTCCTACGGCACCTTGGCCAACGTGATGGGATTAGTCGCAAACAAAACACTTAAACTAGTTCCTAGTGTAATCGTGCAGCCACTAGATTCTATTGATCAAGATATCAATGCAATGATAGAGCAGGCGCGAAACCGCCGCCCTGACCTACTAGCTAGCGAAGCGCAATTAAAAGCAGCACAAGCTGCCATAGACGCATCACGTGCAGCATCTAAACCTACGTTTACTGTTTCGCTTTCCAACAGCTACAGTGATGGAAGCCGCATTTCTAATGCTGACAATTCTGCTTTAGGACTTAGCGTTAGCATTCCCATCTTTGGTGGCTATGCGCCCACCTATAGAATCCGTGCCGCTGAAGCCAATGCAGATTTACGTAGCGCAGTGCGTGATCAGTTGCGCTTACAGGTTTCACTTGATGTATGGACTGCATACCAAAACTTGCGCACCGCCAATGAATCGATACGCGCAGCCACAGTCTTGGTTAGTAGCGCAGAAGAATCTTCACGGGTAGCCTTGGGCCGTTATAAGGCCGGTGTGGGTAATATCATTGATACATTAAATGCGCAAAGCGCTTTGGCTAGCGCACGCCAACAGATAATTCAAGCTAATTTGAATTTGAATATTGCGCGCAGCACACTTGCGCAATCCATAGGGACTCTGGATAACGCAATGATTCAATCTCTACCTAATAGCAACATGACCGGTTTAAACACAAGCACACAAGAAAGGCAGCCATGAGCCGCATTGTTAAAAAAAGCATCACACTTCTGATCCTGCTGACATTAATCGCTGCTGGAGTCTACTTCTACCAAAAAAGTAAAGTACTGTTGCCTGAAAAAATGTATCGACTTCAACCTATAAGTCAGGGGGATGTGGTGCAAACAGTATCTGCTAATGGCACACTTAATCCAGTGACATTAATTAATGTAGGTGCTCAAGTATCAGGACGCGTGAACAAACTGTTCGTCGACTTCAATGATCATGTTGAAAAAAATCAAGTATTACTAACGCTAGAACCAGAATTATTTAATGCTCAAATTGGCCAATCACAAGGCAATGTTCGAAATGCACAGGCCTCAGTTGATCTGGCCATCGCTAACGAAGCACGCATGCGCACTCTTTTTACGCAGGACTATGCCTCTAAACAAGATTTAGACCAATCCGTACAGGCATTAAAGTCTGCTAGGGCGCAACTTGAAACTGCGCGAGGACAACTACTACGCGATAACACCAATCTTAGCTACTCTATTATTCGCTCGCCAGTGTCAGGTGTGGTGGTTGATCGGGTAGTGGATGTAGGTCAAACCGTCGCTGCTAGCTTTCAAACACCGACACTAATCAAAATTGCACAAGATTTATCCAAAATGCAGATCGACACAAGCTTTGCCGAAGCCGATATCGGCAATATAAAAGTGGGTCAAAAAGCTAAATTTAGTGTCGATGCATTTCAAAGTCGTATTTTTGAAGGTACGGTAAAACAACTAAGACTCAACCCAACCGTAATCACGAACGTGGTCACCTACGACGTAGTGATATCAGTAGATAACCCAGAAAAAATCTTACTGCCAGGCATGACTGCTTACGTCAACATCATGGTATCCAAACATGATAATGTGATGCTCACCCCTAACGCAGCTTTACGCTTTAAACCCAAACAGGACGAAAACCAAACTAACAGTGGGTCTAGTGCTGATGCTAAAAACCACGGTCAACATGGCGGAAAGAAAAAAACTGGGCAAGAGGACCTTTCAAGTGGGAAAGTCTATGTCATACGTGATGGGAAACTAACCCCTATTCGCATTAGCTTAGGCATTTCAGATGGTCGCTTTACTGAGTTTACCAGCACAGATATTAAGTTAAGTGATCAAGTCATCGTAGGTGAAAACCAAGCGAATGACACTACTTCACCTTCCGGCAGCAGCATGAAATTTAGGATGTTTTAATGGCGCAAAGCCTAGCAAAAAAAATAAATAAAAATCTAGTCGATGTACGTGATCTACACAAAGACTATTACACCGTAGCTGGCACCATAAATGTGCTTAAACAGGTAAATTTTTCTATGGCTATTGGTGACTACGTTGCCATCATGGGACCTTCCGGTTCGGGTAAATCTACTTTTATGAATATTTTAGGTTGCTTAGATCAGCCAACCAGTGGCGAGTACGAACTAGATGGTCATCAGGTGGCCAAGCTTAGCGCAAATGCGCTAGCTCAAACCCGCAATCAAACAATAGGTTTTGTATTTCAGGGTTTTAATCTGCTATCTCGCGTTAATCTTATTGATAACGTAGCCCTGCCCTTAGTCTATGCTGGTGTAGAGAAAACTGAGCGCCAAGCACGTGCAAAAGTCTTATTGAAAAAAGTGGGCTTAGAACTTCATATGCAGTCTATGCCCAATCAAATATCAGGCGGACAGCAGCAACGTGTTGCAATCGCACGCGCCTTAATCAACAATCCTCGCTTGATTCTAGCTGACGAGCCTACTGGCAACCTAGATAGCAGCACTAGCGAAGAAATTATGGCGTTATTTTCAGAACTTAATCAGGATGGTATTAGTATTATTCTAGTCACACATGAAACTGAAATTGCCGCGCACGCTAGCCGGCAAGTGCGATTTTTGGATGGCCGCATCGTGCAAGATGAACGAAGTAAAGAAATTTCTAGCCAATTAAGTATGGAGGCTAGTTAATGTTTTCTGCGATGTTAGGTGAAGCTTGGCGTGCCATGGGTGCGAACCGTTTACGTACTTTTTTAACCATGCTAGGCATGGTGATTGGCGTTGCTTCTGTTGTACTCATGATGGCAGTAGGTCAAGGCGCTCAAGAGTCTGTAAAGCAATCTATAAACGCCATGGGCAGCAATCTATTTATTGTGCTTTCTGGATCCTTTACCGCTGGTGGCGTTAGATCTAGTAGCGGAAACAGCAGCACACTTACCGTGCTTGATGCCAACGCAATAAACGAGTTAGATGGTGTGGCGAATGTAGCTCCTATTAGCACAGGAGGCGGTCAAGCGGTGTTTGGAAGCAATAACTGGAGCACCACGATTACAGGAACCTCACCCTCTTATTTAGATATCCGCTCTTGGGAATTAGAGGATGGCTTTGTATTCTCTGCATCAGATATGCGCTCCGCAACGCGAGTAGCACTTGTTGGCAAAACAGTAGTCGATAATATCTTTGGTGATATAGACCCTATCGGAAAAACCATACGTATTAAACAAAACCCATTTATTGTTCTAGGGGTCTTGAAAAGTAAAGGTCAAAGCCTAGATGGCCGAGACCAAGATGACACCATTGTTATTCCACTGACGACCGCGCAGCGTAAGATTTTAGGCAATCAGTTTAATGGCAGTGTTCGTCAAGTAATCGTGCAAGCCACCACACCTGAAATGATGCCAACGGTAGAACAAAACATTAATGCCTTACTGCATCAACGTCACAAAATAAGAGATGGCGCTGATAGCGACTTTTTTGTGCGAAACCTTACAGCGGTTGCCAACTCAGCCGCTGAAACTACACGCACGATGTCACTGCTGCTAGGCGCAATTGCTTCAGTGTCGCTACTAGTAGGTGGCATTGGAATTATGAACATCATGTTGGTATCGGTCACAGAACGCACGCGTGAAATCGGCATCCGCATGGCTATTGGCGCTCGTGAGCGAGATATCCTAATGCAATTCTTACTAGAGGCCATTGTGATTTCGATAATCGGCTGTCTTATCGGGTTAGCGCTTGGTATCTCAGGAGCTATGCTCGTCAATAAACTAGCGGAGGCCGCCGTGGTCATCTCAGGAAACTCCATTCTGATTGCATTTGGTGTTGCTGCAAGTGTTGGCGTTTTCTTTGGCTACTATCCCGCAAAAAAAGCAGCCCGCCTAAACCCAATTGAAGCACTACGCTACCAATAACAAAACCATTTAAGTGAGACCAATCCACTTCACTGACTTCGGACGCTGTTATATCCATAAAACTTCACTTTCGCCTTAAATTCAAGATCCATAGCCGTCATTCATAGCCACAAAAAAAAGACACCAGAAGGTGTCTATTTGAATTTAACTGACAGGGCTATCAACTACCACAACTGACACATAATCCTTTTTTAGCGTCATAGCCTTTAATTGATTCGATACCCTTAACGTTTGTCATTATTGTGCCATCAAGCGTCGCTTCATTAAGGTCAGCTCCAGTGATATCAGCGCCAGTTAAATCCGCTTTACTAAAGTCAGCTCTAAATAGATTGGTATTACGTAAGTTAGCACCTCTTAAATCTGCGAAGGGTAAGTTACAGCGGTTAATATCGGACCCCTCGAAATTTGTATTAGCAAAGCGACCACCCACAGCATCAAAACGCATAGCACCCATCGGCTGATTACCAATATCTAACCCGAAACGACCTTTGCTAACATTTGCATTGCTCATATCAACATTGCCGAGCGTACCAATCATACGAGCATTAGATAGATTAGCGCCCTTGAAGTTAGTTTTATCAAAAATAGCTTGAAATATTGTGGCATTTTTAAGGTTAGCACCACTCAAGTCCGCACCCTCAAGGCGAGCTAGATTGAGATATGCTCCTTCTAGGTTCGCACCACTTAGATTAGCGCCACGAAGATAAGCGCCGAAGAAGCTAGTATTGACCATCTTACAATGGTGAAGATCCATACCATCGAACTGCAAGTAACCTACGTCTTTATTGGATAAATCGCATGCATTACTCTTTATTTGCGCTAATGCTTCAGCTTGGGTAATTTTTACACGCCCATCAGCATCTGTTGTAGCCGACGCGTCCGCTAGCTTTTCGTAAAAAGCTTTAGCCTTTGAAATGATTGTCTTTGGATGCTCTAGAAACTCATCTTTGCTAGCTTCAGTACCAAAGCAATAAGTTTTACCTTCAAAATCCGCATTAATTAAGCATTGGGTTTTAAATATGCGGTTTTCTGACAAACTAAATGTACAGTTATTATCAAACTCTCCTGCAAAACTAACACTCGAAAACAACATCATTAATAAGAAGCAAGTTGAATAAATCTTATTCATGTGATTTCTCCATTGTTTTTTATAAATCTTAATTTTTAAACTATATATCTAAATCTAATTAATTTGACTTTTTATTCATAAATTAATTCATATAGTAGGTTGCTACTAGATTAGTCAAGAGCGAGTCGGCTAATCTGATTGTTACTAGCTATAGAAAAGATCGTAGGAAAAGTTATTTGCGACATGTTGCATTCATTAACAATCTTTTGAGGTTACTGTAAAATAATTTGTATCAGTATATAGACTGGAGTTAGAGTATGATTAAATCCTTCTTAAATCTTTTAGATATAACGTTAAAGACATGTCATTAAAACTAATCATTTATATTGCAGTATTAATCTTGGCATTTTTTGGTTATCGAAATTATGCATCAGCAGCCAACATAGACTTACAAATTGGCGATGATGCCCCTAGTTTCACACTCAATGATGCTCAAGGAAAACCCCATTCTTTAAATGACTATGCGGGAAAATATCTTGTGCTTTACTTTTATCCTAAAGATGACACGCCAGGCTGTACCAAGGAGGCGTGCAACTTTAGAGATGACTTTTCAAAGTTCAATAAATTAGGTGTGAGTGTTGTAGGAATTAGTGTTGATAGTATTCAGTCACATGACAAATTTACACAGAAGTATCATTTACCATTTCCGTTACTAGCGGACATCGATGGCAAGGTTGCCAGCAATTACAATGCTTTGACTAACCTTTTTATAGTAAAAATAGCTAAGCGTTATACTTTTTTAATTGATCCTAGTGGCAAAGTATCTAAAATATATAAAAACGTAGACACCTCGAACCACTCTCAACAAATTGCAGACGACATTAAACTTATATTAAGCAATAATTAAGAATTAGAAGATTCAACAATATCCCATCAAGTAATTCTCTTGAAGCCAATGATTGAGTACACCTCAAAGCAATCTTTGAATTTTGGTGCATCCTACCCAAAGCAAACATCTACCTTGCGTTTTTAAATAAAATTTAAAGTATTTATTTTTAACTATATTAGCAACGTAAGTGCTTGCCCTTATACCTAAAGCATCAAATATATTTTATATGTAAGATTAGTAATAAAACTCTTATATTTAGGTGTTAATGATGTCTACAAACTTACTTTATGACGCGATAGACAAGATAGTTGCCGAAAGAGAAAAGCTTAAAAACAGGCTGGATGGCGCTGAAAAGAAGTTATCTGTACTTTCTTCTTCTCAAGCTATTGCACAAGCTAAACTCCTAAAAGCACAAGCTATAGTAAGGAATTCGCTGAATTTAGCACAAGAAACTGAGAGGGCTACACTTGCAACGAAACAAGCGCTAGCTACCCTTAATCTCGCGAATAGTAAAGATGTTCAAATAACAGATATAGCATCACTTAAAGCACAGCAAGTGCAATTAACGGCTCAATTAACAGCTGTTCAGCTTGTAGCTATGAATGCACTAGTGGCGGCACAAGTGGCAGCACAAGTAGCGTTTGATGCCGACAACGTTCTGTCTACGGCGATTGCACAAGCTGCAATCTTGAAAAAATAGTTGCCCCTAGCTTAAATTTAGGACTATATGCCCACACCTCCAACAACAAATCATCAAACTCAATTACCTAAGAGTGAAATTAACACGCTATTGGCTTCCATTATTCAATCATCTGACGATGCCATTATTGCTAAGGATTTAATTGGGGTTATTACTAGCTGGAATCCTGGCGCAGAGAAGATATTTGGGTACACTGCCGAAGAGGTTATCGGCCATTCAATAAACATTATAATTCCCCCAGAGTTATTGAATGAAGAATCGGAAATTTTGAAGAAAATCTTACAGGGGAAAAAAACAAGCCATCTTGAGACTGTCCGTATTTGCAAAGATGGCCAACGCATTGACGTCTCAGTTTCAACTTCCCCAATCATGGATTTAAACGGCAAGATTATTGGTGCATCTAAAATTCTTCGGGATATTACTCAGTCAAAGAAACAAGAGCGGCTATTGAAAGAAGCCAACAAAAACCTCGCCTTCCAGAATAAAGAGAAAGCTAAATATGCTGCCGAGTTGTTGCTGATTAACAAAAAGTTAGAAATTAGTCTTTTAGAAACTGTGCACTTGGCATCGCGTATAGGTGAAATGCGTGACGCCTATACAGCAGGTCACGAACAGACTGTAGGTAAACTATCGGAGGCAATTGCAACTGAACTTGGCTTTGACAAGTTATTTCAAGATGGTATACGTATAGCTGGTTATTTACATGATATTGGTAAAATAATTGTGCCTATTGAAATTTTAGTTAAACCAAGGAAGTTAACTATAAAAGAATATGAATTAGTTAAAGAGCATGTTTATGCGGGCTATTATCTTCTTAGTGAAATTTCTTTCCCATGGCCTATAGCAAACGTTGTCTTAGAACATCATGAAAGGTTGGATGGTAGTGGCTACCCAAAGGGACTGAAAGGTGATGAAATTTCAATGGCGGGGAGAATCATGGCTGTAGCTGATGTTTTTGACGCAATGTCGACACATCGCCCATATCGGCCAGGCTTAGGGATAGACGCTGCTTTAGCCGAAATAAAGCGCGGTTCTGGAATGCAATACGATAAGACGGCAGTAGATGCTTGCATCAAGCTAATTGAAGTTAAAGGGTTCAAATTAAAAGAAACGATGCCCCTCTAAGATAGATGACATGATAACGAGTGGTGGCCTATGGGCTTAGAAATTCCATGCACTATTGCATACGCGTAACTATAAGTAGCCTGTGTGCTTAAGTAAATCATTCAGCGAGACCGGTACAAGTTATGTTATCAATGTAATCTGAACAATTAGCGCTATATCTCCGTGTAAGCACGCATTCAATCCAAAAGGCAATTGGCTCTTGGTGGACCATCAGCATATTAATTAAGTTGTTTAAAAAAAGATGGCAGGTATATTTTAAACTCCCCAAATTATTATCACTTTGTGCTTCAGAAAACAAAAAACCCAGCGCTAGGCTGGGCTCTTTGTAATCAATTACATATATGCGTAATCTTATTTACCTGATCGTTTACGCTCATTTTCTGTTAAGTAGCGTTTACGGATACGAATTGTTTTTGGTGTAATTTCAACCAACTCATCATCATCAATAAACTCAACAGCTGACTCTAAGGATAAAGCGATTGGTGTAATCAAACGTACAGCTTCATCAGTACCTGATGAACGCACGTTAGTCAGTTGTTTACCTTTAATCGGGTTAACCACCAAATCGTTATCACGACTGTGAATACCAATAACCATACCCTCATACAATTTGTCACCAGGTACAGAGAACATTTTACCGCGATCTTGCAGTTTCCATAGGGCGTAGGCAACAGCCTCGCCGTGCTCCGCTGAAATCAACACACCGTTACGACGACCTGGCATATCTGCTTTGACTGGCGCGTATTCATCAAACACGTGACCCATTAAGCCAGTACCGCGTGTCATCGTTAAGAACTCACCTTGGAAACCGATCAAACCACGTGCTGGAATCCTGTATTCCAAACGTGTACGGCCATTACCATCAGATTCCATATTTTGCATTTCACCACGACGACGACCTAACTCCTCCATCGCAGCACCTTGATGCTCATCTTCCACATCGACGGTAAGAATTTCATATGGCTCACATTTTTGACCATTGATTTCACGGTACACCACTTTTGGTTTACCTACAGCCATTTCAAAGCCTTCACGACGCATATTCTCTAACAAAATAGTTAAATGCAATTCACCACGACCTGAAACACGGAATACATCAGCATCTTCAGTTTCATCAACACGTAAAGCGACGTTAACTAACAACTCTTTAGTTAAACGATCACGAATTTGACGTGAAGTAACAAACTTACCTTCAGTACCGGCTAAAGGTGAAGTGTTCACCATAAAGTCCATGGTCAATGTTGGCTCATCTACACCTAGATGCGGTAGGCCAACTGGATTTTCACGATCACATATGGTGAAGCCAATACCGATATCATCTAAACCAGAAATAATCACGATATCGCCTGCTTCAGCTTCGTCAACTAGCACACGCTCTAAACCACGGAAACCCAATACTTGGTTAATTTTACCAACTGCGATTTGTTTGCTTTCGTTCATGACTGCAACTGCTTGGCCTGGTTTAATACGACCATTAGTGATACGGCCAACGCCTAGGCGACCAGTATAGGTAGAGTAATCTAAAGCTGACACTTGCAATTGCAATGGCGCATTGCTGTCACCTGATGGCGGTGCAACATGGCTTAAAATAGTTTCAAATAAAGCGCGCATGTTATCTGAAGGTGTCTTCATATCTAACATGGCATAGCCATTAATCGCTGAAGCATATACTACTGGGAAATCTAACTGCTCATCGGTTGCACCTAAATTAGCGAACAGATCAAACGTTTGGTTAACTACCCAGTCTGTACGAGCACCTGGACGATCTACCTTATTAATCACAACGATAGGTTTTAAACCTAAGGCTAGCGCTTTCTTCGTTACAAAACGCGTTTGTGGCATAGGGCCTTCAACCGCATCTACTAAAAGAACAACACCGTCAACCATACCTAATACGCGCTCTACTTCACCACCAAAGTCCGCATGGCCTGGAGTGTCCACAATATTAATATGTGTACCTTCGTAGTTTAAGGCAGTGTTTTTTGCCAAGATGGTAATACCACGTTCTTTTTCAATATCACCACTATCCATTACACGCTCAGACACGACCTGATGCCCTGTAAATGTTCCGGCTTGATGTAAAAGCTTGTCTACCATAGTTGTTTTACCATGGTCAACGTGGGCAATAATTGCGATATTTCTTAAATTACGTAACATGTTGTTGCTGCCATATCATTGAAAGACGCGGATTTTAACACAGATAGCGCCTATTTAAGTTTGCGGATTGAATTAATAATTTGACTTTAAGTTTTAATTGGATATACTGCGCACTTCATTCGCGTTACAGGTTTTATTTGTAATGCTTGAATCATTGCCCTGACCCTTCTGTTGCTCGTGAAATTTTGAAGCAACTATCAAGAAATCGAACTTTTGATTTTTACTGGTTAGCGGCTGTGCCCGTGCGCTGGTAAAGATTATATGAGTTGGTTTACATTAAGTTTACTTTTACAGTAACAAACACTGTGGTCGATTACTCGGCCCAGCGACTTAATTAAGTCCCATACAAATATTCTCTGCGTTTATATTGCCCTTGAACCTAAGCTTAACTAATTGCTTAGTTTCAAATGATATGGCCGTTTTTACTTGGCGCCCTTTTTGTTTTTATTGAAAGGGACTATCTTGTCTTTTGAATCGTTAAACCTTGCTACTGAATTACTTCGTGCTATCGAAGAATCAGGCTATAC
>TBL_comb47_HYPODRAFT_10003241_pt1 | contig 19446 bp, 19 predicted proteins | sample TroBogypolimnion_40_FD_10682 | JGI IMG/M metagenome (IMG submission 10682) | reverse complement strand
ACCTGTCTCCTGTTTTTTAATTGTTTTTTACATCGTCACGCTGTCGCAACGTGTGTATACATATAGTAAATTTGTAAACAGAAGCTGTGAAAATAAGCTCAAAAAACGGCATAAAATGCATTTTTGAAACTCATGGTTTTAGACGATAAAAATCGCAGGGTTTACCCGCCGGAGAAGAAGCCGCTGATTAATAGATTTCTTGCAGATTTAATATTGAATGTTAAATCTGCAAGAATTTTGCTTGAAAAAGTTTTCCCTTCGTGTAATTTTAATATTCAAAGTTAAATTTACAAAGGAGGCGTATCGTGATTAAACGTTTTCTTGCCGAGGCATTGAAAAAAGCGGCGGCGCAATATCCGGTTATTGCTTTGACTGGTCCCAGGCAATCGGGCAAAACGACACTTTGTCTTGATCTGTTTAGCGGTTACGCTTATGTGAATCTGGAAAAACCGGATGTCCGCAATTTTGCAATTGAAGACCCGAACGGATTTCTCGCCCAGTTCAAAACCCCGGTCATTCTGGACGAAATCCAGCGCGTACCTCAATTATTTTCCTATCTGATGCCAATTGTCGATGCGGAAAAAATTCCGGGGCGCTTTATTCTCACTGGTTCTCAGAATTTTCTTCTTATGGAAGCCGTTTTCCAGTCGCTGGCCGGACGTTGCGCAATATTTCATCTGTTGCCGTTTTCGCTGCGTGAACTTGCCGGATATCCCGGCCTGGACGTATTTTCTTTCGACGAACAGGAAACTGTGGAGAAACCGGACGGGTTCGAACTGAATCAACTCATGCAGCGCGGTTTTTATCCTCCCGTTCATGACCGCGGCTATTCTCCTTTTGATTGGCTGGGGCAATATACGCAAACCTATCTTGAACGGGATGTGCGCAACCTGATTAATATCGGCGACCTTGAAACTTTTGAGCGTTTTCTCCGGCTTTGCGCCGGGCGTTCAGGACAGATTCTGAATTATTCCTCCCTTGCCGCCGACTGCGGTATTTCCGTGGTCACGGCCAAGCGCTGGTTATCCGTATTGAAAGCCAGTTTTATCGTTACGCTTTTGCAGCCCTACTACCGGAATTTCAATAAGCGGATGATTAAAAGTCCCAAACTGTACTTTATTGACACCGGACTGCTTTGCTATTTGCTTGGCGTCCGCACTCCGGAAGAACTGGTGAACCACAGCGGCAGAGGCGCAATTTTTGAAACTTTCGTGGTATCGGAACTGATCAAAGAGTGCTTCAGCATGGGTACTGAACCGCCGCTCTACTATTGGCGCGATTCATCCGGACACGAAATTGATATTGTAATCGGAAATGGAGAAAAACTGTATCCGGTTGAAATTAAATCCGGCGCGACTATCGCCTCTGATATGTTCAACGGGTTGAAATGGTGGCAGGAACTGACATCCTGTAAATCCGGAGCCATGGTTTATGGCGGCGGTGACAGTTATGACAGGCAAGGTTTCAAGGTACTGCCGTGGTTCAACATCTAGTCCAGATTTTTTAAAATACAGAAATTACAAAAAAATACGGGAAAAATCAAATCCAAAAAGCAAAACATATTCTCGCACGAAGACACAAAGGCACGGAGAGAAGACAAAGTTTATTTTCTTTACGCCTTTGTGAGAGATAATTTCCCTTTCAAAAAGGGCATTTGTTGATTACTGGTTTTAACGAGGTAAATTAGGAACCGGTTAACCTATCGGAGATAAGCGCAAACTTAATATAGAAGGGGGACATTATGGATTATAGACAGAAGGATTTTTTAACAAAATTTAAAGATGCGTCAAAACATTTAAAAGTTACTCCAAATGAACTCATATCATTAAAGGTACGTGAGAATTCAAACTATCAAGAATACAAAGTTTTACTTGACGATTTGGAAAAATCAGGGCTTAGTATTACCCAAATAGATGGAAAATTACAGGGTAACGGATATCTTGTGGCTAATTTCGATTCAAAGGTAATTATCGTTGAGCATGAAACAGGATTGGAAATTCTCTATATTGCAGGCTCAATTGCTTCATTGTTGGCTTTACCTCAGATAATATTATTTTATTGGGAAAAAGCTAATTCTCTTAAAAATCGATTTATGCATCATTTTAATGATGACGGAGGAATTGAAATTCGCAAACTGGATAATAGTGGTCAGCTTGTCGAAGAGCACTTTTCGAAATCATATATCCAAAATCAGGCGTTACTTAATGCGAGCAATGAGATCAGTCAACTAAAAAATGAAGTTAAAAATCTTAATACTCGCTTAGGCGTACTTGAAAAGAAAATATCCATACCGAATAAGAAAATAAAGAAATAGAATATCAGGTCGAGATTTACTAAGGTCTTTACCGATGAGACAATTAAGGTGTACCTCTTTTTCACACACGCCGCGCTTCCGCGTGAACACGACTGCCAGGCTCGTGATAAAACTTCTGCGGGAGCCATATTTGTGCAATTATTTTTACTTTTGATTTTTTGATGACGGCTTGTAATTCGGGCTTTTAGAAATTAGATTCTAGTCCGTACGACGACGGCGGAATGCCTCGCTTCGACGATGGAATATTATATGCAGGTTTAAGATGGCACACAAGAAAAAAACTAAAAAATACTTTGTTAAAATAGAAGCAGATGAATGCAAGGGCTGCGAACGCTGTGTGAACGCCTGTCCCAAAGCCGTGCTTAAAATGGGTACGGATCTGAACTTCATGGGGTTTCCTTTCGCATATTATGTCGGCGCGGGCTGCGTCGGCTGCGCCGCCTGCTTTTACAATTGCCCGGAACCGGGAGCAATCACGATACTTGAAGAATCAGACGACGCGGATGACTCCGGCAAAGAAGAGGAAGAAGACTAGCATGAATAATTCAACAGTACATACTAATAAGCTGCTGCTGAAAGGCAATGAAGCCGTAGTTTACGGCGCGCTGCTTGCCGCCTGCGACTGCTTTTTCGGCTATCCGATCACTCCGGCCAGCGAAATCGCCCATACCGCCGCGGAATATTTTCCGAAGCTCGGACGGGTGTTCTTGCAGGCTGAATCGGAGACCGCCGCCATCAACATGGTGCTGGGCGCATCCGCCGCCGGACGCAGGGTAATGACGGCGTCCTCCGGGCTGGGCATCAGCCTGAAACAGGAAGGCGTCTCCTATCTGGCCGGCAGCGAACTGCCCGCCGTCATCGTGGATATCATGCGCGGCGGCCCCGGCCTCGGCAATATCGGTCCCGAACAATCCGACTACAACCAGGTGGTCAAAGGCGGCGGCCACGGCAACTATAAGTGTATCGTCGTCGCGCCGAATTCAGCCCAGGAAATGTGCGATTTCGCGTTCTGGGCCTTTGATCTGGCCGACAAATATCTGCTGCCGGTCTATATTCTGACCGACGGCGTGGTCGGGCAAATGCTGGAACTGGTCACGCTGCCCGAACCGATTGACCGGAAGCCGGTCCCGAAATGGGCGCTGGACGGCAAATACAATCCGCGCACCAATATGATCACCTCGATTTATCTGGAACACGACGACTTGGAACAGCGCAATATACACCTTCAGGAAAAATACGCTGAAATCATGAGAAAAGAGCAGCGCGCCGAAGAATATTTGACGGATGACGCCGAAATCGTGATCACCGGGCACGGCATTGTCAGCCGTCTGGCCCAGACCGCGGTTGACGAACTGCGCGAAGCAGGAATTAAAGCCGGGGCGCTGCGTCCGGTGACGCTGTTTCCGTTCCCGGCGGACTCCTTCAAAAAGGTTGCCCGTACCGCGAAACAGCTCCTGTGCGTGGAAATGAGCAACGGGCAGATGATTGATGACGTAAAACTGTCCATCGAATGCTCCCGCCCGGTGCATCTGTTAAACCGGATGGGCGGCAATGTCCCGACGGTTGACAGCATTGTGGAAAAATGCCGGCAACTGGCCGGCAGCGGAAATTCCGGCAAAAGCAAAACACGCCGAGGAGAAAAGAAATGACCGATACCACGGATATGAAAGTTAAATACGGCAGGCCGAAAGGTTTTTTTGATATATTTGAACGCCGTCCGGGCGCAGTTAAAAAGAACATGCATTACTGTCCGGGCTGCGGCCACGGCATCGTGCATAAAATCATCGCTGAATCCATCGCGGATTTCGACATTCAGGACCGGACGATCATGATCGCCCCGGTCGGATGTTCCGTTTTTTCCTATTACTATTATGACTGTTTCGGGATTTCCGCGCCGCACGGCCGCGCCCCGGCAGTGGCTACCGGGCTGGTCAGGTCCAACCCCGACAATATCGTAATCTCCTATCAGGGCGACGGCGACCTGGGGGCCATCGGCTTCAACAACTTCATCCAGGCGGCCAATCGCGGCGAAAACATCGCCGTGTTCTTTGTCAACAACGGCATTTACGGCATGACCGGCGGCCAGATGGCCCCGACCACGCTGCCCGGACAGAAAACCGTGACGTCGCCGTTGGGCCGTTCGGTCACCAACGAAGGCTATCCGCTGAAAGTATCGGAAATGGTCTCCGCTCTCGACGCTCCGATTTATGTGGAAAGAGTTTCTCTGAGTTCGACCAAAAACATCATGAAAACCCGCAAAGCGATCAGAAAGGCGTTCCAGAATACGATTGACCGCAAAGGTTTTTCCATGGTGGAAATTCTGGCCGGCTGCCCGACCAATATGAAATTCAACTCCAAAGAAATGAACGAATTTATTGAAACCCAGATGCAGCATTACTTCCCGCTGGGCTGTTTCAAGGATATCGCCGACACCCGCGACCCGATCAAGCGGCCCGAAGGCATCTATGATAAGCAGAAAGTAAAAGATATTCTTTATCCGATCAAGGTAGCGAAAGGCGTCAGCGCGGATTTCAAGAATCAATCCAAGATTTTCCAGAAGGAAAGAAAGATCAAAATTGCCGGATTCGGCGGTCAGGGCGTGCTCAGTCTGGGAATGATGATCGCCACGATGGGCAAGCTCCGCAATTTCAATGTCACCTGGCTGCCCTCATACGGTCCGGAAATGCGCGGCGGCACCGCCAACTGCACCATCATCACCAGCCGCGAAAAAGTCTGCTCCCCGATCGTGGACAAGCTGTGCAATCTGCTGATTGTGCTGAACCAGCCGTCAATGGAAAAATTCCTGCCGGAACTCAAACAGAATGGCGTGCTGCTGTATGACAGTTCCACCATCGCGCCGCCGGAATGCGGCAAGGATAAAATCATTTATGCCGTCAAAGCCTCCGAGATCGCCAAAAAAATCGGCAGCCTGAGATGCGCCAACTCCGTGATTCTCGGCGCGCTTTCAGTTGTCATGAAAGACTATTTCCTGGAAGGCAAAGACAAGAAAGATTTCGACCGCGCATTTGAAGAGGCGATCATGGATTGTTTTGCCAGTAAGCAGAATGTCATCCAGATGAATATCGAAGCTTTTTACGCCGGGAAAGAAGCGGTTGAAGGCACTCTGACTAATCCGCAGAAGACATAAATTTGAAGAATCCAGAATTCAGAATTCAGGAGTCAGAATAAATCCTGAAAACTAAGAATAAAACCAGGAAGGCAGAGAGGCTCAAAAACGGAGCGGCATAATTTGCGTTTTTGGAGGGTTATGCTCCGTCATAACCGGGTTTCACGGTTTTAGCTGATGCTCGATATGATGAATTACTATTGGCATAAATGCTTGAAAAATAAGCTGTTTATGGCGTCAATTTATAAATATTAAAATGGATATCAGGAATCATATAAAATGCTTGCCAAGCGTATCATCCCCTGCCTTGACGTCACCGGCGGCCGGGTTGTCAAAGGAGTTAATTTCGTCAACCTCATTGACGCCGGCGATCCCGTCGAAGCCGCGATTGAATATGACCGCCAGGGTGCCGATGAAATTGTATTTCTCGATATTACCGCCTCCAGCGACGATCGCGACACCATGGTTGACGTGGTCCGCCGCACTGCGGAAAAAGTCTTTATTCCGGTGACGGTCGGCGGCGGCATCCGCACGGTTGAGGATATGCGCCGCATGCTGAATTCCGGCGCGGACAAAGTTTCCGTCAATACCGCCGCCATTTTAAATCCTGACCTGATTCGCGCCGGAGCCGAACGCTTCGGCAGCCAGTGCATTGTGCTGGCGATTGACGCCAGGCGGGTGCCGGGGCAAAAAGGCAAATGGCAGGTTTTCACTCACGGCGGGCGCAAAGGCACCGAACTCGATGCGGTTGAATGGGCCAAATACGGGGTGTTGCTGGGAGCCGGGGAAATCCTGCTGACCAGCATGGACGCCGACGGCACCAAGGACGGTTACGACTGTGAGCTTACCCGCGCGGTTTCCGAGTCGGTTTCCGTGCCGGTAATCGCTTCCGGCGGCGCCGGAACCCTCGATCACCTGGTGGAAGTCCTGGAAAAAGGGAAAGCGGACGCAGTGCTGGCCGCCAGCATTTTCCACTTTGGCATTTTTACCGTGCCGCAAACCAAAGATTTTCTAAGAAAACACAACATCCCGGTCAGAAACTGAACGGATTAATTAAGTTTACAATTGAGGATATTTTAAAATGGACAAAAACGAACTGGACCAAGCAAGTTTATTCTATCACGCCAACCCCCGTCCGGGCAAGATTACCGTAGTTTCAACGAAGAAATGCGATACTCAGCATGACCTTTCCATGGCCTACACTCCGGGCGTGGCCAAACCCTGCCTGGAGATCAAGGATCATCCGGAAGACGTCTGGAAATACACTTCCCGCGGCAATATGGTCGCGGTCGTCAGCGACGGCACCGCCGTGCTCGGTCTGGGCAACATCGGTCCCGAAGCCGGACTGCCGGTTATGGAAGGCAAATGCGTTTTGTTCAAAAAGTTTGCCGATATTGACGCCATTCCGCTGTGCATCGGCAAGGTATTCAACGACAAAGGCCGCACCGACGCGAAACTGGTGATTGAGACCGTGCAGCGCCTGGAGCCGACCTTCGGCGGCATCAATCTGGAAGACATCGGCGCTCCGGCATGTTTTGAAGTCGAACAGACCCTGAAAAAAATCATGGGCATTCCGGTATTTCATGACGATCAGCACGGCACCGCGATCATTTCCCTGGCCGGCATTCTCAACGCCCTGAAACTGGTCGGCAAGAAAATAGAGAATTGCAGATTTGTGGTTAACGGCGCGGGAGCCGCCGGGATTGCGTGCAGCGAATTCTACATTCGCGCCGGAGCCCGCCGCGAGAACTTCATCATGTGCGATTCCAAGGGCGTAATCAGCAAAAAACGCACTGATCTTACTTTGGAAAAAATGAATTTTGCCGCTGACACCAACGCCGAAACCCTGGCGGACGCGCTCAAAGGCGCGGACGTTTTCATGGGCGTTTCCGTGGCGAACTGCGTCACGAAGGAAATGGTCAAAACGATGGCGGACGGCGCGGTTATTTTCGCGATGGCCAATCCCACGCCGGAAATCTTCCCGCAGGATGCGCTTGACGCCGGGGCCGCGGTCGTGGGAACCGGCCGCACCGACTTTCCGAATCAAGTCAATAACGTGCTCGGCTTCCCCGGTATTTTCCGCGGCGCGCTCGATGTCCGCGCCACCGATATCAATGAAGAAATGAAGCTGGCGGCGTCATGCGCCCTGGCCTCGATAGTCATGGAAAAAATTCCGGCGGACGTTTATGCCGTCCTGGCGGCAGCTTATCCGGCGGACGCCAAGGCTGGAATCTTTGACGGCGAAGTTCCGCTGAAACTCTCCATGGTTATCCCGAAACCGTTTGATCCGCGCGTCGTGCCGCGCGTCGCCCGTTTCGTGGCCGAAGCCGCCATGCGCTCCGGCGTGGCTCAAGTCCGGATAGATGATCTGGAAGCCTATGAAAAAACAGTAGCCGCCAGGATAAAAGGCTGAAATTTCGTTACTATTACGGCAGGAAAAACTATCTGACAGCTTTAAATAAAAGCCTCTTCACAAGAATTCATAGTTTGTTTTCTGTATAAATAACCGTATCCGTTTTTAGCGGTCAAATAATTTGAATATCCAATATTCGTCCCGCAGCCGCGGGATCCCGCTGGAGCGGGAGAATATCCAATATCCAAGGTAAAAAAATACAGCTATCGCGCCTGTTTTTGGCTGTTATACTCTTGAATCTATTATGTTCATTGCTCTATGCGTAATTCTGATTTGTTGAGAGGGGAATTATCTCGCACAAAGATTTACCCGCCGGTGGCGTGGCGCAAAGGCACAAAGAAAAATAAAACTTGCTACTCTCTCCGCGACTCCAGTGTCTTCGTGCGAAAATATGCTCAGCTTTTTGTATTTTGCCCTTCATTCATCTGTTGGATATTTCCCGCATCTGCGGGATCCCGCCTTGCGGGACGGGATATTGGATATTCAAACAAGGAATTTAGTGACAATTGCTATAGCTGCAGGATGCCTTCGTAATAGAGCAGGGCAAGCCAGGAGCAGGCCAATATCAGCAGCAGCAGAGTGATCAGGAAAAGCGTCGCCAGCCAGTTGCGGTTGACGAAAAGATAGGTTTTCTTCAGTGAGCTTGCGGCTTCGGCTTTGGGGGCGAAGCCGCCCAAAAATGCAAAAATATCTTCCCGGAGTTCATCCACCGACTGATAGCGTTCCTCCGGATTTCTGCCCATCGCTTTAAGCACGACCGCCTGGAGTGCGGCGGGGATCTGGCGTTTTTGGTTTTCCGCATCCGGGAAACTGATATTCCCTTGAATTGTTTCGGAAATCATTTCATTGACCGGCCTGCCGCTGAGCGGGCTTTCAAAAGTCAGGAGCGCGTATAAAATTGCGCCGAGCGCGTAAATGTCGGTACGTTCGTCTTTCAGCCGGTTTTTGCCGGCGGCCTGTTCCGGCGCCATGTAGCCGGGCGTGCCTTTAGTGACGCCGTCCAGCGTAAGATGGCTGGATGCGCTGGTTCCGGGAAAGGTAATCATTTCGCCGTCGTAGTTATCGTCAATATCCTCGGCGACCCCGATAAAGCGCGCCAGCCCCCAGTCCAGAATCAGCACTTCGCCGAAGTTTCCGACATGGATATTATCCGGTTTCAGGTCAAGGTGAATGATCTTTTTCGAGTGGGCGAACGCCGCCCCGTTGAGGATTTTTACATAGATGCGCAACAGCAGGGGCAAGTCGAACTCTTTCAGCGTTTTATAATCATCATCCCGCATTTTTCGGAGAATCGCCGCCAGCGTCCGTCCGCGCAATAATTTCATGGTAAAATACGGCGCGCCGTTGACGTCCGCCCCGATATCATGGATCGGGACGATATTCGGATGCTCCAGGCGGGCGGTAATCCGGGCCTCCTGAACAAACCGGTTGATATCCGACTGCGGACGGTCTGCTGCGTCCGGGATTATCGCCATGGCCACATTGCGGGTCGTATCCCGGTCTTTTACCTGGATAACGGCTTTCATGCCGCCGAATCCGACGCTGCGGATGAATTTGTATTTTCCGGAAGGCTTCGGCGTCAGTTCTTTAATCACGGAATCATTGGCGGAGATTGCATCATGGTCGTGCAGCAGTGAGCCGGCCGCATCGGTCGTCGCCCCCAGCAGGAGGGTTTTCTGTTCGGAAGACTCCAGCAGGGGTTCGTCCAGTGTTGCTTCTTTCAGCAGATGCTCTTTAATGTCTTCCAGATTCCGCATTGAATTTTGACCGTTAATATTCATAATTATTCACAATAAAACAAAAGGCGGGCCGACGAAGGAAACGCCGACCCGCCATGAATTTTTTATTATTCTGAACGTTTCCTGTTCTTTTTCGTCAGCGCCGGTTCGGCTTCCCCTTTAACGACGCTTCCGCTAATCACGCATTCAGTAATGTTATCCACCGAAGGCACTGAATACATTATTTCCAGCATTAAAGCCTCCAGCAGCGAGCGCAGCCCGCGGGCGCCGGTGCCTTTGACGACCGCTTCCTCCGCCAGGGCCTCAACCGCATCATCGGTAAACTTCAATGAAACATTTTCCATTGCCATCAGCTTCTGGTATTGTTTGACCAGCGCGTTTTTCGGCTCGGTCAGAATTCTCATCAAATCTTCTTTTTTCAACGGTTCCAGATTGGCGATGATCGGCAGGCGTCCGACAAATTCGGGAATCAGCCCGAATTTGATCAGGTCTTCCGGTTCATATCGCAGCAACGGGTTGCTGGCGGAAATCGTGGAACGCACCGGTTTCTTTTTTTCCGGATCGGTGATCTGCTTGAAGCCGAGCACCTGCTTGCCGACACGGCGCTGGATAATTTTATCCAGTCCGATGAACGCGCCGCCGCAGATGAACAGGATATTGGTCGTGTCCACCTGAATATATTCCTGATGCGGGTGCTTTCTGCCCCCTTTCGGAGGGACGTTTGCAACAGTGCCTTCGAGTATTTTAAGCAGCGCCTGTTGTACGCCTTCACCCGAAACATCACGGGTTATTGATACGTTTTCAGTTTTTCTGGCAATCTTGTCAATTTCATCGACATATATAATTCCGATCTGGGCCTTCTGAACGTCATATTCGGCGGCCTGGAGCAGGCGCAGAATAATGTTTTCAACGTCTTCGCCGACATAGCCGGCCTCGGTCAGGGTCGTCGCGTCGCAGATGCAGAAAGGCACGTCGAGCAAACGGGCTAAAGTCTTTGCCAGCAATGTTTTGCCCGATCCGGTAGGCCCGATCAGCAGCACGTTGCTTTTTTCGATTTCGACGCCGTCAAAATTTGCGGCCTTCGGATCGTTGTCTCGCTGGGACTGCAGCCGTTTATAATGATTATGCACTGCCACGGAGAGGAACTTTTTTGCCTGTTCCTGTCCGATGACATATTTATCCAGAACGCTTTTTATCCCGTCCGGTTTCGGCACATTCAGCTTGGGGATGGGATTATTGTCAGCCGCCGGGAAAGCGGATTTTTTTCCTTCTTTCCTGTACAGATCGGAGCAAAGGCTGACGCAACTGTGGCAGATCGCGGACCCGGTCGGGCTGGTAACCAACTGGCCGACTTCCGGATCGGATGCGTTTCTGCCGCAAAAAGAACAGAAAAGGTTATTTTCTCCACGCTTGTCGTTTGTCATGGTAATCCTTAAAAATTTATTGTTTGACAGGTTCCGCTTTGGCTCCGCAGACAACACTGTCAACCACGCCGTAAGCTTTGGCCTCTTCGGAGGACATGAAGTAATCTCTTTCAGTATCCCGTTCGACTTTTTTCAGGCTCTGTCCGGTATGTGTTGAAATAATTTGATTGAGCATGGAGCGCATCCGCAATATTTCCTGCGCCTGGATATTGATGTCGGCGGCAGTGCCTTCGTAACCGCCCCAGGGCTGATGAATCATTATCCTGGCATTCGGCAGCGCGTAACGCTTGCCGGCGGCGCCGGCAGCCAGCAGAACCGCGCCCATGCTGGCGGCTTGTCCGATGCAATAAGTCTTTACCGGGCAGGAGATTACCTGCATGGTGTCGTAAATCGCCAGGCCGGCGGTAATTGATCCGCCGGGGCTGTTGATGTAGAGGTCTATTTCCTTTTTCGGATCTTCCGACTGGAGAAACAGCAGTTGCGCAACGATCAGGTTGGCAATCGTATCATCCACCGGGGTGCCCAGCAGGATAATCCGGTCTTTAAGCAGACGGGAATAAATATCGTAACCGCGTTCGCCGGTTCCGGTCTGTTCAACAACCATCGGGACCAGTACTGAATTTTTCATAACACACTCCTCATTATTGCTAAAAGGTTACAGAATAAATCCCGTTTCCGCGAAAAGTTTATTACTTCTTGGCCGGAACATCAACGATTTGAGCATTTTTAGCCAGGAATTCAGAAACTTTGCCGGACAATATATCCATATGCACGTCTTCGAGGCCGCCGGATTTTTCCAGCATGCTGCGAAGTTCTTTTTCTTTATATCCGTAATATTTGCTCATATTCTTCAATTCGCCGTCAAACTCATGGCTTTCAACTTTGATATCTTCTTTTTCCGCGATTTTGCGGAGAATGAACAGCCGGCGGAGTCTCAGGGCGGCGTTGACCGCGGCTTCCTTCTTATGCGTTTCAATATTCTTCTTGAAATCTTCGACGTCTTCTTCCTTTTTGACGTTGGCCTGAACCACGCGCTTTAATTCGCGCTCAATTTCGCCTTCGAGAATTGCCGGGGGAATCTGGAAATGTCCGATTTCATTGGAAATTTTTTCATATACCAGATTGGCGACTTCTGAATGTCTCTTCATTTCAGATTCGCGGATAATATTGCTTTTCAGCGTTTCACGCAGTTTTTCCGGAGAGTCCACTTTCATTTTTTCGCAAAGTTCGGCTTCGTTCAGCGGTTTGCGGCGCTGAACCGTATTAACCGTCACTTTATAGGTGACTTTTTTGCCGGCCAGCGCGGCTTCGCGATAATCCGCGGGATATTCCGCCGTGAAATTATATTCTTTGCCGGCTTCCGCGCCGGTAAGGGCATTGATGGCTCCGGGAATCATTTCCGGTTCGCTCAGCCACAGCCAGTTGTCATTGGCTTGAACCTGGCGGACGAGACTGGCCGACGCTTCCGCGGCAACCGCGAAATCAGAAGTGTAAGACACTTTCAGCATATCGTCTTTCTGCGCCGGGCTGCTGATATCTTCATAAGCGGCATACATTTCTTTATAATACGCCACGCGTTTTTCGACTTCTTCATCGGAAACTTCAGCCGCCGGAACTTCCACTTTAATGCCTTTATATTCAGGGAGTTTGAATTCCGGAGCGACATCAAATGTCAGCGAAAACTGGTATTCGGCGTCAAGCTTCATTTCACCGGCTTCGGAAGGCATTCCGTAAGAGACGATCTCCATCGATTTGTCTTCTGTCACCTTCTGGAACGCCGCGGAATAAAAACGTTTCTTCAGCTCGCTTTTGATCTCTTCCCCGTAGCGGGACATAATCATATTGATCGGGGCTTTGCCTTTGCGGAAGCCGGGAATTACCACCATTCCGGTAAATTCGCGGGTGGTTTTGCCGGCTTCGCGGCGAACCGTGTCCTGATCTATTGTAAAATCAACTTTTTTCTGGCATGGTTTCGTCTCTTCCACTTTGAAAGAGATTGCTTCGATAAGGCTTTTATTAGACATTGCCATTTCCTTTTTATGTTTTAGCTTTAAAAAATAAACTGTTAAACCGTTACATTATTAATAATCTGTCAAAAAAACATTAAGTCTTTTAATTTACTGTAATTATTCCTTTTTTCAATTTGAACTACTCTTCTTTCCCTGTTTAATCCGTTTTTTCATGGATTCAATCCGCGGGAACGGCTATTCAATATCATTTAAAAAGAATTTTTCCTTTTTTTTTTGAAATTTTCGCATGAAACACTATATTTGACATGTAGTTTGAATTTTTCTTGCATTATGTTTTATTATAAATTAAGACGTGTAAATATAACGAGGATGTAAATGGCCGGTACTCCAAAACTTATTGTTCTTTCAGAAAAACTGCGCGGAAAGACTTTTGAACTGACAAAAGACATTCAATCCGCGGGCAGAACTGAAGAAAAGGATATTTGCATCAAAGACCCGACCATCAGTTCTCATCATTGCGACTTCGTCAAAACCGACAAAAGTTATATTCTCCGGGATAATCAAAGCACCAACGGCACGCGGGTCAATAATGTGCCGATTACTGAACAGGAACTGAAAAACAGCGATATCCTCCAGTTGGGCGGGGTTGAAATCCTTTACGACTGCGACGATGATACGGCAACTTCCGTTACCAGGACCCAGACCGGTATTGATCTGGACAGCACTGAAATCGGCATTGCCACCGTAAAAGACCTCAATAATTTTTCTCCATTCGCCAAAGACGAAAAAAGAAAAGGCGGCATCAGTCAGAAGATTTTGATTGCCCTGGTCGTCATGCTGGCCCTGGCCATCCTGATTCTGCTGGTTTTCCTGGTGGTGCTGGTCTTCCGCAAGGACCCGAATGCGGCCATGGCTATTTGCCAACTGTTTTAATTAAAGATTTATAGTTTTACATCCGCCGTCGCGTAATAATTTAACAATGGGAATTTTTTTGTATGGCTTCGGATAACAACAATAACGACAACAAGAACAATAACGAAGATAACGGCCGGCAGCTTCCCGGAGCTTCCAGAAAGCCCTCCAAAGCGGGGTTAGTCTGGATTATCATATTTATTTCGATCGGCGCGATGTTCCTTGTCCAGGTAAGCAACAAAGCCGGGGCGAAAGACAAGGATCAGGCATTTTTTGAACAGGAAATCACCGCCGGAAAAGTAATCAGCGTGAAGCTTATGCCGGAAACCGACCGCATCATGCTCGCGGAATGGAATTCCAAGCTCACCCCGGAAGAGTTTGCCAAGGCCCAGAAGCTCGACCCCAAAGCTGCTGACTATAGAATGTTCAGGGCCAGGATTATCTATTCAGAGAATCTCGACCAGTTGCTCAAACCGGTTCCGCGCAAAGTGGAATCCAGGGATAATTGGTGGAATGTTGTCGGAGCGGCTCTGCCGCTGCTGCTGCTTGTCGGCTTAGTCTATTTTCTCTTTTCACGCCAGATCAAAATGGCCGGCAAAGGCGCGATGCAGTTCGGCAAAAGCCGCGCCCGCATGATTATGCCGAATGAATTAAAAACTAAATTTGACGATATTGCCGGGGCCGATGAAGCCAAAGAGGAAATCAAGGAAATCGTGGATTTCCTGAAAGACCCGCTCAGATTTAAAATGCTCGGCGGCAATATCCCGAAAGGCGTTCTCCTGACCGGCGCGCCCGGAACCGGTAAAACCCTGCTGGCAAAAGCGGTTGCTTCCGAAGCCAATGTGCCGTTCTTCTCCATCAGCGGCTCCGATTTTGTGGAAATGTTCGTCGGCGTCGGCGCCAGCCGCGTCCGCGATATGTTTGAACAGGCCAGAAAAAATATGCCGTGCCTGATTTTTATTGACGAAATTGACGCCGTCGGCAGATCCCGCTTTTCCGGGCTTGGCGGCGGACACGATGAACGGGAACAGACGCTTAACGCCATGCTGGTTGAAATGGACGGCCTGGAAACCCAGGCCGGCGTAATCATTATTGCCGCCACCAACCGCCCTGACGTGCTCGATCCGGCGCTGCTCCGCCCCGGACGTTTTGACCGTCAGATCGTGATGGATCTGCCCGACATCAAAGGCCGCAGAAAAATACTTGACGTGCATATCAAAAATATTAAAACCAATGCGGACGTCAATCTGGATTTGATTGCCCGGACCACTCCCGGTTTCAGCGGCGCCGACCTGGCCAATCTCTGCAACGAGGCCGCGCTGCTGGCCGCCAGGAACAATCGCGATTCCGCGATCATGGCCGACATGGAGGAAGCCCGCGACAAAGTCCGCTGGGGCAGGGAACGCAAGTCCCGCAAGATCAGCGATAAAGAAAGAAAACTCACGGCATATCACGAAGCCGGACATACCTTGATCGCCATGCACAGCGAAGACGCCACGCCGGTTCATAAAGTAACCATCATTCCGCGCGGCCAGGCTTATCTCGGCGCCACGATGACCATGCCGACGGAAGATTCCTACACCCGCAGCCGCAACGAACTGCTTGACGAACTGGTGGTATTGATGGGCGGACGCACCGCCGAAGAACTTATTTTCAACGACATTTCCACCGGCGCGTCCAGCGATATTGAAACCGCCACCCGGATTGCCAGACAGATGGTCTGCACTTTCGGCATGAACGACAAAATCGGCCCGGTCCGCTACAGTGAATATCACGAGCAGATGCGCGTTCGCGCCGATGCCCCGCCGTCGGAAACATACAGTCAGGAAACCGCCAGAGAAATTGACGTTGAAGTTAGAAAATTGCTCGACGACGCGCATGTTAAAGCCACAAAAATGCTTGAAGAATATCATGACCAACTGGAATTGCTGGCGCAGGAGTTGCTGGAAAAGGAAACTCTGTCCGTGGCCGAAGTCAGAAAACTTATCGGCATGCCGGCGCAGGAAGACGACCCGGTGTATGGAGAGGATGTGGCCCCGCAACCCGCGGAACCGGTTGCCGACAACACAAATACAACCATTTCTGTTTAAGGAGCCGACGCGGAAGAACCTTAATTTTGCAACGGTTCCTGATAATTATATTGTTCAACCTCGGTTTACAGGTTCAATATGGACACGGAAACTTTATCCGAAATCATCACGGAGCATCAGGCGGATTGTGTTATTCACTGCTGGATCCAGCCGCGGGCTTCCAAAACTTCCATTGTCGGACTGCACGACGGCTCCTTGAAGATTTCTCTTGCCGCCCCGCCGGTTGACGGTCAGGCCAATGCCGAGTTGTGTAAATTCCTGGCAAAAAAACTGGATTTAGCCAAATCCGCGGTTAAAATTTCCGCCGGCGATGCCTCCAGACGCAAATCGGTCAAGATTGAAGGCATCACCAAGGCATTGCTGATAGACAAGTTAAGTCAGATTTAACCACAGAGATTTACCAGCCGAAGGCGTGGCACAAAGACACAAAGTGAATGCTTTGTTGTAGCGCACTTTCCATTCCCATTATTCCCATTTCGGACCGTCACCGGAAAAAATTTTCATTCCGCGATTGTTTTTTTTCTTCCGGATAGTTATATTTCCAATACAGGAGAAAGATATAATTGTTTCAACAACAAGGAGGAAGTAATATCATGAACTTAAAACAGTTGCTTGATCAGAAAGACCCCACGGTTTTTTCAATCGGAGAAAATTCTTCTTTATGTGAATGCATCAAATTGCTGAACGACAAGAATATCGGCGCGCTGGTCGTCGTCAATGGCCAGAATAAAATCTGCGGAATCGTCACCGAAAGAGACGTGCTGAGACTGACCTATTCCTCGCCCGTCAACGTCTGTTCCGTCCTGGTGAAGGACGCCATGACGGCCCGCGACAAGCTCGTTACCGCCGAAGAGACGGACTCGCTTACCCAGATCATGGAAACGATGACGGCAAAAAGAATCCGTCATATTCCGGTGCTTAAAAACGGGGAAATCTGCGGAATTGTTTCCATCGGCGACGTCGTCAAATTCCTGCTGGGGATGCTGATGGATGAAAACAAGCAGATGAAAGACTATATCGCCGGCGGGTTCTGAGCCGCGCGAGTCCTCTCTTTTTCGGGTATTCTCTAGAATTTATGGGTAAGAAAACGAATATCCAATATCCAACAAGGAATATCCAACTGATGAAGGAAGAGCAAAATACAAAAAGCTGAACATATTCTCTTTGTGCCTTTGCGCCACGCCTCCGGCGGGTAAATCTTTGTGCGAGAATATGTTCAGGGTTGCGTTTTTTTACCTTGGATATTGGACATTCAAATTATTTGACGGTTAAAAACGAACACGGTTATTTGTAACCCGCGAATTCCGGCGAAAAGGCCTCTATTCTTTACTCGGACTGGATCTTGCGGATGATGTCGGTGGTGGAAAATCCGTCAATAAACTTGATGAAACGGATATCGGCCCCGGCATCCTGCAAGGCGGCTCTTTCCTCCTGATTCAGCGTATCCAGCGTATAGTCGCCGCCTTTGACGTAAATGTCCGGCTGCAATTGACGGAATTCGGCGGTGCATTGCGGATTGGAAAACATGACGACGGCATCCACGGATTCCAGCGCGGCCAGCATATAGGCCCGGCTGTATTCGTCAATAATCGGACGTGACGGTCCTTTCAGCGCCCTGACGGAAGCGTCAGTATTAATCAGCACCAGTTGCGCGTCGCCGAACGCTTTGCTGCGATGCAGGTATTCCGCGTGGCCGCGGTGCAGAATGTCGAAACAGCCGTTGGTGATTACCAGCTTAAGTCCGATGGCGCGGAGTTCCTGCCGCCATTTGACGGCCTGTTCCAGCGTCATAATGAGTGATTTCGGATCGCGATTCATTTGCTTATCCCCAGTTCCTCTTTTTGCGCTTCGGAAAGCAGACAACGGACCATTACGCCGCCGTCGCGCAGCAGTTTCATCGCTACCTCATTAATGGTGTAGCGCTGGTGATAAACCACTTCGATAATTCCGGAATTAATAATCATTTTTGCGCAGAGCAGGCACGGGCTGTAAGTGGTATAGATCGTTGAGTCCTTGATGCTGATGCCGTGATATGCGGCCTGGGTGATGGCGTTTTCTTCGGCATGGCTGCACAGGCATGAACCCAGGTCTTCGCCTGACGGCGTTTCCGACTTGCATCTCGGGCAGCCTCCGTCACAGCAGTTGGTGATGCCCCGCGGTGTTCCGTTGTAACCGGTTGAAATGATCCGGCGGTCTTTGACGACTACCGCGGCGACGTGGCGGCGGCAGCAGTTGCTGCGGCTGGCGGCGACCCGCGCGATTTCCATAAAATAATTATCCCAGTCCGGACGGCTGTTATTCTCTGACATATTCCTGTCCTTTTCGGATTGTTAAGTAAAAATGCGGAAGATACTAAATAACACGATCTTAACATATTTTCAACCCGATGTTCATTTTTTCAGCAGACGCATTATGATATTTACGATAATTGTCAGGATAATGCTGACGATGATACAGGTGGCTATCGGGAAATGGAAGGAGCTTTTATCTCCTTTGATGTTGATATCGCCGGGCAGCCTGCCGAAATTAAACGGCAGGCGGTCGGCGAACAGCAGAACAATACCCGCGGCAGCGAGTATTGTTCCAAAAATAATTAACGGTACGGCAAACTCTTTCATCTTTAACCCGGAGACATTTACCCGCCGGAGGCGTGGCAAAGACACAGAAAAAACTTTTTAAAGATTAAAACTTTTGTCTTTTTACTTTTGTCTTTTTACTTTTGTCTTTTTACTTTTGTCTTTTATCTTTGTCCCATTGACAGTTCCTTATTCCCTGAGCCTGCGGGAACCGCAGGCCGCGACTATGCCTGGATTTCCTTGCAGAAAGTGGCCTTGACGTTTTCGCGGAGCAGCTTGCTTTCCGCTTCCAGGAATTTGATCAAATACGGCTGCTGCATGTGGAATGCCAGCGCCTCCTGGCTCTTCCAGATTTCATAAACCATGAATTCGTTCGGATGATCGGAAACTTCGTGAATGAGATATTTAACATTGCCGGCTTCTTTTCTGGTCTGCTGCGCCAGCTCCACCAGTAAGCGGCGAACTTCACTGCGATGTTCCGATTTGGCCTTGATGGGAACTACGAGGGTCAGTTGATTTTCCATGTATCAATTTCCTTATTTTAGTTCGTCAGGATATTCTAGCTTCCCGGAATCTAAAATGCAAACCCCGCAACTACTCTTTATCGCAGGAAAAACCGGCAGATTTTAAGCCAAATAATTTGAATATCCAATATCCAAGTGAAGAAAATACCGCAAACCTGAACATATTCTCGCACGAAGATTTACCCGCCGGAGGCGTGGCGCAAAGAAAATATATTCAGCTTTTTTTATATTTAGAGGTAATTGCAAAAGTAGTCAGAATTCAGTAGTCAGGATAAAACGGTATTACGGCATGACAGTTTAACGGTATTACAGTCAAACCGGAAAACCGTGGAGCCGTTAAACCGGAAAACTTTTTCT
>TBL_comb47_HYPODRAFT_10003240_pt1 | contig 19446 bp, 14 predicted proteins | sample TroBogypolimnion_40_FD_10682 | JGI IMG/M metagenome (IMG submission 10682) | reverse complement strand
TGATGCTGATCGGCGAGATGTTCCGGCGGCAGCGTAAACCGCTGACCCTGACCATTGGCGGCCTCATCCCCTATGCCGCCTACAATGGTCTCAAAATCCGGGAAAAAGACAAGATCGACCTGTTCCACAAACATCTCTATCGCATCGGTGCCGGCAAAAAAGGGATTTTTCCTACCGAAACCGCGATTGCCCGGCCGGAACGGCGGGTGGTGCTGAAAAAAAAGGTGCAGGATGGGGAGTTATTGGGAACAACGCCGGATGGCAAAGAAATCTATCTGTTTGCAGGCGAGGACTGCTCGCCGGTGCTGCGCGAGATTGCGCGGTTACGGGAAATCACCTTCCGTGCGGTCGGTGAAGGTTCAGGGAAACGGCGGGACAGGGACAGCTTTGACCGTTATTACCAGCATCTGGTGTTGTGGTCGGCGGAAGATCTGGAAATCGTCGGTGCCTACCGCTTTGCCGATGCCCGTGCGGTGGTGCAGGAAAAAAGCTGCGAAGGTCTCTACAGCCACAGCCTTTTTCATTTCAACAAGGAGCAGTTCCCCTACCTCGACCAGGGGCTGGAACTAGGCCGCAGCTTTGTCCAGCAGAAGTACTGGGGCAAGCGCAGCCTTGATTATCTCTGGTACGGCATTGGTGCCTTCCTGCGCCGCAATCCGCAATACCGCTATCTTTTCGGGCCGGTGAGCATCAGCAACAGCATGCCGCAGATGGCCAAGGAGCTGCTCATTTATTTCTACAAGCTCTATTTCGCCGATCCCCGCGCCATCCCCTGTTCCCGCAACCCCTTTCGCTTCTCGCAACCGGTCACCGACCTGGCTGGATCGTTTGCGGGCGACAACTACCTCCAGGATCTCATCCATCTCAAATCTCTGCTCAGCGCCATGGGCACCTCCATCCCCACCTTGTACAAACAATACACCGAGTTATGTCCATCGGGCGGCGTGATCTTTCTCGACTTCAATGTCGATCAGGATTTCGGCAACTGTGTCGACGGGTTGGTGGTGGTCGATACCCAATTACTCAAACCAGCCAAACGCAAACGCTACCTCGAGGATTCGATTCTGACGGCACACTGAATACGGATCGGCCCTGTCAATTAATTCTACCGATCTGTCTTTACACTTTGCTGCTCTTTTTTCGAGTTTTCTTTTTGAACAGTCCCCGCTCGCTTACTGCTAACCGTTTTTCTGCCCTCTCAATTAGTTTACGATGAATGCAGATCGAGCCTTCCCGGGCCGTGGCAAACCGCTGCCTGTAGGTGCCGTCGGCCTGCATTTCCCAGACATTGCGCTGGTTGTTCAACTGATGATCAAGCATCTCTCGCAGCAATTTCTTCAGCTTCGGCGAGTCCACCGGGGTACAGATCTCGACCCGGCTCTCAAGATTGCGTTGCATCAAATCAGCGGAACCGATGAAATATTCATCAGCACCCATGTTGCGGAAATAGAAGAGCCGGGCATGTTCCAAAAAACGCCCGACCAGCGACACCACTCGGATATTCTCCGACAGTCCAGGAATTCCTGGCCGCAGGCGGCAGGTGTCGCGGATAATTAGATCGATATGGACCCCGGCCTGCGAGGCCCTATAGATGGCGGCGATGATCTCCCTATCCTCTAGGGCATTGGCCTTCAACTGGATCAGCCCCGGTTGTTCCGAGCTATGGTTACGGATTTCACGATCGATCTTCTGTAGCAGAGCCTTTTTCAGCATCCGGGGCGAAGACAGGAGTTTGCGGTAGCGGCGCATCGGCGTAAAGCCGGTGGTCAGATAGTTGAACAGTTCGGTCAGGTCAGCGCCGATATCGGGATCACAGGTGAACAGACCGAGATCGCAGTAGACTCGGGCGGTGCCGGCGTGGTAGTTGCCGGTGCCTATATGGGCGTAACGTCGCAGGCCATCGTAATCCTTGCGAATCACGAAAATCACTTTGCTGTGGGTCTTAAGACCGACCACCCCATAGGTGACATGGATTCCGGCCTCCTCCAGAAATCCTGCCCAGCGGATGTTGGCCTGTTCGTCGAATCGGGCCTTCAGTTCCAGGACAACTGCCACCTGCTTGCCGTTACGAGCCGCATCAATCAGGTATTCGATGACCCGGGACTTGCCGGCCGTCCGGTACAGGGTCATCTTGATCGCCCGAACTTTGGAATCCGTGCTCGCCTCACGCAGGTAGCGCTCCACTGAGGTGTCGAAAGATTCGTAGGGGTGCTGAAGGAGGATGGAGCCGTGCTTGCGGATGACGTGGAAAATATTGGGATCGTCATCAAGCAGTGCGGGGTTGTCCAGCGGCCGGTGCGGTGGGTAATGCAGTTCCGGCCGGTCGAGGGCTACAATTTCCAGCAAATCTCTCTTGCCGAGGACACCATTAACCTCAAAAACATCGCATTCTTCATCCACGCCCAGTTCGGCGGAAAGCATGCCGCGATGCTGCTCCGACATCCCCCATCCCACTTCCAGGCGTACAATCTCAGCGAACTTGCGATCCCGAAGCGCCGATTCGATCATCTGCAGCAGGTCATTGGCCTGTTCCTGGTGCGGTTCGGTGATGGCATTGCGGGTCACCCGGAAGACCTCGCAGGTCTCGACGATCATTTCCGGAAAGAGGATCTCCAGATTATTGCTGATCAGATCTTCAAGAGTGATGTAGTGGCCGGCATCACCGAAGGGCAGGAATCTGGGCATGTCCTCGCTGACCGGGACCTTGATCCGGTTCATGTAACTGTGCTCGCTGTCGGGGTAGTGGACACTGACCAGGAGGTTGATCGACAGGTTGGAGATAAAGGGAAAGGGGTGAGCCGGATCCATGCCTTGGGGGGTGAGCAGCGGATAGACCTGATCGAGAAAATAGCGCTCGGCAATTGCCTTCTCTGCAAGTCGCAAATCGGCATAGGGGACGATCCGAATTTTTTTGCGAGCCAGCAATTTTTTCAACTCCAGCTCCAACTCCTCCTGTTCTCTGAGCAATTCCTGCACCACGACGATACAAGCATCAATTTGTTCTTGGGGCAGGCGGCCGTCTAGCGACAGCTCTTTGACCCCGGCCCCCACCTGCTGCTTGAGGCCGCCGATCCGTTTCATAAAAAATTCGTCAAGATTGGAACCTACCACCGCTAGGAAGAAGACCCGCTCCAGCAATGGTACACGGTCATCCTGCCCCTCGTGCAGCACCCGTTTGTTGAAGGTTAGCCAGGTCAGTTCCCGGTTGAAATACCATTCCGGAGAATCGAGATTGAAGGGAAAGGCTGTGGGCTGCGGTTCGGTCCTGGAGGAGGGGGATTGATCCATAATCACACGTTAGTTGATTGAATTACTGGTATTTTGTCGGCAATCGTACCTGCTGAATGTTTGGATTGTGTTATTTTTTTGTTAGCTTGATCCAGAACCGAAACAATACGCCGCAGTAATTCCGGAAAGAATGGCACCCGTGTTGATTGTTTCGCCGGGAACGGCTGCGGGAGTATCTCACGCTCTCACAATCCCTTTCCTAAACAAATCCAAAACAATTCCAGACAACATCCTCACCTGTACCTGATCCTGCTCTAACACAGATATGTTTTCCTTCCTTAAGCAGGAAAATGGAAAATTTATGGATGTAGCGGCGTTTGATATGAAGGCTCATGTTTGATGGACACGAAGAAAGGAGAAACTATGCAAAGCAAGACACGATCAACTCTACGGCGCTGGCTGTGTGATACCGCAGCTGTCACGCTCGCCGGTTTCTTGGCAACCGTTGCACATGCGGCAACCGAAACCGAGCTCCGCGACCTGGCAGACCAAAAAATTGAATGGCGCAGTCAGGGCTCGAACGGCCCGACCATCCCCTTACATTTGTTGTCCATCAACGATTTCCACAGTCAGATCACGGCGGGTGAGGAAGTTGATGGCCGTCCGGTAGGCAGCGCCCCGGTCCTGGCCGCCTACCTCAAGGCATCCGAAACCGCTGCCAGAGGAAAAACCTTCGTCATTCATGCCGGAGATCATGTGGGCGCTTCGCAGCCGCAATCAGCCCTGCTCCAGGACGAACCCGGGATCATGTTTTTCAATATGCTGGGCAACAATCAGTGCCGTACTGAGGGCCAGTTTGGGCGGGATTGCAACCTAGTGGGCATTCCCGGCAACCATGAGTTGGATGGAGGCCTGCGCGAAATGCTGCGCCTAATAAACGGCGGTAATCATGAACAGGGCCCATTTCTCCAAAATCCTTACAGAGGCGCCAATTTTCCTTACATCTGCGCCAACCTGGTCGAGGCGTCCACCGGCAAGCCGTTGTTCCGCCCTTATGTCGTCCGCATGGTCAAAGGAGTGCCGGTCGGATTCATCGGAGCGCTCCTGCACCAGGCCGGATCCTTTCTCTCTCCACAAAGCCTGGAGGGCTTACAGATTCTGGACGAAGCAGATGCGATCAATCGTTATGTCAAAGAGATGCAGTCCCAGGGTGTCCATACTATTATCGCCGTGATGCACCAGGGAGGATACCAATACCGATCGACGAGTGAGACTACCTCACAGACCAGCCTCCTCGGCGGAGATATCGCAGCCATCGTCAAACGGTTGGATGACGATGTGGATGTGGTGCTCTCTGGACACACCCATACGTTCCACAACATTTTTGTGGAAAATGCCCATGGGAAAAAAATGCTGGTGGTACAGGCTTGGCCCAAGGGCACGGGCTATGCCGATATCCATCTTGAAATCAGTCGGGCAAGCAACGATGTTGTCGCGATATCATCCCAGATTGTTTCCACCTGGGCCGACCGTGGCCCGGGACTGCAGCCTGACATCAGAGTAGCCGCCTTGATGAACCGGGTCGAGGTTATGGGCAATGCCCTTGCCGAGCAGGTGATCGCCAAGACCGGCCGTCCCATTACCAGAGCGACCAATAACGCCGGTGAATCAGCTCTGGGCGATCTGATTGCCGACGCCCAGCGCAAAGCTATGGGGAGCGACTTCGCCTTCATGCATGCCGACGGCATCCAGGCCGATATCGCCCCCGGGAGTATCACCAAAGGAAATCACTATTCGGTGCAGCCTGATCATCTCAATCTGATCAAACTGGAATTGACCGGACAACAAATTTACGATCTGCTCAATCAGCAGTGGGCCGACAAACGTGCTGAAGGCCGCTTTCTGCAGGTATCCGGTCTGACTTATACCTGGGATGCCGCCAGACCGGCGGGACAACGCGTTGTGGCGGTGATGAAAGATGGGAAGTCGCTGAAATCGAAAGAAGTGTACACCGCAACGGTGAACGAATATTTGGCAGGTGGCGGTGATAATTTCACGGTGCTGACGCAAGGCGCGAATCCAGTAGTGGGCCCGTTTGTCGCCGAGGCTTTGATCCAGTATGTCCAGGCGCAGCCCCAAGCCCTCAACGCTGATATTGCAGGCCGCATCTCCCGGTTGAATTAATAGCATGCCAACCGACAGTTAACCCCCTTGAATAACGAATATGTGGCGCGTTACACGCTGCGAAACACTGCGCACAGGAAGACAATCTCAACACCATCAATGATGGTGCGCATTTGACTATCGCAAGGGATATTGGTGAAGCTGAAGACCGTGTACAGATTTTCATCGGTAGAGGCAAATACATGGAAAATAAAATTTGTCATTAGAGCCGTATCAAGATGAAAATGCTGACAGGTATATATTTTTAGATAATATTTTTAGAATGTTAGCAATGTTACTGCTGATTCACGTTACTCTCGGCCATGGATACTTGCAAAGCTGAACAATAGAACCAAAAAGTTTACGAAGATTGCCTCACTATCGCCCGTAAAATCAGGGATCAGGGAGACATCGAGAACTGCTGACCTCTTCTGATCCTCACTGCGATATATAGGCTTCATTCTATTGTAACAATAACAAAACACTATTCTAACAAAGACCATTTATTTTTTTGCTTTCGTTTTTCAAACAACAATCATGGAGAATAGGATGAAGATTACAGCTGTTTTGAAGTCTATTGCGTTGTGTTCCATTTTCACCTTGCTTGCTGGCTCGGCCATGGCCGAACTGAGCATTATCGGTTCGGGTGCCAGCTTCCCGGCGCCAATCTACACCACATGGTTCAAAGAGTTCAGCCGCGCCAATCAAGGTATCCAAATCAATTACCAGGCCAAGGGTTCCGGCGCCGGCGTGCGTGACTTCTTGGATCACACCGTCGATTTCGCTGCTAGCGATGCCGCCATGACCCCAGAGGATATGGCTAAGGTTTCGGAAGGCGTGCAACTGCTGCCCATGACCGCCGGTGAAATCGTTCTTTCCTACAATCTCAAAGAGGTCAAGGAGCTTAAGTTAAGCCGCGAAGCTTATGTCGGTATCTTCTCAGGGACCATCAAGAAATGGAATGATGCTAAGATCGCCAAAGCCAACCCCGGCGCCAAACTCCCGGATCAGGAGATCACCGTGGTCTCCCGCGCCGACAGTTCCGGCACCAACTTTGTTTTCACCCAGCATCTGAGCGCTATTTCGCCCGAATTTGCAAAAGCACCGGGTTTTGGCAATACCGTCAACTGGCCTGAAACAATGAAAATGGTCAAGGCCCCCAAGAATGATGGTGTCGCTGCCACCATCAAGCAGACCCCCGGTGCCATTGGCTATATCGAGTATGGTTTTGCGGTGATGTCCAAGAGCCCCATGGCCAGCCTGGAAAACAAGGCGGGCAAGTTTGTCGCCCCGGGTCTTGAAGGAGGCCAGGCCGCACTCGCCAACGCTGTGCTGCCCGAGAACATGATTGCCTGGATTACGGATCCGGCCGGTGACAAATCCTATCCGATAGCCACCTACACCTGGATGATTTTCTACAATAAATATGCCGATGCTGCCAAGGCCGACGCCCTGCGCAAGATGGTGACCTACTGTCTCGACAAGGGCCAGAAAGTCGCAGACAAGGCTGGTTACATCCCGCTGCCCGCCAATGTAGTCGAGAAAGTCCGCAAGGCCTCGGCTAACATTCAGTAATCTACGCCCGTCTTTTCTGAGCCCCAGCCCACTCGGGTCGCACGCCCGAGTGGGCTGACAGTAACGGAGCATCGACCATGGCAAATCCAATGAAGTCCGATTATGATGAGCCCATCTCCCTTTCCCAGCCTCCCTCGGCGATGGATGTCTTTGTCAATAAAGCCTTTCGCAATCTGACCTACATCTTTACCTGGGCTATGGTGCTGCTGCTGGCCGCCATTCTCCTGAAAATCGGTGGCCAGGCGATCCCTGCCATGCAGAAGGTTGGCCTAACCTTTCTCACTTCCACCACCTGGGATGTCAATACTGGTCAGTTCGGCATTCTGCCCGAGATATGGGGCACGCTGTACAGCTCGTTTTTAGCTCTGGCCCTCGGCGGCTTCTTCGGGGTGACCATCGCTATCTTCCTTACCCAGGATTTCCTGCCGCATAAAGTGGAGATCGTGCTCAAAAGCATCATTGAGTTGCTGGCCGCCATCCCGAGCGTGGTTTACGGACTTTGGGGCATCTTCGTACTCATTCCGCTGATCAGACCTGTAGCCGATTTCCTCTACGCCCATTTCAGCTGGCTGCCTTTTTTTTCCAGCACCCTCAGCGGCCCGGGCATGTTTCCGGCAGCGCTGGTGCTGTCGATTATGATTTTGCCAACGGTCGCGGCCATCTCTCAAGATGCCCTCCGCGCCATCCCGCACAAGACCAAGGAAGCGGCCTTTGGCATGGGTGCCACCCGCTGGGAGGCCATCCTCCGGGTCATGCTGCCTACGGCCTCGGGCGGCATCTTCGGAGCCCTGGTGCTGGGATTAGGCAGGGCTTTAGGTGAGACCATGGCCCTCGCCATGCTGGTCGGCAATTCCAACCAGATCAGCCTGTCGGTCTTTGCGCCGGCCAATACCCTGGCCTCGCTTCTGGCCCTTAACTTTCCCGAAGCTGCAGAGCGTGAGGTGTCGCTGCTGATGTACGCAGCCTGCATCCTTATGCTCATCACCCTGCTGGTCAATATCGCCGGCACGGCCATAATCGCCGCCACGGGATCAGGAGTAAGAAAATGAATCACTCTAAAGCCATTGATAACGAACTACATCTGCCCCGGCTCGAACGGCAATCTTTTGAACCGCGTGCCCTGAAATCGATCATCCTTAGCTCGATCACGATCTTCGCTTCTATCGCGGCCTGCATTCCGCTCTTTTCGGTACTGATTATGCTGCTTTATCGCGGCGGCAAGCGGCTATCGCTGGAGCTATTTTACGGGCTGCCGCCCACGGCCTTCGAAACCGGTGGAGGTTTCGGTAACGCCATTGTCGGCACCCTATTCATGGTCGGGTTGGCAGCCCTGATCAGCATACCTTTCGGTATTCTTGCCGCAATCTTCATGGCCGAACTGGGTCCGGACAGCAAAATCTCCATCGCCGCCCGCTTTTGCGCCAAGATCATGACCGGCCTGCCCTCGATCCTTGCCGGCGTCTTTGCTTATGCCGCGGTGGTTAAGACCATGGGCTCCTATTCTGCCTGGGCCGGCGGTGTTGCCTTGTCATTGTTGATGATCCCGGTGGTTTTGCTCACCGCCGAAGAAGCCCTCAAGATGGTCCCCAAGGCTATGAAAGAGGCTGCCAGCGGGATGGGTTGCACCCCTGCCCAAGCTATGCTCAAGGTGATCCTGCCGGTAGCCATGCCGGGTATCATTACCGGAGTGGTCCTAGCTGTTGCCCGAGCAGCCGGCGAAACGGCGCCGCTATTATTTACTGCCCTGTTCAGCGACTACTGGCTAAATGCTCAACAGCCCACCGCCTCGCTCGCAGTATTGATCTACAACTACTCCGGCATGCCGTTCGACAATCAGATCGAGTTGGCCTGGGCCGCTTCTCTTGTTCTAGTGTTGATGGTCTTTCTCCTCAACATAATCAGCCGTACCCTCGGCGGGCGCAAGAAAATCTAATCCGGCAATCAAGGAGTGAATAATATTCATGGAATCTAGGTATATGGAAAAACAAGCATCGTCGGCCTGGACCGGCGCGACCAGGCCGGACGTGGTCCTCGACTGTCATGCCGAGCAGATTTATTATGGTGATTTTCTCGCGGTTCGTGACAGCAAGGTGCCCATTCTCAAAAACAAAATTACCGGATTTATTGGACCCTCGGGCTGTGGCAAGAGCACGGTACTGAAAAGCATCAACCGCATGAACGACCTGATTCGCGGCTTCCGTTTCGAGGGAAAGGTCCATTTTCACGGTATAGACATTTACGACAAGAAGGTCGATCCGGTTTCGGTGCGCCGCAACATCGGCATGGTCTTCCAGCAGCCCAACCCCTTTTCCATGTCGATCTACGAGAACGTGGCCTTCGGTCTTCGCCTCAACCGTTTCCGCGGCAATATGGACGAGAAGGTAGAGAAGGCTCTACGCAGCGCCGCACTCTGGGACGAAGTTAAGAACAAACTGAAGAATAACGGATTGTCTCTGTCCGGCGGGCAGCAGCAGCGACTCTGTATTGCCCGGGCCATTGCCACCGAGCCCCAGGTACTGCTTATGGACGAGCCATGTTCGGCCCTGGATCCGATCGCAACCCGGCAGATTGAGGAACTGATGATCACGCTCAAGGAGCGGTTCTCTGTCGCCATCGTTACCCACAATATGCAGCAAGCCCAGCGTGTCGCCGATCAAACTGCGTTTTTCGCGGTCGACATATCCAAAGGTGGCAGGACTGGCTACATGGTGGAGATGGCTCCGACAAAAAAGCTCTTTGAGAACCCCCAGGAACAACTGACCAAGGAATATCTCCACGGCGATTTTTCCTAAAAGAAGGTTGCTTTTTCTTTTTTCTGTGCGCAATTTTAGCCGTTCATGGCTTGTTCCTTTGCGGCTTGTCCATGGAGTCTGCTATCAAGCGCTGGATGATTCTTAATAGTTACAACCGGAGCCGCACTTTCATGAAAACTCGGGCACTGCTTACAGTACTTCTCCCCTTCTTTCTGGCCGTGTTCTACTGCTCATCCGTTCTGGCGGCCAAGGATGTCACTCTGGCTCAGGCGGATATCGTCGGTGCCGGCGCCACCTTCCCGGCACCTCTCTATCAGCGCTGGATCAAGGAATTTTCATCCACTTCGCCTGGATTCACCCTTTTCTACGATGCGGTCGGCAGTGGCGAGGGCATCAAGCGCTACTTGGCCGATCAGATCGATTTCGGCGCCAGCGACTCGGCCTTGACCGATGAGCAGATGAGCAAGGTTGAGCGCGGCGCCCTACTGATCCCGGCAACTGCAGGCATCATCGTGCTAGCCTACAATCTTCCCGATGTCAAGGGACAGGTTCGCTTGAGCCGTGAGGTCTATGCCGACATTTTTCTTGGCAAGATCCAGCAGTGGGATGACCCCCGGATTGTTGCCCTCAATCCAGGCCTCACTCTGCCACATCTGAACATCGTTACCGTTTCCCGCAACGATTCTTCGGGCACCACTTGGGCCTTCACAAATCACCTAAACACGATAAACGCCAAGTGGAAGGAAGCCGGCTTTGCTGCCAGCAAGAAGATAGACTGGCCGGGCAACTCCATGGCTGCCAACTACAACGAGGGAGTGGCAGTCAAAATCAAGCATTCCTGGGGTGCTATCGGCTATGTCGAATATGGCGTGGCCAAACGGGCCGGCCTGGCCATGGCATCCCTTGAAAACAAAGAAGGGAATTTCATTCCCCCAAGTGACATAAGCGGCACGGTCACCTTGGCCACCGCAGCCAACGCCATGCCAACCAATCTGCGCCAGTTCCTGCCCGATCCCGCTGGCAAGAATTCCTATCCGATCGTCACCTACAGCTGGCTCCTGCTCTACAAGTCATACGCAGACAAGGCAAAGGCAGAACGAGTACGGCAATTTGTCAAATGGGGGTTGGTCGAAGGGCAGAATTTTTCCTCGCAGTATGGTTTCGCGACCCTTCCCAAGCAGGTCGTTACCGCAGCCTTGCAGGCCCTGACCACTGTGCAATGAAGCTGAGCGGCAGCCCGACAGAAGAGACCTTGTGTTTTGATCGTCACCTTGACGTGCGACAACCGAACCGATGTAGAGTCGGAAATATTGTTACCTGATCCCATGGCCGGTCAATATTTGATAGATATCAAAAAGGTTGAGGCATCACTGATCGCTGTTCAGAACGAATTTGGAAGAATTAACGACAGCCTGGAAATGCGGCGTGAGCCTATGCGGGATGAAATCCTGCACAACATGGTGACCGGTTATGCTTATGTCAACAAACTGCTTATGCAGGATATCGACCTGTTAAAGCAAAGCGGTCTCCACCATTTACTCGAACTGAACCATATCGTCCTCTGCGGCACCCTACCGGAACAGCGTCGGGATTATCAACAGCATATCGCAACCACTACCGATCGGTTCTACAAACAGCAGGGATTTTCCATCAGCCAACTGCGCGAATGGTCGGATAAGCACCGCGACGATTCTCCCTTTAAACGGGCCTCAGGGGCATACGTCCTCATGGTAAGTTGGCCGCAACTGTTTGCCGAAGGTAACCATCGCACCGGAGCGCTTCTAATGAGCTCTATCCTGGTCCGGCGGGGCAAACCGCCTTTCGTGCTCAGCGTCGACAATGCCAAAGGCTATTTTGATCCCTCTAGCCTGGCAAAAAGCACCCAGAAAAGTATTTTCGGCCTATTCTATAGGCTACCAAAAATAAAGAGAAAATTTTCAAGATTTCTCGAAGAGCATTCCAGAAAGAAATTCTTGCAGCCTCTGTGAGCAAGCTTCAGGCTAACCAAATTCTTCAAGTGCGGATTATCAACCACCAGAGGGCCTCAGAGATCAACATATTGGTGTTGCCGCCGTGGAATGCGGGGTGATGATCGCCAGGGGTGATCTGGCGGTTGAATGCGGATTCGAACGCATGGCCGAAGTGCAGGAAGAGATCCTTTGGATCTGCGAGGCGTCTCCCATGTGCCTGTAATTTTGGCTACTCAGGTGCTTGAATCACTTGCCAAAGATGGCATGCTGTATCGTGCCGAGATCTCTGATGCATCTATGGGCCACAGGGCCGAATGAGTCATGCTCAATAAAGGCCCTCATGTGGTAACTGCGGTTCGAGTACTGGATGGAATTCTTCGGCCGATGCAGGCGCACCAGTTCAGGAAACGAGCCATGCTCCGAGAGTTGCACCTTGCGCATTCTTTACAAGAATAATCCCGAGGATGAGTCTGAATGAAATTGCTGAAGTTGCTCATTAATAATCATTTTGCATGAATGTAGATATGTACGATATCAAGAAGCCTATCTGTCCGGTTGAAAAAGCATTTATTCTTGATAATAAGTTCCGCAGATGGATACATAATCCCAGGAAAATACTTGGCAGCTATTTAAAAGAAGGAATGACCGTTTTGGATATTGGATGTGGGCCTGGTTTTTTCTCTCTTGATATAGCTCGAACAGTTGGCAGATCAGGGCGAGTTATTGCTTGTGATGTCCAAGAAGGAATGCTCCAGAAAGTAAGAAATAAAATACATGGAACGGAACTTGAACAACGTATCACATTGCATCGATGTCAAAAAAACAAAATTGACTTATCAGAACATGTAGATTTCGTTCTTGCATTCTACGTGGTGCATGAAGTTTCGAATCAAGAGCAGTTTCTTCGGGAAATAGGGGGAATACTCAGCCCAAATGGGCAGCTCCTCATTGTTGAACCACCATTTCATGTTTCGATTGATGAGTTTGAAGAAACTATCAGAACAGCCCGGAAAATTGGTTTTTCTCCTACTGAAATGCCGAAAATACTATTTAGCAAAGCTGTGGTATTACAAATGGAGTGAAAGAGGATGAAAATCAGCGTTTTTCTGGTTAATTGTGAACGTTTTTTATACTCCCAGCTGAGGTAGGATTGCAATAGTGGACACCATAAATGTGCAAAGAGTTGATTCGGATCCAACCCTCGCTCCACGGAAAAGGGACTGAAAACAGTAGAGTAATAATGGCAATTTTTATCACGTTGACGACCAGGATGTAACCAAGGAAAGCCTCAATATTATTCTCCCGGAGACGGAAGGGAATTCGCTTAAATGTTCAAGTTATTAAATATATTTTCCAGTCGTTCCGACTCCCAATCCACTGCTAGTAAGGGTACAGATTCGAGCGAATATGAGCGCCGCATGGTTGAAATCTGCGCGGTTTCCGTACAGGAGGCGATCAAAGCATTAAACTCAACCCCCAAGGGGTTGTCTGCTGAAGAGGCCGAGCGACGTCTTGACGAATACGGCGCGAACGAGTTGGCCCACGCCAAACAAATTGGCTTCTGGTGTGACATCTTTCGCCGATGTAAGAGTCCTCTGGTGATTCAACTGTTGGTGATCGCCGCCATTGCCGGGATAATCGGTGAGGTCAAATCGGCGGTCATTGTCGGTGCGATGGTCATTCTCAGCGTCGGACTTTCCTATATACTGGACCGCAGATCCAGTCAAGCTGTCGAAACCCTTGGCAAGCGTGTTCAATCACGGGCGCTGGTCTTGCGCGATGGAGTAGAGACAGAAATCAAGATCACGGACGTAGTTCCGGGTGATATCGTTCTGATGCAAGCTGGCTCCATCGTGCCGGCTGACGTGCGGTTGTTAGTCGCTAAGGATTTCTTTTTGAGTCAGTCTTCGCTGACCGGTGAATCCATGCCCGTGGAAAAAACCGCCCATTTCGGTGAAGCCCAGGGACAGAGCGCATGGGAATTGATAAACGCCTGCTATCTCGGCAGCAGCGTAACCAGCGGCTCGGCCCGTGGGGTGGTGGTGAACACCGGGACGCGGACCCTGTTCGGCTCTATTTTTAAAAGTCTTGGCGAAGAGCGCGAGAAAACCAGCTTCGATATCGGCGTGCGCTCCTTCACCTGGCTCATGATCCGTTTCATGTTGGTTATGACCTGTGCGGTATTTTTCATCGTGGGCATGACCAAAGGGAATTGGGGCGAAGCCTTACTGTTTGCTCTTTCCATTGCAGTGGGGCTTACACCGGAAATGCTTCCCATGATAGTCACCGTGAACCTGGCCAAGGGAGCACTCGCCATGGCCGCTAAAAAGGTCATCATCAAGCGACTCCCTTCCATTCAGAACTTCGGCGCCATCGACATCTTATGCACGGATAAAACCGGCACCCTGACCCAGGACCAAGTGGTACTTGAACGGTACGTGGATATCACCGGACATACGAGTGAAGACGTATTGAGCTATGCCTATCTAAACAGCCATTATCAAACGGGACTGAAGAACCTGATAGACCGTGCCATCCTTGACCATAGCGACCTAGATGTTGAGATATGTCAGTTGGTGGACGAGTTGCCGTTCGATTTTCAACGCCGACGAATGTCGGTAATCGTGGACTATGATGAAGACCATGTGCTTATCTGCAAAGGCGCGGTGGAAGAAATTTACGACTGCTGCAGCCACTACACAATCGGCGATGAAGTTTATCCTCTGATCGAAATGATTAGGGACAATCTCTTCGAGGAGGTCGACAGCCTCAACAGGGATGGTTTCCGCGTACTGGCTATCGCCTACCGCGAGTTTCCACGGGACAAGACTCACTTCACCGTAAAGGACGAATCCGAATTAATTCTTATGGGCTATGTAGCTTTCTTCGATCCCCCCAAGGCTTCGGCAACCGAAGCGTTAGATCTCCTCCGTAAAGCCGGGGTTCGGGTCAAGGTACTTACTGGCGATAATGGTCTAGTCACGCAAAGGGTCTGTACGAATGTCGGGCTGCAGGCGGAACGGGTGGTAACAGGGGCGGAGCTGTCCAAGCTCACCCCGCATGAATTTAGCCAGCTGGTGTATGAGGAGGATATCTTCGTCAAACTCAGCCCAGCCCAGAAGGAACAAATAGTCCGTGCCCTGCGTGAAGCCGGCCACGTGGTGGGCTTCATGGGTGACGGAATCAACGATACGCCCGCCCTCAAAGCCGCCGATGTTGGGATTTCGGTTGATTCGGCCGTAGACGTGGCCAAGGAGACCGCGGATATCGTGCTGCTGGAAAAAAGTCTATTGGTCCTCGAAGAGGGGATCATGGAGGGTCGGCGAGTCTTTGCCAATATCGTCAAATACATTCGGATGGGGGCCAGTTCTAACTTTGGCAACATGTTCAGCGTCGTCGGTGCCAGCTACCTGCTCCCGTTTCTGCCGATGTCGTCAGTTCAGATTTTGGCCAACAATCTTCTTTATGATTTTTCACAGACCGGTATTCCCACCGACAAGGTAGATGAGGAACTTGTCGCCAAACCCCTCAAGTGGAATATTAGCAATATCAAACGGTTCATGGTCTTCATCGGACCAATGAGTTCGATCTTCGACTACGCCACCTTTGCCCTGATGTGGTACTTCTTTGGCTGTAGCTCGTTTAGTGATCCGGGCATGGGAGCGGCGCAGCAGGAAATGCAAGCTCGGCTGTTCCAGACCGGATGGTTCGTTGAATCGCTTTTAACCCAGACGATGATCGTGCATATTATCCGGACCCAACGTGTTCCCTTTTTTGGTAGCCGCGCCTCTCTGCATCTGACGCTGACAACCCTGACCATCATGGCTGTGGCTGTCTGGCTACCTTACTCGCCTTTTGCGGACACACTCGGCATGGTCCCATTACCAGCCATCTATTGGGCTTGGATTGCAGGTTTTCTCACAACTTACGGTATGTTAACTCATTTTGTGAAAACATGGTTCTTTAACCGTTATGGAGGCAATTGATAATGGACAGTTTACTGGACGCATTACAGGAAGGACGGTTGATCGAGCTGCCGGACAACGACAAGGAAGGCTCACTTCGGTTCTTGGCGCACATCCTTGAAGCAATACCGTCACTACCGGCGGGAACCGATGTGGCTGAGCGGATTATGGCCAAGGAATCGTTCACCAAAACGGTGCTAGGCAAAGGCTGGGCCTGCCCAGATGCGCGGGTTTCATTCGATGAAGACCTCATCTGTGTCGTGGGGTGGAGTCCGACAGGAATAGATTACGGAGCACCAGATGGGATATCGGTCAAAATAATTGCCATGTATCTTGTACCTGAAAACCAGCGCAGCAATTATTTGCGAGAGGTTTCTCTGTTAGCAAAGGCTCTTACCATCTATCCCGGGCTTGAAAGGCTGAAGGAAGTAGGGGGATTGAACGAGGTTCGAGATTACCTGCTCGACTTGATCAGCTCAACTAAGGGGACTGTTGGACCGGACACAAGAGCGCGAATAATTCAGCTGCAAAGCAGGCCAAACGTCGTGGAGCCAGCTGTTACCCACGATCTGGCCAATCTTATTGTGGAGCCCGTGACCATCATCGCCAGTCCCGGCATTAATCCTGTTATTCTGGGCCATGACCGACAACTCGTCGATTTACTGGACGGCTCAGTGGGGCTCATTGATGGGATTACCTCTCAAGCAGTGTTCCAAAGCGGCGCGTGGCGCATCGTTAAACGTAGAGAGGCATCATTTCAGGTAGACCGTGTTCTATTCGACTGTCTGGCGATAAAGACTACGGACGGAAAATCTCTTAAAGTTTCCAAGACATAATGGTTGTGAGTGAGTGACCTGCCCCAGTTTAATGTACCAGGGTTTGGGTTAATCCGTCGGGGGGGTTGACATACCCCAAGTGTAAATGACATAAATCTCAATAAAAAATAGTCAAATTTTATCGATTCGCTGAATTAGGATTTATGAGCTTACCCTCCTAAATGTTAAAGACGAAAGTTCTCGTTTTTTTCTTCCTCTTTCATGTATGATAAAGGACGTTATCATACTTAAAAGAGGGCAGGCAAAGGAAGTCAAGTCGTATGGAAGAGGCATTGGTGGTGATAGGGGAACAGGATGGAGTGGTGGTGCCGGTGCTTTTTGCTCCGGATGCAAAGACTGCGGAACGGGTGATTGAATTCTTCACTGCGCAAATTAGAAACCCAAATACCCGGAAGGCCTACGCGAGGGCAACGGGTAGCTTCGCGACTTGGTGCGCGGACCAGGGGATCGATGAGCTAGGCCAGATACGGCCTGTGCATGTTGCGGCCTATGTGGAGGGATTGCAGCAACGAATTGCGGCGCCCTCGGTTAAGCTGCAGCTTGCCGCGCTCCGCATGCTCTTTAACTGGTTGGTCGTCAGCCAGGTGATCCCGGCAAACCCGGCCCACGCGGTCCGGGGGCCAAAGCATGTGGTGAAAAAGGGCAAAACGTCCGTGCTCTCGGCGGAAGAGGCTCGCGTGTTGCTCGATTCCATTGCTACGGACTCACTGATCGGCCTGCGGGATCGCGCCCTGATTGGCCTCATGGTTTACACCTTCGCGCGCGTCGGTGCGGTCACCAAAATGCGCGGCAAAGATGTCTATGTCCAGAGCCGCCGGACCTGGGTGCGCTTGCACGAAAAAGGCGGCAAACGTCATGAGATGCCCTGCCACCATAATCTTGAACACTACCTTGAGGCCTATATCGCGGAGACGGAAATTGGCGCGAGCGCAAAGGGCTATCTCTTCCGCACCGCACGCGGCCGCAGTAACCAGCTTTCCGAAAAACCAATGCACCAAGTCGACGTTTACCGCATGGTCAGCCGTCGCGCCAAGGATGCCGGAGTTCGTACCCAAAAATGCTGTCACAGTTTTCGTGCGACCGGGATCACCGAATACTTACGCAATGGCGGCAAGCTCGAAGTGGCGCAACAGATGGCGAATCATGAATCAGCCCGCACTACCGGTCTTTATGACCGACGCAATGATCAGATATCACTCGATGAGGTCGAACGGATTCTGATTTGAGGATGCCCACATGGGTCAGGTGCCGCTAGGCCCTATATTATTGATCCTCTGGTCGCCAATCAGCTTAGTTACCAAAATCTTTTTTGTAAGTTGATCCCTTAACGTACTCTAAGATCCGTTTCCTGAAGCGACCCCTGCTAGTGCGCTTAACAAAACTGACTTGTTGGTCCAGAAAACGTAAGAGCTGTTGCTGAATTCGTGCCTAGGTACGTGTATCAATGCTGCATGTTGCCTCATCAAGAACCTGCGAGGCTCGGATTTGTAATGTTTTAAAGCTGGGCCGAATGGCTATGGATGAGGTTAACCTCAAAAAGATAATCTGAGAATTGTTTATGGTTTATGGCAAGAGTTTGAGCAACGTGCTCGAAATCATCAAGAGTGTAAGCATTGAGATCACTACATAATGGTTCGACGCTTTGAGGTATCTGGAGAATCCAGTTCGGCTGAATTGAGTTGGGAATTTCACTCTGCACCCAAGTAGCATGGGTAATATGTTTCCTCAGCGGCGTGAAATTGTGAGGAAGCCTAAGGTAACTAGAAATTCGGTCATATTGGTCAAGTGGGACTTTTCCATGATAAAGCAGTTCAAGCAAAGCATGTCTTTTGTCGTCAAAATTAAGGCTGCGGGTCAGCGGTATGATGGTAGACAAATCTGAACCAGAAATCGTTGCTATGATTTCTTGAATGAGTAATTCATATTGGGCGAACCACTGAACGATAATTCCAAAGAGCAACAAATGCCTTTCGGTCAGGCATTCTGAAATCTTATTTTTTGCGAATGCTCGCTGTTCCAATGGTGTTGTGTTCATGAGATATCCCTCAACATATCTTTGAATTTGAGAACGTGCCTCTCATCTGAACAAAAAGGATTACAACATTTGAGCATGTATCTTTGTAATTATCATATACCGATATTAATAAGTTACAATGTTTTACTCGATATACCAGCCGGAGATATCAAATATCCGAATTAAGACATCTCACATGAATCATCATACCCCCGCAGACCTCGATGGTGATGGCGAGTTCGATGCCATCGATAGCGTCACCTTTAAGAAGGCCAGCCACCAAACATGACAGGGTGCTATTGGGCAGTTATGGTTACAAGTGCTGCATTTGCAGGAGCAGCGATTCTTGCTCTTTGGCTTTGCGCTCGGCAAGTTTTTTCTCGTACTCGGCTTGCTCCGTGCTATAGCGTTCGGTTGCCCGTTGTTCGATTTCGGCCTTGGCTTTGGCGAGGGCAGCCAGACGTTCTTCACGCCGTGCCAGTTCATCAGAAATGCCAATTTTGTAAGAAATATCAGTGCGGTAGCCCTCTTCTGCTTGACGCAGCAGATATTCGACCACAACTTTGAGTTATACTAAGAGGTTGCAGGCATATTGCCAGCTCAGAGGTCGCAGAAGGATCCGTTGCACTACCGTAATCCGACACCTCATCGACACATGAATCTGAATCGAAAAGCGCGTTCAATGTTGTCTCATCTCAGTGTCGTCTTGTAATGGCGCACCGTTCACTGTAGTACCCTTACCTGATCTTAAGCTGTGACATTACCTCACCGGAGTGCTGGCACAAACTCGCCGTACTGATTCGGACACAAAAGAATCCGCTCGCGATGTGGATAGCCGTATTGATCATACACAACCTCTCTATGACGGCTATAATGACATGCGCGGTTCGGCAGCACCTGAACAACTTGTGGCTGCATAACTACACCAGGACCTCCTTGAGG
>TBL_comb47_HYPODRAFT_10003239_pt1 | contig 19448 bp, 18 predicted proteins | sample TroBogypolimnion_40_FD_10682 | JGI IMG/M metagenome (IMG submission 10682) | reverse complement strand
CTTACGTGCTAATACAAATAAATAATCTGATAAACGATTTATATATTTTATTATTATCTCCTCAACCTGGTAATTTGTAGCTAATCTTATTATTATTCTTTCTGTTCTTCTACAGATACATCTTGCAATATGACAATGTGAAACAATAACATCACCCCCCGGCAGAATAAAAGAATGCAATTCAGGAAGCTGAGTATTCATTTCATCAATCTCTTTTTCTAGGAATAGTATATCTTCTTCTTTTAGTTGGGGTAAATTCTTTGTATCTTTATCAGCAGCTAATAATGATTCAGCAGTAAAAAGTCTATCCTGAATCTCTAGTAATACTTCTTTATAATGGTTATTCACTAGCTGATCTCTGATAAGACCGATATATGAATTTAATTCATCAACTGTTCCGTAAGCTTCAATACGATCATGGTATTTTGGTACACGTGTCCCTCCTATTAAAGAAGTTTCTCCTTTGTCGCCGGTTTTAGTGTATATCTTCCAATTCTCGTTCATTAGCTTTATTATATAATCAAAGAAACTGAAACAAATCTATTCGGCAATTTGTTCAACTGTATAATGAGACATTTTTCTTATATTTGGATTTAACTCATCTGATGCTATCTTTCCATCAATTAATCTTACTATTCTATGAGCATGGCGTGCAATATCTTCTTCATGGGTTACAATAATAATAGTATTGCCCTTTTCGTGTATTTCTTCAAATAAACCCATAATCTCAACAGATGTTTTTGAATCTAGGTTACCTGTTGGCTCATCTGCTAATATAATAGAAGGATTATTAACTAAAGCTCTTGCAACAGCAACACGCTGACGTTGTCCTCCCGATAGTTCATTAGGTTTGTGCGTAACTCTATCAGAAAGATTAACATCTGCAAGACATTTTTCAGCTCTTAGTATTCTTGTACTTTTGTTTACTCCCGCATATATTAATGGTAACATAACATTTTCGAGAGCTGATGAACGAGGTAATAAATTGAATGTTTGAAACACAAAACCAATCTCTTTATTCCTTATTTCAGCAAGTTCGTTATCACCAAGCTTACTGACATCATTTTTATTAAGAATATATTGTCCGGATGTTGGGGTATCAAGACAGCCAATTATATTCATTAATGTTGACTTACCTGAACCCGAAGGCCCCATTAAGGCAACATATTCATTTTTATAAATAGTAAGAGAGATAGTTCGTAAAGCTTTTACTATTTCTGCTCCTACCTTATAATGCTTTGCTATATCTTTCAAGCTTATAACTTCTTCAGCCATTGTTTTTAATTTTTTACAAACTTACATTATTTTAATGACATTATTACTTTCTTAACGATTATTAATTTAAAATCGTATTAGAAAGTTTTGTTTACTTAATTCTTTTCTAAAAAAGACGATCCCTAAGAAGAATAAATCTATACTTAAGCTTACTTCTGAATTTGCAATAATATGTTCCCATGCTTCTTCCATATCTTTAGACCAATGAATATCATCAAAAATAAAGACAGTATTATTATGATGAGATGGTAAACATTGTTCAAAATAATCAATAGTTGCTTTTTTGCGATGATTGCCATCAAAAAACACAATATCTATCATCTTAATATCATTAAGAATACTTTTTAATACATTATCTATATTTTTATTTACAACTTCAATATTATTAAGATTGTTCTTATTAAAATTATCTTTAGCAACATTAGCAATATTCTTACTTCCTTCAATAGTTATAATCCTTGTTTCATGAGAAGCTAATGCCATATAAGTAGTGCTTACACCTAATGAGGTGCCTAATTCAACAATAGTATCAGGCTTAAGTTCCTTTACTAATCTAAATAATAATTGAGCATATTTAGGTGACTTTGTTGAACGCTTAGCTATTGATGAAATACTTCTGGTAGATGATACACCTGTACCAAAGTCTTCGCAATAGATTTCTTTAGTATTATTTAATAAAGTTGTTCTTAAGGATTCTGCAATATGGTACTCTGAATGCTTTTTATCATTATTAATAACATCTGTAACCAAATGAAAAAGAAAAGGTGGATGTACTCCATGCTTAGTCTTAGCCTTTATATAATAATTGAGATACCTAAATAGAAACCTAAGTTTATTCATTCGGCTATATTAATCCTTTTTATTGAGCTATTATTAATTATAATGTATAATATAAAGACTACACCTGGCATGCTACTTGTTTTATTTACTTTCGTCAACCCTATCATTAAGTAAAGGAACAAATCGAAAACTACCATGTTCGAGTTGTTCAAATTCAGTTTCTGATTTACGCACAAGGCTGGTCATCGTTTGTACATCTTCTCCCACAGGAACAATAAGCACTCCTCCAATCTTTAATTGAAGTTTTAATGCTTCGGGAATATATGGTGCTCCGGCAGTTACTATTATCTTATCGAAAGGAGCAAAGGCAGGTAAACCTGCATAACCATCACCATAAAACATTCGTGGACGATAACCTATTGTTGGAAGAAACTCCTTTGTCTTTAAATATAATGTGCGATGTCTTTCTATAGTAAAAACTTTAGCACCCAATTCAACCAACACACAAGCCTGATAGCCCGAACCTGTCCCAACTTCTAATACTTTATCTCCTTTATTAATCATCAGAAGTTCGGATTGGAAAGCTACTGTATATGGCTGCGAAATGGTTTGTCCATTGCCAATAGGGAATGGTTTATCCTGATATGCAAACTCTGTAAAGGAAGAATCAAGAAATAAATGACGAGGAATCTTTTCAATTGCAGCCAAAACATTTTCATCAGTGATGCCTTTACTTCTTATTAAAGCTACCAACTGTTTTCTTAATCCTTTGTGTTTGTACGTATCAACCATTAATTTGTAATTATAGAATGTTGTGTTAAATAATTTGCGAAAATAATAATTTCAGAGACCATAAAAAAAATTACTTTTGTAAAAAATTTAATAAGCATATTATGAATATAGGTGTATTAGGTGCCGGACATCTCGGAAAGATACATATTAAGTGTATTAAGGACATTCCTGAATATAATTTAATCGGCTTTTATGATCCCGATAAGGAGAATTCAGTTAATGTAGAAAATGAACTTGGAGTGAAATCTTATGCTTCAATAGGCGAGCTATTGGATCATGTGGACGTAATTGATATTGTTACGCCAACTTTATCTCACTTTGATTGTGCTTCACAAGCAATAAAGAAAGGCAAGCATGTTTTTATTGAGAAACCTATAGCTGCATCTTCTGAAGAAGCCGCTGAGTTGATAAAGCTAAGTACTGAAGCTAATGTAAAAGTTCAGGTTGGGCATGTGGAGAGGTTTAATCCTGCTTTTACTGCGGTGCAATCTTTTATTTCCAATCCAATGTTTATCGAAACACATCGTCTGGCTCAGTTTAATCCTAGAGGAACTGACGTGCCTGTGATTTTGGATTTGATGATACATGATATTGATATTGTATTAAGTATTGTTAAAGCTAATGTTAGGAAAATTAGTGCCAGCGGTGTTGCGGTTGTTAGTGATACTCCTGATATTGCCAACGCTCGTATTGAATTTGATAACGGCTGTGTAGCTAATCTAACGGCAAGTAGAATATCGATGAAGAACATGCGTAAGACCCGCATCTTTCAAAGGGATGCTTACATCGCAGTTGATTTCTTAAAGAAAGAATCAGAAGTTGTGCGTATGAAAAGCGTAAATCCTGATGATAATGATCCTTTTGCAGTTATCATTGATTTAGGCAAAAATAAAGGCTCTAAACAGATATTCTTCGAAAAGCCTGAGATTGTACAAACCAATGCTATTAAAACCGAACTTGAGACTTTTTATCATGCAATTAATGATAATACAACACCTTTAGTTACTATATATGATGGCTATAATGCATTAGATATTGCCTACAAAATCATTGAGAAAATAACTTTAATGTAATTAATAAAGCAATAAAATAATAATTAGTACAATTTGTCGTTTCGATTATATAAAACGGCAAAATAAATGCTTTATAATTACAATAGGCTTCTCAACTTGACTAAAATATTAATCGCGATTCTTCTTATAATCGGGTTTTCGTCGTGTGATAAATTCGATGGTAACCAAACTGTGCCTGCTTACGTTCATATCGATAAGATTACGCTGCTTGATAATGGCAACAACATGGGCTCGCTTTCTAGCAGTATTACAGATGCCTGGTTTTATGTAGACGATCAATACATAGGTACTTTTGAATTGCCCGCTACTTTCCCTGTTTTACTCAAGGGAAGTCATACTATAAAGGTTTTGGCAGGGATTAAAATGAATGGTATTACTAACACAAGAGTTGCTTATCCTTTTTATAACACTATAATATTAACAAAGACTTTTAGTGAAAACGAAACGATGAATCTTGGCCCGCTTACCACACAATACGATCCTAATACTAAGATGGAATGGATAGAGAACTTTGAGGATGGTGGTATTTCACTCCAGAAGAGTACTGTTAATGCCGGCAGCGACACTAATATTATCAAAACAAATCAAGCAGGTTATGTGTTCGAAGGGCTTTACTCAGGCGTTGTTGCTTTAGACTCTAATATGAATTTCTTTGAGATAGAAACCATTCAAAAATACAAGTTGCCAAGAGGTTCATCACCTGTTTTTCTAGAGATGGATTACAAAATAAATAACACTGTTAATGTTGGGCTTGATGCTTATACATCGGGTACTCCCACACAGATATCTACGATGGTTCTGCTTCCCACAACTCAATGGAAGAAGATATATATTAATTTTACTCCTGACATTAGCAACAATGCTACTGCCGATAACTTTAGGGTATTCTTTGGGCAGTTTAAGAACACAGGCGTTACTAAAGCCACACTTTTGTTCGACAACATTAAGCTAGTTCATTTCAACACTTCAAAAAAGAAATAAAACAATATGAATAAACAACTCCAGGTAACAAAATATTTAATCGCAGATATCTTTTCTGCTGTAATAGCTTGGGGTTTATTCTTCACCTACAGGAAGTATCAGTTGGATGCTACTATTTTCAAGCACATCTACACTATTTCATCTGACGAAAAACTATACTTAGGTTTAATATTTATTCCTTTGTTCTGGTTAATTCTTTATCTGATGATGGGCACTTATCGTAAGATATACCGTAAATCAAGGTTCAAAGAGCTTGAGCAGACTTTTATCATCAGCGTAGTTGGGGTACTTATTATCTTTTTTGCTTTTATTCTTGATGATGTTATCGTCACTTACAAAAACTATTATCAATCGTTTCTTGTACTGTTTACCTTGCATTTCACTATTACTTACATATTAAGGTTGCTCATCACATCGGCTACAGCACACAAAATACACAACAAGATAATTGGTTTTAACACTATCATTGTTGGAAGCCACGACAACGCTTTAAAGATATACAACGAGATTGAAAATCAGAACGAATCATCAGGCAATAGGTTTGTTGGCTTTGTAAGTGTTAACGGCCCTAACGACTCAAAGCTCTCCGATTTTCTTCCTTACTTTGGCAATTACAAAGCTTTAAAAACCATTCTTCGCGATCACGAAATAGAAGAGGTAATAATTGCTATCGAAGAATCAGAACATAAGCTTATCGAAAACATTATAACTGCTCTTGAAGACAGTGAAGTTGTGATTAAAATTATACCTGATATGCAAGACATATTGGTAGGTTCCGTTAGGATGAGTTCTATCCTTCAGGCACCGCTCATTCTTATTTCGCCCGACTTAATGCCTGCATGGCAGCAATCTCTCAAAAGAGTATTAGATATTATATCTTCTATCTTTGCTTTAGCGCTATTATCTCCGGTGTTCTTCTTTACAGCAGTTATCATTAAAGTTACATCCAAAGGGCCTATATTCTACTCACACGAGAGGATTGGTATCAAGGGCAAGCCTTTTATTATGCATAAATTCCGCTCCATGTTTATTGATGCCGAAAAAGGAGTGCCTTTATTATCTTTCGAAGACGATCCACGTATCACCCAATTTGGTAGGTTTATGCGCAAAGTTCGTTTAGATGAGATTCCTCAGTTTTACAATGTATTGATAGGTGATATGTCGCTTGTAGGTCCTCGACCCGAAAGGCAGTATTTTATTAATGAGATTATGAAACAGGCTCCTCATTACCGCTTGTTGCACAAAGTTAAACCGGGTATCACTTCATGGGGACAGGTTAAGTTTGGGTATGCCGAAAATGTAGAAGAAATGGTTGCCCGTCTTAAGTACGACTTGCTTTATATCGAAAACATGTCATTAGCCACCGACTTTAAAATACTACTCTACACCATGATAATTATCATGCAAGGAAGAGGCAAGTAAGACAATAACAAATTACGGATATAGTGATTTGGCGATTTAGTGATTTAATGATATTAAGATTTAGGAAAATAAAGAGTGTCTAAACTAGAAAACAATTACGAATTACACTTGCCGATAGGTAGGGAATTAAAAAAGAGAGTCGTTGTCAGATTATTGACAACAACTCTCTTTTTTAATTTTTAATAACCTAAATCGCCAAATCACTAAATCACAATATCACTAAATACATTTCGTAATTCGTAATTCATCATGTTTTTTATAATTTCATTATTTGAGTTTGTTGGCAGTTTAAATGCTTTGTTATTTTTAAACACAATAATCCCTTTACCTTTCAATATATTATTGATTAGATTAATTGCTTCTCTAAGTTCATCTTCTGGTTCATAAGCGTTATATCAACTCATATGTGTATGCCAGTCACAATTCCCTTCTTTATTATCAAATCCAATTGTAATTTCATTATCTTGAGTAGTAATCCAAAGTATTAATAATCCTGCTTTACTAGGATATTCAATAGTCATTATATCATTTTCTAACCTGAAATGATTAATAAATTTAGGGAATCGTTTTAATAATCCCTCCAAAACATATTTAGAAAATTGTATTTGATTCATTTTCATAATTAGAATTATATTTTGCAAAACTAATTCTTTATCCAATACAACCCCAATTAATCATAATAATTTACATCTCCTCGTTTTCACCATTACTACATTAATTGTATATGTTGCTTTCTTATGCTTTTCGAGATTAATTAGTTTTTTTGCTGAATGTGGGTTTAAAATTCGGGATGACTAAAAGTAATGTTATCTGCATCTTTGGTATATATTTTTAATTGTATAAATACTATTGACATCAGTAATTGTAGTTTTCTTTTGTTTTCCGGCAATAACAGCTACTACCGCAAGTGGATTATTTTTATCACTTTGTGATGTTTTTCCTTTATAACAATTGTAAAATGTTTATGCGCTCGCGGTTTTTTATTTAGCACTTGTGAGTTATCATAACCAATTATAAATCCCTTATTTGTAGTTTTATAGTTATGAACAAGAGCATCCTAGTTAGGTTTTTTCTTATGATAAGCTTTACTTTAAATGAAAGTTTTAGGATTTAAGGTGTTAATTAAAGTGAACACGTATCCCCCCTTCTTTAAATATTAATTTGTATTACAAATAAAAGCACTATATTTGCAACCAAATAATACTTAACTAAGACATAACGATTAATGAATCCTGTCAGCATTATCCCTGTATTAATTGCAATAGCAATAGCATTGCTTACAGTAAAAATAATAAGCAAGATTAAAGGCGTTAAACCTGCCGAAGTAAAGTACACTACTATTGATGGCTTAAGGGGTTATCTTGCTTTTCTGGTCTTTATGCATCACTCTGTTGTATGGTATTTTTTTCTGCGAACAAGTGAATGGAATGTCCCTCCTACTAATTTATTTATTCATTTTGGACAAACAAGTGTTGCTTTATTTTTCATGGTTACAGGCTTTCTCTTTTTCTTAAAACTAAACAGTCCCAGAGAAAAACAAGTTGATTGGCTTCATTTATTTGTTTCGCGTATAATGAGGTTGTTTCCACTGTATTTAATCGCAATTTCAGCCTTAGTAATTATTGTATTCATCTTATCGCATTTTCAAATCAAAGAATCTTTCCTCAACATCTTTAAAGAAATAGCAGGCTGGACGCTATTTACCGTTTACAGCGCTCATCCAATCAATCATTACGAGTTCACAAGTATTATTGTTGCTGGAGTTGTATGGTCATTGGTTTACGAGTGGATTTTCTATCTTTCGTTACCTATAATCGGAATCTTATTCTTCCGCAAAAAAGCATCCATATTTACAATCGTTATTACCGTTCTCCTACTTATCTCCATAGTTATGCGACAGGATTTAAACAAGATCCATTTCTATACCTTTGCAGGAGGTATTATTGCTGCTTTTCTTGTTCGTTCAAATAAGTTTTGTCAGCTTGCCACCAAAAGAATATTCTCTTTAGTTATTATAATTTGTTTAGCGGCAGCTGTATATTTCTTCAGGTCGCCACAAGCAATAGTCCCACTTATCTTAATATCAATCCCTTTTATACTTATAGCTTGCGGCAACACCTTGTTTGGGATATTAGCATTGCCAATATCACGTTTATTAGGCCAGATGGCTTACAGTATCTATTTGTTACATGGAATGGTATTATTTGTTTGTTTTAAATTTGTATTTGGATTTGATTTTATATCCAAAACTTCTCCAATATTTTATTGGACGATAATATTTGGATGTACCGTAGCTCTTATTATAATATGTAATTTATCATACCATTACATTGAATTACCTTCTATGAACTCTTCTTCGAAGATTACTAATTTCATTAAAAATAAATTCCAAATAATAAAGCTACGAATAAAGGCGATAGCTAATAAATAAAAGCTGATTACTTTAGGTGAGGCATTTGTCATTTTCAGGATGATAAATATGATTTTTAGGATGGCTCTGCTTATATAGGAGAAAGCTATTATTTGTTATCTTTTTAATATTACGCATTTTAACTGGCTACTGTTTGTGATTAATGCAAAAAGGATGGACTTGTAAAGAAAATTAACGGACTTTTAGTTTTTATTTATCCATTGGTTTAGATTATTTATTGACATTGGCATTGTATCGATGAGGTGTTGAGGTTATAGATGGAGAGTAGTGATATATTTGCCGGGTGTAGTTGGAATTTTATAGAGCCTTGTAAACTATTCAATGACTTAAATTGAAAATTAATCGAGCATATAATCTTATTTAAGGTCAGTTCTTCGTCATTTATAAAGATTAAAATGAGATTTATTTAAATTGAAATGTTATTTGTAGCGTTCGTCTGGAAATTTATAGGGGTTGAAAAGTTATTTTTAGAGTTTAATTGGAAATTTATTGGGAATAAGAAGTTATTCAATAAGTTTAGATGTGAATTTATTGACATTTATAAATAATTTAAGGAGTTGAAGAGGAATTTTATTGACATTGTGAAGTTATTTATTGAGTTGAAGAGGAATTTTATTGACATTGTGAAGTTATTTATTGAGTTGAATATTTTTATACACTCGATTTTTAGGGAAATTAAAAGAACTTAAGTTTGGAGTTTGGAAATGCCTAAATATTTTTTAAAAACAAATATTACTATTGTTAGAAAATTAATAGCACATTTTTAAAAAAATATTAACGATACAAATTATACCATAATATTAATAGATTATGAATTTAGCCATGATATTGAATAATAGCAATTATAAGCATACCTTATTATATAATAAGTGTTGAATAAAATTATTACCCTATGAGCTTAATCCAACTTAAACCACGCAAATCATTGAATAAAGCCTTTTTGAAAGTTAAGGCTAAAACTTTTGTTTTACCTGACATTTATTTCTCCCAATTGGTTTGCCAGCTTTATGGGTTGAGTGCGGAGGAGAAGGGGATTGTGGAGGGGAAGAGTTAATTACAAATTACGAAAAAAATGAATAATTAAAAAAAACTTATTTCAAATTATAAACTTTAGTATCAATGAATACAACAACAACATTAAACCTTTTTACCTTATTCCTATACAATAATAAGGTTGAGAAGATTTGTGTGTTAAATAGCTACTAAGGTTGTTGACTGGAAATAAGGTTTAAAGAAATGAGAATTGTCCAGTTAGAAGTAGTTTGCACCATTGCAACAAACTACTACCACATTGAGTTAATATAGTATAATTGGATTTTTTACTAAACCCTGTAATTTTTATTCTTCATCATCTTCATCGGTTTCATCATTAAGTATATCAAAACCTAAAAGATTAGCTATTATTTTCTGATAATACTCCACAGCTTTATAGTTTTTTATTTTTTTATTTATTACTAACAAATTCATATATAAAACACTTCTCAATGAATCTCCTTCTTTTGTCAACTCAACTGCTTTTTGAAGATAATCTATTGCTTTTTTCGCATCACCTTCATCATTAAATTGAGTTGCACCTATATTATTATACACCTCAGGGTAATTTGGTTTTATTTTTAAAGCCTCCAGAAAATTATGCATAGCCATATAATGATCTCCCATACTACAATATACGGTACCTATATGATAATAAACTTCTGCCTTATCGGGATATATTTCAAGTATGTCACTAAATATTTTAATAGCTATACTATAATTACCCAACTCCGCATTCATCGAACCAAGATTAAATTTTACATCTAAATTATCAGCATCTTTTTCATTATACTTTTCAAAACGTTCTTTGGCTAAAGCAAATTCTTTTTTCATTGAATAAGCATAACCTTGTTGAAAAAACTTATCCATGTTAAAATCCTCATTTTCATCAGGTATTAAGTTAAAGGTGGTAATTAAATTATCCCATTCTTTTTTCTCTAGATAAATTTCAGTTAAGTCAATTATCGATTCATAATCTTCTTTATCGACTTCTACAGCTTTATTATAACTTTCAATAGCTTTATCCGTTTGGCCCATTACATTATAGTCTACACCCAATTCATAATATATACTACTTATATCTTGTTTATCATCTACAAGTAGTAAAATCATATTTGCTATGCTTATACTTTCTTCTCGTTTTTTCTGCCTCCATAAGTTGGTCATTAACAATTGTAGAATTACTGCAGTATCGATTGGGAAATCAATCAATGCTTGTCTGATTAATTTTTCCTCTTCTTCAAAATCTTCAGTATATTTAGTAATTTGGTGTAAATGTCTTGGAAAGTAATTTAGTTTTTTCATGTATTATTTTTTTTAATTCGTTTCTTAATTTATATTTTCATGATTCGTTTTGTTTCTTTTAAAACTATTTTTTTTTATTTCTTCAACAAATTTCAAACTTACGTTTTTCAATTGGAATTTTTCTAACACTTTCAATCTTTGACAATATTTTATCAAGTGTTTTCTTAAAATCCTTTATATTTGGTATATCATCGTAGAAGATATCTAACATAGCTTCTTCTAAATCCCATTCGGTCAACCATTCTTTTATTAGTGATTCACAAACATCAAGAAAGATATCATCAGTTTTGCAATCACTAGCCAATATCCCAAATTGTAAGGTTAAATCATGATGAAATTTTTCTGCTGTTATAATAATTGCATCATAGGTTTCTTGTGATAAATCGTCTGTATCCATTAATTATTTATTTTTAATTATTAATTCCTTCTCTTTTGACATCTCTACTTTACTGTAATCATTTTCCACCCTCCACAATCCTAATCTCCTCCACACTCAACCCCTAAAGCTGGTGAACCATTTGTTTGATTTCGATATAAGTCATTTATTGTTAATTTATGGGTTTTAAATATTGCATACAAAAGTAAGGTTTTATTTGAAACAAATGGAAATAAAATAAATAAAATCACAAAAAACAAGAAAAAAACATTAGAGATTTAGCATAGTGATATTTATAGATAATAACATTCTGAAACTACAATAATTACTAAAAGTGTGAGTATTGTTAGAGAAGCTTTTAATCGTTGAAATATTTTGTGCATTTTTTTTTACAAATCGAAAATTGTTGTTCCTGTTGCAAACAGGACTGGAAATGGTATAAAAATGAGTTGACGTGATATAAACACGACTGGAAATGATAAAAAAAGGAGTTGTAGCGATCTAAAAATGAATAATCGTGATCTAAAAATTAATTGTCGTTAATGAAAAATGAATTGACATGACCTGAAAATAGATGAAGATTTTTTTAAAATGAGTTGACGCCGTATAAAAATGAGTGAACGTCGTATAAAAATGAGTTGACGCCGAATAAAAATGACTCGACGCGGTATAAAAATGAGTGATCGCTGAAACACAATTAGAAATTATACTGTAGTAATTAAAATGCACATAATAAGACTTGTAATTTTTTTAAAGCACCCTTCCGGCACCGGAGTAATATTTGGCATAGTAAGGCTCGTCGAGGCTGTTAATCATTACCCCTTTGGAAGTAGAAGCGTGCACAAACCTTTTCTTACTAATATAAATACCAACATGCGAGATCTTTTGCCCCTTAATTTTGTAAAAGATGATGTCACCTTGCTGCAACTCGTCAATATTTACAGCATGAATATCCATTTGCATATCCTCGGCACGTCGCCTGAGAGTTATGCCATAAAACTCATTATAAAAAGTATTAACAAAACAGGAACAATCAATCCCCTCACGACTACAACCACCATATTTATACGGAACTCCAATCCATGAAGCTATCATTTTAATAAAATCCATGTCCTCGTAGCCCTCCAATTCGTAGCCCAGTTTAATTGAATATTCTTTATAGAAAGAAATATTGGTGTCTTTTTTCAAAATCTTTTTATTTTCTTTAACAGGATTAGATACATCATGTGTAGTTCTGCATGATATCGTGAATATCAGCAAAAACAGCATGCCTGTTATAAATATGAAGTGTCGCATAGATTTCATTTTGCAAATATACTAACAATATTTAACATGTATTTTATCTAAATTGAAGTTAATGTTAATAAATATTATGAAATTATTATTAATTATTTAAGTAATTTCCTTAATTTTGCAAACGGATTTGTAATAAAATCCTTTTTATATTGTTTTACTGTTATTAAATACTTTAAGGTAACTAACTAGGGAATGATTATGCGTATAACTTGCATGAAAAGAATAATTAAGAACAAATACATCATAGGAACAATCTTATTGTTTTTAGTTTTGCAGTTTAATAATATGGCATTTGCAGGCGAAAAAGGGAAGTTCAATGCCGGCGAAATGATTGTTGAACATATAAGCGATGCCTATGAATGGCACATTGTTACAGTTGGCGAAACACATGTTTCGATACCTTTACCGGTTATACTTATATATAATGGAGAGCTTAAAACTTTTTGTTCCTCTAAATTCAATCATGGTGCTAGTAGTTACGAAGACTTTAAGATTTCAGAAGAAGTTGCCCACAAAGGAAAAATAGTTCATATTTCTAAAGATGCCAGCGGAAAAGAGATTGAAGACGAAAACTTACCTTACGATTTTTCTATTACTAAGAATGTAATGTCCTTATTTATTAGTGTCTTTCTTATACTATTGTTGTTCCTAACTATCTCACGCTCTTACAAAAAGAGAGGGATGGCGTCTCCAAAAGGTTTTGCATCCTTATTAGAACCAATTATATTATTTGTAAGAGACGATATTGCAAAATCATCTATTGGAGAGAAGAAATATGAGAGATACTTGCCGTTTTTACTCACAGTATTCTTCTTTATTTTCTTAAATAACTTATTGGGATTAATACCTTTCTTTCCGGGAGGAGTTAACTTAACAGGAAACATTGCAATAACGTTAACACTTGCAGTATTTACATTCCTTATTACTTCGTTTAGCGCAAACAAAGCTTACTGGAAGCATGTAATAAATGCTCCAGGGGTGCCATGGTGGTTAAAGTTACCAATACCATTGATGCCTATCGTTGAAATAGTAGGATTATTTACAAAACCATTTGTATTAATGGTCCGTCTCTTTGCCAACATAACTGCTGGACATATCATAGCCTTAGGGTTTATAAGTCTTATATTTATCTTTGGCGAAATGAACGTGGCTTTAGGTTATGGAGTGTCGGTAGTATCAGTAATCTTTTATGTTTTCATGGGATTACTAGAACTATTGGTGGCATTTATCCAGGCTTATGTGTTTACTTTGCTAAGTGCATTGTATTTTGGAATGGCTATTGAAGAACATCATAAAGAACACTAAAATCAATTACGAATTACGAATTACGAATTACGAATTACGATAAAAATTATTAACAATTAAGAATAGGTATTAATAAATTGAGATTTTTTTAACACAATAAATACAAATTAGTATGTCAGTATTAACAGTTTTATTACAAGCAACAGCCGACCTGAAACCAATCGCAAAGATGGGCGCAGGTATTGGAGCTGGTATTGCAGCAATCGGAGCAGGTATCGGTATTGGTAATATCGGTAGAGGTGCTTTAGAATCTATTGCCCGTCAACCGGAAGCAGTTGGTGATATTCGTTCAAACATGATTATCTCAGCAGCGTTGATAGAAGGTGTTGCATTCTTCGCTATTGTAGTTTGTTTATTGATCGTTTTCATGTAACAAACAAATTTATCTTCCTCATTAATGCGATTGGCGGCAATGAGGAAGGTTTTTATTTATTAAAGAAATTAATTTTATAAAGATATGGGTTTAGTAACTCCGAGCATAGGACTTATCTTCTGGATGACTTTATCATTCGGGATATTGTTTTTTATTCTTGCTAAATTTGCATGGAAACCAATCATGGCATCTCTTCGCGAAAGAGAACAATCAATTGATGATGCACTTCAACAGGCAAATGTTACAAGAGAAGAAATGAAAGCTTTACATTTTAGCAATGAGCAGTTGTTAAAGGAAGCTAAAGAAGAAAGAGATACAATGATGAAAGATGCACGTCAGATTCGTGATGGTATATTAGAAGAAGCTAAAAACAAAGCTAATCAGGAGTACAATCGTATTCTTGAATCTGCTAAAGAAAGTATTCATTACGAAAAGATGGCTGCCATTACTGAGTTGAAGAATCAAATTGCAACTCTTTCGATAGAGATTGCTGAAAAGCTTATTAAAGAAGAACTTTCTGATAAAGCTAAGCAAAAAGCTCTTATTGATAAGATGATGGATAATGTTAACTTCAACTAACCTTAAAAAGCTATAATGGAAGACAGCAGGATACATATCAGGTATGCAAAAGCATTGTTTGAAATAGCCGAAGAGCAAAATTTCGTTGACAGGGCTTATGAGGACACATTACTTATCAAAGATGTTTGCAAATCCAACAAGGATTTCGAAATGTTATTAGCAAGTCCTATCATACATACCGGTAAGAAGGTAGCTATCATTAAAGAAGTTTTTACTAACTCACTTCATCCGGTTAGTTTATCTTTTTTATTATTGATTATTAAGAAAAGAAGAGAAGCAAACATTAGATTAATAGCTGAGAGTTTTATTCATATTTATAAAGAATATAAAGGTATTAAAACTGCTTATCTAAAGACGGCTATTGAATTGGATGACACTACAAGAAAAGAGTTTGTTGCTTTATTAGCTGATCAAACAAAGAAAACTATTGAACTTAGAGAAATAGTTAAACCTGAGTTATTGGGTGGTTTTGTTGTTACTATTGATGATAAAGAATCTGACAATAGCATCTCTGACAAGATACAGAGACTGAAGAAAGAGTATGATGTAAACATTTACGAAAAGAAATTATAATTATAACAGAAAACAACTAAAGTATATAATATGGCTGAAATTAAACCCGCTGAGGTTACGGCAATTTTAAGACAACAGTTAGCCGGATTTAAACTGGAATCAGACTTACAAGAAGTAGGTACAGTATTACAAGTTGGAGATGGTATCGCTCGTATCTATGGCCTTAACAATGCACAATCAGGCGAATTAATAGAATTTGTTAAATCAGGAGTTCGTGGCATCGTACTTAATCTTGAAGAAGATAATGTTGGTGTAGTTTTATTGGGCGATTCTAAAGATATTAAAGAAGGCGACACTGTAAAACGCACCAAGATGATTGCTTCTGTTAGAGTTGGCGAAGGCATGTTAGGTAGAGTTATTAATACTATCGGTGAGCCAATTGATGGTAAAGGTCCTATAAGTGGAGAAACTTATGAGATGCCTTTAGAAAGAAAAGCTCCCGGTGTTATTTATCGTCAACCGGTAACAGAACCTTTGCAAACTGGTATCAAACCTATTGATGCAATGATTCCTATCGGTCGTGGTCAAAGAGAGTTAATCATTGGCGACCGTCAAACAGGTAAATCAGCTATTGCTATTGATACTATCATTAATCAAAAAGAATTTTACGATAAAGGTGAACCTGTGTTCTGTATCTATGTAGCATGCGGACAAAAGGGTTCAACTATCGCTAATATAGTAAAAACATTAGAGGAAAAAGGTGCGTTAGCTTATACTGTTATTGTTGCTGCTACTGCTTCTGATCCTGCTGCTATGCAGTTCTATGCTCCTTTTACAGGTGCTGCTATCGGCGAATTCTTCCGCGATACAGGTCGTCCGGCATTGGTTGTTTATGATGATTTATCAAAACAAGCTGTTGCTTATCGCGAAGTTTCCTTATTACTTCGTCGTCCTCCTGGTCGTGAAGCTTATCCTGGTGATGTATTCTATCTTCACTCACGTTTATTAGAACGTGCAGCTAAGGTTATCAAATCTGATAAGATTGCAGCACAAATGAACAATCTTCCTGAATCTATTCGTCACATGGTAAAAGGTGGTGGTTCATTGACTGCTTTACCTATTATCGAAACTCAGGCCGGTGACGTTTCTGCCTATATCCCAACCAATGTAATTTCAATTACTGATGGTCAGATATTCTTAGAAACTAACCTTTTTAACTCTGGTATTCGTCCAGCTATCAACGTTGGTATTTCAGTATCACGTGTGGGTGGTAATGCTCAGATTAAATCAATGAAAAAGATTGCAGGTACACTTAAGATAGATCAGGCTCAGTTCCGCGAATTAGAAGCTTTTTCTAAGTTTGGTTCTGATTTAGATGCTTCAACTAAGGCTGTGTTGGATAAAGGTTCACGTAATGTTGAAATCTTAAAGCAACCTCAATACTCTCCAATGAAAGTGGAAGATCAGATTGCAATTATCTTCTGTGGTACAAAAGGATTGTTGCAAAAAGTTCCTGTTAACAAGATCATTGAATTCGAGAATGAGTATCTAGACTTTATGAGAATACATCATAAAGATGTACTTGAATCATTAAGAAAAGGAGCACTTACCGATAATGATATTAGTACAATGGAAGGAACTGCTAAAGAACTATCTGAAAAATACATAAAATAATAAAAGGGAAAACGTATGCCCAGTTTAAAAGAAGTTAGAACAAGGATAGCGTCTGTTAACTCTACCAAACAGATTACCCAAGCCATGAAGATGGTTTCGGCATCTAAATTAAGGAGGTCGCAGAATGCTATTCTTAAACTCCGTCCTTATGCTGCTAAACTCCGTGAGATTCTTCAGAATCTTAGTGATAGCATCGAGAATACCGAAGCTGCAAGCTACTTCGAAGAACGTAAATCAGATAAGGTTTTGATTATCGTAGTGTCTTCAAACAGGGGGATGTGTGGTGCATTTAATACTAATGTTATTAAATTGGTGAATGTTCTTTTGCATGATAAGTATAAAAGAGAATATGCTAATAATAATGTAGAACTTTTATGTATCGGTCGTAAAGCCGGTGATTTCTTTGCCCGTAGAAATTATATCATTAAAAATCGTTTAGATCATTTGTTCGATAAACTTACTTTTGATAATGTATCGGCTGTAGCCGAACAATTAATGGTTGAGTTTAGGTCGAAGAAATATGATAGGATTGAAATAGTTTACAATCGTTTTAAGAATGCAGCTACACAGATATTGGTTAACGAACAGTTTTTACCTATTCTGCCACCTGCCGAAGATAAAACGGTTACTGCTAAAACAAGTGCTGATTATATATTTGAGCCTAACAAACAGGAAATACTAAACGAATTGGTGCCAAAGACATTGAAAGTACAATTATACAAAGTTGTTCTTGACTCTTTTGCATCCGAACAAGGTGCTCGTATGACTGCAATGCACAAAGCTACCGAAAATGCTACCGAGATGATAAAACAATTAAAGTTATCTTACAACAAAGCTCGTCAGGCATCTATCACAAAAGAAATATTAGAAATAGTAAGTGGCGCCGAAGCATTGAACGGCTAAAACAATTAACAATTAATAATTAATAATTAATAGTTTTTTAATAATAATGAGAAGACCTTCATCATTGATTTGATGAAGGTCTTTTTATTATGATAACCTGTTTTATAATTATTAATTTATTCTTTTATTAATATGATTTGTTTAAAAATAACAATCTTTGCTCAAAAGGGCTGCCCTTCTTCTCTGTAAATTTATCTATCTGAATATGACATATTTTAAAAATACTGTATTAAAAAAGAACGTTTTTTCGTCCTAAGCTGCTTATAGTTGATAGATGGTCATGTACCGTCGATACATGACCATCTATCGTCGATACATCGCCATGTATCGTCGATGCAAGACCATGTATCGTTGATGCGAAGCCATCTATCGTCGATGCAAAACCATGTATCGTCGATGCAAAGCTTTTTATCGTCGATACATCGCCATGTATCATCGATGCAAGACCATGTATCGACGGTACATGACCATCTATCATCAATGCAAAGCCATGTATCATCGATGCAAAGCCATCTATCGTCGATACATGGCTTGTTGCCGATAATTGAAAGTATTTATGAAAAATGGGTAAACTTAAGTTTTAGGAGGCTGTTTTTTTTGAATTTGTATTTCTATTCTTAAATATTTGACCATTTATAAACTACAAAAGTTAAAATAGATATTACAATAAAAAGCCCTACATACTTAATAAATATGCAGGGCATTAACTTCTCTTTTATATTTAAACCCGAGCCTTGGATCTAAACAAAAAGCCCACCTGGTGGCGGGCTTTTAAAAACAGTAATATAAATTAAACAAAAACAGCTCTTATTTTAGAAAGCATAAGTTAAACCTGCTAAGAGGTTAAATCTTTGTGATGGATAGTTATACCAATTGTAATATTGTGTGGTGCCAAAATTGTTCAGATTAACGAATGCTGAAAATATCTTAGTTACCCTATATTCAATTCCTAAATTAAAATCAACCATACCATTAATTGTAGTAGCTTCTACAACACCTTTATTAAAAGTTCGTGCATACATATTGTTAAATGCAAAGATATCTAAATGAGTTATTATCTTATTATTGATATTATAATAAACTGAGAACTTAGCATCCAACGTAGGTTTATGCCATGCTTTAACCTCATTAGTTGAGTATTGATTCCAATTAGCTACTGCCAATAAGGTTATCTTATCATTGGTTCTCCACTGAATTTCACTATTAATATTAAAAACATTTATATTGTCATATACGACTGTAAACATGTTAGATTTAGTAGTATCTGTTACAAATAACGGATATCCATCAATAGATTTGGTAGATAAGCGAGCAGTGAAGTCAATGGTTTTTGTAAGA
>TBL_comb47_HYPODRAFT_10003237_pt1 | contig 19454 bp, 13 predicted proteins | sample TroBogypolimnion_40_FD_10682 | JGI IMG/M metagenome (IMG submission 10682) | reverse complement strand
GTCGGTGTGGGGCAGTCTGAAACCGTCGTCCATTCGATGGTCGATTTTTTCCTCCTGATACAAATAGCCGGGGCCGGGGATGAACTTCAGGGAATAAAACGGGGGATAATGGAGATGGCGGATGCAATTGTCATTAATAAAGCAGATAAGGATAATTATGAAAAGGCACAACTGGCAGCCGCACAATTCCGGAATGCATTACACCTTTTCCCTCCAACCGGTTCCGGGTGGACACCCCCTGTTCAGACCTGTTCAGCGCTGGAAAATACGGGGATCGAGGGAATATGGGCAATTGTAAATGATTATGTCACTTTGACAAAGGCGAATAATTATTTTCAAAACAGGCGCAGCGACCAGGCGAGGTACTGGATGTACGAAACAATTAATGAAACACTCCGGAATAATTTCTATCAGAATCAGCTGATTAAGCCCAAACTGCCATATTATGAACATTTGGTTCTCAGTAACGGAATGAGTTCCTTTATCGCGGCTCATGAGCTGTTGGCCGCTTATTTCAAATCAGTTGGAAAAGAATAACCACTGTTTGTCAATTAAATTGTTTTAATACCTTTGCTAATTCATAAAAGGAAATTCAATCTTTACTGTAAATTAATATCCAATGAGAAATCTTCTAATTATTGTCATGGCATTTGCCGTACTTTTCTCCTGTGCAAAACCCGCAGGGTTTGTGATCAACGGACAGATCAAGGGAAAGGCAAGCGGCGCCATCAAATTAATGAAATTCAACGACGGTAAGTGGGTCACAGAAGACTCAACCACTATCAATGGTGGAAAATTTGAGTTAAAGGGAAAGACCACCCTTCCGGAGCTGCGACTGATTTCTATGGGACCTCAAACCATTGTTGCTCAGTTTTTTGCCGAGAACGGATCCCTCTCACTTGAAGCCAGTATGGACAGTTTAAACAGCACAGAAGTTAAGGGTTCTCAATCAAACGACGAGTTTTCCATCTTGCGCAAAGAGTTGAAGAATATTTCGAAAGAGACGCAAACCTTACAGCAAAAATATAATTTAGCACGGCAGAAGGGTAATGAAGACGAGATGAAAAAAGCCCAGATCGATTATGAAGCAATGATGGGTAATCAAAAAGTTTATACCAAGAACTTTATACGCGAGCATCCGAAATCTACAGTTTCTCCGCTTATCGTTTTAATGCAGCTTGCGCAGGAGATGTCGGCCCACGAAATAGATAGCCTTATTTCATTTCTTGATCCAACCATCCAATCGTCGATTTATGTGGCTGAGCTCAAAAAAGTGGCTGATAAAATGAGAATTACCAATGTTGGTGCCCTGGCTACCGATTTTACCCTGAATACACCCGAGGGAACTCCATTGGCGCTTTCCTCACTTCGCGGGAAGTATATTCTGATTGATTTCTGGGCATCCTGGTGTGGCCCCTGCCGCAAGGAAAATCCAAATGTAGTAGCAGCCTTCACAAAATATAAGGACAAAGGATTTGATATCCTTGGAGTTTCGCTCGATCGTGATAAAGGGGCATGGGTCAAAGCCATCGCTGATGACCATTTGACCTGGCACCATGTTTCAGATCTGAAATTCTGGCAAAATGAAGCCGCTGTAAAATATGGCGTTCAATCAATTCCATTTTCTGTCCTTCTCGATAAGGAGGGGAAAATTATAGGCAAAAATCTTCGCGGGGAAGAGTTGGCAAAAAAACTCGCCGAACTGATGCCATAAGCAGCAGATTGATCATCATTTAAAATAAAAGTGTGCAGTAACCTGGTTTACTGCACACTTTTATTTTAAAAACGGCAGATTAATTATCATCGGTTTTATCTGCAAATTTCGGTTTGAGCATGACCAGTTGCAAAACGATAGCTATGGCAACCGGGATCGCCAGAAGGGCCAGATCGGGACCCAGGCTTCCGGAATCTGTTGACTTGCCAAGGATTCCGGTGATTTGTGCTCCGGCAAATACTCCGGTCATATTCATCAATCCATAACCTGCGGCGCGATGCCGGGGCGAAACGAACTGGCAAAGTATAGGCATATTGTTGGAATCGAAAATGCCGTAACCCACTCCAAACAAGACTGCCCCGCCGACCACTCCCGGAAGACCGGTTCCATATCCCAGGAAAAACAGTGCAGGAATGGTTAGTGATAATCCAATGACACCGGTATAAATCCGACCGCGAAGATTCCGTTGAATCCATTTGTCAGCCAGGATACCACCCAAAAGGACACCGATAAACGAAGATGCTGCTATTGTGATGGTTGAGAGCGGACCAGCCTGAGCCATATCAATATGCAGACTCATGGCAAAAAGGGTTGGAATCCAGTTCTTTACAGCCCACCCCGGAAAACTTGGAGCAGCGAAATAGAACATGATTACCCAAAAGCTTATTGTTCCGAACAGCATCCCCAGGCTGTTAATAACGGAGCTAAATCCCCCGAAAGAATGTTGTTTCTCTTTTATTAGCTTCTGCCCTTCCCTTTTTTCACGAAGCAAAAAGATAAGGACAAAACTGTACAGGATACCAACCAGTCCGAAGGAGTGAAAAGTGGTTTGCCACGAATATTGATGTGCAACAGTAGCTCCAAATCCGCCCAGGGCCTGACCGACATATAGTCCGGTCATATGAACCCCGATAGCGAGTGAACGTGTTTTACCCTGATGGTAATCGGCAATCAGCGACAAACCTGCCGGGATATAGAGTGCTTCGCTCACACCCATAATTGCACGCAGAATGTAGAGGTGATTAAAATTATTGACATATCCCATGGCCAGTGTGACCCCCGACCATACTGCCAGACTCCCTACAATCAGCCATTTTCGGTTAAGCCGGTCTGCAAGGAGTCCGGCCACCGGGCTCATCAGCGCATAAATCCATAAAAAAACAGCCATGAGCCGACCGAAGTTCTCAGCTGTTTCCAGCTCGTGAATGTCTCCCATCATGGCCACTTTCATGGTGGAAAGCATCTGCCGATCCATATAATTGAGAAGTGCGACTACCCAAAGTAATGTCACAACCACCCAGGCATAGGTATTTTTGTTTTTAAAATTCATCAGATCCCAGTTTTTCCAGCACCTTGTAACACTGAAAAAGTCCGCGTGGCACATGAAAGCACCCCTTCCATTTTCCACCCTTTAACGGTAGCAATACCTCTCCCCGTCGGTTAAGATAGCCATACCATTCGCCAAATTCACGGTCCGGGAAATGGTTCCAGGTATAATCATGCACCTTTTTGAACCATTCCAGGCAACGCACATCCCCTGAAAAATAATAACCTTTAAGCAGGCTGATCAATGTTTCCATATGGACCCACCAGAGTTTCTGATCCCACTCGAGTTGTTGCGGAGGATACCCTTTGATATCCATGAAATAATACAATCCGCCAAACTCCTTGTCCCAGCCATATTCAATGGTTCGGACGCAAATATCCACTGCCTTTTTTATCATTGCCTTATCCTCCCTTCTGGAAGCCAGGTCCATGACAAACCACATCGCTTCGATGGTGTGGCCCGGATTCAGAAGCCGTCCTTCAAAGGAGTCCGAGAAACTGCCATCGGGCTTTACGTTTTCCAATACCAACCCGGAACCGGGATCATAAAAGACATCCATAACCTCATGAATGCACCGGTCGATGGTCTCATCAACAAGTTCCCTGCTCAATAAATGCTCAATCTCAATCGAAAGGTTGCATAAGATCATCGGCAATGAAAAACCTTTCAACGGGCGCGTTCCAGGATAGGCCTTGTTATAACTACCTTTGGGATTTGAACTTTTCTTCAGAATACCTTCGAAGGTTTTTTTTGCGAGCTGCCCAAACTCTTCATTTTCGGTAGCCTTGAAGAGCTGTCCGAAAGCCATCGTTGCAAAACAGTCCGAAAAAATATTGTAGGGTTGTATCAGCGGTTGTCCCTCCCTGGTTAATGAAAAATACCAGTTGCCTTCTGAATCATGGCCGTACTTTTGAAGAAAATCTGCTCCCAGCAAAGCCATATTGAGCCATTCTCCCTTTTTCTCAACCTGGTTGTACAGCGAAGAAAACATCCAGACCTGGCGCCCCTGCAACCAGACAAATTTATCGGTATCGAATACCTTGCCCTGTCGGTCGAGACACGTAAAATAACCGCCAAATTCCCGATCCGGGGAGTTTTTCTCCCAAAATGGAATGACATTGGTAAACAGCTCGTTTCTGTATTGATTTGCCAAATCGGTAAATTTCATTTTATCCCTCCTCAATTTTATAATCCACCTATTTATTTATTGGATTTTGTGTAATTAGTTTCAGTCTGCTGATTAATGACGTGCGAACTCCGGGACGTATTTCTCCCGAAGGAATGATAACCTGATCGTTCCACCAAAAGGCCGTAGTGGTAACCTGTGACTTCCCGGGAAGTTCCCCAATCTTTTGAAGTTCCCCGCTCAATGTATTAAAGGCCAGCACTTCTCCCGAAAATCCTGGATGATTGGATAAATGATTATCCTTTTCGCTAAGTAGCTTTTTCTTTTCCACCCCCTCAGGAGCTCTGGAAATCTTATCATTGAGGATTTCAGTCCGGTTGAACAGATCTCCTTTATCTCCTCCAATCAGTATAATCCACTGATCTCCGAATGCCACACCTGTCCCGGCGGATAATCCAAACTTTTCATGATTTTTCAATTGCAGTGTTCCTGCCTCAGTCCACTGTTTTGAGGAGGGGGAATACTTGCGAATGGCACTTAAAAAAGTTGAGGTAACCCCATTTTGACAGCGTCCTCCAATGACATAGATACATTCTTCCTTGCCATCCGATTGACTTACTACAACTGAATGAGACAGTGATTCTGGCAAATTGGGCAATGTTTCCCATTTCATATCTGATGAGGAAAGGTCGAGGCACATGAAATAACTGGTGGCCTTTGTGGCATCAAGACCTCCGGCTACGAAGATCTTTGTCCCGATTGAGGCTGCACCTGAATTGGATAAGGCGACCGGTAAAGCAGGAAATATTTTGAAACATAATGAATCACCGGCCATGGAAATATGAAATACCTGGTTAAGCTTTCCATGCAAATCTTCACCTCCAATACTTAAAAATCCATTCCCGGAAGCCACCAGCGCACTATAAGCCATCCGACGGGGCAATTTCTGTCGCGGCTGACTCCATAAATCAGGACCAGTTTCAGGATGGGTAAGAATATAAATTTCGTCATGATACAATTTGGTACCTCCGCGCCAGGGAAGATTATCTTCGAAATTTGATCCTCCGGCAACAATCAACCGGTTCTTGTCGAATCCCACCAGGGCACCTGCGAATCCAGACTGAATTGATTTCCCGGTTGCGGGGGGAATACGACTCAACGTGTCAAATTCTATTTTCATAGGGTTTGTCTCTTTTTTTATACCGCTGCATGCCGAAAAGATGAATAAGAGTAAAATGGCCTGATTGATCATCTGACAATTATTTTTGTGAAAACAGGTGTTCCATTTTAAGGGCTTTGACATCCTCAACAAATTCGCGGTACAACGCCGGACCCATATTTTTCACAGGGAGGCGAAAATCACCGCAATCCATCCCGATATAGCGCATATACGCCTTGCCGCTTGCAATTCCTCCGTATTTGCCTAAAAGCATGATCATATTGACTGACATTTGCTGAAGAGTCCGGGCTTCAACCAGGTCTCCCCGGTCAAAGGCCTCTATCATTTTATTGTAAAGCGGTGCGGCATAATTAAAAGTACTGCCCACTCCACCTCCGGCACCCAGCACCAGGGCTGAAAGGAGATTCTCATCACGCCCCCAAAGCATATCAAATTTCCCGTTTTCGAAATTCATGCAGCTCAAAAAATCCATAAAGTCCTCGTGTGTATATTTAATCCCTGCCAGATTTGGAATAATGGGGGAAGCCTCTTTCAGAAAATCGAGCATTGAAACTGTACTGCCGGTCAAAACCGGGATGTGGTAAAAATAGACCGGCATCTGAGGGACAGATTCGGCAATTATAGCACAAAATTCTGCAAGTTGTCTGGCACCTGAAGGTTTAAAATAATAGGGGGAGAGAATTGCAATTGCATCAATGCCATTTTCGGCCGAGTGTTGCGCATTTTCAATGCACTCCTTATAGGAAGTTCCACCTACCAGATTGATAATTTTTACTCTCTTTGAGTCTTTCCCAAGCTCTGCCCAGCATTCGGCCAACTTTCTTTTTTCTCCCTGAGATAGCGATACTCCTTCGCCTGTGGAACCATTGATAAAAGCTCCTACAACGTTGTTCTTTTCCAGAAAACTGAAATATTCAGGAATTTTATCAAACATAACTTCATCTTTCTCACTCAATGGTACGAATGGAGCGGCAATCAATCCTTTAATCTTTTCCATAATAAAATTTTAAACTTATTTTTATTGAATATTTATTTCAAATGTCGATGCGGGAAGTCCAGCCTCATTCACCAGATTCCCTCTTGAAAAAGGTTTCCAGCCATACCGGACTTTTTGTATCGGCTTAATCGTTGTAATTAATAATTCGTTTGCCTCTATCACCCCTTTCGCCTCTTCATAAATCCCATCAGTTCCGGCAATTTCAAGTTCACGAATGGGCTGCCCATCAGAGGTCTGCAGGTGAACGGCATGATCAAACTTTATTCGAACAAGGTCGCCTGTTTGTATTATTTCCGAGACCTCCGGACTGCAATAAACAGGATTTTGTCCGTACACATTTGCAAGGGCCAGATTTGCAAACCGTTCGCCCACTTCCCGTTTTCGCTTCGGGTGAACATTCAGGGAATCGCCAAGGTCACTTGTGACAACCATTCCGGTATTCGGAACTATCTGACTTAGCTTACGCTGAATGTCCCTGAAATATGGCCATGCGGGGCGGTCTATTGCTGAAAGCTGTGCAAAATAAAAGGGCATCTTTTCATCATTAAAGGTCTTCCGCCACGACCTGACCAACAGGGGAAATGCATGCACGTAATGTTCTGCATTATGGGCATTCGACTCACCCTGATACCAGATCACACCGGCTATGGCCAGACCTTTAAGCATCTGAATACCTGATTCATAAATATATGCCGGTTCAAACGGGTGCCTTTGCAACTCATTTTTGCTCAGTGAAATATTTAAGGCAGCTCGTTCGCGGCACCAATCCATGATCAGGTTATTTTGCTTCCATTTGAAGAGTACATCGACCAGATTGGGATCAAACTCGAGTGTTTTCCGGTCGATAAATGCTTCGATCGGGGCTCCCCCGACAGTGACCTGGATTATCCCAACCGGAATATTCAGCTTCTCATTCAGCTTCTTTCCGAAATAATAACCGATGGCTGAAAATTCAGCAGCATTAGCCCGATTGCACGATTCCCATTTCCCTTGCAGGAATTCGAGTTTATTTATTTTATCCAACGATAATGAATCCCATCTGGTATCATCCGGCCTCACAATCCCTTTCATATTCAATAGCCGAATATTGGGATTCTGAGCACGAAAAATATCGGATGATGCATTTGCACCATCTTTCAATGGAAATTCCATGTTCGACTGACCGGCACAAACCCATAATTCGCCAACCAGAATATCATTGATTACAACGGTTTGCCCGTTTCCGGCTATAACCTTCAGGGTATAGTTACCACCGGCAGGAGCCGGGTCAAAATTCAGAGACCACTCCCCCGCCTCGTTTACCATGCACTTTTCTGCCCGGTGATTGAAGGTCACGTCAATTATTTCACCCGCATTGGCTTTCCCCCACACCTGTATTTTAGCTTTCTGCTGCAAAACCATGTGATCCATGAAAACAGGAGCCAGTTTCAACCCGCCGAAATCCCCGGTAATATGACTATAAACGGTTTTTGAAATAGTAGATGCACCCGATTTGTCAGGATGCACTGCATCTATAAATAGATTGGGACAGGAATAAAGCGGAGTATGCAGATCGATCAAACCCGCATGAGCAATTTTAGCGACCTGCTCAATCTCTTGCTGAATTTGCCAGAACCAGTCGCGTGTTCCCGATTTAAACCGGGGGTGCCCATTAAAAATGGGGGTCATCCGGCAAACAAATACTTTTGGCATTTGACCACCCGGTGATTGAAATGATTGTATTAATTTCAGGTAATCGGCAACGAAGTCATCCCTGTAATTCGGCCAGTCCCTCGGATCGGTATCGTTCAGACCCAAATGGATAATTACCAGTTGTGGTTTAAAGGCCAGGGCATGCCGGTATTCATCGGTCAGGATATAAGGATGATGCCCTTTGCGCAGTAGCGTCGAGCCGTTTACCCCAAAATTCTCCACCTCGTAAGAAGTTCCCAGTAAATGCTGTAATTGCGCGGGATAGGCCTCTGACTCCGGATTATCCAGTCCAAACCCCTTGGTCACAGAATCGCCAATACAAGCCACGCGTATCTTTTGAACGCCAGGCTGACTGAATCCAATTATATACAGTCCACTCAAAATAGTGATCAGCAAAAAACAGAGATGAAACCGGTATCTCATAGTGATTTAGTTATTTTTTCAACGGCGAATCTGAGTCCATCAATCTCTTTTGCCTGGTTATTCTCCATTCGGACAGGGACGAAGGTGAACATCCATTTCCAGGAAGTTCCTCCTTGCGGCACTTTCAAAAGAACGCTGTTCCACCCTTTTTTAAGGGTGATTTTCGTTGGTTCCCGAAAGGAATAGTTCTCATCTGAAAACGGGATTTCTGCAGTTTTTTCAGCCAGTCCCGGATTTTTCCAGAGGGGTGAATCAATAATTTCCCCATTTACCCAAACTTTGGGATTGGTGGTGTGCCACTGCCCTTGTTGCGGGAAAGGTCCGCCACGACGTCCTCCTGAGCGGGACCAATCGTGAAATCCAATCCAGCAACCCACCTGCTGAGCCTTTGGTGACCAGACATTGGTCGATGCATATACGGTTCCCTGTTTTTCAGAAAACCAGGAGGGGAATCCAAAGAAATGGCTGATGAAGATTGTTCCGCCGTAATAAGGTCCGGTCCAGCTGAACTTTTGATCGTCGATAGTATAATTCTCCCTTAATGAATCTTCAACCGGGAATGATCTGTTGACATCCCCATGGTTATTAAAAGGGCCAATTATTTTCCAGACAATCTGGGATTGTTTCACATATTGAAAAGGCTTGTCCTTAAAATATCGGTCACGATGAACGACCAATCGCTCCTCAAATTCGTGAAAATCATTGTACAATGGATTTTTAGGAGGAGGAAGTTTTGCGAGGTAGTTTTCTCCGGTATTAAGAGGCTGACCCTTCCAGGAAGCCTCACTGTAGGTAACCATTCCCGGATAAACCGGATTTTGCCGAAGAATATCCGATTCGTCAGAAACGTTGTTATCGTTCCAGCAGCAAAGGATTCCGCCTAACCGCAAGGAATCACCATGTGGGGCACCACAAATACGGTCAAAGTAGAGTTGGGCCACTCCGGCCAACGGATCGAGGTGATTGAGATAATTCAGCCGCGAATCGATATAACTGTGACCACCTTTCGGTTTTCCTGCAGTGGACCAAAGTTGAGTTATTGAGGTACTGTCCGAATCTATTTGCTGACCCGGGCGCCAAACGATTACCCCCCTTTTGTGATACCTGACCCGCCCTTCAAGTGCATAAAGAAGTCCCGGTTCAGGTTTTTCATTTTTATGCCCTACCTCATCGGTTCCCAGATGGATATAAGGCATTTTTTCCTGGGTAACAAGGGTGCACAATTCATCGATTAAATCAAGCAGTATGGGTTTGACCCGGGGGTCACACATTGAATCCAGGGCAAATGCTTTCCTGAATGCTTCACAATGTCCAGGAATGTCCAATTCCGGAATCAGCGTGATATACCGATCGTGGCAATAATTTATAAGTTCAAGTAAATCTTCGTCCGAATAATACTTTCCGGGCCACCGGCTCATCGAATAGGCGGCATGCAATTCGGGATATTTTTTGCTTTCCGGACGCCATCCGGGATTATCGGTGAGGTGCCAATGAAAAACATTGAGTTTGTAAGCCGCCATCACATCGACCTGCTCTTTTAACATATTCATCGACATATAATTACGTCCAACGTCCTGCATATAACCTCGGACTTTAAACGCAGGCCAGTCTGTAATTTTGCATCCTGAAATAAGTTCCCTGCCGTTTTGGGTAAATGTCAGCTGTTTGAGGGTTTGCATTCCGCGGAATAACCCTTTTTCTGTTTCAGCCTCCAGAAGGACGGAATCACCATTGACGTTCAGGGAATAGGCTTCATCCCTGTTTAACGGGACTTCAGCAAGCATCCTGACAATTCGCTTTACAATCCGGTTATCGTGACTATGCGGTTTAAAATTCCGGCCATTCCAATCTATACGCTGAGGCATTGGGATTAATGCCGGAACCTGAATTGGTTCTGTTTGGCCGGATAAATCCGGAGAGAGCAAGATTAGGGATATGATGATGATTACCAGCCTTTCCCCTAACCGGATATTTATTGTACCGCGCCTTTTCATAACATTTATTTCACCAGCTTACCTAATAAATCAGCGATTGCGATTTTTTGAAAATAAAGCTCCTTCACACCTTCATAAACAATTCCAATAGTCTTTTCATCCACTAATGTGAGGCAGGAATACCCAAATCCATCCGATGAATTCAGTTCCGTCTGATAAGCACCCGGCCATGTTACCCCCCCGTCAAGGCTTGCTTTAATAGTCATATTTGACCGGTTTGTTTTATTATTAGGATTGGAGAAGAAGAGCACTCGACGTTTTTGATCATTTATTTTCAGATCTGCAGAAATTAAACTGGCCATACAATTGGGTTCAGGCAGTGCCGAATTAGAGGAAGGATGAACGCTCCAGGTGTTGCCTAAATCATGGCTTATGCTTACTGCTCTGCCGTTGGTGTCACTCTTATCTTTTCGGTTTCGGTCGTCACGCATATTGAGCATCAGGCTTCCATCCGACAGTTCAACAACCTGGGCCTCTGTTGTATTTGCTTTAGCCCCTGTTCCTGCCCTCCAGGTTTTTCCATGGTCATTACTACAGATGATTGTTGACCAGGGTACCTGATTCTCATCTTTATATTGGGCTGGGAATACCAGTGTTCCGTTATGCATGGTAATACCTTTACCGGGTCCCTGGAAGAAAAGGTTCCATTCGGGTCTTTTTACCTGGGTAGTGATATTTATGGGTGCTGACCAGGTCAGACCATCGTCTTCACTTTTTACCAGCATAAATTGACCGGTTTCTTGTGGAGTGAGTCCCTGTCCGGAGCTTTTCCAAACAGACTTTCCCGGTTTTCCGTGTCCCCAAAGGGCCGCAACCCAGATGGTGTTGTTTGATTTATCCACAAGGACACACGGATCTCCGATCCCGTTTTCGTTATTGGGCTTACCTCCCCATTTACCCATATCCATGATTTTTTTCATTGGCTCCCAGGTTTGGCCTCCGTCAGAACTCCGACTCATTCCAACATCAATGTCACCCTGAAGGTCGGCACTTCCTTTATAACGGATATCATAAACTGCAATCAGTGTGCCTTGGTTAGTAGTTGCCAATCCCGGAATACGGTATGTATCGACTCCATCCTGACCTGCAGCCCGCAACAGGATAGCCGGTCGATAAATAAATTTTGATTCGGCGGATATTTTAATCGATTGATGATCACTAAAGGTCAGTTCAGCACTCTGTGTTTCAAAACTTTTCGTCAGCAATGCATTATCTTTCAGGGAGAAGTTAAGGTTTATCAGGTTAAGGCCAGCGACCATAAGCCGCCTTCCTTTTAAGATGGTTTTACTGGTTATATTCTGTGATGAGCCAAACTTCAGGTTGTCTGTACCTCCATTTGCCGCAGAAACCAATGCGATCCACTCAGTTAGGCTAAATGGTGCGAAGTTGATGGTGATATCCTCAAGAAATAAATTTTCGACACCCTTTTCACATTGAATTTTTAGTGTAAACAGCGATTCATCAACCTTACCTTTTATCAATGGGATTCGGGAGGGTGACAACTGTACACCTGAAATCTTTCCGCAAAGAGAATCTGTACGGGTTATCTGGGCAAAACAACCGGTAAAGGCCAAAAATGGAATCAACAAGACAACTATTTTTTTCATAACAGGGTGTCACTTGGTAAAACAACCGATCGATTTTAAAAACGAACAAAATATAAACTAATCGTCTATTAAGCAAAAAAGAAAACAGGGAATTGTCATTCAGGTTATAATTATCCGGTAAAAGAGGCCGCCTAAATAGCCTCTTTTACCGGTTAATTTCAGAAAATCAAAATTAGTTTAATATCCTGTTGTTTGAATCAAGGTTGGATCACCGTTTAATGTATTGACGTCAACGGGGATTAAGAGTTTATAAGCCTGGGATGTGGGTAAAGCTGCAGCTGTCCTTCCATAAATTACAGACGGAGCAGATGAGAATGCCAATGATGTTCCCGAAGCATCCTGCATCCGGACCAGATCGAACCAACGCTTGTTTTCCCAAACAAACTCACGGTCTTTTTCAGCAAGTATGGCCAGCTCATTGGAAGCGAAGTCCTGATTAAGATAGGCCAGGGTGCTGTTGTAATTGGCCCCGTATGCCCGTTGACGGATAGCATTAATGTATTGCGACGGGTCCTTGCCCTCTTTATTGGCCACTTCGGCCAGCATTAAGAGAACATCCGCATAACGGTAAATGGGGATGTCATCAGCATAAACCCTGTTTCCTGAGGTATTTAAATATCCGAGAAATTTGCTCAGGATAGTACCATTCACCGTAAGATGACCGCTCGGGTCTTTATAGTAAAAATGAAGAAAAGATGCATCTCTTCGGGTGTCATTTGGACTGAATGCCTGCCAGAAAGGAAAATCGTACTCGTTTCTTTGTAACCCAAGATTCGTCTTCAATCCCAGGGTATCACCCATCAGCTTACCAGCCAGTGAATAGGCATTGGAAAGAAAAGTTACGTCATAAACAAATTGTGATGCGTTATTTGATGCCTCCGGATCGAGGAAGCGCAATGCAAAAATAATCTCCGCGTTCCCCTTTTGAGAATAGGCAAATACATTCTTAAAATTTGGCAGTAAAGAAAAAGCAGCTGAATTTACAACCGAATTTAATGCAGTTTCAGCTGTGGTAATGTCAGAGCTTGCGGGAGACTGGTCGCCTGTAGTTACCTTTGCCGACCACATATAAACCTCTGCCTTAAGCATTTGTGTAGCATAGGTAGACCACATCGATTTGGCATCCGTCATTGTAGTGTTCGTGCCAAAATTGGTTTCAGACTGGGTGATATCAGCTTTGATAAAATCAAGGGTTGCCTTTGGGGTGGACCGCGCAAGGTAGAGGTCCTTGGCACTGGTAACCCCATTGACCACTTTTACGTCAGTAACCACAGGAACTCCTCCGAATGTGCGGTATAACCAAAAATAGTAAAATGCCCTGATTCCATAAAGTTGTCCGAGATAATACTGGCGATTGGCTGCTGACAAAAAAGCACACTGCTGCCCTACTTTCTGAATGGCGAGATTGACATTCAATATATTTCCATATAATCCGGCCCATGCAGTAAGGCCTGTTTTGGTACTGGTGAAACCCTGATCAATAAATGGACTTACGTAGTTCATACTGACACTTGTAGTTGATACACCCGTGCCTAATTTAAGGGTTCCCCCCCTGGCTTCTCCCATGAGCCACAAATTTACACTTGCACTCCTGAGTTGTTGGTGAAGGCCATAGATAAAGCCCTGGACCTGGGCCTGATTGGCCCAGAAATTGTTGCTTCCATAAAAATCTTCCGGAGCCAGATTCAGCTTATTGCAGGAGGAGAAAAGGAAGATTAAGGTTACAGCTAATGAATAGTATTTTATTTTTTTCATGATCATGCATTTTATTTATTTGAAAACATGGTTTGCCAAATTAAAATTTAAGATTTACGCCCATAATAATTGTAATTGGGAGAGAATAACCTCCATTGGTACCTGCTGTACTGGAAACCTCAGGGGTATAGAGTTTGGACTTTGTCAGATATCCCAGATTTTGGCCTGTCAGTGTAATGTCAGCACCTTTGAAACCGGTCATCATCAATATTTTCTTGGGTAATGCATAGGATAACGAGAGTTCGCGGAAAGCCAGATAGCTTGCCTCATAACAGAACATACTGCTCTGCCTTGCATAGTTACGTTTATTGGTCTGATCTGCCCAATTGTATTTTGGGAAAAAGGCCGATGTGTTTTTTGTGGTCCAGGTCGATTTCACCTGGGCTACTCCGTTGAATGATCCCTGCATATCCCCCATGAACCAGGGGAGGATCTGGTCGTATTGATAAAATCCGGCGGCATAATCAGTTCTTACATAGAGAGTCACTGCTTTCCATCTTAGTGTATTGGTTAACCCGCCAAACCACTTTGGGTCTGTGTTCCCAATCTTCACCATATCAAAGTTGTCAATAACGCCATCTCCATTCACATCTTTCCAATTTACATCACCTGGTTGAATGGGAAAACCTGCCGCTTTTTGTGCATCAGTCATGGTCGCCCAAAGATCTGGTCCGAAAAGTGGTTTACCTGTACTTCCATTGTTCCCTGTAGTTATATCTTTGCGACTGCCGGCGACCGCTTCCACCTGAGCAACGTCCCTGAAGACCCCCAAAGATTTGAAGGCATAGAGATCATTAGGTCTCTGACCTTCCTGGTATCCGCCAACCCAAATCAGCTGTTTGGATTTGGGATCGTATACCTGAAATGAATTCTGTCGGTTGCGGGGCAATCCGTTTGCAGGCAATTTCATGATGGTATTTATGTAATGAGTGGCATTGGCTGCTATGGTCCAGTTCCAGTCTTTTTTATTGATCGCTTTAATGTTTACATCAATTTCCACACCGCGGTTTCTGACTTCTCCATTATTTGAGTTGATCGATGAAATACCGGATGAAGATGGCAAAGGAATGTTTGCAAATTTGTCACTGGTTAAACGGTTGTAGAGCGAGAAACCGGCATTAAGTTTATTTTGCAGAAACCCTAAGTCGGCACCCAATTCTGCTGTTGTGGACCTCTCCCATTTCAGATTCGGTGTTGCAATAGCTCCGATCAGGTAACCAACCTGGTTATTATAGGTAGATGCTGTTGAGACATAGGAACCCTGAGTCTGATAAGCAGTCAACCCGGAGACATTACCATTCAAACCATAACTGGCGCGAATCTTTGCAAAGGATAAAATATCTGTAACAGGCTTAAAAAAATCTTCGCGTGAGATCACCCAACCGGCAGAAGCCCCAGGAAAGAATCCATACCTTTGATTACCTAGCAATAGTGAATATCCGTCCTCACGGGCAGTCAAGGCTAACAGGTACCTGTCTTTGTAATCGTAGTTTACACGACCGAAAAAAGAGAGGATTCGTTGGCGGGTATGCCAGGTATCGGTGGTACGCAACCCTGCTGCGGTTGAAGTATACTGCAAATCTGCAAAAGCATCAGTCGGAGCTCCTGAACCGGAAGCGAGAACACCATAGTTGTAAGTGTCGTAGAATTCTGTACCTGCCAATGCTCCTATATTATGATCTTTTCCAATTTTTGTGTTGTAGTTCAATATGGCATTATAGGTCTGAGACATTGTCCGGTTAAACTGTGCAGAGGAAGCGCGTGTTCTTACCCAGGTATTTGCACCGTTTAGGTAATCCTGGTTAAAAGATTCATTATATGCTTCGTCGTACATCCACAATGCGTTTAACTTAAGGTTAAGTTCCCTGGTAAAGTCAATTTTAAAAGATTGCCCAAAGTTGAATTTATCACTGTTGTTGTTCCGTTTGAATTTACTGATATCGACTCCCGGGTCTCCATCACCATTTCCCCGGCCTAAGATCAGATCACCACTTGGACCGTACTTGCGCATGGTAGGAGGTGCACTGAGCATGCGCGCAAAATAACTGGCTTCAGTAACCTGTGGCTGGTCATACCATTTGGCGTCTGTGAGCTGAACTGAACTGTAAGAGGTCAGCCAGTCGCGGATCTTGTAATCACCATTAAAAACAAAGTTAATTCGTTGATACCAGGTCTGTATCGGCAGTCCTTGCTGGTTATTAAAGCCAAGGCCAAGATAATAAGTCCCCTTGTCATTGCCTCCCGACGCTGAAATGTTATAATCCTGGGTTAAGGCGGGATTGTTAAATGCCGCTTTTTTCATATCAAATTCAGAATATATAATTTGAGATCCATAAATTGGATCAGTCATTGATTTCCAACCCTTTTGCAATAAGAATCTATTATTGTCGGTCAAAAGCATTGGGCTCCATATCGCACGTCCATCCAAATTTCCATCGAGCGGTACCGTTGGATTTGCAGGATCAAAATACGCGTTCCCGGTGCCATAAGGCTGTGCAGCAGTTAAACTGGTCATAGTGGTGGAACCAGTCCAGGTTCCGTCAGATTTCTGATAAATATTGGAACCGTTAGAGATGGCTGTTCTTTGCCAATAGAGATAATCTCCGGCATTTAAAAAATGGTATGGGTTATGAAGGTAATTCAATCCTTCCCGGACCTTTACATTAATTTCCATAACACCGGCTTTACCATGTTTTGTGGTAATTAAGACAACCCCGTTATTGGCCCGTGCACCATAAAGGGCGGTCGCACCGGCATCTTTCAAGACGTCCATCGTTTCGATATCTTCAGGATTGATCCCGCTTAAATCAGAACGAACCATACCGTCTACCATAATAAGGGGCGATCCTGTTCCATCAAGGTTGGTACCTCCGCGCAATATAATCGTTGGTACTGCATCCGGATTTCCCGATGATTGTGTCACTTTTAAGCCGGAAACTGCTCCTGACAAGGCTTGCGCCGGATTGGAGTAAACACCAATCTGTAATGTTTCATCTTTTACCGAGGTGATTGAGTTGGTCACCTTCGCACGTTTTTGAGTGCCTCCGTAACCAGTTACCACGACTTCATCCAGAGCCAGGGTGGCGCTGGTCAGCGCGACTGAATAGGTATTTGAATTCCCCAGCTTGATGATTTGGGTCTCAAAACCCAGCATTGAAACTGCCAGTTCAGCACTTCCGGCAGGCACGACCAACGTGAAATTGCCATTCAGGTCTGTGACAATTCCGGTTGTTGTCCCGCGAACAATCACATTCACACCCGGAATGGTCTTACCGTCTGCTGAATCTGTTACCGTCCCTTTCACCGTGCGCTGTGCCATAACCATGGTGAATGACAGAAAAAATGCCAATCCCAGTAAAAGGAGCTTGTGTGCAATAATTTTCCTCATAACATTTGTTTTAATAGTTTGATTTTATAATTTTGCATTATGTCATACATAATGCGCCAAAAATAGTATATCATTTCAGAATCTCCAAATATTTAAACACTTTTTTTTAAATTTGTACGCTATGGATCCAAAAGAACTCAACACAACAATAAAGGCGATCGACACAAGCAGTCTTGTAGACAAAGCGGAGATGCAGCTTATTGATTATTTTATTCAAAAAGAATTAAAATCGGGCGATTTAATTCCCAAAGAGATAGAACTTTCATCAGTAATGGGCGTTAGCCGAACGGTAATCCGGGAATCACTTACCCGTTTAAAAACAATGGGGCTGATCGAATCGGTCAAACATAAAGGAACCGTGATTAAAAGTCCGGATCTGTCGGAAATCCTCCAAAAATCAATGATTCCAAGAATTCTTGATGACCGGACTTTGAGAGACATTTTTGAAATGAGGCTGGTTATTGAGGTAGGAATGGCTGATTTGGTGGTAAACCGCTCTACAGACGAAGATATTGAAGAGTTGTTTTCAATCGTCAAAGAGGAACCCATTCGCGCTGAGAATACTTTATTTGATGTTGATTACGAGATAGAATTTCATGGAAAACTCTATGAAATGACAGGAAATGAAACCTTAAAAAGCTTTCAACGAATGCTGCTTCCGGTATTTAAATATGTCTATACAAGCGGATTAATAAATAAAACATCCGCTGACAAAAAATTTGTTTCCCATAAGGAGCTCGTGGAAGTATTGCGGCTGCATGATGCGGCCAAGTTTCGTAAAGCGATGCGAAGGCATCTTGAGAACCACTTTCTCAGGATTTTCTAAAGGAATATCCATTTATATATTATTGCTACGGCCAGCCGGATCGGGATCGATGACTTTTACTCCTCTTCCTGATTACTCTTCGTCAAACCTTTATAAATCAGGTAAAGAACATAAGCACATCCTATAGCTATTATGATGATTATAAGCTCTTTGTAATATTTGTCAAGAATATTCTTTTGAGAATAAAAGAAATAACCCAGCATGGCGAGGATCAAATTCCAGGCTGTCGCCCCGATCGCAGTGAAAAGGATAAAGTCGCGCATTTTCATGTTCGCTAAACCGGCAGGTATTGAAATCAGGTGACGGATTCCCGGAACCAGCCGGCCGATCAGGGTGGAGGTCTTCCCATGTTTCAGGAAATAGTGTTCCGTTTTCTCTATTGCGGATTGGTCAATCATCATTAAATGGGCAAGACGGGTATTGGCGAATTTAATCAACAATCTATTTCCTAACCACTTAGCCACATAGTAATTAAACATTGACCCGACAATGGCACCCAGTGACCCAGCAATTATGATGAGAAAGATATTCATATCACCATTTGCCGCTTTATAGGCGGCAGGTGGAATGACCAATTCGGACGGAAATGGGATGAACGTGCTTTCAATCGTCATTAGTAAAAATACGGTTGAATAGGTAATATGTGCCATATACCAGGCCAGGACCTGTTGAAAAAGTGCTCCCATTGATTTTTTTGCCAAAGCTAAACTTTTCTTTGCGAAAAGAAAACCATGGGAATGGATTAACCGGGCAGAGTTGGATTTAAATTGCAGAGACACACATTTAAATTGCAGAGACGCACATTTAAATTGCAGAGACGCACAGCTGTGCGTCTCTACCCACGTCCATCCCTACCGCATTTTCATCAGCCAGGCAGCGATCAAAGCCGCTTTAGGGGCCAGATTATGAACTTACGTATCGCCGGTTTCGGAGAGGATTACCTCCTTATAACTATTTGAGGATTGGGCAGGCCAGGGGACAATAATTTTGCAGATTGTTTCGCCCATGCATAATTGATATATTCATACTGGAAGTAGCAATCCACTTTGTTGAAAGGAATTTCAAACGGGGTGGTAATGCAAGAGCCCATAATGGCGATCACAAACAGCAGCATGCTGATTTTGAATGCTATATGGCTCATTTCAGGTTCTGTGATTTATGTTATTATTCTAATCTTATGACTCTAATTGGTAAGTAGTGGATTTTCAACCTTTCCGGCAAACAGGATGGCTCCGGTATTCTCTTCGGTGATAAAAAAGAGGAATGGACGCGTAGCATGAAACTGAGGTCCTCCGGGCCCGATACTGGTAACCCCGATTCCAACTGACGTGGCAGCAGCAGCCTCAGTTCCCTCCTCATTCACCTCAATAAATGATTTGTGTTTAACTTTTGAAATGAAGAGCTGAGCTGTGGCATTTATTTTGG
>TBL_comb47_HYPODRAFT_10003236_pt1 | contig 19455 bp, 20 predicted proteins | sample TroBogypolimnion_40_FD_10682 | JGI IMG/M metagenome (IMG submission 10682) | reverse complement strand
TTAGATCATTATATTCTTCGTCGATTTTATTATTTAATGTTTTTTTTTTAAATACTTTATAAAATTTTGATATTTTACTATTTTTAATATATTGTAAAAGATTTGGAAGTGGTATTTTTCTCAAAAATTCTGCATATACATGAGATTTCGGATAGTACTGACAAAAATTAACTGGACTGACAAATACTTTTAAATTTTTAATTATTCTTATATTTCTTGAAAATATCATATCATCTTTAATATTTTGTGATATATATCCCCATATCATAAGGCTAATTTCTTTAGGTAAACAATTTAAAAATTCTGTTAAATTATTAAAAATTGGTTTAAAAACATTATCCTTTTTACCAAATGATGTCATTGAATATTCTTGTATTGTTTCTGAATCATCATCATCTTCAAATATCCCAAATTTATTGGAACGATCAAGACAATAAGTTTTATTTAAATAAGACATTTTAATTAGTTTTTGAATTGATAACAATTTATTAATTCAAATCAATTTTTATTATAATTAATTTTATTGTATCATTATTTAATGTTTGTTTGATGGTATAATATTTATTATATTATAAATATTAATATTTAAATCAAATTATTTAAGTAAGTATAAATATATTATGGGAATTTTTCATTCAACAGTACAAAAAATAAATTTTGAGGATATGCAAACTGTATGTAAAAATCCAGAAGTATATTTATTGATAAATATATTACCAGATGTGGAGCAAGAATGTCTAATAAAAGGTACAATTCTCGCTTCCCAAGAAGAAGCATTAATTACTCGTCATATGACTGGTAATAAATATATACAAATAATAATTTATGGTCGAAATGGCGATGATGAAAAAATAATAAAAAAATATTCACAGTTAAAAAGTGCAGGATTTTTTAATATATATATTTATTCTGGTGGATTATTTGAATGGTTAATATTACAAGATATTTATGGATTTGATGAGTTTCCCACAACTATTAAACAAATTGATTTTTTAAAATATAAATGTCCTCAAAAATTAAATGTTGGTTTATTGACAAATTATTAATTATTTACAATCATAGACTTGCTTCAATTAATATCATACCTGTATCATCATTACCATTAAGATTACGATATTTTGGGTATATTTTTAATTTATTAAATAACTTTAACAAATTTCTTCGCACTTCATTATTATATTTAATAAAACTATTTACATAATTTATATCAGCAATGCCTTCATAATTTTCAATATAGATATATTCATATGCTTTATTATATGTAGTAAAAGCAAATTTTTTCCATCGTAAAATATTATTACACAACAATTCAGGAAGATAATTATTAATATTATACATCATTCCAAATATTAATTTCATTTTTTCTAATTTATTACTTTTTGGTATGTTATCAAAATCATTTAATAATTTTTTTATATAAAATATAAAAGGATTTTCATTACCATTAATATTAAATCTCAAACTTTTTGTTTTACTTCTTGTTTCCATATGAAATGGTATTAATAACAATTTCAATTTCTTGTTATTATTAACTTGTACTTTTCTGATTGATTGACTTCTAGTTTGAACTGGCATTTTGAATTTAATAATAATATAAATACTAATTATTTAATTTATTTCAATTTTTTTTTAAATTATTTACATTTTTTTATATTTCAATTATTTAATAAAATATTTCAAATAATATATAATATTATACATATTCACATATTTCCACTATTATTTTCTCTCCGTCTATAATTATTCTAAATGGTTTTCCACAACCTAAAATAAGGTCTTGAGAGATTAATTTATCACATTCTTCCTTTGAAGCATGTGGATTAATTTGTATACTGGTGGATTTCAAAATGGCGTGGCGAAATATACAACAATTTAATTTTTCAATAAATACATACACATTACAATGCGGACATATTACTATTATATTATCCATTGTATATTATATATTATATATACAATATAAAGATTTAAATATTTTATTAATATGAATAATATGAATAAAATTCCCATTGAAATAATAAATAAAATATTGGTTTATGTTGGTGAAATAAATAATGAACTTGTTATAACACAATATAATCCATATAATAGGTTGGAATATTATAATATTAATTTTTTTTCAGATAAATTATGGAATATGAAAGCTACAATACGAATGCATTATTTATATAGACTTACATGTTCTTCCGCAAGTGAATGTAAAAATAGAGAACTATATAAATGGGGTAAAAATCATTATGAAAAAGAATTACGAGACGGAAAAAGTAGTCATTATGAATATAGCACAACACAACTCCGTTCAAGAAAAACCCAATGATTTTATATTTTTGAATTCCAATGAAAATCAGGCAATTTAAACTGTTTTAATTTTTTTAATGGAATTTTCAATAAATAAAGCCCAATACTAATAAAAATTAATCCAATATATTGAAACCAGTGTTCAAATCGCTCTCCTAAAAATATATAAGCTGCCATACTTTCCATTAATCCGCTAACACCATCCCAAGCACCATTTACCATCATTACCGTAGAATTTTGTAATGCTACTATTAACATTATAATAACTCCTATATACCCATTTGTTCCAATCATAAATGGAATTAATCCTCCATTATTTGCGAATTCTTTATATCCAAAATCTCCAATTATTTCAACAATTGATATAATTAATATTTCTGGTAAACTCATATATTATTTAATGTAAATAATTTAATGTAAATAAAAAAATTGAAATACTTTTTATATTTACAGTCTATATTATTATTTGAAACGCTCACAACAATGTTTGGATTAACCAAAGAAAACGGTATTTATATTTATGAATTATTACGAGAATTTATCAATGGAATAATTATGTATATTATATGGATTGTTCTACATTATGGTTGTAGCAATCTATATTCATATCACTGTACTCCTTTAACCGTGACGGGGTTTTTATTATCTCCGTTTTATGCTGTATCGCCACATTGTAAGGCTCTTAGATGGGTTATTTATAATTCGGGTAATAGTATTGAAGCAATGTGGTTTATTATTGGATCACTTATAGTAAAAAAATTAATACCTATTTAAACCGTGGAATATTTAAAACGTACCGTTTTAAATATTCTTAGGTCAGATACCACTAACGTTTTTAAATGACACTTCTACGAAGTGTGCCATTTTAAATGTTCATCGGTATATAATAATAAAAATTGATGAAGAAGTTAAATTATTTGTATTTATATATTTTATTACTATTATACAATGGCGTCAAAAAGAATTAATAGAGAATTAAAAGTATTATGTGAAGAATATGGTGAAGAAAATATTATAGTTGATGATATTACTACAGACACTGGTAGATATATTGAACTAAAGAAAAAAATAACTATAAATAAAAATAAATCAATAATAGTATCTTGTAGCGATTATCCGTTTAAAGCCCCCACATTACTTATAAATAATAAAGAATATTACGAATTTTTCAAAACAAAATCCAAAAGAATTTTAAAATTACTACACGAAAATGGTAATGTTGGATGTATGTGTTGTTCTTCTATTTTATGTAATTGGACACCAACATATACTTTTAAAAGTATTTTAAAAGAAATTGAAAATTTTAACAATATTAAACGACAAATAAAATATAAAATATTTATGGATGAATTTTATAAATCTTCAAAATACCCCAAATTTGTTATGACATATATCCTAGAATTTTTGTAAATTAATTAAAATATAAAGATGAGAATTATTTAAACCGTTGAAGATTTAAAACGACATGTTTTCAATCTTCTTAGGTAAGATACCACTAATGTTTTTAAATGACACTTCTACGGAGTGTGCCATTTTAAATGTTCGGTGGTATAATTCAATATTCTTTTTTATTTTAATTTATTTTTTTTAATAAATATGATTTATATAATAATGTCTTTTAGAAAATTTGGAGGATTAAATTATAATGCTAAAAATAATATTGTCAGAAATCATTATGGAGTAAGTGATAATTTTCAATCAACTGAAACAATTGGACAAAATAATTCAAAAATTGTTAGTTTAAGTGATATTGATATGAGCCAAAATTCAATTATGAATGTTAATGAATTGTATTTTTATGGAAATAATACACCTCAAACACAACCATTTATATATAGTGATATTAGTGGTGCATTTGCTCCCATAATAAATGTTATTGGCGGAATTAATAATTACGCACCTTTATTAAATCCAGATTTTTCGGGAAACCCGACAGCACCAACACCAGATGTATCAAACAATTCAACACGACTTGCCACAACTGCTTTTGTTAAAAAAGTTTTTACAGATTTGTCGAGTACTTATGCTCCTCTTACATATAATAATACTGCTGTAAATTACGCTCCTTTAACAAATGCTAAATTTTCAAATGGAATATCAGTTAGCGGAGATGTTAGTGCCAATTCATTTAATAATATACCCATTGGTTATGGTCATAATGATATTTCAAGTAATGTATATAATATTGCCATTGGTAATAATTCATTAAGTAATAATACAATTGGCGTCAATAGTGTTGCTTTAGGTTATTACACATTACCAATTAATACATCTGGAACTAATAATACTGCCATTGGTCGTAATGCGTTATTTAAAAATACAACTGGTAATAATAATACTTCTATTGGTTATCAATCATTATATAATAATGCAGACGGTAGTAATAATACTGCTTTAGGTTGTCAAGCATTAGCATTTATGACTAGTAGTATTAATAATACCGCTATTGGTTTTAAAGCATTAAAAAATAATAAACTAAATAGTACAAATAATACAGCAATTGGTTATAACGCCGATGTTTCAGGAGAGTCAATTTCATATTCAACCGCCATTGGATATAATTCTACGGCAACTATATCTCATCAAATTATGTTGGGTACTTCTAGTGAATATGTATATTGTCCAAGTGGTATATATATTACTGGAAATGCTCAAGCAACCAAATTTACAACAACATCAGATTATCGTATTAAAGAAAATGTAGAAAATATCGATATAAATAAATATAATATTGATAAGTTAAGACCAGTAACATATACAAATAAATTGACAAACATGCAAGATTTTGGGTTAATAGCACATGAAATTCAATCAGAATTTCCATCATTAGTAAGTGGTGAAAAAAATGGAGAAACAAATCAAAGTGTCAATTATATGGGGTTAATTGCGATTTTAATTAAGGAAATACAAGAATTAAAGGATGAAGTCAAATTATTAAAACAAGTGTTATTATAATGAGTGGATTAACTGGATTTGAAAGTTATGGAACAGATTTATCATTTATTTTTCAACCATGGAATAATGATACACCCATAGATCCAAGTACTAATTTTATAACAAATTCAAATAAAGATCTTTGTCAAATATTTCAACCATATGATGGATATAGTTTAAAAGCAAATTCAACTGGATTTGTAACATCTGTAAGCGGTGATTTATGTAATATATTTCAACCAATTATATATACAATTTCACAACAAAATAATTATATAAAAATTACACCATATTATAGTAATGATTATACTGGATTAGTATTTGATTTTAGTGGTAATAAACCTTATTCAATCCCTGTCCCATTGGCTTCAGCTAATATAACATTTAATAAAAATATTAATAATGCTAAAATAATTATTATAGGGGGGGGTGGATCGGGTGCCGGTGATGGTGGTGGAGGCGGTGGTGGTGGTGGTACAATAGATTTATCATTTAATATGGTTAAAGATACAAATTATAACATTACAGTGGCTTGTGGAACTTCTAGTACAGGTTTAATTACTCCAATATATGGCGGAAACTCAATATTTGATAATACATATGTAGCTTATAGTGGAATGGGTGGTTATCCAAGAGGTTATTCAAATCCAATTGGTGGAAATGGTGGTGGTACAAATACAACAACAACAATATTTAATGAAAATGGTGGTGGAGGTGGCGGAGGTGCTTGTGGATTTTTAAATAATACACCAACGGCATCATTAGGTGGTTATAATATTGATGGTTTAAATAATGGTCAAGATGGATTAATTGTTGGAGGATCTTCGTATAACTATACAATAATTCCAATTAAATCTATTTCTGTCCCTTTTATGAATTCTTCATCAATTATAACTTGTGGAGGAGGAGGAGGTGCTTGTTTTAATAATACTGATAAGGGTGGTACAGCAGGAAATGGTTATGGAGGATTTACTCTTGAGACAGGTGGTATTGGATATCCAGGCAATAATGATATTCATACTGGATATGGCGGAGGTGGTGGAGGAGGAGGTTCTTTTGGTAATTATTATTCAGGTGGAGCAGGTGGAAATGGAGTGGTAATTATATATTGGTCAAATAATCAATAAAATATCTTTCTTCATATTCGTTTTATACTTTTCATACTTTAACCTCTCGGAAGCTGGAGATGGGCGTTTTTTGTAGTTTATTTACAAAACAAATAATAATGACTTCATATATGAAGGCATTATTAAAAAAGTATGAAAACTACACTGTATCACAGGTGATACACCGGCTTCCGAGAGGTTAAATAAATATAAATTTGATTACAAAAATATTGATAAAGAACGATTATTGAATTTATTTGTCTAAAATAGTATTTGAATAATTTATTATAGTATAATAAATTATTTTCGGGCTATAAAGGTATCGATCCTTTGTTGACGTGTTAACAGCACGTTATTTTACCATTAAATTAATAACCCATTTAAATTTGCTATCTACATTGTTTTTCATAAAATTGAAATAAAATAGCTGTATGTAGATAAATTGTTATAATTTTTGAAAATTAGTAAAAATAATTCTCCCAACAAGGGGCTTGAACCCTCGACCACGTTCTTAAAAGGAACGCGCTCTTCCAACTGAGCTAATTAGGATTTTGTTTTTGCTATCTACATTGTTTTTCATAATAGTGAAAAAAAATGGCTGTATGTAGATAAATTGTTCTAATTTTTGAAAATTAGTAAAAATTATATATGTTCATACCGAGGATCGAACTCGGATCAGCGGCTCATAAGACCACAATTCTAACCATTAAACTATACGAACTTAAAATTTGCGGAATGGAATAAATTTTGATATAATTCAAATTTATAATATAGCTGTTTCCATTCCATATTATACAGATGTTTTCTCTTTAAGTTGTTTTTAAGTTAATTATATAAATTAAAATTGATGTAAAAATATAATAATTAATATAATATAATTAAATATAATGTCAACAACAATGTCATCAATATTGTCATCCAATAACATATTTGTATATAATGAATTTGTTGAAGAAAATCAGGAAAAAATAATACAAAAGAAGAAGAAAATATTAAAAATTCAAAAAAGTATATTAAAAGCACACAATAAGATTTTATATAATAATTATTTGCCACAAGAATTGATAAACATAATTATTTCATTTATACCCATAATAAATAGAATAGAAATATTACAAGAGAGATATTGTTTAAAAAATAAAATGGAAATTTATTTTAAATATAAAAATAAAAACAAAATGTATAAATTATATACATATGCTAATATGTTGAAAAATGTCTTTTTATTATCTAAAAAAGATAATAATGTAATAATAAATTCGCAAAATATATTAATATTAAATGAGGAATTTAATTATTTTAGAGTTAATTTGTATAAAAAAAATATTATTAAATTTATTTTTAAAATATATAAAAACTATACAAAAATGTATAAATTTAAAGGGGTTGAACCAGCTGAAAATATTACATCATTAATATTACCATATTTTAAAGAATATTATATATTTAATACAAAAAATTGCGAATATAAAGCATTTCATATTAGACATAATGAAAAAATACTATTGAAAATACTTATAAATCTCATTTTATCATAATTATGTATCCCAATAATACTAATTATTTTCCATAAATATATCTCAAAATTCGTTTTAAAGATTGTAATATAATTACCATTATAATTGTTTCAAAAATTATTTTTATTAATGTTGTATATTTAAAATTTTCCATAATATCTTTTCTTATTGTTATAAGAATTATTAATATTGTAAAAAATTGTCCCATCGGTGTTGTAAATATATTTAAAACCTCTTTTGGAAAATCAGAAATCATATATCCACAAATTATTCCACTAAACAAAATAATTACATATAAAAATTCAATATTTATTGTATTCATTATATATATATAATGAATAAAACAAAAAAAATAAATAATAATAAAATACGCAAACATCTTAAATTATTTAAAACACTTAAAACAAACAGACCACTTCAAACAAACAAATTAATATTATCAACTAGTTTGTTTTATCCAAAAGTTAATGAATGTGTTATATCCAATTATAATTCATTTGAAAAGGAATTTAGTAAAACACTTGAAAAAAAAGAAGGTGATAATGAAGTTAAATTAATAAAATTATTACATCACTCATATAGTCCGCAAAAAATAAAAATAGAAAATGATTTTTATGGATATATAAATTATCATTGGTTACAAGACACATTAAAAGAAAGTAAATTATATCAAAAAGAAGATAAATATTTTTCTCAAATTGATAATTTTAGATTAATACAAAATAAAGTTTACAAAGAACTTATTTATATGATTGAAAAATATATAAAAACAGATCATTCAAAACAATCCAAATGCATATCAAATATTTATAAATCATATAAAGTAGGAGCAATAAAATCAATTAAGGCAAATGTAAAAAGAGCAATTGATTGGTTTGAAACTTATTCACTCAATGACGATTTTTATGGATATATGGCATTATTTAATAAAAATGAAATTGTAAATTGGGGATGTCCCATTTATTGGAAAGTTGAACCTGATTTAAAAAATTCAAATTTATATACAAATTATATCACATTTCCAAAATTATCATTATACAATTATGCTTTATATTATATAGATGACACAGATTCAAAAGAAATTAATACATATAAAAAATTAGTAAAAAAAAAATATTTTGAATATTTAAATCAATTATTTGAAGTATGTTTTGGAAAAAATAATTCATATAACCCTCAAGATATTTGGGACATTGAAATTGAAATAATGTCTGCTTTTGGATGCACTGATATTAAAAATGAATCCAATGAGTATTATAATATTGTTACAAAAGAAGAGTCTGAAGCTAAATATGGATTTAATTGGGATATTTTTTCATCAAAATTGGGTTTTGAAAAAACACCCAAAATATTTATATCCACAGGATTAAATTATTTAACTTGTATTTGTAAAATTTTAAAAGAAAAATGGAAAACTCCTGCATGGAAATCTTACTGGTTGTATCTTACTATTAGACAATATATAAGGTTTGTTAGTTCGACAAGACATATTCATTATAATTTTTTTGAAAATTTTTTAAAAGGGCAACAAGAAATGGTTCCAGATGACATATATGCCATAATTCCATTATCATATACATTTAACACATTTTTAGTCAACGAATATGGAAAACTTAATAATAATCCTCAAAATATTGATTTCGTAAAAAGATTTGGAAAAGATTTATTACAAGTATTCAAAAGAATTATTACTAATGATAATACGTGGTTTTCATCATCAACCAAAGCCAAAGCATTATTAAAATTGGATAAAATAAAACTAGAAGTTGGAAGACCTCAAGTTTTAAGATATGATCCATTATTTGATTATGTTCCAGATAATTTATATTTTAATTTAAGAAAATTATCATTATGGAAATCCGCAAAATATGTCAAATTGGTTGGAAAACCGAAAATTGATATTCCTTTATTTGATTGGCAAGAATTTAAAATGACGGGACAACAATCTTATATTGTTAATGCGTTTTATATAGCGAATTCAAACAGTATATTTATACCTTTGGCATATTTACAACCACCTTTTATTGATTTGGAACAAAGAGGTATTGAATATAATTTGGCATCTCTTGGTTATACATTATCTCACGAAATGTCTCATTCTTTAGATGAATATGGAAGTAAATATGATGAAAATGGGAACTTGGTTGATTGGTGGACTGAAAAAGATAAAAAAAAATATAAACAAATCAAGGATGATATTATTGCACAATATACAGTTTATTCTCTTCGCGATAATATTAAATTTGATGCGTCAATAGGAATTGGAGAAGATATTGCGGATATTGCTGGATTATGGATATGTCAGGAATATTTAAGACAATATCAATTAAGTAAAGAATATATAGCACCCATTATCAAATTGTCTTTTGAAACATTTTTTATTTATTTTGCTTTACTTCAAAAACAATTTATATATAAAAAAGCAATATCATCACAACTCATTTCAAACCCTCATCCATTAAATAAATATAGAACAAATGTACCATTATCGCGTTCAAATTTATTTAGAAGTTTATATAATATTAAAAAGGGTGATGGTATGTGGTGGTTTAATTCTTGTTCTGTTTTTGAAGATAATTGTAAAATGGGAATTTACAAATCAATAAAAAATTTTTAAATCGTATAAGATTTAAAACGGTATGTTTTAAATCTTTTTAGGTCAGATACCACTAACGTTTTTAAATGACACTCCTACGGAGTGTGCCATTTTAAATGTTCAGCGGTATAATATTATTTTGTATTAATGGTGTTGTAATAATATTGTTGTTGTTGTAATAATATTGTTGTTGTTGTAATAATATTGTTGTTGTTGTAATAATATTGTTGTTGTAATAATATTATTGTTGTAATGATAATGATGTAATTATAATATGATATTATATTGATACTCTATAATAATAATCTACAAATACCGTTTTATTCTTTATACTTAACGACATTTTTGTTGCTGAAATTTTCTCATATACAGCCGCTTTTGCTATCGTTTCCCAAGTATTTACAACCAATCCTGTTTTATTATCCACTCTTTCTACTTTTTTACCCGTTACTGATGTCATCTTTCTAATAAGCGGAGTATCTGTTTTTAATCCTATCCCCCAATACCCTTCATTTGATAATTTTAATTCTTGTACCCAAATTGTACCTTTTTGTGTATATTGACAAGAATTTAAATATTTCTTCAACTCTTCCATTTCCGATTCAGTCATTGAAATTCCTAATTTCTTCTTGTAATTTACATATTCTTGGTATAATTTTGTATTTAATATTCTATTGTTGGGAGAGAAATTACAGTTTTCAAATATAAATTGTTCTGTAATATCATTTATTAATCTCTTTTTATATTCAATTGGTTTCAACATTACTCCTTGAAACCCATGAACGACTTGGTTTTTATCTTGATTTTGTAATCTTGCTGCTATAAATCTCGTTTTTAAATATATGGTAAATCGTTCGTTGGTTTCTCTCGTTGGTTTTACTTTATTCCATATTCTAAATGATGCGAGTATTTCACAACTATCGACCTCCACATCTTTTCGTATAATACAACATGTTGAGATAAATTCATTAAATCGTTGAGTTAAATTATCATCTTCTAGTAATGGATTTTGTTGATGTGGTTGTGTTATTATTTGCGTTTCATTTTCAACTAGAGTAATTGATTTAAGTTGTTTCTCAACAGTTTCTCTCAACTCTATTAATTCTAATTCTTGTTTTTCATTTTTAATTTCTAAAATTCTTTTCTCATCCTTTAATTCTCTTACTTCATTTACCAATTCTCCGTTTTGATTAATAATTTTGTTATAATTTTCTATATTATATGTTGCTTCATGGATTATATCTTTAATATATTTGGTTAATCTTGGAATTGTAAAATTGGTTTCATCATAAGCTAAAATTTCTACTTTATTTTTTCCATTTACTTCAATACTACGAATATGGTTTTTAATTTTTGGGTTATTTTTAATAAGATTTTCTATTTCTACTTTATTTTGAACTCTAAATGCTCCAACCAAAATAAAATTATTATATTTTTTATGATGATCTAAAACTCTTGTATTTAAATCATTTGTATGACCGAATTTAATTAAATTCTCTCCTTTTTCATTTGTATTTTCAATTGTTCCAAAATATATACATTCAGTATTGAGTGGAAATTGAATAATAATTGCTTGTTCAACCGCTCGTTGTTTTTCTTTTTTTGAACTTGATATTATTTTTTCTTTTTCTTGTTCTTTTTGCTCCAATTGTTGGTCTTTTTGTTCTAACTGGAGTTTTAATTCGTCAGTTTCTTCTTCAAGTGTTTCTTGTAATATTTCTTCCATTTTTATATAATATTCGTGAATTTCACCTGCTTTTTTTGTTTGAGATTTTAAACATAACGACTTGAAACATCTTACATTTAACATTATTTTTTTAATATTTTGACCACCATTTTTTTGCTTACCCAAATTGGTAAGCGATGGTTCATTTTCTAAAACCGCTTCACCCAATTGTGAAACGGTTTCTTTATATAAAATCGCTTTGTTTGCAGACAAAGCAAGATTTTGCTTATGCGTTTGCGTAAGCAAATTTTCATTTTCTAAAACCGCTTTCCCTGTCGGAAAAGCGGTTTTTTTATAGTCCATATCAATAACAAAATTTTTTTCTAATAATGATAATGCTTTTACTTTTTGATTAAATCCCAACCATTTCCATATATCATCCATATCAACTATAAAATCCATATTTTTATCATAATTCAGGTAGCAATAAAAACTACTTACAAATAATTGTTGTTCGTATCCGGTAAAATTTTCTTTAATTTTATTTAATAATTTACTATTATATGAATTTGACAGCTTTGAAAGTGGGTTATTCTCAATAAGTTCAACGATATTCAATTCTTGCATGTTATTATAATATATATTGAGTTCTCTTTAAGTTCTTATTTCCGTTTATATATTTAAAAGCGGATTTTATAAAAGCGGATTATATATTATAAGCAATATTTATAAAATCAAAATTATCATTTATTTTTTGTGTTTAAATGTTTGATTATCCAAATTGATAAGCGATATTTCCTCTTTTAAAATAATTACCATTTAGTTTTTTTAACCGAAATTTTAGGGTTATTACCCTTTTTAGCTTTGGGGTCATATTGTTCTTCTTCATCATCGCTTCCAATGTCTTTACTTAATAACCAAAACTCTTTAGAACCCAATTTGAAGTTTTGATGGTCATCAGCTCTATACCAAAAAACTTGGTCTTGTAATTTATTGGATTTTGTAGTGTTATTTATAACTAAACATTCATAATTTTCAGTACATTGGTCAAGTATTTGAGAGAAACTGTCGTAAGATGGGAACATTCCGGCATAATTTTCGTATATTCTCTTGCGATTTGATATATATGGTTCTCTCAAGATAAAAACGTAATCTATATTGGTGCGAAGCGTCGGGGGGACGCCCAATGGATATTGCATTGTAATGACTAGCATTACCTTCCAATGTCTGCCGTTAAGAAAGAGGAGTCTCATGAGTTTATCTCTAGCCCAAGTGTTATCATAAAGGCAGTCATCAAGAATAACAAATGTTCTTGGATCTATTGTGCTTTTTTTGAATGATTCCATTTCTCTCTTGATTTGTTTAAGGACTTGTTTTTGTCTTTTGAGAATATTTTCAATGATGGCAGAATTGTATTCATTATGAATAAATAATTTGGGAACAAGTTTTCCATAAAATCCGTTACCTTCTTCAGTTCCAGATATGACAACACCAATAGGAATATCTTGATGATAATATAGAAGATCTTTGACTAAGAAAGTTTTACCCGTTCCTCTTTTTCCGATGAGCATAATTACTGGTCCAGTAGATTCTGTGGGTTTAAAAGTGATGGATTTCATATCAAATTTTTTTAATTCAAGAGACATATAATATATTATTTATTTTTTTTAAATAAATAATAAACCCCTAAATTATTGAATATCTCTCTCATAATAAAAATAAAAATTGATTTAATTTAATTGAATTATGATTAATATATTATATTACAAAATGATGATGAATGAAATTAAAGTAATTTCTCCAAATAAAATTGCGATTGAAGATAATAAATTTATTTATGCGGATCCATGTTATGTGGAACCGACAATAATAACAATAGAAGGTGAAAGAATGGCACAGGATATAGCATTGGATAATAATATTAGAATACAACGTAATGTAAAATGTTGTTTTATTAGTGTTTTTATGATGTGTTGTTTTCCAATAATAATATGTGATTTATATTACGCAAATACCTATGGAAATTGTCTTTCACAAACAACAGTTACAATGGAAATATCAATGTATGAATATTTAATAGTTAACAGTATTTATGGTATAATATCTTTATTAATGACTATTATTACAATATCATTTGTTGATGCACAAACTACGAATATTACTGATAGTTATTTATTTAAAATGATTGGAAAAATCAATATGGCTTTTAATATAATGTGGACTTGTATTGGATCAGTAATATTTTGGGCATATTTAAATAAACGAGAATGTTCCAATGATGTGGATAATTATTTAAAAATTAGTTTAATTATAAAAATAATTATAATGTTTATTCAAATAATTACAAATTCATGTAATAAATAAATTTATATAAATAAATATTTTATAAATATCTTTGTGTATAATTATTTCTCTTTGTTGTTTTCTTATTGCGTTTATTTTTTCGTGATTTTCTTGATTTTCTTGATTTTTTTGATTTTCTTGATTTTTTTGATTTTTTTGATTTTTTTGATTTTTTACCCCCATTAAACATATCATCATCCATTTCAGGAATAATGGTATTTTCAGGTATTGAATAATTTTTAATTGGAATCTTTGAAGTGGGAACGGAAGGAAAATTATAATCCATTGGAATATTGGATTTTATAACAGATTGTTTATTAATTAAATTAGCAAATTCATTTTGTCGATCTTTACCAGCTTTAATTTTTTTTTTCATTATTCAACCTTTCAACTTCTTGATCATCTTTTATATTATTTTCAATTCTTTTTTGTCGTTCTGAAGCAGCCGCTTTCATTCTTGCTTCTCTAGGATCCGGTTTCATAATATTTAATATTTTAAGCTTTTCAAAATCTTTAGATGTCATAACATCGGGATTTATAAGACTTAATTTAGTCGAAAACATATCAATATATATATTAAGATATTATAAGTTAAAAATAAATATAATTTATATATATTTAACTAAATATGAATTTAGTAAATTATGAAAAACGCAAGAATGGCGAGTTATTCAAAAGTTTAAAAAATAAATTGGATTGTATCACAATTCAAAATTATTTACCAGTTTATAACAAGTTTTTTAATTTAAATGAAACCAATTACAATTCAATAAATTTTGAACTTTATTATTATATGACAGATATTAAATCAATGGTAAATAATAACGAAAATATTTATAAATGTATAATTGAAGAGAAGAATACAACTAATAAAAGTGAAAAAAATGTGTTTTTAAAAATGGCACCTTTATTGGATCCATTTAAATTTATAATTGGAAAATATAATTTAAATGATAAAACAATGTATAATTTACCAAAATATTCACATCAACTTCAAGATACAAGTGTATACCCAAAATTAAAAGATGAAAATAATTCGTCTTATGTGGATGGTGTATTTTCTTATATATCTAGTAAATTAATATATGATAAAAATTTTATACACGGAGTTGATTTTTATGGTTCTTTTTTGGCATTAAAAAAGAATTTTAAATTTGACATTTTAGATGATTTGGAATATATATGCACGTCTGATTTTTTTAATTCAAATAAAAATAAGGAATTTATGGTAGATGATTATAGTTATTTGATGGAAAATGAATGTTTGGAAAAACCTCCAATAAAAATAGATCATTCTCAATCAAATAATTCCGCTCTATCTTTTCATTCTTTAAATGATGATTTATTTGAGGATATTTTTGATAATAAAAATGATATGAATGTAGATAAAAATATAAAAAATTTAGATGATTTTACAAATGGTTTAATTGATATGACCAATTCAAATTTTTCAGAAATGATTGAAAGTAATTATTCTGAAATTAAATCTGATTCAAATTGTTCCTCAAGAACATCGCATACGTCAATGTCAACAAATTTAGAAGATGAAGATGAAGATGAAGATGAAGATAAAGATTCAAATGGTAGTAATTCATGTGAAGATGATAAATCAACAGAAACAATGAGTAATATGAGCGATGAAAAAATATTTACAACAATTCCAAAATTCCCAATTAATATTATTTGTATGGAATCTTGTGACGATACGTTTGACAATTTAATTATTTCAAACGAATTAAATAACGACGAATGGTTTTCCGCTTTGATGCAAATAATAATGATATTAATAACATATCAAAAATGTTTTTCTTTTACACATAATGATTTACATACAAATAATATAATGTATAATAATACAGAAATTAAATATATTTATTATTGTTATAACTCAAAATATTACAAAGTTCCAACATTTGGTCGGATTTTTAAAATAATAGATTTTGGTAGAGCAATTTATAAATATAAAAATACGTTATTTTGTAGTGATAGTTTTCAACCAGGAGGTGATGCGTCAACTCAATATAACATCGAACCTTATTTTAATGAAAAGAAACCCAGATTGGAGCCTAATTATAGTTTTGATTTATGTCGTTTGGCATGTTCCATTTTTGATTATGTTATTGATGACATGGATGATTTACAAAATCCTAAAAAATGTAAACCAATAATGAATATTATTAATGAATGGTGTAAAGATGATAATAAAATGAATATTTTATATAAAACAAATGGTGGTGAGAGATATCCTGATTTTAAATTATATAAAATGATTGCGCGTTGTGTTCACGAACATACACCACATGTTCAATTAGAACGACCAGAGTTTAAAAAATATTTAATAAATAAAAAGAAAATTAATAATGGTATAAAATTAATTGATATTGACAGTTGTAATAATATTTAGGATATCCCATGGCGTAAATTAATGGTAACATTTTTCTAAATGTTATTTATGGAACATTTTGGATTTATAATAACACGACATGTAAATTCTGAAAGAACAAATAAATATTGGAATTTGTGTATAAGATGTATTAGAAGGTATTATAATAATACTATTATTGTTATAGATGATAATAGTAATAAAAATTTTGTAAAAGCGGATTTTGAATATAAAAACGTTCAATTTATTCAGTCAGAATTTCCCGGAGCTGGAGAATTATTACCATATTATTATTTCCATTTAAATAAATATTTTAATAATGCTGTCATTATTCATGATAGTGTATTTATACACAAAAAAATAAATTTTAATAAATTAAATTTAGATGTTTTACCATTATGGCATTTTAATATACATAAATCTGAAAATGTTGTTAATTCTTTAAGATTATGCAATGTTTTAAAAAATAATATGGATATTAAACAAAATATTGAAAAATATGATTTTGTAAATGGGTTATTACTTCAACAAAATAATATACAATGGCAAGGATGTTTTGGTGTTCAAAGTTTTATAAATCATTCGTTTTTATCTAAATTACATGAAAAATATAATATATTTAATTTATTAAATGTTGTAAAAAATAGAAGTGATAGATGTTGTTTGGAGAGAATAATGGGGGTTTTATTTTATAAAGAATATCCCATTTTACTAAAAATAAAAAACTCATTATTTGGAGATATATCAAATAGAAGCTGGGAATATAACTTTGAAGATTATTGTAATGATATACAAAATAATAAAGTAAAATACTCATTTATTAAAGTTTGGACCGGGAGATAGATAATTCCTAAAAATGAATGTATTTGTTAACAGGTGGGTCCATCCCGTTGAATGTGGATGCAGCAGCTGTAGTATACGAACCCATATTTTCAACATAAATATAATCCCCCACATTTAATTCTGGTAGTTCTACATTCTCTATAATCATATCTACCGAGTCGCAAGTGGGACCATAAATTGTTGATGTAAATATTGGAGAATTTTCGGATTTATTTAAAGTTTTAATTTTAATTTTAGTATGGTCAAAGAATAAACAATTAAAAGAACCATAAACCCCATCATTAACATAATAAATAATTTGTGTATCTGTAATCTTTTTATTTATAATATTTAAAACTGTAGTATATGTATTTTCCGAAAAAAGTCTACCTGGTTCAGCAATAAATTTAATATTTGTGTTACTGAAAAAATCATTAATCCCTTTATTTATTTCTTTTGTTATTTCTTCAAAAATTACATTAGAAAACCCCCCTCCTATATCTATTATAGATACATCTATTTCATATTCTTTTGCTATATCCACAGCCCTTTTACAATCTTGTATTGCTTCATAATAAATTTCAGGTAATAAACAATTACTACCCACATGAAAACTAAATCCTACAATATTTAATTTTAATTTTTTTGAAATATCAAGTAAATTATGTATTTCTTTTAAAGGACATCCGAATTTTTTACTAAATTGACATACACTTTTACTATCATTCACAGCAATTCTTAATATTAATTCTGCGTTTGGGTGATACAATTTAATTTTATTTAACTCTTCAATGCTGTCAAATGTCATTAATTTAATAGTATTACTTTCAGCATATTGAATATGTGATGGCAATTTACAAGGGTTTGCAAAAATAATTCTTGACGGATCATTTGTTATATTTAATATTAAATTTAATTCATTTTTTGAAGCACAATCAAAATTTGAACCCAATAATGCTAATAATTTTAACATTGTAATATTTGGATTACATTTAATGGCGTAATATGGTTTTATATTGGGTAATAATTGACACCATTTTATATATATATCAATTAATTCTCCTAAATTTACAATATTAAATGCTTTATCTTGTTCAACCAATTCATGAATAACATCTTCAATATTATTTGTATTTTTATTATATATTCTACAAATGATATTATCATCAATTAATTCATTATAATTTGATTTATTATAAATATCTGAAGAAATTGTATTCGCAAATATATATTTTATTCCTATAGCTTCCATTATTTTTAAAATAGTTTCATCTTTTATATTAAATTTTAATTTTAAAGTATTTAAATCAGTGTCTTCATTATCCTCAATAATATTACAACAATGATAATTTTCCAATGTATATTAATATTATTTAATATTTTATTATTTTTTTAACGATTATATAAAATGAAATAATAATATAAAGACATAAATTAATTATTAATAAATGACAACTATTAATTATAATAATATTGAAGATTACGAGCACATTGATTCAAATAAAATAAAATTATCAATTCCATTTGAAAAAAATATAATTATTTGTTTATTTGGATGTGCAACAAATGAAAAATATAAAAAACAAATTCAATTTATAAATGAAACTTGGATTAAAAAGGCAAAGGAAAGAAATATAATTACATTATTTTTTTTAGGTGAAGAACAAACAGATTTAGTTGGTGAAAATTATATATATTTAAAAGGAATTGGTAATGATTATTTAAGTGCATCTTATAAACAAGATTTGGGTTTAAAATATATTTATGAAAATTATAATGATATTGAATTT
>TBL_comb47_HYPODRAFT_10003234_pt1 | contig 19458 bp, 22 predicted proteins | sample TroBogypolimnion_40_FD_10682 | JGI IMG/M metagenome (IMG submission 10682) | reverse complement strand
TTATGCTTGGCTATATGATTTGGGATCGCCGGACAGCGATGCAACCAGCATTATTACAGGCATCAAAAGCAGAAGAAAACAGCCGGAACCTTATTATTACCCTTCGTGAATACGCAAAAAAACACGCCGATCTGGCCGAAATACTAAGAACTCACGGAATTTTATAACTGCCTCAAAATCATAAAACCAGCTGACGATTATTAAATAAGAACTGGATAATAATTCAGAATAAGTAAGTCTATCTCCTATTGATCTTCAACCTTAACCTTCCATTCCTTAAATTCGACAGTATATTGCTTTTGATCGGGCGATCCTGCAGCTAATCCCAGATCAATGGCTTTTTCAATCCCGGGAATCTGGTTCGTTTGTCGTTTAATAATCCAGGTTTTACCATCCAGACTCACATAACCCGTGAAACGATCCCCGTGACGTTCAAGACGCACCCAGATTGGGGTTGGGGAGTTTTCGGGAAGGTTCTCGCTGGCTGCCTTGTGCATACAGCCATTTCCAAATTCATCGTATTCGATCCCCGCACGGCCGGGAGTAGAGAACATGAGCACCGATCCCAGGCTGCCCCGGTCCACATCAAAACTCTTGCTGATATCATTTCGCGCAAACAGACCCGTCCGGTACCATTCACTGGTAAGGTTTCCAAAGGCTGAAATTTTTGCAGTCGAGACAAAATCACCTTTCAATTTTTTAAGATAAACAGTCGCGTAGGCATCTTCTGCATGGTAAAAATCCCATCCGCTGGCTTTCAGAATATACCTGTTCTCCTTTTGAATCACCTCAACAATGGAAGGTTTTGATTTGGGTGAGATATAAGTATATAATTTTTGTTTTAACAAATTAAGCTCCTTGTATTTTAAAACCTTTAATGCCACCACATCGCTGTTTCCAATCCGTATCTGATAGTTACCAGCTTCAGGCGTCAGATCAAAGGAGATCTCCTTAGACCCTTTTCCCGTTAAAAAGACCGATTGATTTTTAATCTCTTTTCCATTAGAAGACAACGGGATAAAAGATTGAATATCATCAGAAAGTAAATTAGTGGCCATGGCCGAAACATGAACACTCTCTCCGGCAAGCAAGCGTTCTTCTGAAAGGTGAATCTGATCAAAAGCAATTTTTGGTTTTTCACCTTGAACGGTTATGGACTGAGATTTGGTTTCTCCGACAGCTATTTCCTGAGTGCCTGGTTCATTGAGACGCAAATCAAATTCAATGGTCCGAGTATTATTCCGGATAACCGGGAATGGCTTTTCATCCATCGTTTTGCGGTCTGACAGGAGAGTGACCTGAGCAACTCCCGAACTACCCGTGTTAAGGACATCTGCTCTAACTTTAACTAATGAACCCGCCGTGAGGGGTCTGTCAATTGGCTTACCATTGAATGTTATTTGAAGGTTTGAGCAGGCAAACATAGGTTTACCCGCGATAAATTGCTCTGGTAATGATTTTGGAGGTTCAATCAGAAAATTATCGGAATAGTCATTGTTGATCAGATAGGTTCCGCAGGTTTTCATATCCCCCTGTTCCAAGTCGAAATAGATGTTGTTTTTAACGGTCCAGTTACTCGACATGTTGTCGAACCAGAACGCCACATTATCGCTAAAGAATCCACGGTGCACCCGGTGAATGATATTATTCCGGACATAGGAATTGGTGGTCATACCGGTAACTACGATAACCCCGGCATCATCGGCATCCTGCTGAACATCCTCAAAATGGTTGTATTCAACCACAACATCTCCGGTAACGGTTCCTTCCAATCCTCCCGAACCGATGTCGATGGTATAAGGCCTCCCCGATTTTGTAAAATAATTATGAGAAATGGTGGTATGGATAGTTCCGCCAATGCCCAGCGTTATTCCGCCACCTAGTCCGCAGGAGGAAAAAATATTATGGTCTACCAGTGTTTCCCTGGTAATCTGACTCAGCTTTCCGCTTTTCAGATCACCGGTTCCGCTGACACTTAAAGCACCTTGTTCAAGACCATCAAACGTATTATTGAAAATGCGTATGCCATAACATCCTGCCCCAATAGCCATTCCCACTCCGCCACAGGCACGCAATTCAGAATTGGCAAACTCACAATCGGTGGCAAAATCATAGGTAATGGCAGTACATCCCGGCGTCGGATCGTAATGATGGGGAAAATTCCTGAAATTCTCTTTTGCCCCTTCGAATGCCAAACCGTAAAACCTCAGATTCCGAACCGGATTTTCTTCACTTCCGGCAACATGAACAAGACGGTTAATTTGTGGTACAGATATATTTGCCTGATTAGGATCGGCAATTCCCTTTTCAGGAATATAGCTGATTTTGTGGTTCTTCTGATCAAAAAACCACTCTCCGGGGGCGTCTAATAGCTCTTTTACATTCTCGACGTAATAACGGGGAGGAACGACCAGCAGTCCGTTATTCTTTCCCGGACCATCTTCTGGTTCTTTGAGATAAGCGATCTGATTCTTTTCATCAATTTTCGCAATCGAGTTATAGGCAGTTCGCCAACGAAGCAGAATAACAATGCGGTTATTCTCCATCTCCTTCCAATTCTGCAGATCGCCAGCATTAAAAGGAATTTCAGAGGTTGAGGCAGGGGTTTTCCGCAGGGTCAGGTAACCTTCATTGGGGAATCTCGCCAGAGTCTGCTTCTTCCCATTGGCAATTAATGCAGGTACCTCATTTCCATTAAAGGGAACCCCCCATTCATCTCCTCTCTTTTCCCATTTTTTAACGGGAACAGCACCGGAAATAACCGGCTTTTCTCCCGGATATGCCGCATAGGTAATGTAATTATCCCGCAAGTGGTGCCACTCAAAAGCACCTGACGGAAGGTTGGTTTCTACACGTTCACCACCATCTTCAGGGGTAAAAACCAACGATTCAGTGAGAGGATAAAAACCATTGCGGATAAACACAACAATATCCTTCCCCCTACCATATGGATGAGGAGAGCCTGCATACCGGGCATCAATCGCCTTCCCTTTGGGCTGATAAACTTTTGTTTTTAAATCACGTACAGCCAGTTTTGCCCTGGCAATAGTTGCAAAAGGACCATCTGTGCGGGTTGCATTAGGCTGATCAAGAGTGCCGGACCAACAGTCATCCCCAACGGGCGAAACAAAAAAATCCCCTTTAACTTTCGAGGCATCAAAAGGTTGCCATAATTCACTACGGAGTAATTTCCCATCCCTTACTATTTGAGGTTGACTCTTTAGAGATAAAGAATTCAGAGAACCGGAAGCATGTATTTTCCCGGGAAAGAATAGCAGTATACCACTAAACACCAATAACATGAATATGCCAGACAGAAAGCGGCCTAATTCATTAAATCTTATAATTAGTTTCTTGTTCAGGGCAACTTCAACCATTCGCCAGTATTTTTTTTAATGATTATAATTTGTAATAGCAACCGATCAGATCAGGATTGTCTAATTAAGTAATCGGAAAGATATGATGCATTATTTTAAATTCTGATTTTCTCCTTTTTGACCCCTCTAAATCTCCCCAAGGGGAGACTTTTGGACAGCCATCTGTAACTTACTCCCCTCCTTGGGAGGGGTTGAGGGAGGTCAAAAGAGGAAATAAATAATTACGACATTATATTGTTCTTATTACTTACCTGCGCCAAACCTACTAAACAAAATACATATTTCCAAAATATCAGGATATCATAAACAGATAACAGAAAATTTACCTTTTATTAACATTAATAATTTAGATATCACCAAGTACGCCTCTATCTTTGTGGTACATTTTTTTTCATAAGTTTAGGTTTAGTTAGGTTAGTTAGTTTGGTTAGTTTTAGTAAAAGGATGGAGCCGCCCGGTTTCATCCTTTTCAATTTAGGGTGGGAAGGAACCACGGAGGCGCGGATTACACCAGGTGACTGAGAAAGGTATAAAAAAAAATGGCTGTGAGGCACGGCACCCGGAAATATTTAGATATACTAAAATAATATTCCTGTGAGGCTTTGTGATCTCGGTGTCTCTGTGGTAATTTTTGTATTTATAATTTAATAACGTTAAAACTATTCCTAATCCTATTTTGTTGATTAATTTCACAGCAAATTGTGCATTAATTGGATACTATTAAATTTTAAGGAAAATAAAGATGAAAAAGACAGTATTAATTGTATTGATTGTAATTGCAGTTTTGGTATTTTGGGGAGTCTCCTGGGGAGTCTCAACCGGGAATAAGATGGTTGCGATGGATGAAGGGGTAGCCGCTTCGTGGTCGCAGGTAGAGAATGTCTATCAGCGGCGTTCCGACCTGATCCCTAACCTTGTCAATACGGTTAAGGGCTATGCAGACTTCGAAAAATCAACGTTAACCGCGGTAATTGAAGCCCGTGCAAAAGCTACACAGATTACAGTCGACCCGTCAAAGCTTACTCCCGCTTCAATGCAACAGTTTCAGCAGGCTCAGGGAGGATTGTCATCGGCTTTAGGTCGGTTAATGGTTGTTGCTGAGAAATATCCTGATTTAAAAGCTAATGAAGGATTTTTAAATCTCCAGGCACAACTTGAAGGGACAGAAAACCGGATTACTGTTGAGCGGCAAAAATTCAATGAGATTGCCCGGAGTTACAATACGTATATTCGCCAATTCCCGAATATGATAATTGCTTCAATGCGTAACTTTGAGAAGAAAGCCTATTTCGAAGCCGAAAAAGGGGCCGAAAAAGCGCCTAAAGTTCAATTTTAATCACTCTGCTATGAATCCTAAAGAGTTTCTCGGCAAAGAGAATGAACGTTTAATCATGGAGGCTATTGAAGGCGCGGAACATCAGACCAGCGGTGAAGTTCGCGTACACATTGAAAGCAGCTGCAAAAAGGATGTCCTTGACAGGGCTGCCTGGCTCTTCAAAAAGCTCAAAATGGACAAAACCAAGGAGCGCAATGGGGTGCTGATTTACCTTTCGATTAACGACCACAAGTTCGCAATCATAGGTGATTCGGGAATAAACAAGGTTGTACCTGAAGGATTCTGGAACAAGATCAAAGAGATCATGATTGATCATTTCAGAAAGGATGAATTTGCTCGCGGGATAATTGAGGGAATTGAAATGACAGGGCAGCAGCTCAGACAGTATTTTCCCTGGCAAACCGATGATGTGAATGAACTATCAGATGAAATTTCATACGGAAAATAATGAAAAACAATCAATTAAAAATAAAATCAGCGCTTCTGGCAATACTGTTGGTGCTCTCTTTCTTCCAGATCTCATGGGCTCAGGGTGAATTTCCGCAACGTACGGAGCCTCCCCGTCTGGTGAATGACTTTGCCGGAGTTCTATCAGGACAGCAAAGAGCTGCACTTGAAAACAAACTGGTCAGCTTTAATCAAAGAACTTCAACCCAGATTGCCATTGTGACAGTAAAAAGTTTGTCAGGCTATGATAAAGCCGATTATGCCATAAAACTTTCAGAAAAATGGGGCATCGGGCAAAAGGGGAAAAATAACGGAATACTGATTCTTGTTAAGCCCAAAACAGGCAATGAACGAGGTGAAGTATTTGTGGCAGTCGGCTATGGGCTGGAAGCAGTTGTCCCTGATGCCGTAGCCCGACAGGCACTTGTAGGCGCCGAATTGCTCCCTGCATTTAAGAAGAACGACTATTTTACAGGATTAAACCGAAGTACAGACATACTTATTTCGCTTACAGCCGGTGAATACACGGCAGATCAATACGTTAAATCTGTCAACAAGAGAGGGAGATCAGGTTCCGGAGGATTTATCGTTATCATGATTATTTTGGCCATCTTTTTCCTTATTCAACGGGGAAACAGTACTTCTCGTGGCATCAGTAGCGGCCAGGGATTTCTGGGTGGTCTGCTGCTTATGGATTTGCTCGGAGGAGGTAGAAGTGGCGGTTCCTGGAACGATTTCTCCGGAGGAGGAGGAGGAGATTCAGGCGGCGATAGTTTCGGTGGCTTCGGCGGAGGTAGCTTTGGTGGCGGTGGCGCAGGAGGTTCGTGGTAAAAATAGCCAATTAGGCTGTTAGACTTTTAGCCAATTTAAGATCATCAAGGGTAGGGAGTACCGCGAGATTTGTAGAAAAGATCAATAAGAGTTATATAGGAGCCGCCAAGACCCTAAGAAATTATACTTAGCGTCTTGGCGGCTTAGCGTGAGAAAAGAGTTATATGATATCTCAAAGTGATAAATATATACCCTTTGCGATTCTCTGCGTACTTTGCGCGAAATTTTTATTAATTAGTTTTATTTTGCGATCTTTTTCTCGTAAGCTGTCCTTAACGTAACAGTAATATATCCGAGGACCATCGCAATGGCACAATAAACAAGAATAGTAATTGCCGATGAAACATTAGTTGTCGTGTTGCCATATATTTGTCCGAACGCAAAAAACACAGCTGATGAAACAAAGATTGCAGGGACAAAATCGATAAGGGAATGTGCCTTCTCCATCGAACACATCGGAATAACCATCACTAAAACTGCCAGAGGAACAGCCCAAAAACCTGTGGAACCTAATACACCCGCAAGATTAATAATCAAAATGGCCGAAAGAATACCCAATGCATAACCTAAAAAGGTACGCATACCGCCTTTGACAGTACCACCTGCCAGAAAATACATGGCCCATGCCTGAAAAGTCACCCAACCAAACCCTTTATTACCAGTTATTGGCATATAAGGGCTGATCAGTTGATCAAGAACAATAAACAGTGCGGCCAGGATGGCAATAAACACAGGAATCACAATAAATTTCTTGAAATCCATACAATTAAATTTTTAGTTTTGTTAATATAGGAACATAATAATAGGGACAAAAATAAACAAATTTAGATAACACTATCATTTCAATAAATTGTCTCCGACAGATGCAGAAATAAGATTCAAAAGAAACTGAACAGCCAAGGGATCGTAGACGGGGATTTCAGGTTTAAAGTGAGTTGGTTGAATAGATTCGTCCAGCCGTCCTTCAGTAATTAGCTGACTGATAAAAAGTTTGCCTTTTGCAGTTTGGGGTATCAGCTCAACCAGCGGATACCTGGCATGATTTTCACCACCAGCAGCAAGAGCACTGATCTTCATCCCTATCCCTTCAAAGCGCAATTCTGCGGCAGGAACAATAAGTCCATCATTTCCATTCCATCGGATGACCCGGTCCGTTGGCAGATTATAAATCAGCTCAGGAGGAGCGGATTTTGCAATAAAACTTATTTCGAGGGATTCTGCCGGAATAAAATTCACCGTCACACCAAATGGAAGTGCCGTCTTGGTTGGTGTAGTCTGATGGAAAGAGGAAGGACCAAAATCGAGAAAGATAACTGACATCTCTCGTCTCAGCGCCGTGGTAACCAGCTGGGTAATCGCCGGATCCCCATTGGCAAAACGTTGCCAGCTGACTCTTCCGCAAAGGAGAACCTGAGCCCATGAAAACATGGGAGCTTTGATACCCCAGGTTTTCAAAAAAGCAACCATCCCCACTTCCGAATCAGGTGTGTGAACCAGTATTTTGGACAATCGTGGAGATTTCTTCGGTTGAATGACATTGAACACAATCCTGGGAATTGCCCCCAAACTTATATCTGCCGAACGGCCAGGGGTAAGGGTAAACCGGCCCTGAATCTTTGGGACTGGAATCAGTAAAGGAACGACAGAGACACGCTCAGGAGTCATGTCAACATTAATAATTGTCTTCCAGACCTTCAATCCTGAACTATCAATGATTGCCAACTCCTGGCTAACAAGCAGGTTTCCGGAAGTGTTATTTTTAAAGGTTACTTCCAATCGCATGATACCGCCCGGCAAAAAATTTCTATAACTCTGGCCAAAAGATATCTGATAGTTTTTTTCAGTGGCGGAAGAGGGAACTGTGAAGGCATTGCTGCTCCTCCCGGGAATTATCCATAAAATACTAAACAATAATATTACTCTAAAGATTGAAGAATTCATAACACCTTTATTTTAGAAATTCGGATCGCCGTAAGTGAATGAAGCAAAGGCGATGGATATCCTCCCTGTTTGCCCACATATTCAGCCCGCCTCCTGAAAGAGTATAAACCTGTTTTGAATCATCAAAATGGGTAGAACCCTTAATTTTGGGATTCCCGATATCTGTTGAAAATGTGAGAGGACCAATATTTCTCAAAATGCGGGTAGCTGAGCTTAAAAGCATGATCAGAACCATACAGGATGAAATAAGGATTAAGCGTGCCATAACTTGATTTATTTATGCATTTGGAGTTGCCGGGCGAATTTAATATTTCGGAATTAACCGACCATAAAGATATGCCAATTTGTGAATTCCATTTCAAAATTACTTCTTCCAATAAAAATTCCACTGCCAAGATAACCTGGGTTATCTCAACAGTGGAATTCTGAAAAACAAGATACTATATTTTGCTATTTCGCCAATGATCTCAAATATTCAAGTACTGATCTGGCCTTTGCCTGATTAAGTCCCGGATCGGGCATAGGTAAATTGTTGTATTCCTTCAGCAATGCTTTGATCGTTGGATCCTCCTTTTGCATCTGGGCAGTATTTAGAAGAAGGTTCATAATAAACTCAGGCGAACGCAGTTTGGTTACATTTTTGAGAGCCGGTCCCAATTTCTTCTGATCCAAATCATGACATGCAACACAGGTCATATTATAAAGACCCTTACCCTCATCAATCCACTTCTTATTCAAAGGGGTCAGCTCTACTTTTTTGACTGGGCCAATTCCATGGCTTTTAACCTGCGGGGCAGATGCCTCTACCGTGAGTACACTGGTCAGGATAAACAAAGTAATGGGAACAATTAAAACAAAAAACGATAAAAACTTTCTCATAATCTGTATAATGAAATTAATAATTAAAAATTAAGCCATACCACAAGGTACAGGGTATTATTATTGGCTGCACTGCGTCCCTTACCGTCATAATTGTAAATTGTGCCGTTGAATTTACTATAGGCCACATATTGCAATGAGAATTTGGTATTATACCAGGGCAGGTATTCCAACTGACCAATAAATCCGTTACTGTCTGGCTTATTGGACCAGCTGCCCACATTCTCGTCTGTGGATCCATTAGTATAAAAATAACCAAATGTTGCCCCCAGACCATTTTTCAAATACAGATTACCATCAACTTTAAATGAATTAAAATCAATGTGTTGACTCTGGGTGTGGGAGAGTTCCCTGACCTCTTTTTCGTTAATCAATGAGGAATGAAGGGTTAATGCTCCAAAAGGCAATCTTCTTTCAAATTGAAAATCATATCCATAATCCGTGACCTTATTCATAAGTCCCTCAATCCCTTGCTGATAGAATTTTGGAGCAATACCAAAGGTACCAAGTTCCACATAATTCTGACCCCATTGATGTTGGAGGGCAAGTCTCCAGTAGGGGGCAACCCCGTTTATAATCATTGTACTGGAGGCATCGGCAGGATTGGAAACGCCTCCCTGCTGTGCAGAACGATACAAGGTCAATTCTGCAAAAAGCAGGTTATTGTACAATGTATAGGCACCTAACCCTGCAACCTGAGTCCCAAGATTTTCCATGATCGTCGATTTGGAGGGAGTAACTGCCGCATCAGAACTTGCAGAAGGAAACCGCCAGGCGGGCGAAGTATTCCAGACATCCTGAACAGCAGGATTATTATTCAAAGTTAAGCCATAAGTGAGACTCTTTTTAAATAATCGCGCCTGATTGGTGTAGCGAATGTCGGCATTGTCCATTCCAAAGCTATGACCATCGTAGGTCATCTGTATAAATGTACCGATATGCGGAGTCACCTGACCCGCATAAAAAACGCTAAGCTGCTGTGGAAAGGCCACCGAATTATTTTGAACCCCGGGAACGTCCTTTGAAATATGGGTAAATGACGACTGAACCATTGCTGACAAAGGCAAAGTAGTAAGCAGTTTAAGCCTGGTAACCTGTGTACTGTCGCTTGTTTCATCTGTAGCATCTATCGTTTTCATACCGGTCAGGACATAGCCATTCATTTTGAACTGACGCCCAAATGAATTGAGTTCCGGGAAGGAAAAATGGCATGCAGAACATGACATACCGGTTTGTCTGGCATAACTGGGCAAGGCCTTGCTTATCCCGGTATTTAGAAAAAAAACCGCCAATAACAGTGGTAACTTACAAATAATATTAACTATTTTATTTGCCATCCTACCTTTGAAAAGGTCTCCTGAGTAATTTAAACTCCTTATTTTAAATGAATCATTCATTTCAATAGATTTTAAATTAATAATCGCTATTTTTAAATATGTCTCAAAGTAAATACATTTAAAAATGACTTTACTCAGTAAATGTCTATTTATATTCATTCCAGACTTATTTAAAAGCCGGAAATTCCGGAGACCAAATAACCAGAATCGGGTTAAAGCCTTCAATTTATCCCAAAGGTGCAAAAAAGATTTTAATCATTTGTCATTCCTTGATTAAAAACCTAATTTTGAAAAAATCATAATATAATTGAAATGACAAACACAATTCTCCATAAAGCAGAAACCCGTGGTCATGCCAATCACGGATGGCTAAACAGCGAGCATACTTTTAGTTTTGCGAACTATCACAATCCTGAAAGAATGCACTTTGGTGCACTTCGGGTATTGAATGACGATACAGTAGAGGCCGGAATGGGTTTTGGGACCCATCCTCACGATAATATGGAAATCATCTCCATCCCTTTGGAAGGCGATCTGGAACACAAGGACAGTATGGGAAATGTTTCGGTAATCCGGCATGGTGATATTCAGGTAATGAGTGCAGGTACCGGAATTTTCCACAGTGAATATAACCGGAACAAGGAGCAGCGCGTGAAATTTTTACAAATCTGGGTATTCCCAAATAAGAAAAACGTAACACCCAGATACGACCAGATCACGCTAAATCTGGATGATCGCCTGAATAAACTGCAACAAATCGTTTCACCAAATCAGGATGATGCAGGTGTTTGGATTCATCAGAATGCATGGTTTCACCTTGGAAAATTCGACCAGGGTGTGAAGGCTGAATATGCAGTCAAAGGGAATGGGAATGGAGTTTATGCTTTCGTTTTAAGTGGCGATGTAACCATTAACAATCAATCTCTTTCAACCCGTGATGGATTTGGGATCTGGAATGTTGATCAATTGACGATCAGTGCTGATACGGATGCAGAGGTGCTATTGATGGAGGTTCCTATGTCGCTCTAATCAAGGGTCTTATCAGGTTCTGAATATATAACTGTTAAACTGCATTTGATGCAGCTGGCATTTGGCTTCTGGCAATTGGCTTGAATTATAATGGAGAAAACTCAATTTTCCTGAACAAAATCGGGAAATAAAAGACATTAAGGAAAGATATTTTAACTGGCTGCCAGCAGCCAGAATCCAGCTGCGATTCATGAAAACCTTATGCATAAGTTGATTTTCTTATCTATAAATAGCAATATATGTCTAAGTTATTAAGGCAGGGATTCTCATTTATCCTACCGATAACGGTCCTGATCATAGTTCCGTTTTCCATTATTCCGCAATTTTCCATCAATAATATTCCGGCCTTTTTTATCGGGGTTCTGATCATGATTGCCGGATTGACCCTAATCACCAAAACAATATCTGCGCTGACCAGAATGGGGGATGGAACCCTTGCACCCTGGAGTCCGACAAAAAAGCTGGTCACTACTGGCATTTATGGGTATGTCAGGAATCCGATGATTCTGGGTGTTTTAATAACCTTACTCGGTGAATCAGTAACTATTTTATCCGCACAAGTATTCAAATGGACGATCATCTTCTTTATTATCAACAATATCTGGTTTTTACTGTATGAAGAGCCCAATTTGGAGAAGAAGTTTGGTGACGAGTATCGGGAATATAAAAAGAATGTTTCCAGGTGGATTCCAAAATTAGGATCAGGGAAACCAGCCTAAAAAGGGATATCTCAAACAACCTTAATAGGGAGCCGTTTAATTATCCTCTTTGGGATTTAATGGTGTTTTCAGAATTAACTGATAAAACGCTAGGTCGAGCCACCGTCCAAATTTAAATCCGGCCTCACGTATGATACCGACAAACACAAATCCCTCCTTTTCGTGCAACCGGATACTTTCCCGATTCGAGGCATCAATCCCGCCTACTAAAACATGGTAATCCTGCTCCTTTGCAATTTCGACAATCTCCTTTAACAACAGGGTGCCAATTCCTTTTCCCCGTTGATCTGACCTGACGTATACCGAATGTTCAACAGAATATTTATATGCAGGTCTGCCTCGAAATGATCCGTATGAAGCAAAGCCCAAAAGGAGATCCTCATGATCAAAGACACCGATGACCGGGTAATTCCCATTTTGCTTCTCCATAAACCACCTATTCATCATTTCCATGGTACGAGGTTTATAATCGTATAAAGCAGTTGAATTAAGTATCGCCTCATTAAAGATCTCTCTTATTTCGGGCAACTGCTTCTCTTCACATGGTTTGATTATAAACTCCATAAGATGGTAATACGTGGTGTTCCCTTTACTAGATATTGTCTGAATCCACCCCCTTGAAATGCCTCCTCAGGGCATATTCCAGGACTGGGTAACGTAACGGCATCAGTATAGAATACAACTACCAGGCTGTTTTGCGCTAATCATTATAAAAAAAATGTTCCCTAATGTTATTCAGCCTGTTTCTTATTGCCTACAAGCTCGGTAAAGCTTTTCGCGGCATTGGCAAAATCGGAAGGCATCAGGATAACAGTGGTCGTATTATTGTCGATCCCGATTTCTGAAAGCATTTGCATCCGGCGTAATTCGAGTGCGATAGGGCTACCCTCCATTACTTTTGCTCCCTGAGTCAATTTTATGGAAGCTTCCAGTTCTGCTTCAGCCTTAACGATCCGGGCTCTTTTCTCCCTGATCGCCTCAGCCTCGCGAGCCATAGCTCTTTGCATTGCTTCAGGAATTTCAACATCTTTCATCTCAACCATCTCAATTTTAATCCCCCATGGTTCGGTAGTGGAATCAACAATTTTCTGAAGGGTATCGTTAATTTGTTCCCGCTCTCTGAGTACTTCATCAAGTGTGTGCTGACCGATAATATTTCGCAGGGCGGTTACCGAAAACTGGTAAACCGCTTTGTTATAGTCAGCTACCCGGATAATTGCCCCTTCAGGGTTTACAATTTTGAACCAAAGCACAGCATTCACTTTAATAGTCACGCTATCCTTGGTAATTGTTTCCTGTTGTTCGAGATCAACCGTTTTTGTGCGGATGTCAACCCGTTGCTGCACTTCGATCAGAGGGATGATCCAGTACAGACCCGGACCTTTAATCGATTGAAACCGCCCAAGCCTGAAAATGACCGAACGCTCGTATTCCTGTGCAATGCGGAATCCGGATAAAAGGATGACAATAATTATTCCAATAATAGGTAGTGCTGCCATGTTGTTGATAATTTTAAAGCGTTAAAATTTTTCATAGTGAGGGGGAGCCATTTATTTAAAACCTGATCAGGTAGATAGGCTTTAGACTTTTAGGATTATTCAATACCTAAGAGTCTAAAGCCTAATCTCCTAAAACCCTATTTCGTTTTCCCGTATACCGGACCGTATGTATCACATGCACGGTAGTCAGAACCTTCTTTATCCATTCCAAATGCATTCCATACTGCCGGACGGAAGATTTTTTCATCCTCAACGTTATGCATACAAACTGGGATCCGAAGCATCGCTGCCAATGAAATCAGATCGGCTCCGATATGTCCGTAACTGATGGCACCGTGGTTGGCGCCCCAGTTGGCCATCACATTATATACATCGGCAAAGGCACCTTTCCCGGTCAGACGCGGAGCAAACCAGGTGGTTGGCCAGGTAGGATTTGTGCGGGCATCAAGAGTTGCATGAACGTCTTCAGGTAACTGAATGGTCCATCCTTCAGCAATCTGAAGCACCGGACCAATACCTTTGATCAGATTCACCCTTGACATGGTCACAGGCATCTCACCGTCAGTTTTAAAATGGGATGAATAGCCACCTCCACGGAAATAGCCCAGATCAGCGCCAGGCCAGTCAGTAGCATCCAGACAAGACTGAGCTTCCGCTTCAGAGATTTCCCAGAACGGTTTCATGGCAGGTTCACCATCTTTCAATTGTTTAGCCGTGGCGTCAAGGGTAGTCGAGCCCGAATTAATCAGGTGAATAATTCCATGTTCGCCTTTGCCTGTCAGTTTCTTACCGGTTACCCGTTCAACCGCTTCAGGACTCCAGTAGGTACGAACATCCGAGAATATCTGTGCAGTGTTGGTCAGCAAGTGACCGAACAACATAGCAACACCGTTTAATGAGTCGTTTTCGGTAGCCATCACAAAAGCCTCGCGGATGCCGTTCCAGTCAAACGAAGAGTTCAGGATGGCTTCCATAAAGTCACCATTGGGCAAATGATCGGTCCATTGGCGTTGTCCCTGGAATCCTCCGGCAATCGCATTATGACCCAGAGCTTCTTCCCCGAAACCGGCCTCGGCCAGTCGAGGATTTCCAATCATCAGGTCCCGGGCGATTAGTGTCATTTTGACCACCATCTCCCATTCCCACGATTTGCGTTCGGCTGAAAGTTGCTTTTCCGGTTTATTGGGATCTTCTCCCTCAGGGCAGTTTTTCTTCACCCAGGCCAGAGCTTTTTCAAATTCTGCATGATCATAAATGCCCCGTTCGGCACGGCGCGAGATTTCAGACATATCGACCACTTCGGTGCGCATTCCCAGATAATCGAGGAAGAATTCCTGATCAACATACGAGCCGGCAATCCCCATCGACATTCCACCAATAGAGAGATAGGATTTATTTTTCATTTGTGCCACTGCAAGACCAGCTTTTGCAAACTGCAGGATTTTCCCTTTTACATCTTCAGAAATTGAAGTATCTCTTGAATCCTGCACATCACGACCATAGATCCCAAATGCAGGTAATCCTTTCTGAGCATATCCGGCAAGCGCAGCGGCAAGGTAAACTGCCCCCGGGCGCTCTGTACCATTAAAACCCCAAACTGCCTTAGGAATCAATGGATCGGTATCCATAACCTCGGTCCCATAACACCAGCAAGGGGTAACAGTCAGTGAAACCCCAACACCTGCACGCGAAAACTGGTCGGCACACATGGCTGCTTCTGCTACGCCACCAATTGTGCGGTCAGCAATAACGCACTCTACTTTTTGCCCGTTGGGAAAACGCAAGTTTTCCGAAATAAGCTGAGCTGCTGCCTTTGCCATATTCATTGTCTGAATCTCGAGAGATTCCCTAACCCCCTGAAGGCGGCCGTCAATAACAGGTCGGATGCCAATCTTGGGCATCTCCCCAATAAGTCGGTTATTCATTTTAACTAATTTTTTAATATTAATTGTTTATTTCTGAAAAGCCATTTGAGTTGTAAAATTAAAACTTTCCTGAATAAGATTTGATGGTCAGACCAATATTTTATTGACACGGACAAAAGATTGATTCAACAGCCAAAGGAGCGGCTGGCAGTGAGAGGCTGGCTGCATCCTAATCCTGAAATAATCCATGGATCAGATTCAGATATGGAGATTAATTCTGCAGAAAAGTCGTTTCAGCCAATTACCAGCTACGGCCAGCCAGTAGACTTCCTCAAAAAAAATAAACTTCCTCAAAAAAAAATCCCCATCTTGTGATTATCCCCATTAAAATGTAAATTTGTTCTATTAATCACCTAAAATTACTCGTTATGCCTTTGATTATTATTCTGATTGTTGCAGTCGTGATTGTTTTTTGGCTGATTGGCATTTACAACAGCCTGGTTCGTCTCCGCAATACGCGGCAAAATGCTTTTGCTGATATTGATGTTCAACTCAGACAACGGCATGATCTTGTTCCACAGCTTGTTGAAACAGTAAAAGGGTATGCAACTCACGAAAGGGAGCTGCTGACACGGGTTACCGAAGCAAGAACCGCAGCAATGGGTGCCACCACCATCGATGAGAAGATCAAAACAGAAACTCAGTTAACCTCGGCGCTACAAGGATTAAAAGTTTCAGTTGAGGCCTATCCGGACCTGAAAGCCAACCAAAACTTCCTGCAACTTCAGGAGGAACTAAGCGATATCGAAAACAAGCTGGCTGCAGTCCGCAGGTACTTCAATGCCGCAACTACCGAGTACAACACTGGCATTGAAACCTTCCCATCCAACCTGATTGCCAATAATTTCGGGTTCAGGCGTGAGTCGATGTTTGATCTTGGTCAGGATCGGGCAACCATGGAAGAGCCACCCAAAATCAGTTTTAACTAATGACCTACGTCGGCATACAAACACAAATCAGGAGAAACAACTTCAACAGCGTTCTCCTGATTTTAGCTTTTCCGCTCGTTTTGCTGGGGATGGTTTATGCTTTCCTGTATTTTACCTCCCGACGACCAGATCCACAAGTGATCAATGATACTTTCACCAACATCATTCCATTTGTTCTTATTGGCACTGCGATCTGGTTTGTTATAGCGTGGTTCTTTCATAATTCGATGATCCGGATGGCTACTGGCTCAAAGCCATTGTCCCGTATGGAAAACAAGCGTGTTTATAATCTGATTGAAAATCTTTGCATCACAAAAGGGATGAAAGTTCCGCAGATTTATATCATTGAAGACGATTCTCTGAATGCCTTTGCCAGTGGAATTAACGAAAATACATTCTCGGTTTCCCTTTCACGCGGAATCATCGATAAACTCAATGATGACGAACTCGAAGGGGTTATGGCTCATGAGCTTTCCCATATCCTCAACCGGGACGTCAGGTTGATGATTGTTTCGATCATCTTTGTCGGCATTTTTGCATTTATCGCCCAAATGGCCTTGCGAAGTCTTCAGTTTGGCGCCTTCTCCAGAAGCCGTGATGAGAACAAAAACGGTGGGGTGGTTATTCTGATTGCCCTGGCAATTTCGGCGGTTTGCTACCTGATCGCGATCCTGCTTCGTTTTGGAATCTCCAGGTCACGCGAATATATGGCCGATGCAGGTGCTGCTGAGATGACCCGTAAACCTTATGCGCTGGCCAGTGCCCTGCGCAAAATCAGCCAGGATCCGCTCATCGAAGCGGTAGAGCGGCGCGATATTGCCCAGCTTTTTATTGAGAATCCTCAACCTGAGGAGAAGAAATTCTCACTTAGTAACTTCTTCTCAACCCATCCGCCGATTGAAAAGAGGATAGCCTTACTCGATCAGTTTGCATAATGAATTAAAGCTTAAATCAAGAAAGCATCTCCACAATGGTTATTTCTCAATTTCACGATATTCGAGAATATCACCAGGCTGACAATTCAATACCTTGCAAATAACTTCTAGGGTTGTAAAACGGATTGCTTTTGCCTTTCCTGTTTTTAAAATAGAAAGATTGGAAAGCGTCAAATCCACTTTTTCGGAAAGTTCGTTTAACGACATTTTCCGTTTTGCCATCATGACATCTAAATTTACGATTATTGACATTGATTATACGGTTAAGTCGTTTTCGTTTTGCAGTTCAATCCCTTTTTTGAAAATCTGAGCAATAATCAGTAGTGTAATGCCCATAAACAACCACACATCAGCTCCACCTAACCTTAAATATTGTAAATCCGGTATTTTCACCCCTTTATTCACTAATCCTTCGGAATATTTTGCACCCCAAAAAGAAAATAATCCAATACCTAATCCCAAATAGGCAATCCTTAAGATAAAACGTCTTACGGTTTCATTGAATGGTTGTGAGAGGTTAAGTTTCTTCTCGTGAAAGATTTTCACAATAAAGTAAAACATCAAAGCTCTCATAACAGCTACAATAATCATTAGCGAAGTCACTGTAACATAATCCCTTTGATTGTAATAATATAATTCAGACAAATTCACCTCCGTCCAAAATCTAATGGCACCAACAGGGTTAAGTAATAAAGTAAAGAACGTATTAAAAATAAAGCCCCCTGCCTCGATACAGACACCAACGAATATGATCCATGAAACAATATTGAGTGCCTTAAAAATGCAATCTGCTTTTGATGACATAATGTTAGATGTTAAAATTATGTCGCAAATATAAATATAATTTATCGAATATCAATAATTATATAGCTATTTTCAATGTTTATTTATTTTAAAACAAAATAAATAAACAGCATTAATTTCACTGATTCGGTTTTATCGATTTTATACTTATAGAATTTAAAGGCTTTTTGGTTAGGTTTTTGTAATTTTAGTCTATTAATGCCTACTTTCACATTTAGCGGGATATTTGCTAACAAGAAAGAAATTTAGGATATTTGATAAAACTTTATATCGATGAATACAACAGACATTTTAAGGACTAATATAATTGATAAACTATTGACAATTAATAATAAAGATTATCTATTTGCGCTTTATAAGCTGGTTAATAAGAGTTCTGCAGACAATGACACAGTGAAATTAACGAAGGAACAAATATTAATGCTTCAATTGAGTGATGAGGATATTGAATCTGGAAATTTAATATCTCATGATCAATTGGTAAAAGATGACTTAAAATGGCTAAAAGAAATGTAGTTTGGGATAACAGACAAGATCCAAAAAAACTTCTTAAAGAGATCCAAAAATAAATCTACATCCTAAAGATCACGTAACTTATTGAATAAATCCCACAACACAATCCCCGCACTCACCGAGATATTAAACGAGTGTTTAGTCCCAAATTGAGGAATCTCAATGGTTTTATCGCAAAGATTAACCACCTCCTGTTGCACACCTTTTACTTCATTACCAAAAATCAGTGCAAGTTTTTCATGTGGCTCAGGTTTATATTCATTTAATGAAATACTTCCTTCTACCTGCTCTATTGCAATTATTGTATAACCCTCTTTTTTAAGCAGATCAACAGCCTCTTCGGTCGTTGGGAAGTACTCCCAAATAACGGCGTTTTCAGCACCAAGGGCCGTTTTGTGAATCTCCTTATCGGGAGGCGTGGCCGTTATCCCGCACAAACAGATCATACTTACCAGCAGGGCATCCGAAGTCCGGAAGACGGAACCCACATTGTTACAACTTCTTATATTATCAAGAACCACCACCAGCGGCATCTTGTCAGCCTGTTTAAAATCTTCGACTGAAAGTCGGGTAAGCTCTTCGTTATTTAATTTGCGCATTATTAATTTTGATCGGAAAATTAGTCTTTAAAAAAAAATTGGAGGAATAACGAGCAGCTGGCGGTTGGCCACTTGCTGCTCGCTTGTCATTCTTCCGACGTGAATCTTTTATTCTTATGAAAATAATATCATATTAATTGAAAAGTCTGCTAATTGCCAGTTGCAAGCCGCCAGTAACTTTTGGTTCAGGATTCAAATTGCCCACAACAGACTTTATCCGATACAAAGGATTACTCATGGAACTGCCTACCAATCAACCTTTTCCCTTGAAATTGGCATCGTCATGCAACGCGCCCCGCCCCCGCCGCGTGCAAGTTCGGAACCGGGAATGGTGATCACGAGCTTGTTATAATCATTG